>Ga0137360_10000036_pt1 | contig 72945 bp, 68 predicted proteins | sample Mad1_60_16metaG_FD_104924 | JGI IMG/M metagenome (GOLD analysis project Ga0137360, IMG submission 104924) | Vadose zone soil microbial communities from Angelo Coast Range Reserve, California, USA - Mad1_60_16 metaG | ecosystem: Environmental > Terrestrial > Soil > Vadose zone | place: USA... | reverse complement strand
CGCAGATCTGGCGGCAACAGCAAGCGCTGATCCAAGCTGTACGCGCGAAAGATCTTGTCCATGTTCAGTAGATTAGCCGCTGCTTCGGCAGCCCACATGAACTTTTCTCCGACAGGCTCCTAGTGTCTCCCCAGCCCGGGCAGGCGGATTGCGAGTACGTCGTCGTCGGCTCGGGGGCGGGGGGCGGGACGGTGGCGGCTCGTCTCGCCGAGGCGGGGCGCTCGGTCATCCTGCTCGAGGCGGGGGGCGATCCGAAGCGGCTCCACGGCGCTGATCCCGTCGACCCCGCGGGCAATCGCCTGCCCGACGACTACGACGTGCCTGCCTTTCACAGCTTCGCGTGCGAGAACGACGCGATGAGCTGGAGCTTCTTCGTTCGCCACTACGGGAGCGACGCCGCGCAGCGCGAGGATCCCAAGTATCGCGAGGCGTGGGAGGGCGCGCGGGTGGACGGCGTCCTCTATCCGCGGGCGGGGACTCTGGGCGGCTGCACCGCCCACAACGCCATGATCCTGCTCTACCCGCACGATGCGGACTGGGACGACATCGCGAGTCTCACCCGCGATCCCTCGTGGCGCCCCGGGCACATGCGGAAGTACTTCCAGCGGCTGGAGAACTGTCATCATCGCTGGCCGTATCGTCTGCTCGCCAAGATCGGCATCGACCCCACGCGCCACGGCTGGAATGGCTGGCTCCACACCGAGAAGGCGATTCCGGAGTCCATGTTCGACGACCGGGCCCTCCTCAAGATGATCGCGGCGGCCTCCCGCGAGGTGCTGCTCCAGTTCGACGAGGAGCTTATCAAGGGCGCCCGGTGGCTGGTCAGAGGCCAGCTCGACCTGAACGACTGGCGCCTCGTGAAGCAGAATTCCGTGGGCATCGGCTATATGCCGCTCACCACCCTGGACCATGCGCGGACGGGCTCGCGGGAGCGGGTGCTCGAGACGGCGCGACGATTTCCCCAGCGTCTCCGGATCGAGCTGAACGCGCTGGCCACGCGCCTGCTCTGGGACGAGGGGCGGGTGGCCGGCGTCGAGTACCTCCGCGGAGAGCGGCTGTACCGCGCCCACCGGCGGGTGAGCGACCGCGCGGGCGAGCCCCGTGTCGTGCGCGCCTCGCGCGAGGTCATCCTCGCGGGCGGCGCCTTCAATACGCCCCAGCTCCTGATGCTCTCGGGGATTGGACCACGCGCGGCGCTCCAGCCACACGGCATCGGCGTCCGGGTGGATCTGCCGGGCGTGGGCCGGAACCTGCAGGACCGGTACGAAGTGAGCGTGGTGAACCGCATGAACTTCGATCACTGGGATGTCCTGAAGGACGCCACCTTCGCCAGGGACGACCCGCACTATGAGCAGTGGGCGCGCCGGCGCTCGGGTGTGTACGCGACCAATGGTGCGGTGCTCGGCGTGATCAAGCGCTCCGCCCCGGGCCGGCGGCTGCCCGATCTCTTCTGCATGGCGTTGCTCGGGCGCTTCGACGGATACTACCCTGGCTACTCGCGGGTCTTGGCCGAGCACCTCAACTACCTGAGCTGGACCATCGTCAAGGGGCATACGAACAATCGGGCGGGCGAGGTCACCCTGCGCTCGGCGGATCCGCGGGACACGCCTCTGGTCAACTTCCGGTACTTCGGCGAAGGAAGCGACGTGGCGGGCGAGGACCTCGACTCCGTGGTCCATGCCGTCAAATTCGTGCGCGAGGTGACCAGGCGCATTCAGAAGGACCACCTCATCGGCGAGGAGGAGGCGCCGGGCGAGCACGTGCAGTCGGACGAGGACATCCGGGAGTTCGCGCGCCGCCACGCGTGGGGGCACCACGCCTGCGGCACCTGCGCGATCGGCCCCCGCGAGGACAACGGCGTGCTCGGCTCCGACTTCCGCGTGCACGGCACCCCGGGCCTGCGCGTGGTGGACGCCTCGGTATTTCCGCGCATCCCCGGATTCTTCATCGCGAGCGCCGTGTACATGATCGGGGAGAAGGCGGCGGACGTCATCCTCGCCGACGCGAAGCGCGCGCCTCAATGAGCAGTTCCCGGCAAGAGGAGGACCTGACCATGGCCTACGAGGTGTCCCAGCTCATGAAGATGACGCAGGCGCAGCTGGACGAGCTGTTCACGAAGAGCGCCTCCGGCGAGATCCCGGACGGCGAGGCCCAGGGCACCGCCATCATCGCCGCGGGCTCCCACTTCACCCCGGACATCGCGGCCTTCATCAATCACTTCGGCTGGCAGGGGAAGATCTTCGACGCGAAGAAGGGCGTGCTCAAGAACAAGATCCTCGCCTTCGGACTGCACGCCATCATCGCCAAGGTCTACAAGGGCCCGAGCTGGCTCGACGGCAAGGAGTGCATCGTGCTCGACTACTCGGAGACCTCGTTCGTGGCCCACTGGATCCGGGACGAGATCCGACAGATCGAGCCCAAGCTCTATCTGGGGAAGGTCTACTGGGACAAGCACCGCCTGTTCGACTTCGCGCTCAAGTTCTGAGGGCAGCGTTTACGGGGCGGGGATGTCGATCCCGTCCCCGAAGCTGATTCGTCCGGGAAGCTCGAAGCGCTCGGTCTCCTTCTCCAGGAGGGCCACCCCCGCGCATTCGAGGCTGCCCTTGCCCCGGCAGCGTCCGGCGGCGATTTCCCGGATCTTGCCGCCGCGAACCTTGAGCACGACTCCCTCGAGTTTCAACGCCAGGGTGATGGTGAACTCGAGGCTCCCCACCGGCACCTCCCCCGCGAGGATCTCGATCTTCGGGTGATGCGACGAGGCGATCGAATGCTCGGTGAGCGAGAGGAGGATAGTCTCCTCGGGCGGGTACTTCGTGGTGTCGCGATACTGCTGGAGCTGCCGGTACTTCTTCCAGCCGCCGAGCAGCACGCTCACGATGTCCACGTCGAGCACGTCGCCGATCTTGGCCTCGATCTCTTTAGCGACCGGGCCCCACTCGATTCCCGGCAGCTTGCCCACGGCGTCCTTGAGCTTGGCGCCGGCCGGGCTCTTCTCGATGGCTTCGCGGGCATCCTCGGTGCGGGCGAGGAGGAAGTCCTTGAGGGTGAGCGCGCTCTCAGCCATCGGCTCTCCGCTCCTCCGCCACGATTGTCGCGTTCGCTTCCACGGTCTGGGATCCGGCGTCGCGGCGGCTCCGCAGGCGGAGGGCGAATCCCTCCGCGGCCGCCCCGTTGGACCGGATCTCCTGCTTCCCGACGTCGCTGTTGGCCACCACGCGCACGCCGGCCAGCCCAGAGGCGGCATGATGTCCCACTCCACGCCATCGCGCAACTCCGAGCGCGGCGCCCGCGGCGAGCAGCGCCCCCGCCCCCGCCATCACCCAGGTCGTGAGCATACTCACCTTGGCGCGGACGGTCACCGCGCTGCCCGCCGCCGCGCGCACGCCGGGCATCGGCGTTTGCTCGACCACGCGAGCCCGGCTCGGGTTCGAGGGCGGCTCGCCCATGATGGCGAGCTCGAAGCCGGCCTGGCTCGCGATCTGCCGCGCCTCGTCCAGCGGATGCGTGCGCAGATCCGGGACGGCGAGGAGGGCGGGACCGAGCTCCACGAAGACGATGGACTTGGCCGCCACCCGCACGCCGGCGGCCGGGCGCTGGCTCACCACTATCGTGCGCGTCTCGTCCAGGGGGCTCTGGTCGCGCACGCGGAGCTCGAGCCTGGCGCTCGTCGTGAGCTGGCGGGCTTCGGGTAGTAGCTGCTGCCGGAGCTCGGGGACCACTACGAGATCTGCGCGAGCGGGCGGGGGAGGAGAGGCGGCGGGCGGAGCAGGGGAGGCGGCGGGCGGAGCGGGTGGAGCTTGTGGAGGCGGCGCTTGAGGAGGAGGTGGTTGAGGGAGCGGCGGGGTTGGCTGCAGTGCCTGGCCCGCCGGCGAGATCTGGACGGTAACCGTGGTACCGATGCGCACCCGTGTGCCCTCCGCAGGCGACTGGCCGGCAACCACGGCGTGCGCAGGGTCCGACGGCCATCCTCCCGCCACCTCGAGCCGCATTCGTCTGCTCCTCACCTGCGAGAGAGCATCCATGAGCGGTCTCGTCACGAGCCCGGGTACGAGGACCCACTCGTCCACCGGCGGCGGTGGTGTTGTCGGTCCCAGGTGCGGGGGCGCGGTGGGCCCCGGTGGTGGAGCGGGCGGTGGATTGGTCGGAGGCGTCGGAAGGGGTCGAACGCGGACCATGACGATGGTGTTCAAAGGCACCCGCGTGCCTTTGGCCGGCCTCTGCTCGACTACCATGGCCCGCGTCGGATCGGCCGGCCATCCGCCGGCGACCTCCAGCCTGAGATGCCTGTCTCTGATCCGCCCCTGAGCGTCCGGCAAAATCTGTGGCACCAGATCGGGGACGACGACGAGCTCCTCTGTCTTGATCCAGACGATCACCGTCGAGCCCATGCGCACTCGCGTGCCAGGTGGGGGCTTCTGACTCACCACGATGGCGTACTTTGTATCCTCGGGCGCGCCCCCGCTCACTTCCAGCTTGAGTCCGGCCTTCGCAACGAGGGGCTGAGCCTCGGGCAGCCGGTGGTTCTGCACATCGGGGACGATGGCCGATTCCACCGACCGCTGGATCTGCACCGTGACCACGACGGTCGAGCCCACGAGCACCCGCGTTCCCGGCGACGGCTTCTGGTCCATGACGATGGCATGGCTTGTATCCTCGGGCGCTCCCCCGCTCACTTCCAGCTTGAGCCGCGCCGTCTCCACCAGCGGCCGGGCCTCGGCCAGCGAGTGCTTCACCAGCTCGGGGACTGTCGTGATCCTCCCGGGCACGATGACGGCGCTCGACGGCGGCGTCTGCCGGGAGGCCGTGGCCTGGACGACCACGGTGACGGTGGTGCCGGCGGGCACCGTGGTGTCGGGCTCGGGCGTCTGCCTCACCACCACGAACTTGCTCGCATCGGCCGGGGTGTCACCGCTCACCTGGAGGCGGAGACGCGCGTCCGTGGTAGCCTTTTGCGCGTCGGAGAGCAGCCGCTGACGCAGGTCGGGCACCTGCACCTGCGCCCGCACGGCGGGAGCCGGAGTGTACATTCGCTGCGCGGGGGGCGGACCCGACGTGTCTGCGAAGACGGGACCGCCGGGCGAGAAGAGGCACGAGGCGAAGGAGACGTGCCAGAGTATCCGCGAGAGGGGACGCAGGCCGAATAGGCTCATCGGACGTCCTCCACAGCGACCTACCAAAGCGACCTATATCGCATCAAAGGATTGCGTGGCGGGAATCGTCCGGCAATCCGTGGCGACTCCATCCGCCTCCAGCCGATCGGTCATTTGTTTCTTCCGCTGCGCCATGGCGTTGAAGGTGGCGGCGGGCGCGCCGTCCACGTCGCCGTAGAGGCTCCACGCCTTCACGCCGTTGCAGTAGATGATCAGACGCTCGCGATCGGTGCGCGACTTGAAGTCCTCCGGAACGTCGAGGGCGAACACGCGGCCGCGTAGGCCGGAGACTTTCTCGAACTGCGTCTCGAGGCCGTCGAAAAGCTGCTGAAGCGGCGCGAGCTGAGCCGCGGGGAGCTTCCCGCTCGAACCCACCTGCTCCTGGATCTTCATGAGCTTGCGGGTCAGCGCGTCTTGCGTAGCCAGCGGCGCGGCGAGGCGGATGAGCGAGCAATCGCGGGGCGCCGACGCGTCCCTGGCCGGCAGCGCGTCACAGGCGGCCGTCCCCTCGTCGGTGATAGGCAGCACCAGGCTCTCGCCGGCCAGGCCCGCCTGCCATGCCGCCACCGCCGCCACCCGGTAGAAGGCCACGCGATTCTTCGGGTCGGTGCTTGCCTTCGCGTCGGCCTGCGCCTCACCGGCAAGGGTGACGAGCTGCGCCTGCGCCGCCTCGGTGTTCTGCTTGGAAAGATCCCGGAGCTTGGTGTCGAGGCTGTCGAGGCTTGCCCCCGCGCAGCCGCTGGTCACGAGCGCGGCGGCGAGGACGAGCGCCCGCAGGTTGGGGCTCATGCCACCAGTTCTCCTTCGAGAATCTTTCGGATCTCTGCCTCGGGGAGCGCGCCGATCGGCCCATCGCGTAGGACGCGGGCCACGAGCGTCCGGTACAGGGAGAGCCACTCCTTGCTCCCGTACTGATCCGGATGCGTGCGCACGAGGTCGCTGAGCGTTTCCGCCAGACCTTTCAGAGCGGCCTGATTGTCCACGGCGGCCTTGGCGTTGCCGGCGGCGCTCCGAAGCGCCACGGTAATGGCCTCGCGCAGGGTGGCCCCGAACAACACCCCGCCTCCCTTCCGTCCACCCTTGGCCAGCTCGCCGCCCGCCACCGACAGCAAGTCCTTGATCAGATCACTCCCGATCGCTCCCCCGGGAGTGGCGGTGTTGATCTTGAACAGGCGCTGCGGATTGGCGGCGGCCTCCTCGGCGGCCACGCCGGCGATGGCGAGCCAGTCGTCCGAGGCGAGGAGGAGATTCTTGTCTTCGGCCATGGCCTTGGCCACGCCGCCCACGATGGCCTGAAGCTCCGTGCTTCCCCCCGCCACCATGCCGGGGGTCTTGGCGGCCTGCGAGAGGAAGGTGCGGGCGAGCTCGACCAGCTGCTGCTGCGAAAGCACGGTCTTGATGCCGCCCGACGCGGGATCGGTGAGCCCGACCTTGAGCCCATCGACCACTTGCAGCGCCATCGTCCCCACCGCGTTCTCCCACGGCCCTTCCTTCTCGAAGAAGCGCGGGCCGTCCTCCTTCACCGCGTCGAGCACATCCACCGCGAGGGCGGTGCCGAGATCGGAATTGAACGGCGGGGCGGCCGTCTTCAGGGTTCCCGCGACCTTGGCGAAAAGATCGGACGCGAGCTTCTCGGCTGACGTGCCCGGCCGACCCAGGAACAGCTCGGGCCTCGCCGCGGCCACGCCGAGGGCGGCCTGATAGAGACTGATGAAGCCGGCTTCGGTGAATTCCTGCTTGAGCCCGGTGGTGGCGGCCTGCTGCAGCATGGCCTGGGTGAGGGCCCCGATGGCCCGGTTGGGATCGAAGGTGGCGCCGAGGAAAGCCGTGGGATTGGCGGCGACCGTCGAGATGGCCGCGCTCGCCGCGGGCCCCAGCAGGGCATCGGCCACGTTGCGCCACCGGCTCTGCTCGGCGAGGCCGGAGGGGAGCGCGGCGATGATCGGGGGCAGGGTGTTCCGGATGAGCTGCTGCAGATGGTCCTCGCGCACCACGAGGCCGGGCTGATCGTTCAGCGTCTTGAGACCGGCGCGGAGGAAGATGCCGACGAAGCGCTCGGCGAGCTGGCTCTTGGGGCCCATGGCGTCGCCGTCGTCCGGGATCATGTCCGAGAGATTGGTGGCGAGCGCGCCCAGGAGCTTTTCGCCGTTGCCGCCTACGCCGAGCAGGGACGGATTGGCGCCGACGAACTCCAGCCCGATGTCCGCCATGGTGAGAACCATGCGCCCGATGGGCCCCACGGGACCTTTGCCGTCCGCCCATTGCTTGATCATGACGGCGCCGCCGATCTCGATGCCCCGTCGAGCCCCCACCTGTTTCTTCTTGGCTTGATCCTCCGCGAAGATCTTGACGGCGCCGATGTAGAGCGCCTCGAGAGCCCCCGGCACGGATGCGGGCGCCGTGCCGGACCAGTACTTGGCGAACGCGCCGTTGCCCGTGAGCAGATCCTCGTGGTCGGGAAGGAACGTGTTGCGGATGAAGTCGATCTGGCGGAAGTCGGCGCTCACCCCGTCGGGGAAAAGGGCGGTCGCGCTCGAACTGGTTGAAGGCGGAGATACCTTCGCGGGCGAGGCGGATGAGAGCGCGAATGCCGAAGATGATGAGGGTCGGATCCATGGGGATGCCTCCCGGCCGCGGCTGGGCGGCCCGACAATGCTCGCCTTCGCCGCGGATGTCAACCCAATCGTGCTCCTATTGCGTATCGTCGGCAGATGTTCTACCGGCAAGCCGATTGAAAAGCGGGCGGCACGAGACTATATTCTTCCCGAACCCGTAGCGTGCGACGTCACGCAAGGCCATCGCCGGCGCCAGACGGCAGAAGGGGGCTGCATGAGGCTCCATCGGAGCGGGCAGGGTTTGCGAGGGGCGGTGGTCGCGTGTCTGGTCCTCATGATGAGCGGCTGCGTGAGTCTCGGCGCGGTGCGCGACTTCGCGAGCACGTCGTCGGACGCGGTGCAGTACTCGCATCTCGTGAGCGCCTACGCGGGCACGCCCACCCGGCTCAAGCGCTACGAGCCGCAGTCACAGTGGCCCGAGCTCGACCGTCAGGCCACGGAGCGCGAAGCGCAGCGCGAGCGCCTGCTCCTGCGCCAGAAGCTGATCCAGGAGTACATGGACGCCCTCGGCCAGCTCGCCGCCGACGATCTCGCCTCCTACGACAATCAGCTCGACGCCCTCGGCGCCGCGGTCAAGAACGCGAAGTTCGCGGACCAGAACGAGGCGGCGGCCTTCTCGGCCGTCTCCAAGCTCCTCGTGAGCGCGGTGACCGACCGCTGGCGTCGGGGCAAGGTGGTGTCGCTCATCGAGCAGACGGAGGCGCCGTTCCAGGTGGTGATGGGCGCCATGGTGAGCATCGTCGAGAAGGACTTCGGCTCCGACGTGGCCAATGAGCGCGTGGCTCTCGACAAGTACTACACCAACCTGCAGCGGGAGGGCCGGGACCCCGCCGGTCTCGCCGCCCTCGCGGAGTGGCGCGAGATGCGCGAGGGGCAGCTCCGGGACCGCGAGTCGGCCATCGGCAGCTATACCACCGTGCTAAAGACCGTCGCGGCCGGACATCACAAGCTGTACGAGTCGCGCCACGAGCTGTCGAAGCCCGAGATCAAGGCCGAAATCCACACGTATACCATGCGTCTCAAGGAAGCATCCACCGCCATCGCCAGACTCTAGACGGGAGGGACCATGCCCCTGACCTCGGCCGACGCGCTGAGTCTCTCGAAGTCCTTCCGTGACCTCTCGGTGGCCATCGGAGACTACCGGTTCGCGAACTGGGACGCCCTGGGTGAGGCAAACCGGAAGATGCTCGAGGACGAGGAGTGGTCGATCCTCAACGCCTCCTCGGACATGGTGACCAAGGCGGTGGGGCTCGCCCTCGACGAGTCTGATCCCGCGGCCAAGAGAGTGCAGGGGGCGACGGCGAGCGCCCTGAAGGCGGTCAAGACGCTGAAGGACATCAGCAAGGTGATCGGTGTGGCCACTGCGACGGTGGGTCTGGCCGCCGCCGTCATCTCCAAAGACCCCGGGGCGATCGCGAAGAACGCGAAGGCGGTCTTTGACGCGGCCACGGCGTGAGCCCGGCCGACATCCGCCACGTCGTCGTGCTGGTTCTCGAGAACCAGTCGTTCGACCGGATGCTCGGCTTCGTCACCCTGCCTGATCCCCGCCAGAAGCTCGACGGATTGACCGGCCTCGAGAGCAATCCGGCCTCGCCACCGAATCCGGGCGATCTCGTCACGGTGAGCCGGGCCACCACGGCCGAGGCCTATGTGACCGATCCGAGCCCGGGGCATTCCTTCGACGACGCGACCGTCCAGCTCTTCGGCCAGCGCCAGGTCCCCGATCCGCCGGTGCCCAGGAACAATGGCTTCGTGCTGAGCTATGCGGAGCAGCCGGGGCCCGGGGGGCGTCCCATCGGACCCGTGGCGGGCCGAAGCATCATGCAGTGCCTCGACCCCGATCTCGTGCCCGTTATTTCGTCGCTGGCGCGGAACTTCGTGGTGTGCGACCGATGGTTCTCGTCGGTTCCCGGTCCCACCTGGCCCAATCGCTTCTTCTTCCACGCCGCGACGGCCAATGGCCTGCTCGACACGCCCGAGACGGCCGGGCAGCTCCGGTCGACCTTCTTCGGCTCGCCCTACCGGATGCGCTCCATCTTCGAGAACCTGATGGACGCCGGCCATACCTGGAAGGTCTACTACGACGACTACGCGCAGACCTTCGCCCTGCGAAACCTTCATAAGTACGGCGATCGCTTCGAGCTGTTCGACGCCTTCGCCCGCGACGTGGCGAATGGCACGCTCCCCGATTATTCCTTCATCGAGCCGCGGAGCTTCAGCGCCCCCGGGTGGCCCGCCAACGACCAGCACCCGCCCCACTCCGTTCTCGAGGGGGAGAAGCTCATCGCTGCTATCTACGACACCCTCCGGGGGGAAGAGACCATCTGGCGCCGGTGCGTGTTCGTCTTGCTCTACGACGAGCACGGCGGCTTCTACGATCACGTGCCGCCCCCCGCCGCGGTGGTGCCGGACGCGACCTCGGCGGCTACGCCGCATTTCCGCTTCGACCGGCTTGGGGTGCGGGTGCCCGCCATCCTCGTCTCGCCGTGGGTCGGGGAAGGCGTGGCCGATCATAGGGCCTACGATCACACCTCGCTGCCCGCGACGATCAAGACGATGTTCGGCCTGCCGAGCTTTCTCACCGCGCGTGATGCGGTGGCCGCCACCTTCGATCGGAACTTCCTGCCCCAGGCGAGAGACGTGGCGCTGACCAATCTCAGCGCCCGCGTACCCCGCCCCTCGGGGGAGCCCGGGGAGACTGCCCGGGACCACTCGCAGCATCAGCGCTCCCTCGTGGCCCTCGCCGAAGTCATCGGTTCCCCCGCCGCCGGCCCGCGGGGTGTGGACACGCACGCCCGCGACTTCCTGGGTCGGTCTCAAGGCCCCTAGTCGTGCCGGAGGCTCGCTCACGTGTTTCCCACCCGGCCCGGCGGACGAGGCGCCCCCGGCCGTCGGTGCCGTTCGTCGTTGCTTTCCTTCTGGGCCTCCTTGGACCGACCGTCTCCGCCGAGGAGCCCATCGAGAAGAGGCTGGATACCATCTTCGGCGAGCATGAAAGGTATCTGGCCTTCTTTCAGCAATTGAAAGATTCCGTGGTCCGCGACGACAGGAAAGCCGTGGCCGGCCTCCTGAACTACCCCCTGGATGTCTTCCACGGCCGTCGGCGCACGGTGGTGCGGTCCCCCGTCGAGTTCCTGAAGCGATACCCCGAGGTCTTCAACGAGAACGTCATTCGAGCCGTGAAGTCACAGGAGGCGAATGCGCTGTTCGCGAATTGGCAGGGCGTGATGCTCGGCCACGGCCAGGTCTGGTTCTCCGGGGTCTGCGCGGGCAAGAACCGCGACCAGCCGTGCGCGGACAAGGTGATCAAAGTCATCACCGTCAACACGGATGCTCCCCGCACGTAGGCCATGATGGGCGTCCGGGGCGCGGAACCGGCACGACCCAGGAGGTGACAGGTGGCGATGCACGTAGGCCAGCGAGGCAAAGATCTGTTCAAGGAATGGGAAGGTCTGGTCACCCATGAGTACCTCGACTCCGGTAGCGCACCGACCATCGGTATCGGCCACCTCCTCACCCGATCGGAGCGAACATCGGGGAAGATCACCATCGGCGGCCAGGCCCTGGACTACCGGAACGGCTTGACCGAGCAGCAATGCTGGGATCTGCTCGACCTGGACCTCTCGGGCAGCGAAGCGGTCGTCAACGAGGCGGTCAAGGTGTCACTGAACCAGAATCAGTTCGACGCCCTCGTATCGTTTGTCTTCAATGTGGGTGACGGCGCCTTCCGCGGCAGCACACTGCTGCGACTCTTGAACCAGGGGCAGCTTGACCAGGTGCCCGCGCAACTCCAACGCTGGGTCAGGGACAACGGCCAGGTGGTGCAGGGGCTGGTCAATCGCCGCAACAAGGAGATTGCCCTCTGGAACACGCCGGTGTGAGGGAGACGCCTAGCCCAACACATCCTTTTTGAATTGCTCGAGGACTTTCACGTGCTCGTCGGGTGACGTGAGCCCGAGCCCGACCGTGTGCACGCAGAGGTGAGTGATCCCGCGCATGGCCCGCCACGCCGCCACCTCCTGCGCTCTCTGCTCGGGCGGAACATTGGCGAGGGCCAGGCGCCCCTCGATACCGAACCGGGAGGGATCCCGCCCGGCCGTTTTGATCTCACCATGGAGCCGGTCCACGATGGCCTGCGTCTCGGCGCTGGGGCGGAAGTGCGGCATCCACCCGTCCGCGAGCCGCGCGGCCCGGTGGAGGACGACTTCGCTCTCGCCGCCCATCCAGATGGGGATGGAATGCCGGGTGGGCAGGGGATTGATCCCCGCGTCGGTGATCCGGTGCCACTGCCCTTGAAACGTCACGAGCTCTTTGCTCCACAGCGCCCGCATCACCGCGATCTGCTCTTCGATGCGCTTACCGCGGTTAGTGAAGTCCTCGCCGAGCGCCTCGAACTCCACCGCGTTCCACCCCACGCCCACCCCCAGGCGAAGACGGCCGCGCGACAGGACATCGACGGCGGCGGCCTGCTTCGCCACCAGCGCGGTCTGCCGCTGGGGGAGGATGAGGATGCCCGTGACCAGCTCCACGCGCTGGGTGACGGCGGCGAGGTAGCCGAAGAGGACGAAGGGCTCGTGGAACACGTGGCGGTACGTATACGGGCCCTTCCAGCCGCCCGGGCGCTCCGGGTTGGCTCCCAACACGTGATCGAAGACGAGGATGTGCGTATAGCCCATGGCTTCCACCGCCTGCGCGTAGTCGCGAACCGCGGAGGGGTCCTGCCCGATCTCGACCTGGGGAAAGACGACGCCGATGTTCATGATCGCCCCCTACACCCGGAATGACACGTGCTCGGCCGTCCACTGCTTCAAGAGGTCGGCATCCGGCTCCTGGGCAATGCCGGGCACTCGAGAGGTGGCTACTTCACCCGGGCCGCTCAGGACGATCTCGGGCTTGCCGACATCGTTCGTGTAGAAGTAGGACGAGGGGAAGATGTCTCCGGGATAGGTGAAGTTGGGCAGGGTGGCCAGCTCGGCGCAGATGGCGCCGCCCACGGCACTTTCCAGCATGCCGCCGACCCAGCAGGGAATGTCGTGCTCGGCGCAGAGGGCCTGGATGTCCCGCGACGCTGTGAGCCCGCCTACGCGTGCCATCTTGATGTTGACCACCTTGCAGCTTCCCAGACGTATGGCCGCCTGCACGTGCGCCAAGCTCAGGGCACTCTCGTCGAGGCAGACGGGGGTCTCGATGCGCCGCTGCAGGTCGGCATGATTGATCAGGCTCATCCCGTCGTCGGCGAGCGGCTGCTCGATCATGGCGAGATGGAAGCGGTCGAGCTTCTTGAAGAGATCGGTATCGGCGGGCGTGTAGGCGGCATTGCAGTCGATGTGGAAGGTGAAGTTGGGGAAGGTGGATCGCACCGCCTCCACCATGGGCAGGTCCCATCCCGGCCGGAACTTCAGCTTGATGCGCGGGAAGCCCTCGTCGATGGCCCCCTGGATCTTCTGGAGCAGGATGTCGATGGAGTCCTGGACCCCGAAGTCGGCCCCCACCGCCACCCGATCCCGCGTGCCGCCGAGCGCGCGGTGCAGGGGCAGCCCACGCCGCTTGGCGTCCAGCACCCACCACGCTATCTCCAGGGCGGCGCGGGCGAACTGATTGCCCTTCACGAAGGCGAAGCGATCGAGCAGGTCCTCGGTGGTCTCGATGTCCTGGCCGATGATCCTGGGCGCCATGTGCTCGCGCAGCGTGTGAAAGGTGGCCACGGTGTGGTCGGCGGAGTACCCGGGGATGTAGGGTGGGCAGCTCTCGCCCCACGCGGAGTGGCCGCCGCCTTCCATCCGCACGAGAATGGTGTCGGTGAAATGCTGGTCGGCATAGGAGGTCTTCCAGACGAAGGCGAGAGGAAGCTTGGCCCAGTAGATGTCGATGGTCTCGATCTTCATGCGTGATCCTTTCGCGCTGCTCCTTGGTGACGAGAGCCGCTTCGTGATGCGAGTCGAGTCTAGGCATGGAATGGACCCGTGTCAAAGGCGACGGGGAACGAACGAAGAGGCTGCGCGGTTCAAGGGGCGCAGGAGGTGAGCTATGGATATACTCCCCTCGCGGCTCGCTCTGTGGTTGAGCATCGGCGCCTGTCTTGCCTGGGTCGTGGGCTGCGCGACCCATACCTCCCCGCTCTCCCCCGCGCGTATTGATCTCGTGCCGGGCGGACAGTACCACGTCAGAGTTTCCGAGAGCCTGGGGACTGGTCAGAAATACAACGCGGTTCTCTTCGAGACCGAGACTGCCTCCGTCGTCCTCGATGTGCCCACGGTGGAACGGGGGAGTGATGCGCCCGCCGGTGACTATCAAGCGGGCATGCGACCCGGCGCCGTCGTCTACGAGATCCGGGACACGGCCGGGAAGGTTCACGGCTACCTCATGGTTCCCCCTCAAGCCCGCGTGAGAGTCTGGGACGAGACGGGGACGCGAGGCGTGCTCATGGTCACGGTGAGCGACGTCGGAAGCGTGCCCGAGACGGGAGGTGGCGGTGGTGGCGGTGGCGGAGGGATGTAGCGGAGCTATCGCGCCGGCCTGGTCATGAGGGCCGGAGCACACGGACGGCTGTCGCATTCTTGACTTCCCTCGCACGCGAACGCACACTGCACGCCTGTCCGCGGAAGAGAGAACCCTCCAGAGCAGCGTCGAGGAGGACGCATGCGGCTCGAAGGCACGGTGGCGCTTGTCACGGGCGCCCAGCAGGGTATCGGACGTGCCATTGCCGTCGCCCTCGCGCGCGACGGGGCTGATGTCGGCGTCAACTTCCTGGACGATGCCGCGGCGGCCGAGGGAGTGGCGGGCGAGGTTCGCGGCCTCGGCCGCCGCGCCGTCACCGTTCAGGGCGACGTGTCGAAGGCCGCGAGCGTCGAGGCCATGGTCAAGGCGGTAAGCGCCGCGCTGGGCCCGCCTGAAGTCCTCGTCAACAACGCCGGCGTCTTCCCTCGCGCGTCATTCCTCGAACTGCCGGAGCTCGAGTGGGACCACGTCCTGGGCGTCAATCTGAAGGGCAGCTTTCTCTGCGCGCAGGCGGTGGCGCGCGCGCTCGTCGCCGCCAATCGGCCGGGCGCCATCGTCAACATCTCCTCGTCCGCGGTGCGCGGCGACCCGCGCGGCGTGCACTATTCCTCCAGCAAGGCCGGGATCGTGGGACTCACGCGGGCCATGGCCCTCGCCCTGGCGCCCCATCGCATCCGTGTCAATGCCATCGCCCCCGGGCTCACCGACACCGCGCAGCCGCGCTACGGCAATACGGAGGAGCAGATCGCCGAGCGCGCGCGCGAGATTCCCCTCGGGCGCATCGCCCAGCCCGAGGAGATCGCGAAGGTCGCGGTCTTTCTCGCCTCTTCAGAGTCGGGCTGGGTCACCGGCGAGCTGATCCACGTCAACGGCGGCTTCTACATGGCGTAGAGCGCCGCGGGATCACGCCGGCTTTGGCGGCCACGGGATCTGCAGGGCATCGAAGCGCCGCAGCCGGTCCTGGCCGAGCGCGCGGTCCCAGACGTCGGCCAGTCGCTCGGGTGACCAGGCCTCGGTGCTGGTGGCCGTGCGCAGCGGAGCCTGGTGTGAGTAGATCGTCACCTCGGTGCCGCGCACACCGACGATCTGCCCCGTGATGTGCGCGGCGCGATCGCTCGCGAGGAAGGTGGCGACAGGACCTATGGCCTCGGGCGGAGTCGCCGTGGCGAGCCCCCGACGCTCTCCGGGCAGGCGCTGGGTCATCCGCGTGTCGGCGGTCGGGGAGATGGCATTGCAGCGGACTCCATAGCGCGCCATGGCCAGCGCCGTCGAGCGCGTCAGCCCCACGATGCCTTCCTTGGCCGCCGAGTAGTTGGGCTGGCCGGGACTGCCTTCGAGCCCGGCGGTCGAGGTGAAGGTGATGATGCTGCCCGATTTCTTCTCGCGCATGTAGCGGGTGGCGGGCTGCAGCACCGTGAAATGCCCTTTGAGGTGCACGGCGATGACGGCGTCCCACTCTTCTTCCGACATGTTGAAGATCATCCGCTCACGGAGAATGCCCGCGCAGCAGACGACGATGTGCAGGTCGCCGAACTCCTTGAGGGCGAGCTCCACCACACCGCGGCCGCCCGCCATGGTGGCCACGCTTTCGGGGCTCGCCACGGCCTGGCCGCCCGCCGATCGGATGGCCTCCACCACCTCGTTCGCCGGCGCGCTCGACGGATCGGTGCCGTCCACGCTCACCCCGTAGTCGTTGACCACCACCTTGGCCCCCGCCCGCGCCAGGTCCAGGGATACCGCCCGGCCTATGCCCGTGCCACCTCCCGTCACGACCGCCACCTTGCCATCGAGCAGTCTCATCGCGCCGGCTCCTCTTGCTGCGTGAGAGTTCGTGACACCAAAGTCCTGGAGGACCACTTCCGTCCGCGGCCTGTATCCTAACCCGCGGACCCCGCGCGCGCTCTCTCTCGCTGTGCGCTAGACTGCCCTTTGCCCGGAACGACACATTTCTCCTGGAGGCGAGCGATGGAGCTCTACGACGTGATGCGCACGACCTTTGCCGCGCGCGAATTCACCGGTGACTCGCTGCCCGACGCGACCCTCGTCAAGATCCTGGACCACGCGCGCTTCGCGCCCAGCGGGGGCAATCGTCAGGGTTGGCGCGTCATCGTGGTGCGCGATCCCGCCACGAAGCGGACCCTCGCCGATCTGAGCGGGGTGGCGGCCAAGCGCTATGCCGCCCAGGCCAAGAACGGCGAGAACCCGTGGAACACCATCGATCCTCCGGGCGTCGATGCCGCCACCATCGAGCAAACGTCGCCACCCCCGCGCCTCACCGAGCCCATCGCCACCGCGCCCGTGGTGCTCGTCCTCTGCGTCGATCTCAAGTTCGTGGCCTCGGTAGACCAGGATCTCGCGCGCATCGGCGTGGTCAGCGGCGCGTCGATCTATCCCTTCGCGTGGAACGTGCTCATGGCGGCGCGCCACGAAGGCTTTGGCGGCACCATCACCACGCTCGCCACCGCCCAGGAGCCGAGGATCCAGGCGCTCCTCGGCATCCCGAGCCATGTCGCGGTGTGTGCCGTCATGCCGCTCGGGAAACCCGTGCGCATGTTGACCAAGCTCAAGCGCATGCCCGTCTCCGAGTTCGCCATGCGCGAGCGCTGGGGAGGGGACAGCCTCTAGGCCTCAGCCGGCGTCGCCGGGCCGCGTGCGCCAGCGCTTCACCGCTCCCCGCTGTTTCTTGTTCTCGAGGCGCCGGCGTCGCGCCCCCGCCGTCGGACGCGTGTGCACGCGCGGGCGCGGGGGGACGAGGGCGGCCTGGACGAGCTCGGCCACCCGAGCGCGCGCGTCCTCGAGATTGCGCGCCTGATTGCGGGTGGCCTGGCTCGTGACGACCAGCCGGCCCTCGGCATCCAGGCGGTTTCTCGCGAGCAGTCGCAGACGGGCGCGGGCGGCGTCGGACAATCCTTCCACCCCGTCGAGGTCGACCCGGAGATCGATCTTGGTCGAAACCTTGTTCACGTTCTGGCCGCCCGGCCCCGACGCGCGGGCGGCGCGGACGGAGAGCGCTGCGGGGGGCACGCGTACCGTCTCCGTCACGACGATGGCTTCGGTCATGTGGTCATTCTAGCCAATCTCATTCCTCCAGCCGCTCCCCGTGCGCCGAGCCCGGCAGCCGGAGCCCGTGGTACTGTCTCCGGGTATGCCGGGTCCGACCTCGCACAGCTTCTTCTCCCAGCGCCTGCGTCTCCACTACGTGGATTGGGGCAACGCGGACAAGCCCCCCCTGCTCCTGATCCATGGCGGCCGGGACCATTGCCGGAACTGGGACTGGACGGCGGAGGCGCTCAGGGACGACTGGCACATCATCGCCCCCGACCTGCGCGGGCACGGCGATAGTCAGTGGTCGCCGGACGGCAGCTACACCATGGCCGGCTATATCTACGATCTGGCGCAGCTCATCCACCAGCAGCGGCTGGCCCCCGTGACTATCATCGCCCACTCCCTCGGCGGCAACATCGCGCTCCGGTACGCCGGCATCTATCCGGAGTCGGTGGCCAGGCTCGTGGCCATCGAAGGGCTCGGCCCGTCCCGCATGCTCGCGGAGCTCGCGGGCAAGACCATCGACACGCGTATGGACGAGTGGATCCGTGAGCAGCGCGCGCTGGCCGGCCGGCTGCCCCGGCGCTATGCCTCGATCGAGGACGCCTTCCGCCGCATGCAGGAGGAAAATCCGCACCTCTCCGCCGAGCAGGCCCGGCACCTGACCGCGCAGGGCGTCAACCAGAACGAGGACGGTACCTACAGCTGGAAGTTCGACAATTACGTGCGCGCGTGGCCGCCGTATGACATGAGCCGCCGGGACATCGGTGCCTTGTGGTCGCGAATCGATTGTCCTACCCTGCTCCTCTACGGAAAGGAGAGCAAGTCGGGCAACCCGGCGGACGATGGCCGCCTCGAGCCTTTTCGCCACGCCAAAGTCATCGGCATCGACGGGGCCGGACACTGGCTGCACCATGATCGGCTGGACGAATTCCTCCGTATCGCCCGCGAGTTTCTCGGAAGCCGGGTGAAAGGAACGATATGAGCGCCCTCAACGTGGAGCCGATGGTGGGACCGGAAGCGTGGCTCGGCAGCGACATGGCACGGTCCACGGACTGGATCGTCCCCGTCTCTCCGCGGGCCATCGATGAGATGGAGGCCGCCCTCCGCCAGCTCGGACGTCGAGGCCTCACGTGGCCCGGCTTCGGCCGGGGCGACTTCCCGCTGCCCACCTTCTCGCGTGACCTCTCGGCCGTGCTCGAAGAGATCGAGAACGGCCGCGGCTTCGTGCTCTTGCGGGGATTTCCCGTCGACCGCTACACGGTGGGGGAGTTGAAGAATCTCTACTGGGGCGTGGGCCGCCATCTCGGCCGCGCCCGCTATCAGAACGCGCGCGGAGAGCTCATCGGCGAAGTGCGCGACGAGTACCGGTTGTACGGCGACGTCCAGGAAGCGTCGGCCGACCCCGCTCTCGGCCGCTCGTCGCGCTCCAAGGCGCGCTCGAGCGGGCCCCTACGCTTCCACACCGACCGCTGCGACGTGGTCACCCTCCTCTGCGTGCGCCCGGCGCGGGCAGGGGGCGCGAGCAAGATCGTGAGCGCGGTGAGCGTGGCCAAGGCCATGCAGGCCCGGCGTCCAGACCTCCATGCGTTGCTCTGGCAGGACTACTGGCGGAGCCGCCAGGGCGAGGAAGCGGGCGGCGAGCGACAGGTCTACGCGATGCCGCTCTTCGCCTCGCGCGCGGGCAAGTTCACCACGCAGTACTCGCGCACCTTCGTGGAGGCGGCCCAGAAGCTGCCCGGCGTCCCCCGGCTGACCGACGCGCAGAACGAAGCGCTCGATCTGCACGCCGCCCTGTGCGAGGAGCTGGCCTTCACCATGGAGCTCCGGCCGGGCGACCTCCAGCTCCTCAACAATCACGTCATCTATCACGGGCGGAGCGCGTACGAGGACGCGGACGGTCCCGACCGCGACCGGCTCCTCCTGCGCCTGTGGATAGCCCCGGCCAACAGCCGGGAGTTGCCCGCGGGCTTCGAGACGCTGTGGGGTACGACGGCGGGTGGGGCCGCGCGCGGTGGCATCGCCCAGCCGTCGCCAGGAGAGACACGGCATGGGACGTGACACGGACGGACACAAGGCGAAGGACAAGATGAAGCGCGAGGCCTACGAAAAGGAGCTGGCCAAGCTGCACGTCGAGCTCGTCCATCTCCAGGATTGGGTGAAGCTCAAGGGTCTCAAGGTGTGCATCATCTTCGAGGGGCGAGACGGGGCGGGAAAGGGCGGCGTGATCAAGGCGATCACCGAGCGGGTGAGCCCGCGCGTGTTCCGGGTCATCGCGCTGCCCGCGCCCACGGAGCGGGAGAAGTCGCAGATGTATGCGCAGCGTTACCTGCCGTATCTCCCCGCGGCGGGCGAGGTCGTCATCTTCGACCGCAGCTGGTACAACCGCGCGGGCGTCGAGCGTGTCATGGGTTTCTGCACCGAGCAGCAGACCAAGGCGTTCCTGGACGTCGTACCCGCCTTCGAGAAGCTGACCGTCGCCTCCGGCGTCCACTTGCTCAAGTACTGGCTCGAGGTGAGCCCGGAGGAGCAGACACGACGGCTGGAGGGGCGCATCGAGGACGGACGCAAGACGTGGAAGCTCTCTCCCATGGACCTCAAATCGTACAGCCGCTGGTACGACTACTCACGGGCGCGTGATGAGATGTTCGCGGCCACCGATACCGCATGGGCGCCGTGGTACGTGGCTCGATCGGATGACAAGCGGCGGGCGCGCCTGAACATCATCCGGCATCTGCTCGCGAGCATCGACTACGAGCCACCTCCGCGCGCCAAGGTGAAGCTGCCCAAGCGCCAAGAGCGCGGCAGCTACCGCGAGCCCGACTATCCGTACAAATTCGTCCCCGAGAAATATTGAGCGCGTTCCGCTCGTCCTGATCGAAAAGTAGTCGCTCGCCGGCGATGTGCCCGCAGACAGGGCGCCATTTGCCTTCAGCCGCCCCGCCTCAGAAGCGGGCACTCGGGCGCTAACCCGCCGTCGAAGTGCAGCGATCCCTCCCGTCGCCTGATCGTCACAGGATCTGGCACGCAGTGTGCAATCACTACCGTACCGAGAGCCAACGCAGGCCCAATCAAGCGCCGTCGCTTGCCGACATCGACGGCGCTTTTTCTTTTGCCCGAAGGAGGAGCGGATCATGGCGAAGCGAATTCTCGTCCCCATTGTGCCGGACACGCCGACCGACTATACCCTCGCCGCGATCAGCTCGGCGCGGATCGCGCGGAAGACGGGCGGGATGGTTCGCCTCGCCTTGCTGACCCCGCTGCCCCCGCCCAGGGTCGACCGCCACGATCGCGTGATCGCGGACACCGAGCGCGAGATGGAGCGCCTCGCCGCCCACGCCGAGACGCACTTGAGGTCCATGGCCGCCGAGATGGAAGGCGTACCGGTCGAGATGGTGATCCGGTTCGGCCGTCCCAGTGCGGAGCTGTCCATAGAGGTGGAGGTCTTCGGGCCGGATCTCATCGCCCTCGCCACTCCGCGCGATTCGAGGCTTCGGGGCCTCCTCCGCGCATGGCAGCTCCGGCGGGCCGCGGTCGCCTCGAAGGTCCCCGTGGTTCTGCTGCCGCTGCCTTCCGCGGCCGGGGACGCCCGGTCGAGAGGCGCGGTGGCGGTGCCCGCCCTTCGATAGCTCGAAGGGCGCGCCGTTTGACCTGCTTGGGGTCATCTGGCAGTATCTCCGCCACGACGACCTAGGCAAGCCCGCCCGATCAGAAGGAGGGGTGTCCATGACCTCTCGCCGCGCGCTCGTCCTGTTCTCCGCAGCCCTCGCGCTCGTTCTCGCGGGAGCGCCCGCCCGAGGGCTGGCCGCCCCGGAAGGCCAAGTCGTGTGGGGCGTGCACGTCTCGCTCGCGCCGACTTGGTTCGATCCGGCCGAGACGCCCGGGATGATCACGCCGTTCATGGTGCTGTACGCAGTGCACGACGCCATGGTCAAGCCCATGCCCGGCCAGTCCGCGGCCCCGAGCCTGGCCGAGTCGTGGTCCGTATCAAAAGACGGCCTCGTCTACGAGTTCGTCGTGCGCAAGGGGGCGCGATTCCACAACGGCGATCCCGTCACGGCCGAGGACGTGAAGTTCTCCTTCGACCGCTACCGAGGCACGGCCTCGAGGACGCTCAAGGAGCGCGTGGCCGTGGTGGACGCGCCCGATCCCTCCCGCGTGCGTTTCCGCCTGAAGCAGCCGTGGCCCGATTTCCTCACCTTCTACGCGAGTGCCACCGGCGCGGGCTGGATCGTCCCGAAGAAATACGTCGAGAAGGTCGGTGACGAAGGGTTCAAGAAGGCGCCGGTGGGGGCCGGACCCTACAAGTTCGTGTCGTTCACCCCCGGGGTCGAACTGGTGGTGGAAGCTTTCGATCAGTACTGGCGAAAGACCCCCAACGTGAAGCGCCTGGTCTTCCGGGTGATCTCCGACGAGGCAACGCGACTGGCCGCCCTCAAGCGCGGCGAGGTGGACATCGTCTACTCCGTGCGCGGCGAGCTCGCCGAGGAGCTTCAGCGGACGTCCGGCCTCACCCTCAAGCCCGCGGTGATCCAGGGCACCTTCTGGGTCTACTTCCCCGACCAATGGGATAGCAAGTCACCCTGGCACGATCGCCGGCTCCGCCTCGCCGCGAGCCTGGCCATCGACCGCCCCTCCATCAATCAGGCGCTCACCCTGGGGCACTCCAGGATCACCGGCAGCATCATTCCCAGCACGTTCGACTTCTTCTGGCCGCCCCCGGCGCCGGCATTCAACGCCGCGCGGGCCAAGCAGCTCCTCGCCGAGGTGGGATATCCCAACGGCTTCGACGCCGGCGAGTATTTCTGCGATTCCTCCTACGCCAATCTCGGCGAAGCGGTCGCCAACAATCTGCAGGCCGTGGGCATCCGGGTGAAGCTCCGGCCGCTCGAGCGGGCGGCATTCTTCAGCGGCTATTCGGAGAAGAAGTTCAAGAACCTGATCCAGGGAGCGAGCGGGGCCTTCGGCAATGCCGCCACGCGTCTCGAAGCCTTCGTGGCCAATGGCGGGGCCTACGTCTACGGGAGCTACCCCGACCTCGACGGCCTCTTCCAGGAGCAGACGGCGGAGATGGACCGGAAGCGCCGCGAGGCCGTTCTCCACCGGATGCAGCAGCTCATCCACGAGAAGATCGTCTACGCGCCCATCTGGGAGCTGGCCTTCCTGAACGGGGTGGGGCCGCGCGTCCAGGAGTCCGGACTGGGTCTCATCGCCGGCCACGCCTATTCGGCGCCCTACGAGGACGTGACCCTCAGAGGGAAATAGGGAGGAGCCCGCCTCAGCCCTGGCGGCGGAGGTTGGGATCCCAGGCGTCGCGCAGGGTATCGCCGAAGAGGTTGAAGCCGAAGACGGCGAGGCTGATGGCGAGACCGGGGAAGATGGCGAGCCAGGGCGCCTGTTCCATGAAGGCGCGGCCCGTGCTGGACAGCATCAACCCCCACGACGGGGTCGGCGGCTGCGTGCCCACGCCGAGAAAGCTCAGCGACGCTTCGATGAGGATGGCGTTGCCGAGCCAGATCGAGGCAAGGATGAGGATGGGCGCCGTCACGTTGGGCAGGATGTGGGTGGCGATGATCCGGAAATCTTTGCAGCCGATGGCCTGCGCCGCCTCCACGAACCGATTCTGCTTCGCGGAAAGCACCGCCCCGCGGACCACGCGTGAATTGCCCGGGATGATCACGAGGGCGATGGCAAGCATGGCGTTGGTGGTGCTGGGAGTGAGCACGGACACGATAGCGAGGGCGAGGATGAGCCCGGGAATGGTCATCATGGCGTCCATGAGCCGCTGGAGCACGAGGTCCAGCCGACCTTCCCAGTAGCCCGAGACGAGGCCGACCACCATGCCCACGCACGTGCCGATGCCCACGGCAAGGAGGCCGACCCACAGCGAGATACGGCTGCCGTAGATCACCCGGCTCAGCACATCGCGTCCGATGTCGTCCGTCCCGAATGGATGCGCCCAGCTCGGAGGAGCGAGCCGTATCTCGGGCTGAGCGGAGAGGGGATCGTACGGCGCGAGAACGTTGGCGAAGATCGCGGTGAGGACGACGAGGAGGATGAGGGCGGCGGACACCATCCCGAGGGGCTTGCGCTTGATGACGGTCCACAGCGCCTGCCCGCGGCTGATCGGAAGGAGCACGGGCTCGTCGAAGCGGTGGGTGGGTGCGGTCGCGATGGCCATGGCCCTCTTCCCTTACTGGTAGCGGATCCGGGGATCCAGCCAGGCGTAGGTCAGATCGACGAGCAGGTTCAGGGTGACTAGAGTCACCGCGACCAGCATCACGTTGGTCTGCACGATCGGGTAGTCGCGGAACAGGATGGCCTCCACGGTCAGGCGGCCCATGCCGGGCAGGGCGAAGATCGTCTCCACGATCACCGTGCCGGCGAGGAGGGTGCCGAACTGGCCGCCCACGAGCGTGATCACGGGAATCATCGCGTTCTTCAGCGCGTGCTTGTAGATGATGATGCGCTCGCCCAGCCCCTTGGCCCAGGCCGTGCGCACGTAGTCCTCGCGCAGCACCTCGAGGAGCGTGGAGCGTGTCATGCGCATGGTGGCGGCGGAGAGGCGAAAGCCGAGCACGGCGGCGGGGAGGAGAAACTGCTGGAGATTGGTCCACGGATTGTCCCAGAGGCTGGCATAGCCCAGGGGAGGGATCCAGCGGAACCAGATGGCCGCGAAGGTGATGACGAGCGTGCCCAGCCAGAAGTCGGGCATGGAGAGACCGGTGATGGCCGCCACCCTCCCCGCATAGTCCGAGCTCGTGTCCTGCCGGGTGGCCGAGAGCACCCCGATGGGGATGGCGATGACGAGGCCGAGGATCAGCGCGAGCACCGCCAGCTCGAGGGTGACGGGGATGGACTTCTTGAGGGCCACCGCGATGGGCTCGTTCGTGAAGATGGAGTCGCCCGGGTTGAGGCTCACCATCTGCCAGGCCCAGATCAGGTACTGCTTGTAGTAGGGAAGGTCGAGGCCGAGATCCTTGCGCAGCTTCTGCAGCTCTTTCGGGCTCACATTGCCCGATTCCCCCATGAGCGCGGTCAAGGCATCGCCGGGCATCACCCGCATCAGGCCGAATACGATGAGCGATGACAGCACCAGCACGGGAAGGGACAGGGCCACGCGCCGCGCGATGTACTTGTACATGAAAGGGAAAGCTCCGCCTGCCCTCGCCTACTTGTCGATCCAGAGGCGCGCGAGCGTCGACGCCCCGTAGCCGTCGTTGCGGCGCAGCGCGAGGGAGCCGGTGTTCCGCAAGTAGGGCTGCCAGACGAGGAAGCCCGCGTCGTACGGCATCCACATGCGGGTGACCTGGTCGTGCTCGCGATCCAGGACTTTCTTGGTGAGGACGCGCTGCTCGGCGCGATCCGGCGTCTGCCGCAGCTTGGTCACCAGCTCGTCGATCACGGGATCCGAGAACCGCCAGTAGTTCTTGGTGGACTTGGAATGCATGTACTGGTACGTCTGCTCGTCGAGCCCCGTGGCATAGCCCGTCTTGAACCCCCACGCCATGCCGTCCCACTTGCCGTCGGCGTAGCGGCCGTAGAACGTGGTGTAGTCGAGCTTGCTGATCTTGATCTCGATGTTCAGGTTCCTCTTGAGATCCTGCTGGACGAGCTGTACCTGCGACGACATCTCGGGGAAATACTCGTAGTAGAAGAGGGTGGTCTCGAAGCCGTTGGGATGCCCCGCCTCGGCGAGGAGCTTCTTGGCCTCCGCGGGCTTGTACTGCCAATAGGGCCCGAGCTGGGCCGCGGTGGGCATCTTGTCCTGGAAGTAGAAATACGGGATGCCCCAGCCGAGAATGCCGTGGCCTCCGTAGAGCGTGTCGACCTGCTTCTGCCGGTCGATGGCCATGGAGATCGCTCGGCGCACCCGCACATCGCTGTAGGGCGGCTTGTCCTGGGCGAGGGCGAGGCCGAACACCGTCTGAACGGTCTTGTACTCCTGGATCACCGCCGCGGGAGTCGTCTTCTTGACGATGGCGGCGTCACCCACGCTCGCCACGAAGAGGATGTCGCTCTGTCCGGAGCGGAAGGCGGCGAGGCGCGTGGCCGCGTCCGGGGTGGAGAGGATGTGATACTCGTCGACGTAGGGGCGACCCTGGTCGAAGTAGTCGGGGTTGCGGGCGAGGACCAGGCGCACCTTGCGCGTGTGCTCCTTGATCGTGTAGGGCCCCGTCCCGATCATCCGCTTCTTGAGATCGCCGTCCTCCTCCAGCACCTCGCGCGCGAAGATGATGGACACGGGCTCCGCGAGGTTCTGCGGGAACATGGTGTTGGGCGTCTTGAGATGGATGCGCACCGTGTACTTGTCGGGCGTCTCCATGCCTTCGATTTCCTGGAAGGTGAAGGCCTGCACGCCTTCCTTCGCATACTGCTCGTAGCAGTACTTGATGTCGGCCGCCACCAGCTCGCGCCCGTTGAGCGGGGCCACGTTCTGCCACTTCACGCCCTTGCGGAGCTTGAACGTCCACACCCTGAAGTCGGGGCTGCCCTGCCAGGACTCGGCCAGATCACCCTTGAGAGTGAGATCGGTGGTGCTGGCCGCTTCGTCGGAGAACGGGTAGCGCACGAGACGGTTGCTGGTCAGCGAGGCGAACTGGGACAGGCCAACCGAATTGGTGAGACGCGGGTCGAGCACGGGCGGGTCCCACGCCGAGGCGCGGGTGATGAGCTTGCCGCGCTTGGGCGGCTTGGGACTGGGCGGCATCCAGTCCGGATAGGGCGAGGCAGGCTGGGCCGAGGCCCGTCTCCTCGATACGCCGGCGATGAGGGGTATCGTGCCGACCGCCCCCCATCCCGTGCGCTTCAGAAAGTCCCGGCGGCTGACGTGGGAGCGGCGTGGGACGGGGCGGGGATCGGTCGGCATCCGGAAATCTCCTTCTCCGATCATTCCTGGAAGCGAAGGAAAGAGGTCTGGGCCAACGCTGAGCGCGCCGTGGGCGGCGCCGCCCGCGAGTGCGGCGAAGATGCCGTAGTTGGGGATGAGGAGTCAAGGGGAATCAGGTTGCTCGGGGACGTCAGGGGCGGTGTCACGAGGTGTCGCGTGGGGCCGTCAGAACCCACGGGCGCTCCTCGCCAACCTGCCGTCCTTGTAGACGTAACACTCCGCCGGCCTCACCGAAGGCTCCGGGACGGAGATGGCAGGTGGCTTGCAAACCCTCCGCGAAGGGCGTCCGCATGTCCAGTCGAGTCGTCGGTGTATAGTGAAAGTCTATGTCGAATGCAACTGATCTGATCCGTAGGCTCGAGCACAACGTGAGCCGGGCGCTCGTGGGCAAGCCCGAGGTCATCCGGCTCGCCGTGGTCGGCCTACTCGCGCGCGGGCATCTCCTCATCGAGGATGTGCCGGGCGTCGGCAAGACGACGCTCGCGGCGGCGCTCGCCAAGTCGATCGGCGCGGCCTTCCAGCGGATACAGTTCACCTCGGACATGTTGCCGTCCGACGTCATCGGCGTGAGCATCTGGGAGCCCGAAAAGAGCGAGTTCGTCTTCAAGCCCGGCCCGCTCTTCACCAACATCGTGCTCGCCGACGAGATCAACCGCACCACGCCCAAGACGCAGTCGAGCCTGCTCGAAGCCATGAACGAGGCCCAGGTGTCGATGGATCACTCGACCTATCCGCTGCCCCGGCCCTTCATGGTGCTGGCGACCCAGAACCCGCGCGAGCACGAGGGCACCTATCCCTTGCCGGAATCCCAGCTCGATCGCTTTCTCCTCCGCATCCGCGTCGGCTATCCCGCCCCTCCGGACGAGAAGTCGGTGCTGCGGGGAGCGGGTCAGCCCATCCTCGACATGCTGGTGCCCGTGCTCCACGCGGAAGACGTGATCGCGCTCCAGAAAGAAGCCGAGGCGGTGCGGGCGGACGAGTCGATGCTCGACTACATCATGGCCCTCGTCGCGGCCACCCGCTCCTCACCGCTCCTGTCGCTCGGCGTGAGCCCCCGGGGCTCCCTCGCTCTTCTGCGCGCGGCCCGCGCGCAGGCTCTGGCGGACGGGCGCGACTATCTCGTGCCCGACGACGTGAAGAGCCTCGCCGTGCCCGCCCTCGCCCATCGCGTGATGCTGAAGGGGCGTGGTGGCCAGGGGGTGGGCATGGACGCCGAGACCGTGCTCCGCTCGATCATCCAGGACGTCCCCGTTCCGCGCTGAGCGTTCCCCCGCTCTCATGAAGTGGCCCGCGGTACCCCCGCACATCAAGGACAGCGAGTGGTGGTGGCGGCCGTTCCGGCCTCGGCGCACGATCTGGCCGACGCGCGACGGATGGTGGTGCCTGCTCGTGGTCATCGGCCTGGGTGTCGCCGCCATCAATACGGGCAACAACCTCCTCTATCTGCTCGTCTCGCTCCTCCTGAGTCTCATCGTCGTCTCCGGCATCCTCTCCGAGCAGTCCCTGCGCGGCCTGCGCCTGGAGGCCGACGTGCCGGACGAGATCTATGCCGGCGCGCCCGCGCTTTTCGGCGCCGTGCTCGCCAATCGCAAACGCTGGCTCACGTCCTACTCGATCACCCTGGAGCTGCTCGTACGCGGCGGGACCACCCGCTTCATCTATCTCCCGCGGCTGGAGGCGGGGCGAGACCGCCTGCTCACCTGGGAAGAGACGCTGCCCTCGCGCGGTCGCCAGCGACTGGCCGGAGTGCGGCTCACCACGCGCTTTCCCTTCGGGCTCTTTCTCAAGGCGAGCCGGACCATGCTCGAGCTCCCGGTGCTCGTCTTCCCCGCCGTGCATTCGATTCCCTCCGGGACGCTCCATCGGCTGGTGGGCGCCGGCACCTCGGCCACGCGCCGACGCGGCCGTGGCCACGACCTCTACAACCTGCGCACGTATCTGGCCGGGGACGACCCGCGCCACATCCACTGGCGCACGAGCGCCAAGGTGCAGTCGCTGCTCGTGCGCGAAATGGAAGCCGAGACCACCGAGGATACGCGGGTCGTCCTCAGGGGCACGGGAGCGCGTGACGCGGCAAGGCTCGAGGCAGCCCTCTCCGAGGCGGCGTCGATCGCCGCGCATCTCGCGCGCACGGGCGCGGGCGTCGAGATGGCGGGAGCGGGGCTCTTCGTTCCCCTCGGGCGGGGGCCGGGCCATGCGCGACGCATCCTGACCGCCTTGGCCCTCTACGAGCCCGGCGCGCCCGGGGCCATCGACGAGTCCGCGCCGGGGGGATGGCGGTCGCTCCGAGAAGTCCACGTGGATCTCGGCTAGTGTCCACGCTCCTCGCCCTTCGCCTCATCACGTATCTCCTCGTCGGCGTCGGCGTCGCTGCCCTCCTTCTCGCCGGGCTGCTCGACCCGCTCGGCGGGGTCATCCTCACCCTGGCTCTCATCGGCAGCTGGGCCATCGATCAGGTGCGCGACCGCATGCCCGTTCGCTCGATCTTCGGGTGGGCGCTCGTCACCACCGCGGCCTTCGCCATCGGCATCGATCTTCTCTACCTCGCGCAGAGCCTCCTCGACGGCATGGTGCATCTGCTCCTTTTTCTCATCCTGCTGCGTCTCTTCCGGCGGCGCTCCCTCAAGGACCTGCGGGACGCGGGCTTCCTCTCCTTCTTCATGCTCGTGGCCGCCTCCGCCGTCACCTTCAACGTGAGCTTCCTCTTCGTCTTCGTCGCCTTCCTCGTCCTGGGCACGTGGATGCTGATCCTGCACCATCTCGCCGGAGAGTCCGAGCGGGCCAAGATGGGTGCGGCGGAGTTCACCACGGGCGGCATCGGTCCGGGGAGCCCGCTCTTCCGGATGTCCCTCGTGGCGGCGGCAGGGACCTTCGCTCTGGCTGGTGTCATGTTCTTCGTCATTCCGCGCGTCGGGCAGGCGACCCTGCCCTTCCGGGCCGAGCTGGGACGCCGCATCTCCGGCTTCAGTGAGCGCGTGGAGCTCGGCTCCTACGGTGAGATCGAGGCCGATCAGACGGTGGTGATGCGCGTGCGCTTTCCTGACAGCATCCCGGAGCCATTTCGGCTGCCGAATCTCCGCTGGCGCGGCCTCGCCTTCGACCGCTTCGATGGGCGGGTGTGGGAATCGGGCGCGCGCCAGCGCACGCTCCTGCGGCGCGAAGCCTCCGGGGACTTCGCGCTGGCCACGCCGCGCGGCACGGGGCCCATCGTGCGCCAGGAGATTCTCCTCGACCCCATCGGCTCCGACGCCGTGTTCGCGGCCCCCAAGGCGCTCCGCATCGAGACGAGCGCCGGCGCCGTCGGCCTCGACGACATGGGCAGCATCGTACTGCCCACGGTGTCGACGCGGCTTCAGTACTCGGTGGATTCCGAGCTCGAGCAGACGCCGCCCCGCGGCCTGCGCGCGGGCGCCTGGCCGGTGGAAGGACTGCCCCGGGGACCCGTGCGCTTCCTCGAGCTTCCCCCGTTGCCCGAGCGCATCCGGACGCTCGCGCGCGACGTGGCGGCGGGCAGCCACAGCCCCTACGAGGCCGCGCTCAGGCTGAGCCAGTACCTCTCGTCGGATCGCTTCCGGTACACCCTCGTGCTCAAGCAGCAGACGGCCCTCGACCCGCTGGAGGAATTTCTCTTCGTCCGGCGCTCGGGCAACTGCGAATACTTCGCGGCCTCCCTCGCGGTGATGCTGCGCAGCGTGGGCATCCCCGCGCGCGTGGTGGGCGGCTTCCAGCGCGGCGAGTGGAATCCGTACGGCCGCTACTTCATGGTGCGCATGAAGGACGCCCATTCCTGGGTCGAGGCCTTCTTCGACGGCGCGGGCTGGGTCACCCTCGACCCTTCGCCGCGCGCGGCGGCCGAGGAGGTGCTGGGCGGCCCCTCCACCTGGATGCTCTACGTCGACGCGGTGCGCATGCGCTGGTATCGCTACGTCGTCAACTGGAGCCTGCGGGACCAGGTCAGTGTGGCGGTGTCGATGCATCGCGGGGCGCTGGAATGGCGCGGGGGCCTCGTGGGCTGGCGGGACTGGGTGGCCGGCCTTCCCCGCGGCGTGGTTGTCGCGGCCATCGTGGCGTTCCTCGTGGTGGCGTGGATGCTGTGGCGCCATGGGCCGAGGGCAGGAGGTCGGGCGACTTCGGCCACCGTGCCGCGCTTCTACGTCCGGGCGCTTCGCCTGCTCGCCCGTCGCGGCTTTCGCCGAGCCCCGACCGAGACGGCGCGCGAGTTCTCTCGCCGCGTAGAGGAAAAGGCGCCCGCGGTGGCGGGCCCGCTCGCGCGGCTCACCGCGGCCTACGAGCGCTGTCGCTTCGGCGCGGGCGCCCTCAGCCCCGAGGAAGCCGCCGCGGTCGAAGCCTCCATTGCCGCCCTGCGCGGCCGCTGAGGGTCGCCGCTGACGGGCGAAGACGCGCGGATCTCCCTCGCCATCAACATGGCGATCTACGTGTTGTCGCGGACGGGGAAGGAGTCTTCCTGAAGGACCTCGCCCCCACGGGTTAGCTTAGGTTTTTTGCGGGACGCGGACGGGAGGCGGCAGGGGCGGGGGTGCGTTCCCCAGACCACGCCGAGTCGCAATCCGCGCCTCCACTCTGGCCCGCCACGAGATTTTGGGGTTTCGGTTCGAAGAATCTCCCCAGAAGATACGGGTCTGGGGAACGCACCCCCGCCCCTGCCGCCTCTCCCGCCCGGGTTCACGAGCGGTGTTCGCGAACAGTACAAGCTGCGTGCTACGTGCGGCGCGGCCGCGCCGAGAGAAAGACGAGGGCGAGGCCGGCCAGGAGCATGGTCGATGTCGCCGGGAGGGGAACGGCGGCGGGGGAGACGAAGCTGGCGAGATCGGAGCCGGTGCTCTTGTAGGCGTAGAGGAGGCCGGGGATGAGGTCGAAGCCGCCGGTGGAGCCGGAGAACGCAGCACCCAGGGTGCCGTCGGCGTTGATGGTGAAGCAGTGGTCGAAGGTGCCGATGTCACACTGGATCCTGGCGCCCGTGACCGGATTGTAGAAGACGTCAAACTGGGTGGTCGAGCCGGCGTCCTGGGTGACGGAGAAGTCGTTGTCGGTGCCGGCGAGGATCAGATATTGACCGTCGGCGAGGCGCGGGCCGATGGCGAGCCCCTCCAGCTTCTCAGGCACGCGGCTGCCGAATGCGGCGAGCGTATCGGCGTCGAGGCTGAAGAAGGGGGTCGCGCTCTTCGTGACCGGCACCCCGCCGCCCGGCAGGGGACCGCTGTCCGGCAGGGTGATACCGCTCACGTCGCTCGCCCCGGTGATATCGATCTTGTAGACCTTCTTGTTCGGGGGCGTCAGCTCCGAGGCCACGCCCACGCCCCGGTTATTACGCTCGAGAACCAGGAATTCGTGGTCGTTCAGGGCCACGAGGGCCGAGATGCCGCGGCCCTGGCTCGAGCCTTCCATGAGGTAGGCGTACTGAGCGACCGCGAGACCGGTCGCGTTGTCGAACTTGACGATGCGGTTGTAGCGTCCGTTGCCGAGGCCGCCCTCGTCGAGCATGGGACTCTGGAGCATGGCATAGGTGAACTTGCCGTCGGGGCTGATGGCCAGCCCTTCGAACCCGCGGTTGGTGCGTTTGCCCGCGGTATTGCCGGTATCGTCCGCGAAGTTCGGCACACCGGTGGTGCCGTTGCGCCCTATCAGGTTGGCCGGCGTGGTGAAGGTGCGGGCGAGGGTGCCGTCGCGGTTGAACTCGTAGAGTGATGGGCCGTACTCGTCCGATACGAGGAAGCGGCCGGTCTTGGGGTTGACCACGAATCCCTCGGGGTCCAGAGCCCGTCCCAGCACGTTCGTCGGCGAGGGCGCGAGACCGTTGAAGGTCCCCAGCGGGCCCGTGAACTCGACGGTCTGGACGACCTGGAAGTTCGAGATCGAGCCCGTCGTCGGATTGATGGCGATGGTGAAGCGCTGCACGCGGGTGTCGTAAGGCAGGGTGCCCCCGCCCGCGCCCCGATCGCTGAGCCCCCACCACTCGTTGCGGTTGGGATCGTAGTAAATGTCGGAGAACATTCCCAGGCGCTGGTTGAGCGCGATGGGGTCCCCCGAGAGATCCGTGGTATTGGCGGGAACCGTGATGCCGTTCACGAAGGCGGGCGTGGCCATGGCGGGAGCGGCAGAGCCGAAGGCAAGGGCAATGGCGGCGGCAAGGGATCGAGCTTTCACGGACGTCTCCTCTGAAGGGCTCGTTATGAAGGAACTGCGTGGACCGAGCCCCCTTGTATCAGGCATAGATTGCAGCGATGTGAAGCGCAGATTGCGTTGCCGCTAAGCCGGCGCCGAGGTTATTGCCTGTCTGCTTCGCCTGGACGCACGTGCGGCCTGGCGGGTGGCGCCGGGGCGTCAGGGAGACCTGCTTTGTCGCTTATGCGACTTGTCCTCAGGGTTGGGACGACGGGCGACGTCGAGCTCCGCGGCGATGGGGCACCACGGCACCTCGATGAAAAGATCTCAGTGAGTGAGGAAATCTGCCCTGAGAACGGGTGGAGCTGGATGAGACAAACGAATCGGGATCGGGATGACGGAGTGGGCGTGGGTCTAGTAGGGCCGCACGTAGCAGGGAGACTTCTAGCGAGTCGTGCCCATGATCTCGCCCAGAACGATCCGCCGTCGCGCCGACAGCAAACATGCCACAGAGCACGAATCCGAAAGTGAATGCGCCAATCATAGCGAGGATGGCCATCGTCAGCATGTCAAGTCTCCGAGGGAACGTCGCTGGTCTTCCATGTTTCTTAGATGCAGCAGAGACCGTGGCCGTGCCACCCGTAGCCGCCGCCGCAAGAAGGCGGAGGCCGCCGCGTCCAAGAAGCCCCGTCCCCCGTTTTGACTCACCGCCGTCCTCCTTCAGCCTTCTGATGCTCGCCGCGGGGCGAATGTCGCGACGGGCGTCGGGGCCGCAGTGTCCCGGCAGCCTCCGATGGTTCACGGAGGACGGCTTGCATTTTCTTGCGGAAATGCTCGGTAGTCATTGTCGGTGAGCACCGCTGGTGCCTCTAAAAGGCCAATAGGCCCAACGACGAGGGAGGCGGCAATGAGTCGACGATCAGTCATGGACGAGATCAGACTTCCGAGCCACGACGAGCCCATATCGGCCGTCACCATTCTTGACGGCCAGGGCCGGGTTAAGCGGGTCGTTCCTGCCAATGAATTCCGCCGTGGCCCGGTAGTCCGCCGACAACATATCGTGGACCGCAGACGCGGCGGTGGAAGCACGTCCCCCGCGCTCCAAGACGCCTCTGCGGACAGCGCGTAGATCGAACGGGGTCGGGAAACCCGCAAAAATTGAGGGTGATATGCAAAACGTGAGGAAGTTGAATCCGGCGGCCCATCTCGACCGTGGCGCGATGACGCGGGGCGTGATCGTCAGCAATCGCGTGATGGCCTTCTGGCACACCATGATCGGGAAGAAGGTGGTCATGGCGGTCACCGGCGTCGTCCTCATCGGGTTCGTGATCGGCCACATGTTTGGCAATCTCAAGATATTCTCGGGCCCGAGCGAGATCAACGCGTACTCGCGGTTCCTCCGGGAGGTGGGTTGGCCGGAGCTCGGCTACGGACAACTGCTCTGGCTTGTCCGGATCGTCCTCTTCGTATGCGTGACTCTCCACATCACCGCCGCGATCCAGCTCACTCGCATGAGCTGGGCTGCGCGACCCATCGGGTACACCGCCAAACGAGATATCGAGACGACCTGGGCCGCGCGGACGATGCGCTGGGGCGGAGTGCTCCTGGTCGCCTTCGTCATCTTCCACCTTCTCCACTTGACCGGAGGCGTCGTTGGGTTCGGCCCGGGACAGTTCCAGCATCTCGCCGTGTACCAGAACGTGGTGGCGGCGTTCGCGATCTGGCCTGTCGCGCTCTTCTACATCGTGGCGATGGGCGCACTCTGCCTGCACCTCAGCCACGGGATCTGGAGCATGCTGCAAACGCTCGGGTGGAACACCGCCCGAAACGAAGCGACGCTAAAGATCCTTTCGCAAATCATCGCCATCGTGGTGTTTGTCGGGTTCACCTCGGTTCCTGTTGCCGTGCTGGCCGGTTGGTTGCGCTAAAGGAGCGATACATGTTGGACGCACGGATACCGTCCGGTCCAATCGAGGAGCAGTGGGACAAATGCCGCTTCGAGATGAAGCTGGTGAATCCCGCTAACCGCCGCAAGCATTCGATCATCGTCGTGGGGGCAGGGCTGGCGGGGGCGGCGGCGGCCGCCACTCTCGGCCAGCAGGGCTACCAGGTCCACTGTTTTTCCTATCACGACACCCCGCGCCGTGCGCACTCCATCGCGGCCCAGGGCGGGATCAACGCGGCCAAGAATTACCGCAACGACGGCGACAGCATTTCGCGCTTGTTCAAGGACACGGTCAAGGGCGGCGACTTTCGGGCGCGCGAGGCCAACGTGTATCGTCTCGCTCAAATCAGCCTCAATATCATCGACCAATGCGTCGCCCAGGGCGTGCCCTTTGCCAGGGAGTATGGCGGACTTCTCGACACTCGATCGTTTGGCGGGGTGCAGGTCCAGCGAACGTTCTACGCGCGAGGGCAGACGGGACAGCAGTTATTGCTGGGGGCTTATCAGGCCCTGGAAGAGCAGGTGGCAGCCGGCACGGTGACGATGCATATCCGCAGCGAGCTGCTCGACGTGGTGATCGTCGGTGGCCGAGCGCGCGGCATTGTGACGCGGGACCTGGTGACCGGCCAGATCGACTGTCACGCCGCCGACGTGGTCGTGCTGGCCACGGGAGGGTACTCGAACGTCTTCTACCTCTCGACCAATGCCAAGGCGTCCAACTGTACTGCCATATGGCGCGCCCACCGCCGGGGCGCCCTGTTCGGGAACCCGTGCTTCACGCAGATTCATCCGACCTGTATCCCACTGAGCAGCGAGCATCAGTCCAAGCTGACGCTGATGTCTGAGTCGCTGCGGAATGACGGACGCGTATGGGTGCCGAAGAAGAAGGGTGAAACGCGCGCCGCCAAGGACATCCCGGAGAACGAGCGCGACTACTATCTGGAGAGACGCTATCCGAGTTTTGGCAACCTCGTTCCCCGCGACGTCGCCTCCCGAAATGCCAAAGATGTCTGCGATGAGGGGCGCGGCGTTGGGCCGCACGGGCAGGGCGTCTACCTGGACTTCGCTGATGCTATTCAGCGGCTCGGTCTGGATACGGTTCGTGAGAAGTACGGGAACCTGTTCGACATTTATGAGCGGATCACAGGCGAGGATGCGTACACGGTGCCGATGCGAATCTATCCCGCCCCCCATTACACGATGGGTGGGCTATGGGTGGACTACCACCTGATGTCGACCATCCCGGGACTGTTCGTGGGGGGCGAAGCGAACTTCTCCGATCACGGGGCCAACCGCCTCGGCGCCAGCGCACTCATGCAGGGCCTCGCCGACGGGTATTTCGTTCTGCCGGCCACCTTGCCCGATTACCTCGCCTCAACCGCCCTCGACCCTGTGGACGTCTCGCATGCAGCGTTCACGGCCACCAAGGCCGAGGTCAAGGGCCGGATCGATGCGCTGGTTGCTGTCAAAGGGAAACGCAGCCCCGATTCGTTCCAGAGAGAGCTCGGCAAGATTGTGTGGGACGACTGCGGCATGGCCCGCTCAGATGCGGGCCTGCGAAAGGCCCTGGCTCGAATCCCTAAGTTACGCGAGGAGTTCTGGCACAACCTGCGTATCGTCGGCGCGGACGATGAGTTGAACCAGGCTCTCGAGAAGGCAAACCGCGTGTCAGACTTTCTTGAGCTCGCTGAGCTCATGTGTATCGACGCGCTACAACGCACAGAGTCGTGCGGGGGCCACTTCCGCGTGGAGAGCCAAACACCCGAGGGGGAGGCGAAGCGAGACGACGCGAATTTCTGCTACTCGGCGGCGTGGGAGTGGAAAGGGTCAGGGCAGGCGCCCGCGCTGCACAAGGAACCGCTCACATTCGCAAATGTTCCCCTGTCCCAGAGGAGCTACAAGTAGCCATGAATCTCACGCTCCGGATTTGGCGGCAGCAAAGCGGACACGTACCGGGGAGGTTTGTCACCTATCAGGTGAAGGACGTGACGTCGAACATGTCATTCCTTGAAATGCTCGACGCCCTCAATGAGGACCTCCTCGCCCGGGAGGAGCCTCCCGTTGCCTTCGAACACGACTGCCGGGAGGGTATCTGCGGCTCGTGCGGTTTCTTGATCGACGGTGTGGCCCACGGAGGCCAGCGGGGCACCACCGTGTGCCAGCTCTCGATGCGCTTCTTCAAGGATGGTGACTCGCTCACCCTCGAACCGTGGCGCGCCCGCGCCTTCCCGGTAATCCGGGATCTGATCGTGAATCGGTCAGCCTTTGACCGAATCATTCAAGCGGGGGGCTTCATCAGCGCGCCCACGGGAAGCTCTCCCGATGCCAACGCGATCCTGGTTCCAAAGGAGGCCGCGGACACTGCCTTTGACGCAGCCGCATGCATCGGTTGTGGAGCCTGCGTCGCCGCCTGTCCGAATGCAGCCGCCATGCTGTTCACCTCCGCGAAAATTACTCACCTCAACGCTCTACCTCAGGGTCAGCCCCAGCGTGACGAGCGGACTGTCAGCATGGTGGCCGCCATGAGCAACGAACACTTCGGTAGTTGCACGAATCACGGCGAGTGTGAAGCGGTGTGTCCCAAGGAGATACCCCTGGAGTTCATCGGAAGGATGAACCGCGATCTGATCCGAGCCGCCTGGCACCGCCACCGGGAACCCTTGGTTATCCCCGGCGTTGTGCAACACGCATTCGACGAGGACACGGGGATCGAAGCCGAGAGATCCTGAGATGTCGATCAGCGATGCGACGGCCAATCAGTTCCGGCTGATTTTCCCCGTTCGGGTATTTCACTCTTCCTTCGGGAAGATCATCTGCCTGAGATAGTCGTCGAGCGACGGCAGGAGCTCACCGATCCGCCGCAGGTGCTCGACCTCCGCCACGAGTGCCCCGGCGGCGGCCGGCGGCCAGTGGACTAGCTCGGTGGAGCGGGCCGCGTCGATCTCGCGGCGGAGCGTGCCCAGGGGGCCGGAGAGATCGGGCCGCGGTTTGGCCGCGGCCACCGCCGCTGCCGCGTACGCGGCGCGGTAGTCGCGTGAACCCGGACGCGCCATCGTGTGGAGGGCCTCGAGGATGCTCAGGGCGATCTCCAGCCATGTGCGCACGGCTGCTTCGACGTTCGCAAGCGCCGTCTGGATTGGTTCCGAGAGCGGCGGCCGCGAACTGGCCAACCGACTGCCGTAGACGATCGCGAGCCGGCTTGCGATGCGGATCGCCCGCCCGCCGGCGTGGATGGCCACATGCGCATCCACTCCGCTCCCAGCACCCTCGTCGCGCGCTTCGTCGGCGAGCCTGAGAATGTCGGGAAGGCTGGCCTCGATCTGCTCGCGAACGGCCACCGTCTGGGCGAGGGTGAGCGGGACCGCGCCCGGCCGCGGCAAGTAGGCGAGGATCCCCCGGACAGCATCAGCAAGGCGAGCAATGAGTTGCCGTCCGGCATAGTCGGGGGCGACGAAGCGGAAGGCGAGGAAAAGGGCGGCGGTGCCGAGCAGCCCTCCATACACACGCCAGAGCTCGCGGTGGACATCCACGATCGGCTGCGCGGCAACGAGGACGATCGCGAACGAGACCACCGCCTGCACGCCGATGTACGAGAAGCGCGGGCCGCCAAGGGCGAGGTAGGTGCAGGGAAAGATCACCGCGAATGCGAGGATCGCGAGGGCCGGCCACTCGTCGACGTTCGGTATGACGGCGACGGTGACTAGGATCGCGAGCAGGCACCCGAGCACCACGCCGACGAAGCGCGTGGCGCTGCGGTGTATCGTGGCGCCGTAGCTCGACAGCGAGATGAAGATCGGATGCCAAACGACGCTGAAGAGGTCCGGGGTCTGCCCGACGATGCCGATGAGGTAGCTGATCGTCGTGCCCAGTCCGACTCGCAGGGCGTAGCGCGCCGCATAGCGATCGAAATGGGGAAGCGAAACGAGGGCGGCGCGGTTGGCCCGCGGCGGTGCGTCGCTCGCCGCCATCTGGCGGAGCTCGGCGGGCGACGTGTGCAGGCTGTCGGCCAGACTGAACAGTGCCTGGACGAAGGCGTTGGTGTTGGCTTCCTCGGTGATATCCATGTCCGCGAAAGCACCGGTCCGCCGGAGCGCGAGTTGCCGCGCCTGCACCGCCGCGACTGCCGCGGGATAGTCGGGCCACCGAGCGCGCACCTCCATGGTCGTGGCCGCCCCGGGAGCGCCCCGCGCGCGCGCCGCCAGCTCGAATGCGCGGAGCCCGGTGTCAAGGCTGGCGACCAGAACGGACACCTCCGGGGCGAGCAGACGCCGATACGTCCTGTCCACCGGCTGCCGCGCCAGCGCGTCCATGGTGTCCGTCAGAGCCAGCGCACGGTCGACGACGATGGTGAGCAGGGCAAGAAGCGCGATGTCCTCCCGGTGCCGGCCTTCGTGGCGGACGCGCTCCAGTAGATGAGAGAATAGATCCTCAGTACCATATTCTCTCATGTCCACCCGTAGGGACTCGGGGAGATCGTTGAGTCCGCACCCAGCCCCAGGAGGCCGCCGACGCGGTCCTGCTCTCGGGGCGATCCGGCTCGGCCGACATCGGCGGCAAAACCGTGAGCTGCTTGTGGCATGGGCGCTTGGGGCGGCTGAGGTGTGAATCTGGCACCTCACGTCGCGGAGGAGACTGCGCGGGCGACCGTTGCCGAAGGTGCTTCCTGTGGGCTATCTTCCTGCGACCCTCATTCGAGAGCGGCCTGGTCCGAGAAGCGCATCGAGGAGAGCAACTTTGAGAGTTCCTTCCGCTAAGCTTCTCTCAGCTCTTCGCTCTGGATGGCAGGTTCCAGCCGCCTTGCGGCGGTTATACGCGGATGTGGTCTGGTTGCAGCAACTGGCGACTGATGAACTGAGACCAGGACCCGGCCGCATCCGCACCTCTGTGCGTATGGCGTTCATCAGCGCGGTCGGCATTGCGCTGATGGCGGCGCTGCACGTCGCCAGTCCCCTGGGCCCAGTCACGCTCTGGGTCGCCCTCTATGCATCCAGCTCACGGCTGACTGCTTCCGAGGGTCTGATCATGATCGTGGTGTATGCCGTAACATTAAGCGCTTCAGTTTTCCTTGCGGGCGTTCTGGTCGATGTCCCGTGGATGCTGCTGCCATTCTTTGGGGTAGCGACGGCGCTGATGCTCTACGCTTTGAACAAGCTTCAACTCGGTGGTGCATGGTTCAATGTCGTCGTCGGATTTCTTGACACGTTTTACCTCTGCGCCTTCGACCCGAAGAACTTTGGCTGGTCCGTGGCATATTCTTTTTCCGGTATAGCGCTCGCAATCGGAGTGCTTGTGGCCTTCGACATGGTGCTGTGGCCCGATCCCGCCGAGCGAAGATTGCTTCGCTCGCTGGCGGATACTCTCGATCGCCAGAACCAGCGATTGGCCGCGATCGGTCGCGCCTATCTTGATCCCCTCGCCGTAGCTGTATTGCCTCAGTCCGCCGTCGTCTCGGTACTGCCCAGCCAGCTCCCTTTACTGGAACGTGCCAGACGCGAGCTCGGCGATCCGCAGCGCGAAGCAATCCTGCTCGCCGCGGTCACCACGACCGAACGTCTCCACATCGAGATTGAACGATTGCTGGCCGTCGCGCGCGACGATGTCCCGCGGGACATCCGCCTGCGGCTGCAACCCGAGATGAAAGGGGTACTCCAGACCCTCGCGGCAGCGCTACAGCACCGGGCGCACCAAGCGGCTACGGGGTTGGGACCATCAGACGACTCCACCGATGAGGAGCTCAGCACTGCCATACGTTCGAGCCTCGACACCCTGCAGGAGCGTGAAAAGCTGGCTTTGAGCCAGCTGCCGCCCGCTGGCGCGCCCGCGATTGCCAATATTGCGGCCTTCAATCTGGGCCTCAGTAGGATAGGACTGCGGCTCCTCAACAGACCGTTGGGCGACGTGCACGGTCTCGCTCTTCCGCAGGACACGCGCTCTGGGGCGACCCAATCCGGCGGCGCCGACCCGGCGCTGATGCGCCACAGCGCGAAACTTGGGCTCGCCGCGACGCTCGCCTACGTCGTGGGCGTGGCGTCGCACCGAAGCGAGCTCGGGGTCATCGTGTGGACCGCGGTTATCGCCGGGCTGCCGACCTACGGGGCCACCTTGCGCAAGATGATCCTGCGCATTGTGGGCGCAGTGATCGGCGGACTTCTGGGATTGCTGATGATATTCGTGGTGTCGCCCAACTTTGAGTCGCTTGGGTCGTACCTGCTCGCGTTCTTCATCGCGTTGTTCGTGGCAGCTTACGTAGGCCTCAGCAGCGGCCGGCTGGCGTACGCGGGCCAGCAGGGCGGCGTATCTTTCGTTTTGGCGTATGCCTCTCTGAGCCCGACCGCCGACGTTTATGAGCCGTTGTGGCGCGTGTGGGGCATATTCCTCGGGTTGGTGATTGTGACCTTAGTGTTCTTACTGATAGCGCCCGAGTACGCCGGGAAGGCGATCGTGCCGCGCCTCACCCGGATCCTCCACGCCGCCCTTGAGCTTCTCCGGCCTGCTTCAGGAATGACCGAGCAGCGGGTACAGGAGATCGGCATGGATGTAACTCTGTATCTGACCCAGGTGCTTGGCATTGCCGAGGACGCACGGCTGGAAGGACGGCACAGTGGAATTGTTCCCGATAGCGTAGTCGAGGTGGCAGGGACGCTCCGACGCATCGTGCATCTTCTGAGTGGTGTCGCCACCGGGCGTCTGGCCATGCCGCAGACTGCGCTTCCGGCCGAAATCCAGACGGCGCGCGCGGGGTGTGACACCGCAGTGCGGTACCATCTGCAGTCGTGGCTTGAGGTCCTGGAAGATGAGCATGGCCCCGACCGGCGCCGCATTCTCGAGGTTGCGGCGCATTTCACGCCAGATGATCTGGCCGTGCCTCTGGCAGAGCTGAATGAATATCTCTCAGGGCCGGGTTTAGGAGCACTCGCTTCGTGGCCGGCGGCACGAAGCGTCCTCCTCGCGGAACTTGAATCCTATAGCCGGCTAATGGTACTGGTGACCGAGTTGGATCAACAATTCGTGGAGATTCCCGCCGCCGGCGCGCGCTGAACCTCTGCTCCTGACCTGGGTGCGGAGCCTTGGTACGGAGTCGAATCGTTCCGGCATCGCGGTCCACGTCAGTCCACTTCAGGGAGATGATGTCGCCCTTTCGCCAGCCCGTGAGGTAGGCGAACCGAGGGGAGTCTCGCAAGTCGTCGGGCGGAGCAGCGGCGACGGCCTCGAGATCTGGCCGCTCGAAGAGCAACTATCGTGTGTTGTCCTCGGGCAGCACCCTGCGCAGCGTCGCGCGCAGGCGCTCCGAGCCGGCGCCAGCTCGCGCCTGAGAAAGGCGAGGAGCGTCACCGTCCCTTGATCGTCACCACGGCTGTGGCTCCCATGCGAAAGGGCCGCTCCGGGTCCCGCTCCTCGAGGAGAATCCGTACCGGGAAGCGACTGGCCAGCCGCACCCAGTTGAGCGTGCGCGGCACATCGGGGAGCACGCCGACGGTGGCGCCCTGGTCGGGAAGATTCGCCCAGCCAATACCCTGGACCACGCCGCGGAAGCGCCGGTTCGGGTAGCTCATGAGGTAGACCTCTGCGACCATGCCGGGCTTGATCACGCCCACATAGGTCTCGCGGAAATTCGCGATCACGTACCACGCGCGGTCGTCCACGAGGGCGAAGACCTGCTGGCCCTGCCGCGCGTACTCGCCCACCGCGATGTTCAGGTTGGTCACGTAGGCGTCGAAGGGTGCGCGTACGCGGCAATAGTTCACGTCCAGGTCGGCGCTCTCCACGGCGGCCTCGGCCGCGGCCAGTCGCGCATTGCGATCGGCATACTGGGCGAGGAGGGCCTGGGCGCGCGACCGGTCTTCCCGCGCCTGATCGATGCCAACCGCGGCCCCGCCCCGCGCCGCGCGGGCCTGGGCGACGCCGGCCACCGCCTGCTGCTTGCGCTTCTGCGCTTCGACCACCGCCGACTCCGCGGCGGTGAGCTTGCGCTGGGCCTCGCGCACGGCGGCGGCCGCCATGTCGCGACGGCTGCGGGCCTCGCTCACCCGGTCGGCGGTCACGAACTGCTTGGCGAGGAGCGGCTCGACGCGCCTGAGATAGTCCTCGGCATAGGCGAACTCGGCTTCGAGTCTTGCCACCGAGGCCTCGACGGCCGCGCGCTCGGCTTCCCGTCGCGCGATCTCGGCCTCCGCCGCCACCGGTACCGTCTCCCGCCCCGCCAGCTCAGCATCGGCGGCGGCGAGTCCCGCCTGACGGCGCGTGATCTCGGCGGCGGCGGAGCCGATGGCCCGCTCCTGTGCCTCGACTTCCTTTTTCGTCAGGGCCAGCTCGGCGCGCACGCGAGCCAAGCGAGCCTCGTACGGCCGTGCATCGACGACGAAAAGGAGATCGCCGGCCTTCACCCGCTGATTGTCCACGACGTGAAGCTCCACGATGGGACCGTTGACGTGCGGGGCTATCCCGACGATATTGGCGCGCACGGCGGCGTCGTCCGTGCGCGGGTGAATGTCGCTGAGACGCCAGGCCACGGCGCTCGCCGCCACCGCGCCGAGCACGATGGCGATGCCCAGCACGCGGCCCACGAGCGGGAGCCGGCTCGGGCGGGGCTCTGTTGGACGAGACTCAGCTTCCGCAGGCTCGGCCATCGTCTAGGTTCGGTAGAACGCGAGCCAGATCAGGAGCGTCACCAGCAGCCAAAGGCTCGGATAGATAAGCATCAGGGGGCCCAGGTGAGGCTCGAGACGGGTGGCGGCGAAGAGCTGGCGACAAACCGCGGTGAGCACGATGCCGACGGACATGCAGGCGATCCATGCCGGGAAGAACGAGCCCTGGATATTGATGATGGGATCACACGCGGCGGCGGACATGGGCGCGATGGCGACGACCGTGAACCGAAGCCACCCGCCCCGTCTCGCGAACATTCTCGCGCTCACGATGAGCGAGCATAGCGCCGGCTGCCTGCACCTCGCAAGCGGCGATACGGTATACTGCGCTCGACCGGAGAGAGCGGAGACCATAGCCACGTCGATCGGACACGACACGCTGGCACGAGGGCCCGCGGCCCGGGCCTTCGGTCGGAAGACGCGCGGTGTCATCGCCGCGCTGGCCATCATCGGTGTCCTCGGCGCAGGCTGCAGCCACCTTCCCTTCTCGGCGGCGTGGGACCCCTTCGCGGCCGCCCCGCCCACCCCCGTCGCTCCCTGGCGCGCCACCGAAGGCAGCAAGCAGCCGAGGCTGGCCACGCTCATCGATCGCCTCAACAAGGAAGTCCAGATCGACCCGGACAAGGAGCACGGCTTGGCGGATCTCATCGATCTCGCCCAGCGGCTCAATCCCGAAACCTGGCGTACGTGGGAGGAGGCGCGTGCGGCCGCCGCGCGGCTGGGCCGTTCCGAGAGCGCTTGGTTTCCGACGCTGGCGGCCGTGGCCGCGGCCGGCACCTCGCGAGTGATCGAAAGGGCCGGCCCCGGTGATGGGGGCGGAGTGCCGATCACGGGTCCGGAGGCCACACCGAGCGTCCAGCTCTCCTGGATCCTGCTCGACTTCGGCCGGCGAAGCGCCGCCGTCGAGCGGGCGGGCTGGGAAGTCATGGCGGCCAATCTCCATTTCAACCGCAAGCATCAGGAGGTCGCCTTCCACGTCTCCGAGAGCTTCTTCGGGCTCGACGCGAGCCGGGCCCGCCTCACTTCGGCGAAGGTGACGCTGGAGCAGGCCAGCGGGGTCGCCGAGGCCGTGCAGGCGCGGTTCGAGCACGGGCTGGCCACGCGTCCCGACCTGCTCCTCGCCGTGCAAGAGCGGGCCCGGGCCGCCTTCGAGGTGCAGGACGCCGCGGGACAAGTCTCCGATGCGCAGGCCCGTCTGGCGGAGAGCATCGGCATCCCGCCCACCGTACCGCTCAAGGTGGCCGACCTCGGCTCCATCCCCTTGCCGACCGATCTGCCGACCACGGTCGACCAGGTGATGGACCGGTCCCTGGTGCGGCGGCCCGATCTGGCGGCGCGGCTCTCCGCCTTGCGTGCGCGCGAGGCCGAGGTGAAGCAGGCCCGGGCACAGTTCATGCCCCAAATAGGAGTGTCGAGCTCGATCGGGGGCGACTTCAGCCACTACACCTTCGGTAGTAGCGGCCCGTTCAATTTCCAGCAGCAGGTGTACGGCGCCTTTCTCACCCTGAACTGGACATTGTTCGACGGATTCGACCGCGAGAATCGCGTGCGCGAGGCGGCCGCCCAGCGCGGCGCCGCCGAGGCCGAGGTGGCCGAGCTCGAGCTCCGCGTCATCCGCCAGGTGTGGCAGGCCTACACGGACGTGAAGACGTCGCTCGGCAAGCGGGAGTTCGCGCTGGCTCTCCTCGCCGCCTCGCAGGAGGCCTATGCGGCGACCCTCGAGTCCTACCAGTCCGCCGGACTGGCTACTGTGCTCGATCTCCTCGCCGCCCAGCGCGATCTCGCGCGGGCGCGCTTCACCGAGATCCAGAGCCGCGCCGACATCCTCCGCGCGAGCTCCGCGCTGGTGTACGCGGCGGGGGACTGAGCGCTCGGTTCAGGCCGGGGACGCGACGGCCGCGGGCTCGACGATGTCGAGGGTGGTGACGCGGCGGAGCTCGCGGCGGTGCTTCGTATCGTCGAAGGGCCGCCCGCGGTGCATGGTGGCGCGGTTGTCCCAGATCACGAGATCGCCCACCCGCCATTCGTGCCGATAGACGAACTGCGGCTGAGTGGCGTGCTCGATGAGATCACGCAGGAGAAGGCGGCCCTCGGGCACGGGCCAGTCGATGATCCGCGAGGTGTGCGAGGCGAGGTAGAGCGAGCGCCGGCCTGAGCGGGGGATGGTGCGGATGAGCGGGTGGATCGCTCCCTTCAGCGCCTCCTGCTCGCTCTCGGAGAATTCGAAGCCGAGCGTCTGGCGCGAGTGGGCGATGGAGTGATGGACGTGGAGGCCCTCGCACCGGGCCTTGATCTCGGCGGGCAGGGCGTCGTAGGCGGCGCGCATGTCCGCGTACTCCGTGTCCGCGGCCACGGGCGGAACGACCTTGGCCGACAGCATCGAGTAGTGCCCCGCCGGATCCTGGAAGGACGCGTCGGTGTGCCAGAGGCGATTGCCCAACGAGTACATGCGGCGGCGATTGTCGGAGCTGATGATCTCGCCGTTCTCGTCGAGGTTCGAGATGTCGCCGAGCGCTTCGTTGCCGAAGCGGTTCTTCTGGAGCGCGCTGATCCCCAGCTTGGTGTGGAGCGCGCCGTCCAGCCGCTGGGCGAAGTCGAGCTGCTCGTTGTCGGCAAACGGCTGGTCGCGAAACACGAGAACGGCGTACTCGTCCATGCCGGCCCGGATACGGGCCAGCGTCTCGGCATCGTGGACCTGGCGCAGATCGACGGTGCTCGCTTCGGCGACGAACAGGGGATGGAGCGGACGGAACTTCAATTCCATGGCGGCGTCCTCCTGAGTCAGGCCAGCGTGACCAGCGACCGTGCTTCCACGAGACTAGGTCGACCCCGAGGGGGAGTCAAGCGGCCGATCAACCGATTCGATTTGACCGCTCCCCCGTCCTCGGGCAGCATCGATGAGCCTCATCAGCCAGCGGATGCCCGGGGGCGACGAGAGACAGGAGGCGCTATGGACGAATCGCACATGTCGATAGAGACGGCTCCCGTCAGGGAAGACATCGCCATTCTCGAAGCCGGCCTTAGCGCCCACGCCCTGCCCATCACAGGAACCGGAGGCTTTCAACCCTTGGCCGTATTCTGGCGCGACTCGGCGAAGCGTATCCTCGGCGGCGCCTACGGCCGCACCAATTGGAACTGGCTACACATCGCGACGGTATGGGTGGCCGAGCACGAGCGGGGCAAGGGTCTCGGCCGGCGCCTGATCCTCGCCATCGAAGCCGCGGCTGCTGAACGTGGCTGCCGGCAGGCCCACCTGGACACCTTCAGCTATCAGGCCCGCCCTTTCTACGAGCGCCTCGGATACCGGATCTTCGGCGAGCTCGAAGATTACCCACCGGGTCACTCACGCTTTTTCCTGCGCAAGCACCTCTGAGTCGCGGGCGTTGTGCACCGCGCGGCGCCCCGACTAGCCTCGGAACTGACGGCGATCTCCCGCGCGGAGCCAGAGTCGAACGAGATGTCGCCGTCGCTCGGACTCTTCGTGGTCCTGATACGGCGTTCGGCCGTGGACGATGATCCGATTGTTGAGGATCTGTATCTGCCCAGGCTCGAGCCAGAGGTCGAGGCGATTGTCCGGATCTTCGAGGAACTGGTCCATGAGCCGCACCGCCGTCGCGCCGGTCTCATCGAGCACCCGCCCGGTCTTCTCGTAGCCGCGGAAGGTGTGCCGGGCGTTGAAGCGGGTGCGCAGCCGGCCGTCCCAGGCGAACACCGGCCGGAAGTTCGTGGCCGCCGCGTCGGCGGCCTGGTATTCCTGGTGGTCGCGGTAAAAGGGTTCGTAAAGCCGGCGGAGCAGATCAGGAGCTTCGCGGAGGAAGTGATTGTGCGCGGCGAGGGCGCTCGACACGATGCTCATGCCGCCCAACGCGGCCGTCCGCATGCAGAGGAGGCTCACGTAGTTCGGAGGCGCCTCTCCCATGGTGCTGTCGGTGTGCATTTCGAGCCCGGCCGGGGTGAGCGCGCCGCGCGTGTCGGCGGTGAACGCCTGTCCCTCGTGACGGACGTCGTAGATGACGGAGCCCTACCACTCCTGGGCCACGGGCGGCTCGAGGAGGTTGCCGAGTATCCAGTAGAGGTCCACGGCCTCCGGGCGGCTCATGCCCTCGAGGGCCAGGCGGTCCAGGACGACGAAACCCGGGCCGTCGTCGAGCCGCTTCCGCACCTCGGACATAAAGCGCGCGCAGGCGCCGAGACGAAAATGCTCGGGAAGCAGGAGGAGGGTCGGCACCGGGGCGGCGCGGAGCTGGGCGAGCACCGCGTCCAGCTCGCGTGCGCACTCGTCCGGTATGGGGACGAGGTACCGATCGCGGGCGAGTGACCGCCCCCGCCACGCGCTCGTTTCGGCGACCGGCTCGGCCAGCATCGAAAACGATGGATCCGGCATCACGGCCTCCCTTCGGACAGGCTCAGCCTGTCTCCGCGGGCAGAGTATCCGGAACGGCGCCCGGGCCGCAACTCGTTGCCGAATGCGCCCCGATCGCGTAGTGTCGGGGGCCAATGTCCACCCTGCTCATGCTTCCGCCGCAGAATCCGACGACGCGCCAGTGGGCGAAGCGCCTCGCCGCCGCCGTTCCCGCCCTGAAGGTCGTGGTGGCCGAGGACGCGGCCGAGGCCGCGCGGATGATCGGCGATGCCGACGCCGCGTACGGAACGCTCCCCCGTGAGCTCACGGCGCACGCCGCGCGGCTCCGCTGGCTGCAGGCTCCGCAGGCCGCGCCGCCCGCCGGGTGGTACTACCCCGAGCTCATCGAGCATCCGGTGGTCGTGACGAACTTTCGCGAGATCTACAACGACCACATCGGTGCGCACATCATGGCCTTCGTCCTGGCCTTCGCGCGTGGGCTGCACCACTACCTGCCGAGACAACTCGAGCGCGAGTGGCATCCCGAGCCGCACGACACCGGCGTGATCCATCTGCCCGAGGCGACCGCGCTCATCGTGGGTGTGGGGGGCATCGGGGCGGAAGCGGCTCGCCTCGCCGCGGCCTTCGGCATGCGGGTGATCGGCGTCGACGCGCGGCGGCGTGAGGCGGCCCCGGGGGTGGCGGAGCTTCACGGACCGGCGGCGCTCGATAGCTTGCTGCCGCGCGCTGATTTCGTCATCCTGACCGTGCCGCACACCCCGGAGACGGAGGGCTTCATGCATCGCGCGCGCTTCCAGCGGATGAAGCGCAGCGCGTTCTTCATCAATATCGGGCGCGGCATGACCACCCGGCTCGACGACCTCGCCGCCGCCATTCAGGCGGGGGAGATCGCGGGGGCCGGGCTCGACGTGTTCGAGCGCGAGCCGTTACCCTCTGCGCATCCGCTGTGGACCATGCCCGGCGTGCTCATCACGCCGCATACCGCCGGCTTCGGCCCGTACCTCGACGACCGTCGCTACGACATCCTGCTCGACAACAGCCGCCGCTTTCTCAGCGGACAGCCGCTCAGAAACGTGGTCGACAAATCCAGCTGGTTCTGAGGAGCCGCCGCCATGCCCGTGCCCGTAGGCCTCAATGTGTGGTCCCGGCTCGTGGAGGAGCTCTTCCCATATCTGGATCGGACGGTGGCTCCCTTCGAGTCGCTGTGGTTCCCCGACCACGTCCAGTACGGCGCCCACAAGGTCGCGGAAGGCTGGACGTTGCTCGCCTTCGCCCTCGCCCGCTATCCTGATAAGTTCTGCACCCACGAAGTGCTCTGCAACGGCTTCCGCAATCCCGCGCATCTCGCCAAGATGGCGGCCACCGCGCAGGCGATCTCGGGCGGGCGGGTCATCCTGGGCATCGGGGCGGGTTGGAACGAGGAGGAGTATCGCGCCTACGGCTGGCCGTTTCCGTCCACGCCGGTTCGCATCGCCCAGCTGAGCGAGGCCATCGAGCTGATCCGGCTCCTGTGGACCCAATCTCCGGCCACGTACAAGGGCGAGCACTATCAAATCACGGGCGCCCATTGCGAGCCCCGGCCCAATCCTGTTCCGCCGATCGTGGTGGGAGGCCACGGCGAGAAGTACCTCCTGCGCGCGGTGGCCAAGCACGGGGACTGGTGGAACTACAGCTTCCGCGACGACGCGACCTATGCCCACAAGCAGGAGGTGCTCAAGGGCCACTGCAAGGACGTCGGTCGCGACTACGAGCAGATCGTCCAGGTCATCCGCGTGGGTATCCTGATCGCGGAAACCGAGGCCGAGGTGGAGCGGCTCAAAGGCCGGCCCGGTATCCGTCCCATGCAGGACATTCGCGTGGCCGGCACGCCCGCCCAGGTGACGGAGACGCTGCGCGCCATCATCAAGCGCGGGGCCCGCCGCCTCACCGTGAATTTCGCCGACGCGCCTCGACCCGACGGCACCCAGCTCTTCGCCCAGAAGGTCCTGCCCCAGCTCTAGCCTGAACCACACCCCATGCGAGCCGCTCATCGTGGGGCGCGCGAAACCCAACGTGGAGGACTCTTCCTATGATCTCGAGCTTTGGCAGCCTGTTCGCCGGTCACGTCGATCTGGACAACGAGGGCTTCGAAGGCACCGCCGTCAACGACCGCTGGCTCTCGGACGAGCGTCTGGCGGAAGTCTTCCCCAAGAGCGAGGCCATCGCCAGGCTCATGGACCGGACCGGCTACGATACCTTCTGGCTGGCCGAGCACCACTTCCAGCGCGAGGGGTACGAGTGCATCCCCAACGTTCTGCTCCTCGCCCTGCACCTTTGCCACATCACCAAGAACATCAAGATCGGGTGCGGCTTCAACGTCGCGCCCATGTGGCACCCCATCCGCATGGCCGAGGACTACGCCACCGTTGACTGGCTGACCGGCGGCCGGGTGATCTTTGGCGTGGGGCGCGGCTACCACTCCCGCGAGGTGGAAAGTTTTGGCGCGCCGATCCTGGACCAGAATGCCAACCGCGAGCTCTTCGAGGAGCAGGTGGATATCATCTTCCGGTCGTTCAACGAACGGGCCTTCGCCCACCAGGGCAAGCACTTCACGATTCCGCCCGAAGTCCCCTATCGCGGCTACCAGGTCAAGGAGATCACGCTGGTGCCTCGGCCCAAGACCCTACCCGTGGAGTGCTGGCAGCCCGTGGTGAGCGCAAGCGAGCGCGCGCTCGACTTCATGGCCAAGCACGGGATCAAGGGCGTCATCGGCGGCGGCGCCGCCGCCGGAGGGGCCAACGAGAAGGTCATCCGCGCGTTCCGTGACGCGCGGGCCCGCGTGGGACGGGAGACCGAGCTGGGCGGTGACCTCTGCATCGGGTTCTCGTTCCACATCGCGGACAGCGTGGAGCAGGGGATCAAGGAGGCCACGCCCTTCTTCGAGGAGAACATGAAGATGTTCGCGCCTCTTGGGTTCGTGCCCGGCCTCCGCCCCGAGCAGATCGACGCCCTCGCCGATCCCAAGCGCGCGCGGGGGGCGAACCCGCCGACCTTGCGAAACGCGGTGAAGGCCGGTTCCTGGCTGATCGGACCGCCCGAGCTCATCACCGAGCAGCTCATGGAGATTCAGCACAAGTATCCAGGCCTCGAGGTGGTCAACGTGGGGCAAGTCGTGGGCACGTCTCAGGCGGTGATCCTCGAGCAGCTCGAGCGCTTCTCCGCCCAGGTCATGCCGGCCTTCAAGAAAGGACAGTCTTCATGAGGACACGCATCGGCATCATCGGAGTGGGAGCGATCGGCGGCATCGTGGGCGGGATGCTGACCAAGGCTGGGCACGACGTCACCTTGATCGACCAGTGGCCCGACCACGTGGAGGCCATGCGAAAGGTCGGGCTTCGCCTGTCCGGCACGTGCGGCGAGCACCTCGTCCCCGTGCGCGCCCTCAACATCCACGAGCTCCAGTCGGTCGCCGAGCCCTTTGATGCCATCTTCATCGCCGTGAAGTCCTATGACACGGAGTGGGTGGTGTCCCTTGCGCTTCAGTACCTCAAGAAGCCGGACGGGGTCCTCGTGGACTTCCAGAACGGCATCAACGATGAGCGCGTGGCCGCGCTGGCCGGAGCCGAGCGGTGTCTGGGCTGCGTGATCACTATCGGCGCCGGCATGTACGAGCCCGGCCACGCCATCCGGACCGACCGGGCCGCCATCGGCTTCAAGATCGGTGAGCACGACGGCAAAGCGACGGAGCGGGCCGAGCGCCTCGCCAAGATCATGTGTGACGTGGCCCCCACGAAGGTGACGACCAACCTCTGGGGCGAGCGCTGGTCCAAGCTCTCCGTCAACTGCATGGCCAACGGCCTCGCTGGTCTCTCGGGTTTGGGATCGGCCGAGGTGCGCACGAGCCCGGGCGTGCGGCGCGTGGCGATCAACCTGGCCGCCGAGGCCATCCGGGTCGGCCGGGCCTGCGGCCATGAAGTCGAGCCCATTTGGGGCATCGAGGCCCAGCGTTTCGTCGACGCCGTGAAGGGACGGGGGATCGAGGACGTGGAGCGCGACATGGCCGAGAAGGCCAAGGAGCTAGCGGGCGGCCGCCCCTCGCTTCTCCAGGACGTGATGCGGGGCCGCCGGACCGAGGTGCAGTACCTGAACGGCTACGTGTCGGAGCAAGGCCGAAAGGTCGGCATTCCCACGCCCTTCAACGACAAGGTGGTCGAGCTCATCACCGCCGTGCCTCCAGGCACTCTCAAGCCCGACCCCAAGCGCCTGGAGCCTCTCGTGGCCATGCTGCCAAAATAGGGCCAAGGCGGTGGAAGGGCCAGGACCTGTGCTCTCCCGTTGAGAGCCAGCTTCGTTAGTGTCCTAGGACGTTGCGGAACGGGACGGAGCCGCCGCGTTCAATCGCCGCCAGGAGCGACGACTCCCAGTCGAGGTATGCCATGACATTGGCGCGCTCGTCGCCTGGGCGCTCGGACGAGGCGAGCCACAGGTCGTCACGCGGCGCGAGGAGCTGCGTCGGCCCGCTGGCTGGCGTGAGTCCCGCCTCACACCATGCAGCATTGCCGCCCGCAAGCACCAGGACGTCCTTCCCGCCCAACTCTGCCAAGTCGCTTGAGGCAAGTCGGGCCATGACGCCGTCCTCACTGGTGAGCACAAGTGACGAGCCAGACGCGGCGGTGGACGCGAGCGTCCTGGCGAGTGCCGAGCGCGGGCACCAGCGTGCCCCCGGCACATGGGAAAGCGCGTAGGTAGCCGAGCTCCCGACGTCGATGATCAGGGGAGTGCCCTGGCGCACCAGCCCGTCGAGCGCCTCAGGCGTGATCGTCGCACTGGGGGCGCGGTCAAGCCCCAGAACCTGTCGGGGAGCGGGCCCCCGCTCGGTCAGCGCCCCGTTGAGGCTGGCATCGTCGAGGACATACGGCGTGCAACGTCCCATCTGCGACAGCCACACCGCGGCGATGGTTGCTCGGACCGTATCGTCGTCGACGAGCACGCAGCGGGCGTTCTGGGTGCCTATGTAGTGATCCAGGCTCATCACGAGTGAGCCTTCGGGGGCGTTGCCCGCTCCCGGAAGATGCCCCGCCTCGTACTCATCACGATCGCGCACGTCAAACACATAGGTCGTGCGCGTCATGTCAGCTCGCCACTGCTCGAGAGTGGCGCGATCTATCGACCGAATACCGGCACGCGTGGCGAGGGAGCTCGCGCGCTGACGGGCGCGCTCACGGGCTTGCGGAGTCGGGGCGGTGGCGAACCGCGTGGCCCCGCGCTCGAGGACCAACCCGTCAAGGAGCCAGCCCCGGGTGCCGTTCCGGAGCACATACACCTCGTTCGGCACGCCGGCCGTGACGAGGCTCGTCCCGCCGAGGATTCCTCGGGTGCGAGACATGCAATTCACCGCCACCTTCGTCGTAGGGTGACGCACGAGATCGTCGAAGCAGCGCAGCATCTGGCCCGCCGGCGCGTCGATGCTGCCGGGAATGTTGCCCGCCTGGTACTCCTGGCGTGGGCGGCTGTCGATGAGCACCCAGTCCTCTCCGCTCGCCACGGCGCGTTCGAGCTCTCGCGGCGTGATGAACCTGGGTCGAACGTTGTGCACCACGAAATCGCCGAACCCCTTGGACAGCACCTCGATCTCGGGGAAAAGGGCCAATCCCGCGTCGGCCCAGGCCGGCGCACCGCCTGCGAGCACGGCCACGTTCTTGTATCCGAGTCGTGCCAGGCGGTGTGCCGCCACCGCAGAGAGCCCGTCAGCGCCGTCCGTGACGATGATGCGCGTGTCGCGGCGAGGAACCAGCCCGGCGATCTCGCACTCGATGTGCCCCAGCGGCAAGTGGGTCGCGAGCAGGGGGTGACCGGTGCCAAACGGCACGATCTCGCGCACGTCAAGGAAGGCGATCTCCCTGCCATCCTCGAGCATCGCGGCGACCTCGGCGGCCGCTCTGGTAATCTCCGGCATATCCGTCGTCTCCCTGCTAGCGCAGCCGCGGGCCCGGGTCCATGTTCAGGAGGACCCGGCCGCCCATCGGGTACCACTCCGGCGCGAGCGTGACCGCCTGGGCAACGACGTGGAGATCACGCCAGCACTCGGCCAGGCGGCTCTCGCGCTGGAAAGACGTGCTGCCACCGTGCCTGTACATCAGATCCATCGCCTTGCGAGCGCTGTCGGTGGCGTAGACCGCAGCCAGCCGGCAACGGGCCCGTTGCTCGAGGGTGGTGTCCTCGCCGGCGGCGATGGTGTTCCACAGCTCGGTGATCATGGCGGTGCGGTACACGCGACCGGCGTTCAGGATCGCGTCGGCCCGACCGACGGCGTCCTGGACCTGCGGATTCTCGCAGAGCCGACCGGTCCGGCCGCGCGGCGTCTTCTCGCCGGCCAGCTCGATCAGCGCGTCGATGCCGGCCCGGGCGATGCCGGTGATCACGGAGCTGTGGTGGGGCCCGACCCATGCCTGGGCGGGCAAGGCGTACGACACCCCCGGCCAGCGCTTCCACTGGTTGTCGAGCGGGACGCCGGCGTGGACCATCGTCCGCCGCTCCGGGAGGAAGACGTCCTCGACCGTCCAGTCGAAGCTGCCCGTCGCACGTAGCCCGGATACGTCCCAGCTCCCCTCGACGATCTGAGCTTCCGAACGCTGGAAGACTCCCCGCCAGTAGACGGAGGCGCCATCCGGGCTGCGGCGCGGCTGATCGCCATCGAGAATCTGGAAGCTGCCCAGCATCCAGGAACTCTCCTGGCAGCCGGTGCCGAATGGCCAGCGACCCGTGACTCGGTAGCCACCATCGACAGGCACGGCCCGCCCGCCGCCCATCACGGCGGTGCCGGCGATGACGGTGTCGGCCCCGTGCGCGTAGATCTCGTGGACGCCCTCGTCCGGCAAACCGAGCGTGACGAGCTGGCCGATGCTGTTGTTGGCCAGATTCCAGCCGACCGAGCCGTCGGCCTCGGCCAGCGTTTCCACGACGCGCAGGTAAGTCAGCGGGTCGGCCTGGAGGCCGCCCAGCTTGCGCGGGATGACCAGGCTGTAGAAGCCAGCGGTATGGAACTGTTCGACCAGCGCTTTCGGCAATCGCTGCTCGCGCTCGATCTCGTTGCGATACCCGCGGATGACCGACCGCAGAGCGGCGGCAGCCCGCACGGGAGGCTGAGCGTCGACATCGGCCGGTAAGCGGTTCTCTTCGGCGATCTGCCGCATCAGGCCCGGATGTTCTGCTGGCGAAGCGGAGGTGTCAAGAGGTACTGTCGCGGCGAAGTCGCCCCTGTGCTTGTGCCCATTACCCGACATAAGCTCTCGGTCTCGGACGCGGACGGCACAGCGGTGGCTGGATGGCCGACCGCTCACTTGGTGGATTGCGGTACGCTCGGCGTATAAGCCTCGGGGGCTGGCTGCAGGAGCAGCTCTTCGAGCGCCGTATCGTGCTCGTCATGGGTCAGCTCGACGATGGGGCGGCGGCGAAGGCGGCGGCCGCGCTCCTGGCGCTGGACGCCAGCGGGGAGCGACCCATCGATCTCCACCTGGACAGCCCCGACGGCGCCCTTGGGGCGGCCTTCGTCCTGATCGACACCGCCGAGATACTGCGCTCGGCCCTGCGCGTCCTTTGCCGGGGTCAGGTCGACGGCCCGGCCATCGGCGTGGTCGCGGCCGCCGATCACAGCGCCGCCACGCCGCATGCGCGGTTCCACCTTTCCCAGCCGACGGCGCGGCTCTCCGGAACCCTGGAGGAGATCTCCGCGCAGAGCCGCCAGCAGCAGGAACTCCTCTGGAAGCTCTACGGACGCTTGACCCGGCGCACCGGCCGACCCGCCGAGGAGATCGCCGAGGACGGCGGCGCGGACCTTATCTCGACGCGCGAGAAGCGCTCGACTACGGCCTCATCGACGAGATCACCGCCGCCAGGTAGCTGCCGAGGGATGCCCCGTGAGGGGTTTCAAATGAAGAAGGTCGTGGCGCCGTTCCAGCAGCATCACCCGAACAAGCAGGTTATCTTCGCTGGGCATGGCCCGGCGCCCCAACTTCGTCTTCATTCTCGCGGACGACCTCGGCTACGCCGACCCGGGGTGATCTGACAAATGGACGAGGGCATCGGGCGCATCCTCTAAAGTCCGCGCTTGGGAATCTTTGAATGTTCTTCAATCCTTGAACGCAGCCGATTGGTGTTCGGTTGCTCAGATGAGGATCAGCTTGCCGGGCATGGCCTCACCGGAAGCGTAAAGGCAAAGGTTGACCCCTTGCCCACGGTGCTCTCGACCGAGATCTCGCCGCCGTGGAGCTCCACGAACCGACGGGTCAGCGTGAGCCCGAGCCCAGTGCCCTCGTGCTTCCGCGCCTGGTCGGTGCCCACTTGGCTGAACGCCTCGAAGATCTTTGCCTGGTCCTCCGGCGCGATTCCGGCCCCCGTGTCGGTCACCGATATCCTCACGAAAGAGTCTTCGAGGAGCGCCCGCACTTCGACCCGCCCGCCCTCCGGCGTGAACTTGACCGCGTTGGAGAGGAGGTTGAGCACGACCTGCCGGACCTTGCGCTCGTCGGCGACGAAATCGTCGAGGTGCTCGTCCACCTCGAGGCCGAGCGTGACGCCGTGGCGAGTCGCCCGCTCGCGCAAGAGGGTGAGGGCGGACTCAAGCGTCGAAGGCAGGTGGAAGGGAGCCAGCTCCAGCTCCATGCGCCCGGCCTCCACCTTGGACAGGTCCAGGATGTCGTTGATGAGCGACAGCAGGTGACGGCCCGAAATGAGAATGTCCTGCACGTACTCGGCCTGCTTTTCATTGAGCTCACCGAACATCCGCTCCTGGAGCACCTCTGAGAAGCCGATGACGGCGTTGAGCGGCGTGCGCAGCTCGTGGGACATGTTGGCGAGGAACTCCGACTTGTGGCGATTGGCCGCCTCGAGCTCCTCGTTGAGCTGGCCCAGCTCCGCGCTCACCCGATTGAGGTTGGCGGCGAGCCCGCCCAGCTCGTCGCGGTTCGGGACGTGAATAGCTTGGGTGAAGTCACCGGCGGCAATCTGCTCGAGTCGCGCCTCCATCTGCTGGACGGGCCCGATCAGCGACCAGGAGATGGCGTGGCCCAGCACGAGCGCGAGCGCGATGCTGCCGATGGCGAAGCCGGTGACGACCCAGCGCGAGGACAAGTACGCTTCCTCGCTCGCGTCGACCCTCGCCACCATGTCGGCTTCTGCTTTGTTGACGAGCTCGTTGGTGCGGCGTTCGAGGCGGTCGGCGAGCGGCCCCGCCTGGGTGAGCTGTACTTCGCGGCTCTGGGTCGTCTTGCCGGCCCGGATCAGCTCAACCACATGCGTGACCACCTTGATGAACCGTTCATAGTCTTCCCGAACCTGACCGAGCAGCTCCACCTCGTCCCTGGCCACGAACTGAAGCCGGTCAAGGTCGTAGCCAAACTGATTGAGCTTCCGGAGTATGCCGTCGAGCGTGCGGTCGTCCGGCACGAGGAGGGCGGAGGACACGCTGTAGAGCTGGCTGGTCGTGTCGTGCTGGAGCTGGCGGTAGGCGGCGATCTTCCGCTGCAGCTTGACCAGGTCCTCAGCGCGACGGTTGACATCGGCGAGGGCGCTGAGGCCTACAGCCCCCACCGCAATCAAGAGAATCACGATGGCCAGGAAGGCGGCGAGGAGCTTGGTTTGGACGGTCGCGGGCACCCGCGCGACCAGTCGGGGAAGCCACGCGGTGAGGCGAATCAACGGGGTCCCTCAGGCAGGAGCGAGCGGAGATCTCGGAGAAACTCGCCCGAATCGAAGCGCACCCCCTGGTACTGCACGCGGAGCACTCCCTCTCCGTCAATGACGGAGGTGAGAAAAGTGTGATCCACATCCCCGGTCGGCCTTTTCTTCACGTAAACACCGTAGCGTCGGGCCACCTCGCCGATTTCCCGCTTCGTCCCAGTGAGAAAGAGCCAGCCGGGAGCCTTCGCGCCGTGTCCCTCGGCATAGCGCCGCAGCGCCTCCGGGGTGTCTTTCTCTGGATCCACCGTGATAGCCACGAAGCGGACGCCCGCTCCATTGGTGCCGAGCTCCCGCTGGATCCCTACCAGCTTGGCCGTCAGGAGTGGGCAGGTGTCGGCGCAGGTCGCGTAGATGAAGGTCACCACCACAACCTTGCCCCGCAGGTCGGCCAAGCCAACTCGCGCGCCCTCCCGCAGGGTGAGGTCGAAGTCGGGCGCCGGCCCGATCCGCGAGAGCCGGGCATTAGCCTTCGCAGGGTGGGCCCCGACAGGCGCGCCTCCGAGCAGGAGCGCCCCGCCGATCAGCGCGATCAGGAACTGCGAGTATCCTCGGCGCACTTCAGACCTTCACCGGGGGCGGCGCCGGTTATGCCTTCAGCTCCTTCTTCAGCTCGTTGAAGGCGCGCCAATCGGTGCTTCGGGCGAGGATCTTCTGAGGGCTCGTCTTGATCATCCCCGTCTCATGGAGCCGGAGCGCGTAGAAGCGCATCGTATCGGCCGGGTCGTACTCCCGCCACCGGGTGTAGGGGATCTCCTTCAGGGTCTGCAGCGCATAGGCGTGGTTCCTCACAAAGCCCCCGTTTACGAGCGACCGAGCGACCCGATCCGGCTCGAGGGCGCACATGTCGGTTGCCTTCGTGAAGGCGCGCAGTATTCGCTTGGTGGCCGCCGGGTGCTTCTTGGCGAAATTCACATTCGTCGCCGCCATGCAGCAGAAATACTGCGACCAGGGACGATCATCAGTGGTGCTTACTATCACATGACCGATTTTTCTGGTCCGGAGCTCCTGGGGATCGGGCGGGAAGCCCAGCAACCCATCGATCTTCCCGTCGGCAAGCAGCTGGATCGCCTCCTTTGGCGGCGGCTGGACGAGCTTGGCATCCCGGCGAGGGTCGAAACCGACATAGGTGGCCATGGCGGTCACGAGCGCAGCGCCCCCAGCCCAGCCAACCGCGACGGTGCCATTCTTGAGATCGAGAAGCGAGCGCACTCGATCGGTTGCGAATAACTCGAAGCAGCCTGCATGGATTCCCCCGATAGCGACGAGGGGTTGCCCCGCATCCAAGGCCAGCAACAGGCTCATGGCATCAAGCCCCCCGAAGTCGATCTTGCCCGCGGCGAGGGCGCTTGTGGTGTCAGTTACTGTTGTGTACTGGACGTCGGTAAAGCCCTCAGCCCTGAGTAGCTCATCCGCGATCCACTGGGGCGCCAGACACACGTGGTCGTACGGGTATCGCGCAAGCCTAAGCCTCGTGGTCTCCGGAGGCGGCTCCGCGTTCGCCGGCTTCGACGAGACCCCCAGAATGGCCGCGGCGGCGCTGAGTGCCATGCCGTTCGCGAACTCTCGCCTCGTGGTCTTGCTCATGTCGTGGACTCCCTCTTGAGCTCGTTAGATGACGGCCGAGAATGGAGAGCCAAGGAACCCGAGGGAGGCATTGCAGCTCCGCGGCCGGCCAGACAGTGAGCTGCGGGGATGTGCAGCAAGGTCTTGCAGAGAGGCCAACTGTGACTGTAGGCGCGGCGTGCTGTCAAGCGTCAGTTTCCGAATCCGGGGCCAGGAGCCGGTTTCTTCATCGCAGGAGGTGATGCAAGACAGCGGACTCGAGGTGTCCTTACACTGACGACCACACGGCGGCGGCCCTACGGATCTCCCTACTGCAGGGGTTCGATTGCCCGGATTACCGCCGGAGCCGGCGGTGATCGACCATGAGTCAGCGGTCCTGGACGACCTTGATGCCCGCGTGAGCGAGCGCCTCGGCCACTTCGTCGTGGCTGATGCCGAGCTGCATCCAGACCACGCGCGGCTTGGCGGCGAGGATATCGGGGAGGTGCGGCGGAATATCTTGGGGCCGGCGGAAGACATTCACCATGTCCACGGGCTCCGGGATCTCCGCGAGCTTCCGGTACACAGGCTCGCCGAGGATCTCGAAGACGTCCGGATAGTAGACAGGCACGGGCACGATCTCGTAGCCGGCCTCGGCCATGTATTGCGGGACGTAGAAGGCCGCCCGTCCGGCCTGGGCCTCCGTCTTGATGCCGAGCACGGCGATGCGCTTGGTGTCCGCGAGTATGGTGGCCACCTCGGCGTCCGAATCGATCAGGTTATCCCGCCAGTCGCTCATGCTCTGAGTGTACCAATGTGCTAGCCTCCTCGCAGGAGGGACTCCCCATGCCGATTCGTCTCACCCGCATCTACACACGCACCGGAGACAAGGGAGACACCGCGCTCGTGGGCGGCGGCCGCGTCCCAAAGGACTCGCCGCGCATCGAGGCCTATGGCACGATCGACGAGCTCAACTCCGTCGTCGGCCTCGCCCGCGTCTTCAACGCCGAGCGCCTCAGCAAGGGCAAGGCCCCCCGCTGGCTCGACGGCGTGTTGCGCCAGATCCAGAACGAGCTCTTCGACTTGGGCTCCGAGCTGGCCACCCCCCACGATGCGGCCTACGAGGGCATGCACCGGGTGGGGGAGGCCGAGGTCAAGGCGCTCGAAGCGCTTATGGACCAGTGCCAGAAAGACCTGGCGCCGCTCAAGTCCTTCGTGCTGCCCGGCGGCGGGCGCGTTGGGGGCTTTCTCCATCAGGCGCGCACCGTCTGCCGCCGTGCCGAGCGGCGCATCCTCGCGCTTTCCCGTGTCGAGACGCTGAGCCCGTGGCCGCTGACCTACGTCAATCGATTGAGCGACCTGCTCTTCGTGCTCTCGCGGTGGGTCGGCAAGAAGGGGGGCGAGACGGAGTATCTCTGGGAGCGGGGACTCGCTTCCCACACGCGCAAGAGGGCATGACGGCCGGCTTCGCCATCCGCCGCGCACGAGGGGATGACCACCTCGCGGTCGCGCGAGAGCTGGCCGCGTACCTCTCCTTCATCGGCGACACGCTCGACCCCGACGGCCTCGACCACGACATCGCGCATTGGCAGGAGGAGTACGACGGGACCACGGGCGTGCTCTTGCTCGTGGTGGATCCCGGGGATGAGGTGGTGGGCACCGCGGGCGTGCGACTGCTCGCACCGGGAACCGGCGAGCTCAAGTGCATGTGGCTCCGGCCGGTCTTCCAGGGCAAAGGGCTGGGGCGGCGCCTGCTGAGTGCCTGCCTCGACGAGGCGAAGCGTCTCGGCTGCCGGACGTTGCGGCTGGACTCGCAGGCCAAGCTCGACGCGGCGGTGCGCCTTTACCGTACCCACGGCTTCACGGAGATCCCGCGCTACAACGACAATCCCCGCGCCGACACCTGGATGGAGCGCTCCCTCTGAGGTCGTACCGCTCGACCGGGCGGGGAGCCGCTGCCCGTCTCTTCGTAGTAGTGGGTGACGCCGTTGACGCGCGCGGTAGCCATGGGGTCCTCGCTTGGTCGGGATTTTGAGCGTGCTACACTTGCCCGGCTCTTGTCACGCGCAGTGCCGCTCGCGCAAGGAGGCGCAACTGGAGACGGGCCGGCCGGCCACGAGAGCAGCGAAGGGCATGGTCGCGTGTCCCCACGCCGCGGCCTCCGAAGCGGGCGTCGAGATGCTCAAGGATGGCGGCTCGGCCGTGGACGCCGCCATCGCCGCGAGCGCCGTGCTGTCCGTGGTTTATCCGCACATGACGAGCATCGGCGGCGATCAGTTCTGGCTGATCTGGGATGCCCGCCGCCGCGCCGTGCGATTCCTGAACGCGGGCGGCCGCGCCGCGGGCTCGGGCACCCTCGAGTGGTTCGGCGGACGTGGCCTTCGCGAGATTCCCATGCGCGGCATTCTCCCCGCCACCCTCACCACGCCGGGCGCGGTGGACGGTTGGTGCGAAGCGCATGCGGCCCTCGGCCGGCTTCCCCTCGCGCGCGATCTCGCTCCGGCCATCGCCTGCGCGCGCGACGGGTTCGCGGTGACGGACCGCCTCGCGACCTGGACGTCGACGGTGACAGCGCTCCTCGCCGGGAACGCCGAAGCGGCGGCCATCTTCTTGCCGGACGGTGAGGCGCCGCGGCCCGGACAGCGTCTGGTCAATCCGGACCTCGCTCTGACCCTCGAGCGCATCGGCGCCCACGGCCGCCGCGGCTTCTACGAGGGTGAGACCGCGCGAGAGATGGCGCGCTTCTCCCGCGAGCACGGCGGCTTCTTCACCGAGGACGATCTGGGCGAGCAGCGCGCCCGCTGGGCCGAGCCGGTGTCGACGACCTATCGGGGCGTGACGATCTACGAGACGCCGCCGCCGACCCAGGGGATCTCGGTGCTGGAGATGCTGAACCTCATCGAGCCCTACGACCGTTCGCGCCTCGACCGGCTGGGTCCGGACGCCGTGCACCTTCTCGTCCAGGCGAAGCAGATCGCCTTCCACGATCGCGACCGGCACATCGCCGATCCGGATTTCTTCAAGGTGCCGGCGGCGCGGCTCGTATCGAAGGCGTACGCGGACGAGCGCCGCGCGCTCCTCGACCCGTCGCGCGCGCTTCCCTGGGATCGCGTTCCGTCTCACGGCAGCCTCGAGGGCGACACGGTGGCGGTATGCGCGGTTGACGGCGACGGCAACGCCGCCGCACTCATCCACAGCGTGTACGGCACGTACGGCGCGGGGGTGGTGGCGGGGCGCACCGGCGTCGTGCTCCAGAACCGGAGCGCCTATTTCAGCCTCGATCCGACGCATCCGAACCGACTCGAGCCGGGGAAGATTCCGCTGCACACCCTGATCGCCTCTCTCGCCTTCCGGGGCGATGCCCTGTGGCAGGTCCTCGGCTGCATGGGCGCCGACGGCCAGCCCCAGATCCACCTGCAGGCCTATACGGCGATGATCGACTACGGGCTCGACGTGCAGGAGGCGGTGGCGGGGCCCCGGTGGCTTGCCGGTCGCTTCGCCCTCGGCGACCCGCGCGATCTCCTGAACATGGAGGCCCGCTTTCCCGCGGCCACCATCAGCGAGCTCGAGCGTCGCGGCCACCTCGTGCACCGCTGGCCGGCCTGGGAAGAGCGGGCCGGCCATGCCCACGGCATCACCATCGATCCGGCCACCGGCGCCCGCATCGGCGGCGCGGACCCGCGGAGCGACGGCGCCGCCATCGGCTACTGAAGACCCAGACGGAGGAGACCTTCGTGGCCGCGACCTATCAGATCTACGCCCTCAAGTACGGCGAGCGGGAAACCAAGGAAGGGCAGTTCTTCTTCCGCGAGTCCTCGCAGAAGCCGCTCACCCTCCACTTCTTCGTCTGGGTCATCCGGGGCGGCCCGCACCCCATCGTGGTGGACACCGGCTGCACCGAGCCCGACGCCAGGCTCAAGGAGCTGCGTGCCTTCGTGAGTCCCGCCGACATGCTGGCGCGCGTGGGAGTGAAGGCGGCCGAGGTGCCCCTGACCCTCGTCTCCCACCTGCACTGGGACCACTGGGGCGGCTATCCCTATTTCCCGGGCAGCACCTTCTGGATGCAGCGCGAGGAGCTCGAGTTCTGGACAGGCATCGCGGGGCAGCACGAGAACTACCGCTCGTTCGCCCTGCCCGAGTCGCTTGCCCAGCTCGTGCGCCTCAACTACAGCGGGCGCGTCAAGCTCGTCACCGGCGAGGCCGAAGTGCTCCCGGGAATCAAGGTGCACTGGGTGGGCGGACACACCGCGGGGCTCCAGGTGGTGTCGGTGCCCACGGCCAAGGGCACGGTGGTGCTCACGTCGGACGCCTCGCACTTCTATCGCAACATCGAGGGGCGCGATCCCGTGCAGATCATCACCAACCTCCCCCAGATGCTCGCAGGCTTCGAGACCATCGACGCGCTGGCGGGGGCCAAGGAGCGCGTGGTCGTCGGTCACGACCCCGAGGTGGCCACGCGCTTCGACCAGGTCGAGCCGGGGATCATCAAGATCGCGTAGAGGCCTTGCGGCGCTCGCGGTAGATCTCCACCGCGATGGGGACGCACGAGAGCACGATGATGGTGATCACCACCGCGTGCATGTACTTGGAGATGTTGGGCACGGCGCGGCCGAGGGCATAGCCGCCCAGGCTCATGGAGGCGACCCAGCCGATGCCGCCCATCACGTTGTAGGTGAGGAAGCGGCGATACTCCATCGCGCCCACCCCGGCCAACACGGGGGCGAAGGTGCGGATGATCGGCACGAAGCGGGCGATGACGATGGTTTTGGGGCCGTATTTCTCGTAGAAGTGCCGGGTCCGCTCCACGTGCTTGGGATTGAAGAGGAGCGATTTCTCGCGGATGAAGATGCGCGGGCCCAGTCGCGCCCCGATGGCATAGCCCACGCTGTCCCCGATGATGGCGGCGGCCATGAGGAGCACGTTGATCCACCAGATATTGAGATGGCCGGCCGCCGCAAGCAGCCCCGCGGTGATGAGCAACGAATCGCCGGGGAGGAAGCAGCCGATGAGGAGGCCCGTCTCCGCGAACACGATGGCGACGAGGAGGATATAGCCGCCCCACTGAATGAGCGCGTCGAGCGAGTAATGGCCGGTAAGGATGGAGACGAGGAAGTCCACTCGCGGGCACGTTAGCGAATCGCGCGGGGCCTGTCAACGTTCGCTTGTGCGCCCGCGCGGAAGTATGTTAGCAATAGAGCCCCGCCGTGAGCTCCTCTGTCATTGCCGTCGACGCTCTCACCAAGCGCTACGCCGCCCGCACCGGGACGGTGTCGGCGCTCGAAGAGATCTCCTTTTCCGTCGGCGAGGGCGAGTTCGTGGCCGTCGTGGGCCCCTCGGGCTGTGGCAAGTCCACCCTGCTCAAGATCCTCGCCGGTATCCTGCCCGCCTCGGCCGGGGAGGCGCGACTGCGCGGCACCACGATCGCGGGACCCCGGAAGGACATCGGCGTGGTCTTCCAGGCCCCCGTGCTCTTCCCGTGGCGGAGCGTGCTGGACAACGTGCTGCTGCCTATCGACGTTCAGGGGCTCGGGCGCGACGGCCACCGGCAGGACGCCATGGATCTGCTCGCCCTTGTGGGGCTGCAGGGTTTCGAGGCGCGCTATCCCTGGGAGCTGTCGGGGGGCATGCAGCAGCGCGTGGCCATCACGCGGGCGCTCGTGCACGATCCCGCCCTCCTCCTCATGGACGAGCCCTTCGGGGCCCTCGACGCCATGACGCGGGAGCTGATGAACGTCGAGCTCCAGCGCATCTGGATGGAGAAGAAGAAGACGGTGCTCTTCATCACCCACTCCATCCCGGAGGCCGTCTTTCTCGCCGACCGCGTGCTCGTCATGACTGCGCGTCCGGGCAAGATCCTGGAGGACGTGAGGGTGAAAAGCGCGCGGCCGCGGAGCCTCGACATCATGAACACGCCCGAGTTCGGCGAGCACGTTCGGCGCATCCGGGTCCACTTCAATGTCAAGGGAGGGATCGACGCATGAGCCGCGCCCGCAACGTCGCCCTGTCGGTGGTCCTCTTCATCGCGCTGATGAGCGTGTGGGAGGCGGGTGTGCGCATGTTCCCGGTGCCGCAGTTCATCCTGCCCGCCCCCTCGAAGGTGGCGGAGGCGCTCTGGCGGGGAGTGGCGAGCGGCATCTATGTCGAGAACTTGTACTACACGCTCGTCTCGACCGTGCTGGGCTTTCTCCTCGGCTCGGCCCTGGGCTTTGGGTTGGGCACCGGCGTGGCCATGTCGCGCCGGTTCGAATTCTTCCTCTACCCGTACATCGTGATGTTCCAGTCGCTGCCCAAGATCGCGCTGGCCCCGCTCATCGTCATCTGGTTTGGGCTGGGACTCTCCTCCAAGATCGTCAACGCGGCGCTGGTGGCGTTCTTCCCGCTCCTCGTCAATACCATCGTGGGGCTCAAGTCGGCTGACGAGGACCGCGTCAGCCTCATGCGGTCGCTGGCGGCCAGCGAGAAGCAGATCTTCTGGATGCTCCGGCTGCCGAACGCGCTGCCCTTCGTGATGGCGGGGCTGGACGTGGCCATGATCTTCGCGCTCATCGGCGCCATCGTGGGCGAGTTCGTCGGCGCCAAGCACGGGCTCGGCATGCTCATCCAGAGCATGAACTTCACCATGGATGTGTCCGGGCAGTTCTCCGTGCTGCTCATCCTGTCCGTCGTGGGTTTGATCCTGAACCGCTGCATCTCGTTCATTCGGAAGCGGGTCCTCTTCTGGGACCCGTCCGAGAAAGAGAAGGTCGAGGCATGAGGCATCTCGCCGCTGTCCTGACACTGTGGGCGCTCGCCCCGGGGGTGGTCACGCCCGCCGTCGCCCAGACCACCAAGCTGTCCGTCGGGTGGTGCTCCCGCACCATCTCGAGCGCCACCACCCCCTTCGCCATCGCCACCAAGATGGGCTGGTACAAGGCGGAGGGCATCGAGGTCGAGCTGGTGCCGCTGCCGGGCTCGGGCGACTGCGTCAAGAACGTCGCCACCCGCGAGGTGATCGCGGCCCTGCCCAGCGTGGAGCCGCTCGCGGTGGGCCGGCCGCAGGGCATCAGGGGCAAGATCTTCTACACCGCCTACCAGGGCAATATCTACGGGATCGCCGTTCCCGCGGACAGCCCCGTGCAGAAGTTCACGGACCTCAAGGGCAAGAACATCGGCGTCATCGCCATGGGATCGGCCGGCGTGCTGATCGCGCGGGCGCTGGCCGCGACCAACGGCATGAATCCGGACAAGGACATCAACATCGTGGTGGCGGGCGAGGGCGCCCAGACGGCCGCCCTGCTCAAGACGAAGCAGGTGGACGCGCTGTCCCAGTACGATACACAGTATGCGATGGTCGAGAACGCCGGCATCAAGCTGCGCGTGCTCGACACCAAGGAGATCGACCGCTATCCCTCGAACGGCTTCCTCGCCCTCGAGGAGACCATCAAGAACAAGCGCCGGGAGATGGTCGCCCTCGCCAAGGGCTATGCGATGGGCACGGTCTTCGCCATCGCCAATCCCGAGGCGGCGGTGCGCATTCTCTACGAGGTCTATCCGCAGACCAAGCCCACGGGCAAGGACGAGGTCACGGCCATTCGCGACGACGTCAAGGTGCTCCAAGCCCGCATCGTCAACTGGAAGCTGGACAAGGCCGGCGTGAAGAAGTGGGGCGAAAACTCCGAGGTGAACTACGCCGCCTATACCGACTTCATGCTCAAGTGGGGCATCATCAAGGACAAGATCGACTGGCGCGACCTCATCACCAACGAGCTGATCGACGACATCAACAAGTTCGACGCGACCAAGATCACCGCGGAAGCCAAAGGCTACAAGACCAAATAGAATCCACAGGCCGCTCAAAAGGGTCCAGATGCGAGGCGGCGCCCGACGGCCGCACGCGAGGCGTACTTTCTGTACGTTGAGCGTGCGGCCGAGGGCGCCAACGAAGCAGATGGGCCCTTTTCAGCGGCCTGCGGCCTGCTAGAGCTCGCGGCGGACTAGGGCCGCTCCCGCCCCCAGCGCACGCAGCTTGGCGCGGGCGAGCTCGCGGTCGAGCGGCACCATGCCGCAGTTGGTGCAGGGGAAGATCTGGGAAGGCTTCACGTGCTTCATCGCCTCGCGGATCACCGCGGCCACTTCCTCCGGGGTTTCCACCCGGTCGCTCGCCACATCCACGGCGCCCACGAGGACGTCCTTGCCCCCGAGCAGGCTGATCAGCGACATCGGCACGCGGGCATTCGCGCATTCGAGCGACACCCCGCCGATGTGGCTCGCGGCGAGCAGGGGAAAGGTCTGCTCGTATTGCCGCCACTCTCCCCCCAACGTCTTTTTCCAATCGGTATTGGCCTTGATGCCGTAGCCGTAGCAGATGTGCACCACTGTTCGCCAGGGGAGGCCGTCCACGGCCCGGTTCAGGGCGTCGATGCCCCAGTCGCGCACCTCGTCCATGTAGACATTGAAGGCGGGCTCGTCGAGCTGGATCACGTCCACCCCGAGGGCGGCCAGCTCCCCCGCCTCTTCGTTGAGGAGAGCGGCCAAGGCCATGCCCAGGCGGGCGCGGCTGCCGTAGTGGGCGTCGTGGATGGTGTCGGCGATGGTCATCGGCCCTGGCATGGTGAACTTGATGCGCTGCCGCGTTTGCGACCGGAGATAGCGGACTTCGTCGCGGTGAATCGGACCCTGACGTCGCAGGGGCGCGGTCACCGTGGGCACGTCGGCCTTGTAGCGGTCGGCACGGATGCCGATGGTGACCATCTTCGAAAAGTCCACGCCCTCCAGCCGCTCCACGAAGCCCCACACGAAATGCCGGCGCGTTTGCTCGCCGTCGGTGACGATGTCGATGCCGGCTTCCTCCTGGTCACGGAGGGCGAGGCGCACGGCGTCTCGCTTGCCTTCCTCGAGGGAGGCGCCTTCGAGGCGCCAGGGTGCCCACAGCGTCCTGGGCGCGGCGAGCCACGCGGGCTTCGGCAAACTGCCGGCAATGGTGGTGTCGAGCATTTCGACGGGCATGGTATCATGACGCGCATGAAGCGACTGATCGCCCTCCTTCCCATCGCCGCCCTGATCCTCGTCGCCGCGTGCAACAACGCGGCGACGGACAAGCAGTGGTACAAGCCGAACGTGAACTACACCGCCGCCGACTTCGAGCGGGACAGTGCCGCATGCACCGACAAGAAGACGAAGGTCCTCGATGAGAGCTGCCTGAAGGACCGCGGCTGGGTCGCCCTCGGCGGAGACATCGGGCCGCCCCTCAAGACTCCGGATCCGACGACCAGCAAGGGCACGGCCAAGGGCAAGTACTAGTCTGCGCGGCGTGATCTTCGACTTCGGCGGCGTGCTCTGGGACATGCGTTGGGACGTCGCGCGCGACCTCGACCGATCGCACGGCCTGCCTCGCGCCTCCATCTTCGAAACGCTGTATCGCAACGAGACGTGGGGAGCCATCGAGCGCGGTCGCGGCGACCGCCAGGCCTGGCTCGAAGCGGCCCACAAGACGCTGGAGGAGCGGGCGGGCCGGCCGCTCCCCCCGCTCCACGAAGAATGGCGACTGTCCCAGCACGCCATCGAGCCCAATCTCCAGCTCGTCCGTGAGCTTAGGGCCACCCACAAGCTCGGTATCCTCAGCAACGCCGATCTCTCGCTCCGCGGGCGTCTCGAGGGCGAGATCGGCATCCATCATCTCTTCGATGACATCGTGTGCTCCGCCGAGGTGGGGATGGCCAAGCCCGAGGCCGGCATCTATACTCTGGCCGCAGAGCGCCTCGGCCTTCCGCCGGGCGAGTGTGTCTTCGTGGACGATCTCGACGCCAACGTAGAGGCGGCACGGGAGGTGGGCATGCAGGCCGTGCTGTTCCGGGTGGACAAGGGTGACGACCTCCGCGCGCAGCTGGCGGCGCTCGGGGTCGCGCCCCGTCCCTGACGCCATGCCGCGCTCCGCCATCTTCCTCTCCCCCGGCGCCGATCTCGCAGCGGCCGTGGACCTCGCCCGACGAGCCGACGTCGCGGGCTATGAAAGCGTGTGGGTCACCCACGGCATGGGCCGCGACGGGCTTCATGTGCTCTCGGCCTATGCGCACGTCGCGCCCCGCGTGGGTCTCGGCACCGGCGTCCTTCCCATCTACCCACGCCATCCCGTGCTCCTCGCCCAGGAAGCGCTCACCCTGCAGGAAGTGAGCGGGGGGCGGCTCCGCCTCGGCATCGGGGTGAGCCATCGCCCGGTCATGGAGGGCGCCCTCGGGCTCGAGATGGGCAAGCCCCTCGAGGTCGCGCGTGAATATGTCGCAGTATTGCGCCAGGCGCTCCGCGGGCAAGTGGAGCATGCGGGGCCACGCTATCGCGTGACGTGGCAGAGCGGCGTGCCGCGCCTGCCCGCGCCGCCGCCGATTTATCTGGCCGGGCTGGGGACGGCGATGCTCGAGCTCGCGGGCGAGATCGCCGACGGCGTGGTCCTGTGGCTCTGCGCTCCCGCCTACATACGCGAGCACGCGCTGCCTGCCATCAAGCGGGGGCGCGGGAAGGCGGGCAAGGCGCTGGACGGCTTCGAGATCGTCGTGTCCGTTCCCGCTGCGGTCACGGCTGATCGCGCGGCGGGCAGGGAGGTCTTCAAGATCGAGCTGACGCGTTACCTGGTCCTGCCCTTCTATCGCGCCATGCTCGACAAGAGCGGTTTCGGAGCGGAGATTTCCGCCTGGGATCGCGCGCGGGATCCCGCGACCGTGGCCGACCGCCTCCTGGACGCTTTGGGGGCTATCGGGGACGCCCCCGCGCTCGCCCGTCTCGTCGCCGCCTATCGCGACGCCGGGGTGACGCTCCCGGCCATTCGACCCATCGGTTTCCCCGACGCACCGCACTATCTGCCCACACTCGAGGTCGGCTCGGCTTTCTGACCTGCCGTGCTACGGTGGTTGCATGGATGGCGCTGTCGCGGCAACTGCCCCACCGCGTACGATTTCCCTCGGCACGATGTTCGTCGGCCCCGTCTTCGACTATCTGCTCATCGGGGGAGTACTGAGCTGGATCGCGGGCGCCATCCTCTTTTTCGGCGGCTACAACTTTCCCGACGATGACCCCTATCTCTGGTGGGCCATTCTCGTGTCGAACTGGGCCCATTTCGCGGCCTCTACCGTGCGGCTCTACACGAGGCCGCACGCGGTCAGGAACTGGCCCGTCCTGACCCTGGTTTTCCCCGTGGTGGCCGTGGCGGCTGTGACGGGGGTGCTCATCCTCGGAGATTTCGCCGGCCGCTACCTCTTCGCGCTCTATCTCGTATGGTCCCCGTATCACTACTCGAGGCAGGCCTACGGGCTCAGCATGATGTACGCGTACCGCTCGGGGAGCGCGCTCGAGGCGACGGGCCGGCGCATGCTTCTCTGGGTATGCCTCGTGCCGTTTTTCTGGACGCTCCTCCATCCGAACGGCGGCCTGGCCCTCGTGCTCCCGCGCTCCTTCTATGCCGCCTTCCCCATGCGGGTGGAGGTGATGCAGACGCTGACCGTCCTGTCCTTGGCGGGGCCGGTCGCTCTTGTCCTCTGGCTCCGGTCGCGCGGCGGGCAGTCTCTGCCCCTGATCAGCCTGGTCGTGATCGTGTCCAATGCCATCTGGTGGTCGGTCTTCAACTACTTCAACGCGTTCGTCTGGGCCACGGTCTTCCATGGACTCCAGTACCTGGCCATCGTCAGCATCTTCCACGTGAAGGACGAGACGCGCCGCGCCCCCCATGCGCGGGGATGGTTCTTCCACACCGCGACCTTCTACGTGACGTGTCTCATCCTCGGCTGGGTGCTCTTTTTCCGCTGGCCGCAGGCGTACTGGCTGCTCGGCTTTCCCATCATGCAGAGCGGGCTCCTCGTCACGGCGATCATCAACATCCACCACTTCATCGTGGACGCCTTCATCTGGAAGCTTCGCCGCGATCCGAACTACCAGAACGTGGTGGACGCCCCCATCGAGGCGACGGCAGCCCCTGGGTAGACCTCATCGAGCTTCTGGGGGCCCAGCCGGGCGTGCGGCGGGTCCAGGTCGAATCGCTGAACTGACGCCCGTCCCGCCCCCGCGCCGCCGCAACGCGAGGGCGGCCCCGGCACCCCCGAGGATCATCGGCACCCCGAGCCAGTAGCGTTGGCGCTCGCGCGCGCGATCGCGGAGCGTGCGAAGCACGAAGCGGTCGCCGGCGGTGATCTCGCCCCGCGCCGCGAGGAGCTGGCGCAGCCGCTCCTTCTGCTCTTCACCGAGCGTCGCGCGCCCCCACCGCACGTCCTCCTGGAGGGTGGTGAGCCGGCGCACCTCGGCCACGCCGCGCGCGAGAGCCTCGCGACTGTCACGCCACGCCTGGCGCTCGGCGGGTGAGAGGAAGACGAGCTGGATCGCGGGGGCACCCTCCTCGAGCCAGTTGAGCCAGTGATGATCCATGCGCGGGAAGGCGGCGAGGAGGAGCCCGGCGACGGCGACGGCGGCGCCGGCGGCGATGCCGACACCGAGAAGCGCCTCGCGCCCGGCGCGGAGAAGCGCGCGGGCGCCCAGCCCCGCGGCGACGGCGGCCATGAGGGCACCGAAGCTCGCGACGATGGCGGCGCCCGTCGGCAGATCCCAGGCGAAGGAGGCCCACAGGCCCACAGCGCTGACCGCCGCGCCGAGCGCCCAGCCGATGGCGAGACGTCCGCCTACCGAGTTGGTGAGAAGCGCGCCCACCGTGGCGGGCACGATGAGATAGGAGAAGACGAGCAGCACGCCGGCCATGCGCACGGAGCTGGTCACCACCACGCCGAAGGTGACGTAGAAGGCGAAGTCCCACCACGGCACGGCCCGGCCCCGCGCCACCGCGCCCTCGGGATCGAAGGAGATGTCGAGAAGCGGTCGCCGCATGAGGCCGTGCCCCGCGCCGATCACCGCGTAGAGGACGGCGAGCCTGACCACCTCGCCCGGCGTGACGGTGAGGATACCGCCGACGAGGAGCTGCTTGATGTGCTCCGCTCCCTGGGGCGCACGGTCCACCACCAGCACGGTGAGCGCGGCCGAGACTGCGTAGACGATGCCGATGATGGCTTCCTGCGGGACAGGCGCCCGCCGGACGCGGGTGAGGGAGAAGAGGGCGGCGCCCCCCACCGCGAAGGCCAGCGCATACCAGTACGCGGCGCCGCTCTGGATGGGATGGCCCGCGAGAAAGGCCACGGTGACGCCGAGGGCGGCGACCTGCGCCAAGGCCAGGTCCACGAAGATGACGCCGCGGGCCAGCACGTGCAGGCCCAGGTAAACGTGGATGCCCGTGAGCACGAGGCAGGCGAGAAAGGGGATCCAGAGGAGATCGAGCATCAGCGCGGCCGGAGCGCCTCGGCGAGGCGGGCGATGTCGAGGTCGAAGAGCCCGATATAGTCGCGGGCTTCCGGCTCGGCCCCGACGGATGACGCGAGCCGGACCTCCCGCGCGCCGCTGAGGGCGACGACCTTGGCCACCACCGCGCTGTTCGAGTAGGGCTCGGCGATGATCACACGCGTCCCTGCCTCCTTCATCCGCCTGGTGAGGGAGGCGAGATAGGCGGGGGAGGGGGGCACGCCGGGGGTGGGCTCGACCGCGGCCACGATGTCGAGGCCGAAGCGGTGCGCGAAGTATGGCCAGCTCTCGTGGACCACGACCACCTTGGCCCCGCGGTAGGGGGCCATGACGGCCTGCCAGCGGGCGAGGCCCGCGTCGAGCCGCTTGAGGAATTCGCTCCGGCGCTGCGTGAAGTATCCGCGCTCCGCGGGGGACAGCCGCACGAGCGCCTCGAGGATTCCCGCGGTAATGGGCCGCGCATTCTCGGGGTCGAGCCAGTAGTGCGTGTTGCCGAAGCCGTGCACGTGCTCGCCGCGCTCGGCTCTCACGCGGGGCGTCTCGGTCTGGAGGAGGGCGATGCCCTTGGAGCAGTCGAGGTCGGCCGGCATCGAACCGGGCTCCCGCGCCGTGCCGAGCGCGCGCGAGAGCCACGGCTCGTGGTCGAGGCCCACCCGCACGAGGAGAGCGGCGCGCCGCAACGCCGCCATCTGCCCCGGCTTGACGTCGACGGCGTGCGGATCCTGACCGGGCGGCACGAGCGTTTCCACGATCACGCGGTCCCCGCCCACCGCCTCGACGAGCGACTTGAGATCCGTGGAGGTGGCGACGACGGCCAGAGGACCGCCGCCCCACGCGGGAGCGGCGGCCCAGAGGAGGACGAGGGTGGCGCCCCGGAGCGCCCGGAGCACGCGGGCTACTTCTTGGCGGTGAAGATCGACTTCGGGATCATGCAGTGCACGCCTTTGCGGACGTCCACCACCTGGCTGACGCGGCAGTCACCGATCATCGACACGAGCGAGTAGGCCTCGTAGCGCGTGAGGGGCACCGCTTTCTGCGCGGCCAGCATGTCCACCGCCTCGCGCACCGCGTTGACCATGGCCTTGTTGAGGTCCTCGTCCATGCCCGTGG
>Ga0137360_10000034_pt1 | contig 76480 bp, 77 predicted proteins | sample Mad1_60_16metaG_FD_104924 | JGI IMG/M metagenome (GOLD analysis project Ga0137360, IMG submission 104924) | Vadose zone soil microbial communities from Angelo Coast Range Reserve, California, USA - Mad1_60_16 metaG | ecosystem: Environmental > Terrestrial > Soil > Vadose zone | place: USA... | reverse complement strand
TGATCTCACCGGAGAGCTCGGGAGCGAATGCTTGAAGCGATTCCTCCCGTCGCGTGCCCCCGATGAGCGCCTTCCGCTCGACCACGCCCTGAATCACCAGAGCGGTCGGACCAACCTGCGCCACCATCACGCGCCCGGCCTCCGTTCCCCCTGAGGCGAGTCGACGCACGGGCCGCTTCTCCGTCGGATCGAGAACCGTCGCTTCCCCGAATACAGGCGCCGCCGTCACCGTTCGCCTGGCGCCCTGGAAGGTCACGTCGAATTTCATGTCGAGCGGAATGCTCCGCCCATCGGAGGTGCCGAGGACCAGCCGCGTCTTGCCCAGGGAAGCCACGGACGTTATGGATGCCCCGTCGAGGCCCGGCACGGGAACGGCTGGCGCGGGCTCGCCCCCCTTGAGCGCGAAGAAATCTACGCGGCCGCTTGACGTTAGGACGTAGGCGACCTCCCGGTACTCGTCCACTCCGACGGCGTCGCCGGGTGCCGGCTCGCGCCCTACGCCCGCGGTTCCGTAACTCCCGACGAAGGTCGCGGTGGGCGCCTTGAAGAGCGGATACACCTCGACGGCGATGACCAAGAGGATGGCGAGGATGCAGGCGATAATGACAATGCCGCCGACCACCACGAGCCGGGACGCCCACCGATCAACGAGGATGCGCCGGCTCGTGCGGGCCCGGCTGATGGCAAGCGAGCGAGCCGGAGAGACCGGCCCGCCCCCCTCGAAGGTCTCGGCATTGATGGTCACTACTGTATCTTGGACAGTTCTTCCTTCGCGATGGAGGCCGGGATCGGGAAATATCCGTCCTTGATCACGCCTTCCTGGCCCTCTCTGGAAACGATCACCTTGACGAACTCTCGCGTGAGGGGGTCGAGCGCCTTGCCGGGAGCCTTGTTGATGTAGACGAAGAGGAACCGGGCCATCGGGTAGGCGCCGGAGTAGGCATTGTCCGCCATCGCCTCCACGCACTTCCCACCATCTTTCTCGCTGAGCGGCACGGCCTTGACGCCGGCGGTGGCGTAGCCGATGCCGGAGTAGCCCGCGGCGTAGCGATCAACCGTGACCCCCTGCACCACCGCGGCCGAGCCTGGCTGCTCCTTGACCGTGTCCTTGTAGTCACCGTTCTTCATCACGTGTTCCTTGAAGAACCCGTAGGTACCGGAGGCCGAGTTGCGCCCGTAGAGGCTGATGGGCTTGTTCGCCCATTCGCCCGTGAGCCCAAGCTGCCCCCATGTCGTTACGTCCTCTTTGGAGCCGGCGCGGCGGGACTTGGAAAAGATCGCGTCCACCTGGCTCATGCTGAGACACTTGATCGGGTTGTCCTTGTTGACGAAAACGGCGAGGGCGTCCACCGATGTGCGGATGGGCGTCGGCTTGTAACCGAACTTCTTCTCGAACTGGTCGATCTCGGTGCCCTTCATCTCGCGGGACATGGGACCCAGTTGGGCTGTGCCGGCGATGAGGGCGGGGGGCGCGGTCGAGGAGCCTTTGCCCTCGATCTGAACCTTGGCGTTGGGATAGAAGCGGCTGAAGGTTTCCGCCCAGTGGGTCATGAGATTGTTGAGCGTGTCCGAGCCCACGCTCGAGAGGTTGCCCGAGACCCCGCTCACCGTCTTGTACGGCTGGAGCCCCGGATCCAGCTGCACCTGGCCGCGGGCCACCGCAACACCCGAGACAAGCACGGCCACCGCCATGGCCGTTGCTACCATCGTTTGCTTCCTCATGTCTTCTCCTTTTTGAATAGGTTCACGCCGATCATCCGAGAGGTGTGTTTCATCGGCATAACCGCAATGTTACATTCGCGTTAATTTCGGTCGGCTCGGAGGGGTTGCTCTGGCTCCCGGAAACGGTAACCGACGCCCCGGACGGTTTCGACTCCGGTCAATGGCAGGTGGGCGGAGGCGAATTTCGCCCGCAGCCTGGCCACATGCACGTCCACGGTTCGCGGCTCGACGAACCCATCCTGCCCCCACACGAGGTCCAGCAGTTCCTCCCGCCCGAAGACCCGCCCGGGCGTGCCCACCAGACTGGCCAGCAGCTCGAACTCCTTCGGCGTGAGATCGACCCGTTTGCCTTTGATGGTTACCTCAAAGCGGTGGCGATCGATTTTGAGGTCTCCGGCCTTGAGGTGATGCTTGCGGTCAGTGGACTCGACGCCCTTGCCCCGCCGCACCACCGCGCGGACGCGCACCACGAGCTCCCGAGGAGAAAATGGCTTGGTCACGTAGTCATCGGCGCCCATCTCGAAACCCAGGACCTTGTCGCCCTCTTCCACGCGTCCCGTGACCATGATGACGGGAATGGCGCGCGTTTCAGGGTCCTGCTTGAGCCGGCGGCACACCTCCCACCCATTGAGCTGGGGCACCATGATGTCGAGCAGGATGAGGTCGGGCTTGGCTTCGCGCGCCCGCTTGAGCGCATCGGCGCCATTGGCCACCACGCTGACTTCGTAGCCTTCCTTGGTCAGGTTGTAGTGGAGCAACTCCGCCACATCCTGCTCGTCCTCGACGACGAGAATGCGAGAACTGGTCTTCGACGTTGCAGACCCAACGGACTGCGGGGCACGTCTCCGCGCGGCCATTCCGGATTCGACCTCCCCCATCGCTCGTGTTGTCATGGGTGGAGTGTCGTCGAGCGCGGTTACAGGACGATGACGCCGCGGTAAATCCTGCGTGAACCCCCAGCTAGGTCGCGAGCATTCCCCCCGCCCCCGTCAGATCGTAGAGCCGCTCCTGGGAGCGCAGGGCGGGCTGGCCTTCGGCCCGGACGCGCACTGAGCTGCCGTCGGGCAGAATGCGCCGCGCCTTCACCGTATCCGCCAGCTGGACTTCGAGGATTTCCCGGAGGTTCGCCTGGATCTTCGGATCCAGCGCCGGGAAGGCGATCTCGATGCGCCGGTCCAGGTTGCGCGGCATCCAGTCCGCGGAGGCGAGAAGGTATTCCCCCTCACCCGCATTCTCGAAAAAGAAGATGCGCGCATGCTCGAGATACCGGTCGATGATGGAAATCACGCGGATATTGTCAGAGAGGCCAGGCACCTCCGGGCGCAGGCAGCAGATGCCGCGGACGATGAGATCGATTCGCACCCCGGCTCCGCTCGCCCCGTAGAGCTCCTCGATCAAGCGCCGGTCCACCAATCCGTTCATCTTCGCGATGATCCGGGCGGGCCGGCCGGCGCGGGCGTGGTCGGCCTCCCGGCGGATACGCTGGATCAGTCCCTCGCGCAGACCGCTGGGGGCGAGGAGCAGGTGGTGGAAGCGGTGAGGGCGCGTGTACCCGGTCAGAAGATTGAAGAGCTCCGTGAGGTCCTCGCCGAACGATTCGCGCATCGTGAAGAGCCCGACGTCGCCATAAAGGCCGCCCGTTCGCACGTTGTAGTTTCCCGTGGCGAGGTGGCAGTAGCGCCGGATGCCGTCGGCTTCCTGGCGCACCACCAGGCAGGCCTTGCAGTGGGTTTTGAACCCGGCCACCCCGTAAACCACGTGCGCGCCGACCTCTTCCAGCGCGCGGGCCCACCCGATATTCGCCTCCTCGTCGAAGCGCGCCTGGAGCTCCACGAGGACGGCGACCTCCTTGCCATGCTCGACGGCCGTGCGCAGCGCATGCGCGATGGGGGAAGCCGGGCTCACCCGGTAGAACGTCATCTTGATGGCGAGCACCTTAGGGTCGACGGCGGCCTCCCGGACAAAGCGGGTGACCGCGTCGAAGGTCTGATAGGGGTGATGCACGAGGACGTCGCCGGCGCGGATCGCGCTCCAGATGTCCGGTGCCCGCTCGAATGCGGGCACGGGATGGGGCGGCAGGGGTCTGTCCTTGAGGCGCGGAAGGTCGACGGCGGCGTAGAGCTGGAACAGATCAGAGAACGCCGTAAAACCCTCGCCCTCGTACAGGTCTTCGGGGACGAGCTCGAGCTCGTCAAGCAGGGTCCGGAGGATCTCCACGGGCAGGTCGGCATCATACTGAAGCCGCACCGCCGCTCCCAGGCGGCGCTCCCGGAGGCTCTCCTCGATGCTCGTGAGCAGGTCCTCGGGGCGCCCGTGGGGTTGCAGGTCGGCGTCCCGAGTGACGCGGATGGCGTAGCTCGAGAGAATATCGTATCCGCTGTACAGTCCCGGCAGGTGCAGCCGGATCACGTCCTCGAGGAGCATGAACACCTGCTTGCCCGCGGCGGCGGGAAGCGCCACGAAGCGCGGCAGCACCTGGCTCGGAATGTGGATCACCGAGAGCGTGGTATGCGGCAGCGCCGACGGCGTCGAGGGTCGGATCGAGGCCACCAGGCACATCGAGCGGTTGCCCAGATACGGGAACGGATGTCCGAGGTCGACGGCCAAGGGGGTGAGTACGGGAAGAAGGGTGCGCCGGAAGTACTCCTCGAGGAAGCGCTGCTGCTCCTCATCGGCCTCCTTGGGCCGGAGGAGATGGATGCCTTCCGCGGCCAGCAACGGCTGCACCTCCTCCAGGAAGCAGCGGTGCTGCTCGTCGACGAGGTCGTGGACGCGCGCGACCACCGCCGCCATCGTCTCCGCGGCCGTTTGTCCGTCCGGGCCCGTATCCTGGTCGCCGGAATGGATACGGCGCTTCAGCTCGGCCATCCTCACCATGAAGAACTCGTCGAGATTCGAGCTGAAGATGGCGAGAAATTTCACGCGCTCGAGGAGGGGCACCGTCGGATCCTTGGCCTCCTCCAGCACACGCCGATTGAACTCGAGCCACGACAACTCACGATTGATGAACGCGTCTGGACCCATGTCACCCTCGACCGTTGAATGTTTCGTGCAGGAGCAGGCCGTCCCGCACCCCTCGCGTGCAAATCACCAGCGTCAGGTAGCCGCCGAAGATCATGGCCTCCTCGATGACCATGGCCCCCGAGAGGATGATGTCGGCGCGCTCGGCCTTGAGCCCGCGGATCTTCTTGCGCTTTCGCTGAGAAAGATCTTCGAGCCGCTCCCGGATCGCCGTGATGTCGGACTGCCGCATCTGGAGCCCGTGACGATGCTTGCGCTCTCCCGAGTGCGCCCGGAGATGGATGCTCGCCAGCGTGCGAACCGTGCCGCCCATTCCCACCATGACCTCTCCGCGGCGCGCCGGAGGCAAGGCGCCCTGGAGCTGCCCGCGGACCCGGGTACGAAACGCCTGCAGCTCGCGCGGCTTGGGCCGTTCACCGCGAAGGAAGAGACCGGTGGTCCGCACCGCTCCCAGCGGAAGGCTCGCTATGGACACGACCTTTCTGTCCCGGACCCGGCTGAGCTGGAAGCTCGCCCCACCAAGGTCGGCCACCACACCGTCCTTGAAGGACAGGCTGTCGAGCGCAGCATAGACGCCGAAGCGTGCCTCATCTCGCGCGCTCAGCACCCGCACGTCGATGCCCTCCTTGCGACGAAGCGGCCCTAGCAACCGCTCCCGGTTGCGGGCTTCACGAACAGCCGAGGTCGCCACCGCGACGACACGCGGGCCCCACGCGTCTTTGGTGTATCGGGAGAAAAACCTGTGTACCGCCCGAAGCGTCTCGTCGATCGCCTCGCGAGGCAGGATGCCGGGTCTCCCCGCCCCGAGCCGGGTGGGAACTCGCTCCTCGACTAAAACGCGATAGCGGGAGCCCGGGACGATCTTGGCGAGGAGGAAGCGGACAGCCGTCGAACCGAGGTCGACGACGGCAACCAACTCTGCCATCCGGCGGGCATCCTGTCCTGACCGGCCCATCAGGTCAAGTTACGAGGAAAATAGCGAGAGCTTCGCGTAACGGCGACTACCGATTCACCAAACCATCGTTTCGGGCTCGGAATCCAAATGGTACCACATGGAACTGCGAGGTGGCTGCGCCTAGTAATCTGCGAGAGCCCTTAGTATTCGGGGCTTTACAAACCATACCAGCTTGCCGGGGGCATCGGGCCCATCGGGAAGATCCACCAGTGCGGCTCCGCCCTTCTTGAAGGTCAGCCGCTCTGGTTGGGGCGCCCCGAGGAAGTGCGCGAGCAGGGCCGAGAGCACAGGTTCGTGGCCGACGATGGCCACGGTCTGGGCGGGCGGGAGCTCTCGCAGAGCGCCCACGATGCCCTCGACGCTCTCACCAGCCAGGCCGGGTTCGATCCGTAGCTCGATGCGCTTGAAGGCGCTTGCGGCAATCTCCGCGGTGGCCTTCGCGCGAGGCAGCGGGCTCGTCAGCAGAAGATCTGGCCGGTCGACGATACGCGCGAGACCCTTCGCGGCCGCGCGGAACTTCGCTTTGCCTCGCGGCGTGAGCGGACGGTCGTCGTCGCGTACACCCGGCGTTCCCCGCGGCACGGCGGCGGCATGACGCACGATGAGAAGCTTCATGATCGCCGGATTATCGGACAGATCTGCGGCGGGGGCTACCCTTATCCGTCTCGAGGCGCTCCCCGCACCCACGAGGCTGTGTCGAGATTCGGAGCGATTCCTGGATCGGCGGGGCCGGGCTTCGTTCCGTGTCGGCGGAGCAAATCGGGGGCGGAGCCGTCGAAGGTCAAAAGGTCTTCGGTCAATTCGAGGGCACGGTCCAGTCCGCCCAGAATCGTCGGCGCGGGCGCCCCGCTCACTATCACGCCGAGCCCTTCGATGCGGCTCAACCCTCGCAAAAGCTCGAAGAATTGGTCGATGTCCGCTCCCGAGAGGGTGGCATCCAGCTCCGGGACGACGAGAAATTCGGGTCTCCACGCCGGAGGGCCTGCTCGAGGAGCTCTGAAGCGGACCGCGGGGGTCGGCGGAGCCAGCGGAGCGTATCGCGCCCCGTGTCGTAGCTAAGGATGGGCACGGAATTCGCTCCGCACTGCTCTTTGCCGGGTTCGTTCCAGATTCTGGCGAGGTGCTCAACGACGGCCCAGTCGCTTGCCTCGCATTCCGGCTCGGCTTCGCGCCCACGCCGGCGGCTGAGGCGGCGCTCGATCTCGCCCCGATCGTCGCAGCGACACCAGAGCAGCACCGGATCGAAATGGTGGGCGGCACAGAGATCGAAGATCGCCTTTCTCTTCGCGGCCTCTCCGTGCACCGCATCCATAATCACGATTCGAGCGCCAGCGGTCACATGCTGGTCGAGCAGGCTCAGCATTCTGACGTAGGCCGCGTCACGCGCCTGCTCGTAGGCCGTTACCTCTCGTATGAATCCCTCCGTCCGTCGCACCCAATCGGGGAGCGAGATGCCCAGCTCTCGATAGACGTCGCAGCTTCTGATGAGCGCTCCCCCGACGAAAGCATGAAGGCGCTCAGCCGTCGTCGTCTTGCCCGATGCCGGAAGGCCGCACATGACGACGACCAGGCGGGGAGATGCCACTCACCGGTCCCCCAGGAGTGCGATCTGGAAGAGATGAGCTCCTGGTCTGTCTAGGTCGACCAAGGCGGACCGGACCTCGCAATCGCAACGATCGGCTTCGATTCCGTCATCGCCTCGGGCATCGCCTTGGGCATCGCCTCGGGATCGATCTCCACGAAGCCGATATCCCGGATCCCTCGACCGATCTGTCCCTTGAGGACACGCTCGAGTTCGAGCAGACTCGGCCAGCCGCTCCAGAGCAACGGTCCACGACGAGCCACTCCATCCAGGCGCATGGTCAGCCACAAACCGGGACCATTCGGCATCCGCTCTACCCAAGTCAGGAAACCGTCTTCACCGATGGGGAGAATGCTCGTTCCGTCATATGACGGAACCCACCGTGGTGGCCACGCGGGAATCACTACGGCCTCCGCAGATCCCTGATTCGCGTAGGGCCTTCCATGTGTGGTCTGCTTTGAAGACACAAGGTATGGTGGTCGCCGGAGCAAGTCAAGCCGCATATGGTGCGTGGCGACGATGTTCGAAAACCACGGGGTCATCACCGGTTGCCGATACCGTCTCGATGCTGGACCTGTCGAAGCGACGCTCAATCCTTCTCGACAGTTGCCGCAGACCGCGCTGAGAATTCTTCGGCGCGGAACAGGTCAAAGGAAGTCTTGACCACGCGGAAAAGAGTACATACACTCGCCCCGCTCAATTACAAACACAACACCGAATCATTACGAAACTGTTACGACACGCTTTCACGGCGCCGTTACTCGAGCCTGCTCGAGCACACACACTCGCTTTCAGGATGCGGAGGAATGTCACGCGGATGACCTGCACGCAAAGTCCGGAAGATGCGTCGGCAGCGCGCAATGAGCCGGGGCGCAGATTGCTATGAACTCGGAAGCCCTCGTCAATCGGGAGCTCTCATGGCTCGAGCGCTTTCGGCCTCTCCTCGAGGAGGCGCTGGACCAGACCCTACCGCTCCTCGAGCGCACGAAGCGGCTCGCCGACTTCAGCTCGAAGCTCGACGAGTTCTTCATGCGAGGGATGGCCGGCCTGCAGCGTCGCGTTCGAAGCGGCGACGATGCCGTCGGGCCTGACGGGCGCTCGCCGGCGGAGACGCTGGCCGCGGTAACCAAACGGGTTCACGAGCTGGTGGAAGAGCAGCACCGCTGCTTCCTCGACGAGATCCAGCCGGGCCTCGCGTCGGAAGGGATCGTCCTCCTTCGTCCCGCAGACGCTACGGAGGAGCAGCAACGCTTTCTCGGGAAATACTTTCGTGACCGTGTTCTCCCCGTGCTCACGCCGCTGGCCATCGACTCTGGCCAGCCCTTCCCATACCTCGGGAACGGCTCGCTCTGGCTCGTGGCCTCCATCCGACCGGCGGCGCCGTCGGTTTTTCCCCCTACTAGCCTGTCGGTGATCCACATCCCGGAACAGGCCCTTCCGCGCTTCATCCGGCTGCCCGATCCCTTCAACTCTCATCTCTTCATACTGCTCGAAGACGTGATCCGGCTCAATCTGCCCACGATCTACGCCGGCTATGACATCGTCTCGAGCCATGGCATCCGCGTCACTCGGGACGCGGCGGTGTCCTCGAGCGTTGGTGAAGGTCTGGAGACCCGCGTGGAGGAGAGCTTGCGCGAACGTCGCCTCGCCGCCGCCGTGCGCCTGCAGTGCGACGGTGACCCCTCGCCCGACGTTCTCAGCCGGCTCCTGACGGCTCTGGAGCTCTCGCGGGCGGATTTCTTCGAGGGCTTCGCGGCTTTTTCCGACCTGTCTCAACTCTACGCGGCCGTCGATCTTCCTCATCTCAAGGCCAAGCCTCTCGGACCTCGTTCCCTTCCCTCTCCGAAGTGGGCGACACAACCCTTGAAGCCGCTGGGACAACATCTGCTTCTCGATCTCTTCGACTGCGATGCGAAGATCATCAGCAGTCTGCAGAACGTGAAAGCCTCCATGCTCGACGCAGCCTCCCGGGCACGGGCTACCGTGGTCCAACTGGTGTTTCACGAGTTCAGCCCCTTCGGCATCAGCGGGGTCGTGGTTATCGCCGAATCGCACCTGGCTATTCACACGTGGCCAGAGCACAGATACGCGGCCGTGGATGTCTTCACGTGTGGGGAGGTGCTCGTGCCCAAGCTTGCCGCGGAATGCCTCGCCCAGCTGCTCGGAGCGACCCGGGTCTCGGTGGTTCAGCTCGAACGCGGCCTCCTTCGCCTCGATGACGTTCAGAAGCGACCGCGGGTCCCGACATCCGGCCAATCTTCAGACTCACCGCGATCGTTGCCGGACCCCCGGCCCTCTCCCGGTCCTTGCCCCCGACCACGTCCCGACACTGGAGTCTCCTCCGGACGGCTGACCGCGCCTCCTGTCTCCGGCGGTGCTGACGAGTCTCACCACAGAACGGGAATTTCGGATTGGGTCTCGCGCGCATCCACGCGCCAGCAAGAATCCCCGGGCCGGCGCCTAGGGTGTCGGATTCGACGACAGGGGCGAGCGTTCCGGGGGAAGACTTCGGGGCTACCCTTCCCGATCGGCCACCTCGAGCCTCCCGGATAAATGGCCCGCCTCGTACAGGCTGGGTGCTGCCTGCTGTCCCTCGAGCCTGCCTAACCGGTAGGTGACGCACTCGGCCGCTACGAAGCCGCGCGAGAACAGGAAGCTTCGCCGGTTGGATTCTCTCTTGCGGGCCACCACGGTCTCGAGCCGGGCCCAGCCCCGCTCGGCCGCCAGCCCTTTCGCGTACTGGATGAGGCGGTCACCGATGCCGCGGCCGCGCAGGCCACGCCTGACCACCAGCTCCTCGATGGTCCCGATCCAGCCCTGAAGCCTCAGCGCGGGCCGACACGAGAGATCGATCATGGCCACCACTCCATGTTCGGGCTCCTCGGCGACGAGCACGGCGTGGCGCGGGTCGCCCAGCATTTCCTCGAGCACGCGGGAAAGGGTGTCCCGGCGAACCGGATAGCCAAGCTGGGAGATGAGATCGGAGATGACGGGCAGGTCCGCACGCCCGGCCGGTCTGATGTTGAGAATCGCGGCAATCATGGAGAAGAGTGTCGCCCGCCCCGCATGTCAAATGCATGACGTTCTCGTGACGTTTCCGCCGCTCTCCGAAATGTTATGCTCCTGTCATGCTCATTACACAGCGGGATGCTTCACTCGCCCCGGCATGACTGAATACGAGCTGGTGGTGATCGGCACGGGGCCCGCCGGACACCATGCGGCGATCCAGGCGGCCAAGCTCGGACGCAGTGTGGCCATCATCGAGCGGCAGCACTGTGTGGGTGGTGTGTGCATCAATACGGGCACCATCCCCTCCAAGACGCTCCGGGAGGCCGTCCTCTATCTCTCGGGGTTCCAGCAACGCGGGCTCTACGGCCATTCCTACCGCGCGAAGAAGTCCATCACCATCCAGGACCTCATGTTCCGCTGCCACCATGTCATCGAAAAAGAAAACGACGTCTACCGGGCCCAGTTCACGCGGAATGGCGTGGACGTTCTGGAAGGACATGCTTCGTTCGTCGACGCCCATACCATCAAGATCGAAGGGGAGGGGCCGGCGGTGCTCGTCCGCGCCGAACGGATTGTCATCGCCACGGGCACGGTGCCCGCCGTGTCATCCGACGTGCCGGTGGACGGCACGGCGATCATCGACGCCGACGGCATCTTCGATCTCAAGGGCGTGCCCGCCACCATGATCGTGGTGGGGGCCGGAGTGATAGGGATGGAGTACGCGTGCATGTTCGCGACCCTCGGCGCCCTCGTCACGGTGGTGGAGAGTCGGAAGCGGCTGCTCGAATTCGCGGACGGAGAGATCATCGAGGCGCTCATGTACCACATGCGCGAAAACCGCGTAACCTTCCGGAGCGGCGAGTCGGTCGAGCGCGTGGAGAAGGATGCGAGCGGCGGCGTCACCGCCTATCTCAAGAGCCACAAGACGCTCCGGGCCGACGTGCTGCTCTATGCCGTGGGGCGCCAGGGCAATACCGCGGCGCTCAACCTCGAGGCCGCTGGTCTCGAGGCGGACGACCGCGGCCGGCTCCGTGTCGACGCGAGCTTTCGCACCCGCGTGCCGCATATCTACGCGGCGGGCGACGTGGTCGGCTTCCCGAGTCTCGCCTCCGTCTCCATGGAGCAGGGGCGCGTGGCCTCGGCGAGCGCTTTCGGCATACCGACGACTATCGTGCCCGCCCTCTTCCCCTACGGCCTCTACACGATCCCCGAGATTTCCTTCGTGGGGCGCACCGAGGACGAGCTGACCGCGGCCGGCGTGCCGTACGAGGCGGGCATGGCGCACTATCGCGAGATCGCGCGCGGTCAGATCATCGGCGACACCACGGGCCGGCTCAAGCTCCTCTTCCACCAGGAGACAGGGGAGGTCCTGGGCGTTCACATCATTGGCGAAGGAGCGACCGAGCTCGTCCACATCGGGCAGGCGGTGATGTCGCTCGGGGGCACCATCCGCTACTTCGTGGACCACGTCTTCAACTATCCAACGCTTGCCGAGTGCTACAAGGTGGCCGCCCTGGCTGGCCTCAACAAGCTCGGGGCCGACCGCGCGGCGCGCATCGCCCCCGCCCTTTCGCCGCAGGATCCCTCCTTCCTGTTCGGCAACGCGCGCTAGCTCCCCTCCCGCCCCGGGTGGCAAGGTGAGGCCGGGACGCTTCGTAGCCGCGCGCCTGCTCCTGATCCTGTTCGCTCTCGCCGCGAGCGCGTGTGGCCGCGACGCCGCACCGAGCGACGGCTGGCCCACCGTGCACTCGCCGCTCCGTGCCGAGCCGGCGCCCTTTCGTGGCTCGACGCGCGAATCGAGGTATCTCCCGATGCGCGACGGCGTCCGGCTCGCGGTGGATGTCTATCTGCCGGAGGGCCTCGAGCCGGGCCTCAAGGTGCCGGCCATTCTCCACCAGACGAGCTATCACCGCTCTCACACTTTCCGCTGGCCCCTCAGCCTGGTCCTGGACCGGCCGGACCCGCTGATGGAGCTCTTCGTCACTCGCGGCTATGCGTGGATCGACGTGGACGCGCGCGGCTCGGGCGCCTCCTTTGGGACGCGACCCATGCCCTGGTCACCCGACGAAGTGCGCGACGGTGCCGATATCGTGAACTGGATCATCGGCCAGCCCTGGTCGAACGGGCTCGTGGGAGCCACCGGCGTTTCGTATGCGGGCACCGCCGCGGAAATGCTCCTCGTCAATCGGCACCCCGCGGTCAAGGCCATTGCTCCGAGATTCTCTCTCTACGACGTCTAGCCGACATCGCGTTCCCGGGAGGCGTGCAGCTTGCCTGGTTCACCGAGAATTGGGCGCGGCTCAATCGTGCGCTCGATTCGAACCACCTGCCCGAGGAGACGCCCTGGTATGCGCGACTGGCCATCAAGGGCGTGCGCCCGGTGGACGAAGACCCCGACGGCGCCCTGCTCGCCGCGGCCATCCGCGAGCACGCGAACAATTACGATCCGCACGCCTGGGCGCGGGACGTCACCTACCGCGACGACGTCCCGCGGGGTGCGCCGGGCACCGCGGACGCGTTCAGCCCTCACGCCTTCATCCGTGACCTCAAGGGGTCGGGTGCTGCCGTCTATGGATACAGCGGATGGTTCGACGGCGCCTATCAGCTCGCGGCGATCAAGCGTCACCTGGCTCTCGGCACTCCTCCCCACCGTCTCATCCTCGGTCCGTGGGATCACGGAGGCCGGCGCCAGGTGAGCCCGGCCGCCCCCTCGCCGAAGGTGCAGTTCGACCAGGCCGCGGAGCTCCTGCGCTTCTTTGATCATCATCTACGCGGTCGGATCAACGGGATCGAGTCGGAGCCGCCCATTCACTACTTCACCATGGTGGCCGAGCGCTGGCGGACGGCCGAGCGCTGGCCCCCTCCATCGAGTGTGTGGCCGCTCTATCTGGATGCGGGGGGCCGGCTCTCCCCTGCTCCGGCGAAAGTCACGGGGACGGATACGTATCGCGGCGATCCCTCCACGGGCACCGGCCCGGCGACCCGCCGGCGCTCTCTCCTCGGGGGCATCGGCGCCGCGCCATACCCGAATCGGACCGAATGCGATAGACGGCTCCTCGTCTACACCTCGGCGCCCCTCGCGGAAGCGGTCGAGATAACAGGTCACCCGGTCGTGCGCCTGATCGTGGCCGCCAACACGACTGACGCCGCCGTTTTCGCGTACCTCGAAGATGTGGATGAGCGCGGCCACGTGTCTTACGTCACCGAAGGAGCGCTGCGGGCCCTCCACCGAAGAACCATCTCCGCTGCGGGACGGACAGTGCCTCCGGTTCCCCAGCGAACTTTCGGCCGGATTCACGGCCGGCCGCTCAGCCCGGGAGTGGCCGTCGAGCTCACCTTCGGGCTTCTTCCCACCTCCTGGCTCTTCGCCAAAGGGCACACGCTACGCATCGCGGTAGCCGGAGCCGACGCGGACTACTTCGCTCAGGTGCCGGCGGGGGACCTTCCCACTTTCCACATCCAGCGCGGCGGCCGTGAAGGCTCCCGCATCGATCTCCCTCACGTCATGCCCTGAGCGCGCCGACATCCTGTTGCCCGGTCCCCGCGGCTCAGCCCGCGCTCGCTTAGTCGTGCGCACCAGGCCGGGCGGGCCACCCCTCACACGGAGGCGGCCACCACCTCCGCGTGCAGCACGGCGCGGGCCGTGTCCGCGAGGGGCCGTTGAGTGTCCATGGCCGAGCGACGAAGACGCCGGAAGGCGCCTCGTCCTCGGTTAGCCCCTCCCGGGCCATGAGGAGACCCTTGGCCTTCTCGATCACCCTCCGATCGGCCAAGGCCTGACGCAGCCCCCGCATCTCCCGGAATCGCGAGACGGCGAGATCGAGGGTGGAGGCCAGCTGTACCGCGCGTACGGGCTCGATCAGGCACGCCATCACGCCTCCCTCAACGGCTTCGTCGAGGTGACGCCGGCTCGTCCCCTGCGCCAGGAGAACCACCGGACAGCAGGCTTCGTCCCGAAGGCGAAGGAGGGCGCCGCCATGCCAGACGGGCTGAGGCGCGACGATGGCGATATCGGCGCGTGCACGGTTTATGGCATCCAGTGATCCGGCGGTCGAGGGGCGCGCGAGCACGACGGCACCGCCGGTTCGGCGTATGCCTTCGGCCAGGCTGGCCCGCGCCTGCATCGTTTCCCCAAGCAGGGCTACCCGCCAGCGGGGTGAACTGACTCTCGAGATCGTGTCGTGGGTTCGCATGCGTTCAGCCTCTGTCCGGAGGGCCTCGGGGTCAAATCACAAGATCGCGACGCCCGGAGCGTGCCCGGGAGGCCCGGTAACCCATTGGCCCAGTCGATGATGCCTTGTCGCGCCATCGCCAAATTCGATTTGACTCCTATAGCTCTGCCGATACGATTCACTGTGGTCGCCGACGGTCGGCGATCCGACAAAGGAGAACAATCCATGGAGAGACGCTTCTTTCTCAGAACAGGGGCCGCCAGTCTTGTCGCGGCAGGCCTCCGCCCGACGCTCACGGCCAGAAGCGCCGAGACGAACGGCGGGACCAAGTGGCGCACCTTCGAGGTGACAACACGCCTCGAAATCGTCAAACCCTCAGGGGCAACGCGGGGGTGGGTGCCCCTGCCTCTGATGCCGGACACCGACTATCAGAAGAGCCTCGGCCAGAGCTGGACGGGCAATGCCACGACCCGCGTGTTCCGTGACGAGAAATACGGCGCCGGCATCTTCTACGCCGAATGGGGAGAGGGTGAAGCGGCCCCCGTGGTCGAGGTGACCACGCGCTTCGCCACGCGCGACCGCGCCGTGGACCTGAGCGCACCGGGCAATCCCGCTCCCGAGGAGAGGGCCGTACTCAAGAAATACCTCGGGGGCACCAAGTTCATTCCCACGGATGGGATCGTTCGCAGGCAGGCCCTCGAAGTGACCAAGGGCGCGGCCACGGACGTGGACAAGGCGCGGGCCGTGTACGAGTGGATCGTGGAGAACACCTTCCGCGACCCCAAGGTCCGCGGTTGCGGGCTGGGTGACATCAAGGCGCTGCTCGAGACGGTCTATCTCGGCGGCAAGTGCGCAGACCTCAACGCGCTCTTCGTGGGCATGGTCCGGTCCGTGGGCATACCCGCGCGCGACATCTACGGGGTGCGGGTCATCGAGTCGGCCGAGTACAAGAGCCTGGGCCGCGGGGGCGACATCAGCAAGGAGCAGCACTGCCGCGCCGAATTCTACTCGGCCGCCTACGGCTGGGTCCCCGTGGATCCTGCCGACGTGCGCAAGCTGGTGCTCGAGGAAAACGGCGGCACCCCGCTCAACGATCCGAAGATCCAGAAGGCGCGGGCCAAGCTCTTCGGCGGCTGGGAGATGAACTGGCTCGCCTACAACTATGCCGCCGACCTCAAGCTGCCAAACTCTCCCGGCGACCCGATAGCCTTCTTCATGTACCCGCAGGCGGAGACGGCCAATGAGCGCCGCGACAGCCTCGACCCCGAGGCCGTCAAGTACAAGCTGACCTCGCGCGAGATTCTCGGCTAAGGCCTCGCGTGGCCTCCGTGGTACGGCTGCCCCCGGCCTTCCGGGGGCAGCCGGGGTCTCACCCGCCCGATCGGTGTTGACGTTCCGTAACGAACACGTGACGAAGCGGTGACGGCACCTCGTTCGGGGGCGCGCGGCCCATTCTGAATTTGGCGAATGCATACTCTCGTCGGCATACTAGAGGCATGCGACCTCCAACCATCGTGCACGCGGCAGGTGGAGTGATATCACGGCAGAAGCGAGACGCCCGCATCGAAGTGTTGCTGATCCACCGGCCGCATCGCGAGGACTGGACGTTCCCCAAAGGAAAGCTCGAGAGCGGGGAAACGCACGAGGCATGCGCGCTGCGAGAGGTAGAAGAAGAAACCGGCCTCCGGTGCGCGCTGGGCCTCGAGCTGCCCAGCACCTCCCACACCGACGGCAAAGGCCGGCTCAAGCTCGTCCGCTACTGGACGATGTATCCCATTGGCGGCGTGGCGGAGCCCCGTAACGAAGTCGACGCGGTCCAGTGGGTCAGCCTCGAGGGAGCCGCGCGGACCCTCACCTATGAGCGTGACTGCGATCTGCTCGCCGCCTTCGCGGCCACTCTGCCTCCCGTCGAGGGGATGCCGGCTAGACGCGGCCGGAGCTGAAGAACTCGTCTACCCACACGAAGGTAGGAATTCCCGCACTTTCCGCGGCCAGACGATCCTTGTCCGAGTCGCCCACGTGAACCGAAGCGCCCAGGTCCAGTCGATGAACGCGTGCAAGGTCGAGAAACATGCCGGGGCTCGGCTTGCGACAGTGGCAACCCTCCCCTTCTTGATGGGGACAGAGGCGCCAATCGGTGAAGGGGCGCCCGAGGCGGGTATTGAGCCACTCGAATCGTCGCAACACCTCGGCCTCGGTGATCTCGCCCTTCCCGATTCGCGCCTGGTTCGACACGATGAAACAAGCGTCGAAGAGCGGCCGCTGCCTGGTAATCAGCGTCTCCACGTGGGGGCGCAACACCGGCTGCCCTGCTTCGTCGACTACGGTGCGACCGTCACGGACCACTGCCAGGGTCCCCCATAGTCGAGGAAGAGCGCGCGCTTGAGCGACACGGAGGGACCCTACCACGGCCCCGCCACGCCCCGCCATCTCCTCACCGCATGGGAGTCTGATGGCTCCGCGAAGTCGAGTTTTCCACCGTCGTCCACCGGGAAGTCCCCAGGGAACCCCGGCAACACAATATTTATGGTTCTGTAACACTCCTGCCACCGTATTTTGTGTATCTAGTGGATGAGTCTTGTACTACCCAGGGAAACGTCAAAGCGTCCGAGCGGTTCGGCTTGGTGGATAACTGTCGGTAACCCCAACCTGGAGGGACTCGGTTGAAGCGTATCGACACACACACCCCAGCCAAAGATCTCCAAGCACTTTGCCTATGACCCCGCGTCGGTGGTGCGCATGGTGAGAATGGCGAAGCGGGTCGGACTGGATGGCCTGGCGCTCACCGAACACTTCCACGGCCGGGACTTCTGGGCGATCTACGAGAGCCTCTCGGGCATTTATCCGGTCCAGCGAGGGGTCTTCTGGGCCGACGACCTCGCTCTCATTCCCGGGGCCGAGGTCAATATCCGCGAGGGCGCCCATATCATCGTCATGGCAGAAGTGGCCGAGCTGCGCCACCTGGACAGGCTCTTTCCATCTGCTCTCTCCGACGGTTACGAGCCCACCCTTCGTGAATTCCTCGACCTCACCGACGATCTCGACCTTGTCCGAATCGGAGCGCATATGTTCCGCCCCTGCAAGGAGCTGGGGAAGTTCGCCGCCGCGGATCTCAAGCGCCTGCACGCTCTGGAAGTGAGCGGAAAGGACTTCGGCACGGAGCTCATGCTCCTCGTGCAGGCGCGAGCCCTCGGATTGCCGATCGTGGCGGGTAGCGATGCTCACCACTGGCTGCAGCTGGGTGTCCGCCACAGCCTGCTCCACACCGACGAGATCGGGCTCCCGGCCGTGATCAAGACCATCAAGGAGGGCTTGACCGGATACGCGACCGGCTCCTACACTCCCGTGCGGGTCAAGAGCGCGAAGGCGATCAAGAACATTACGAAAAGATTACGGTCCTACTACAACCCGCCGCCTTCCGCCGCGACGAGGTGGGGCCCTTGGCAGACGCCGGAGGCTCGTGGAAAGTCTCTGGTGGGCTGACCGGTCAGCCCGGAACCACGTGGCCGCAGGCGTTCCGGTTCGATTCCGAGGTCGGGCTCGTCGGGATGCCGCGGCCTTCTATCTCACGGAGCTGGCAAAGGGGATCCTCTCCGGTGAGTTGGCTGTCCAGTCCGGGCAGAATCACGTGGTGGTCGCGATGTCCGAATTCATAACCCTCGACATCGAAGTGCGTCAACGTAAGAGGGCGACCCGAGTCGATGTGACGCTGCGATGGCCACGACGACCGCTCATTCGCGTGGCCGCGAAGAGCAGGAGCCTTCATGGGGGAAGTGGACGAGTTTGAATTCGAGGGGATGGCGTCGCCTTCCGAGATCGCCGAGACCCTGACTCGAATCGCCGACGGTCTTCGTTCGCGAGCCCTCTCCGTGTCCATGGGCGCTGACGAGATCACCGTGTACCCGGACGGTGACCTCTCTCTCGAGATCGCGGCCAAGGAGAAGAAGGGCAAGGCGAAGATCGAGATCGCCATCACCTGGCGACATCTCGAGGGCGAAGCGAGAGACGACGATTAGGCGCAGCCCGGAGGCCGCTCCCATGCCCAAGGACACGTTTGAATTCATCCGGATCGTATCGCCCGATGACGTGGCGGAGTACCTGAGCTCGCTCGCCCTCGGTCTGAAGCGTGGCCGGGTGAGTCTGGAATCCGGCGATCGGGCTTTGCACCTCGTTCCTGCCTCCGAGCTCAAGTTCGATCTGCGGGTCAAGCATCGCGAAGACAAGGGCAAGCTCTTCCTGAAGATCGCGTGGAAAGCTCCCGTCTCCGTCAGGGCGGCGGACCTCCGGATCGGCGCCCGGGCGCGCCGGCCCCGCCCCTAGCCGCGCCCTGTGAGCTCAGCGGTCCGGCCCGACGGATCATGACCATTTCCCTCTTCGAGGATTTGGGCCCCGACCTCGCCATCATGGCTCGCACCGTCCAGTCTCAGCTGACCACGGCCACCACGGCCTTCTTCCAGCACGATCGCCGGCTCGCCACGCAGGTGACGGAAAAGGACGACCAGGTCGACAACCTTCCAGCCTCATCGAAGAGAAGTGCTTCCAGCGCATCGCGGGAGAGGATCCGGAGAGTGCCAGGTCACGCAGGCTCCGCGGAGTCCTCCGGGTTGCCCTCAATCTCGAAAAGCTGGGTGACTATGCCGTGAATATCGCCGAGCAGGCCATGCACGCCGCCCGCTTCGGCCGGCGGCCGCCGCCCTTCGACCTGGCGGGGCCGGCGCGGATCGCCCTGGCCGCGCTGGATGAGGTGATCACGTCATTCACCGATGCGTCCGCCGATAAGGCCAAGCATGCCTGCCGCTGCGAGCCCGAACTCGACCGACAGTACCGCGACGCGCTTGGCGACACCTTTCGTCGGTTCGCCCGGCCCGCACAGGACCCCGCCTTCGTGATCACCCATCTCTTCGTATCCAAATTCCTCGAGCGAATCGGCGATTCGATCCTCAACATCGGTGAGACGACGCTTTTCATCCTCACCGGGGAGCGGCTCAAGCTCCACCAGTACCTGCACCTGGAGGAGATGATCGGGAACGGCGCGGTGGCGGGGACGGACGTGGAGTTCAGACAGCTCTGGGGTGGGATCAGTGGAGCAGTAGTGAGCCGGGTGTCTGTGGGGGCGAACAGCCGCTCATCTGGAAAGAGGGAGCGGAGGGCAAGATCGACGAAGAAGTCCGGGAGATGGGGGAATGGAATCGCCTCGTGCCCGGGCTCGTACCCGACGTGAAGACCCGCCTGCACCGCGATGGCCGCGAATCGTTCCTCGGCCGGTACGTGCATGGGATACTGCTCCGGGACATCTACCTCACCCGTCCGTGGGACGAGCGGGTGCGCGCCACCCGCCGGCTGCTCGAGACCGTGCGGGACATCTGGACGGCCACCGCGTCGCCCGAGCGACCGTCCGTGGACTACGTCGATCAGATCCGCAAGCGCCTGCCCGATTTGTACGCCATGCATCCGGGCCTCGAGACCGTCCGCCAGCGGAAGGTGCGGATCTTCGGCATCGAGCACCCGTCCCTTGGCGAGCTCCTCGACCGCGCCGAGGATCTGCAGGAGCAGCTCGCCCCCCCGGTGTCGGTGCGGATTCACGGCGACTTCAACACCAACAATATCTTCTATGACGACGGGCTCGATCGGATTCACCTCATCGACGTGCATCGAAGCGGTCACGGCGACTACCTTCAGGACATAGGCGTCCTCCTTGTCTCGAACCTGCGGAACCCTCTTGACGAGGAGCGACTGTCCGAGGACATGGGACGGCTCAACGAGCTCATCCGCGAGTTTGCCGCGGAGTTTGCCGGCATGATAGCCGACAAGCACTTCGAGACGCGGCTGGTGCTTTCGCAGGCCCGCTCGCTCATGGCCTCCGGGCGCCTGGTGGCCGATCTGGATTTCGCGCGGTCGATCTATCTCAAGGGCGTGCTTCTACTCGAGCGCGCGACGGGAGCCGTGGCATGAGGGTGACCGGGTGACCGTCGGCGTGGTGGGTGTCCGGGGTGGATGGTCGACGGAGCGGCTGGCGCGGGCTCTCCAGGCGGCCGGGGTGCAGACCGAGGTGCTTGACCTGCAGGACTGCGCCCTGCAGCTCCCCGACCGCCGTGAAGAAGATCGGGGACACTGCCGATGGTCCGATCGTGCAGGAGCGGCTCAACTTGCTGCGCGTCTTCGAGGCCGGCGGGGTGACCGTGCTCTCGGAGCCGGACCGGCTCGAGATGGCGGTGAACCGATACCGGATGACGGTGGAGCTCGCCCGGGCCGGCATCCCGATCCCCGAGACGGTGGTCACGGAAACGATCGGGGAGGCGGAACGGGCCGTCGAACAGGTCGGCGCCGCCGTCTTGAAGCCGCTCTTCACCTCCAAGGGCCGCGGCATGCAGCTTCTCGAGCCCTCCAGCAATCTCCGCTCGACCTTGGAGCGGCATCGCCAGAACGGGTTTGGGCCGTACTACCTCCAGCGCTTGATCAAGCATTCCGGGCGCGACCTGGGCGTGGCGGTGCTCGAGGGACGTGTGCTCGGGGCCTATTGGCGCGTGGCAAAGCACGAGCAGTGGATGACCACCATTCGAGCCGGCGGGCGGTATGAACCGGCCGATCCGCCCGCGGCGGCCCTCGACCTCGCCGAGCGGGCCGCCAAGCACTTCGGCCTGCTCTTCACGGGGGTCGACCTCGTGGAGACGGCGGAGCACGGGTACGTCGTACTGGAAGTGAGCGCCTTCGGAGGCTTTCGCGGACTCCTCACCGCCTGCGGCGTCGACGCCGCTTCGTTGGTGGCCGATGCGCTGCTTCGCCGCCTCGGGGAGGCCCATCCATGACGGGCGTCGAGACGCACTTCGCGCGTGTAGAGACGCCCTATGTTCTCTCCCTGCGATTCGTTGATGTGCCCCTTGCCGTCCGGACCAACGACCGGGAGATCTGGTCGCACCTCCGAGCCTACTTCTCAGCCTTCGTGGCGGAGAGCGTTCCGGACGGTACCGTTGAGATCACCCTGATCCAGGGGGCCGCGACGCCCACGGGCATCTTCATGGACGTCAGGCGCGGCAACGGCCGGCGGCCGAAGGAAGCGGTGCGGGAGGTAGAGGGAGGGCGGCTCATCCTCAAGCGCGCCACGGGCGTGCTCATGGGCTTGGAGCCGCAGCGCGCGTTCGCGATCGGGGATCTGATCGCCAATCTGAACCAGGCCGTGAACCTCGTGAATGCCTGCTACGCCAAGGCGCTCCTGCGGCACGGCCATGTGCTGTTTCACGCTTCGGGCGTGACGTGGGGAGGGAGGAGCGCCGTGCTCTCCGGTGTGCCGGGAGCGGGAAAGTCCACCACCGCGCTCCACCTCGTCGAGGAAGGCTTCCACTTCCTCTCCAATGACCGCGTGCTCGCTCTGGCCGCCCCGGGACGAGTCGAGCTCCTGGGGTATCCGAAGCAGCCGCGCGTCAATCCCGGAACCCTGCTCCATCATCCAAGGCTCGTCACCCTCCTCAAGCCGGAAGACCGGGAGACGCTTGCCACGCTCCCCGCGCAGGAGCTTTGGAACCTCGAACGGAAAAGCGACGTGGACCTCGATACGATGTACGGCGCGGGCACGGTCCAGCTCGCGGGAACAATGAAGTGTCTCGTCCTGCTGAAATGGCGCCTCAACGGTGGCACGTACTCCGCGCGCCGCCTCAGCCCGTCGGAGGGCATGGCCAACCTGGCTCTTTTCTACAAGGATCTGGGAGCCTTCGATCTCGATCGACCACCCATGGCTCCCCGAACCACCCAAGACCTCGCCCGCTACGCCGCCATCCTCGAGCAGGTCGACATCCTCGAAATCTCCCGGGGGGTGGACTTTTCCGCCCTCGTGGATCTCGTGGGGGAAGAGCTGGCGAAATAACGCGGCTACTGCTCTTGCGCTTGAGACCTTCGATAAAGGGCGTCGGCGCGGCGCAACCGTTCGGAGAGCAGTTGCATCAGCTGCAAGGCAAAATGCGGGTTCTGACGCACGAGGGTGTAGAACTGCGGCTCATCGATCTCGACCAGCTCGGTTTCCTCGAGGGTGGCCACGGTGGCTGTCCGTGTGGCGTGCTCGAGAAGGGCCATCTCTCCGAAGATTTCCTCCTCGGTCAGGGTGTCGACCGTGGTGCCGTCGACCATGATGGCCACACGTCCCCGCTTGATGGCGAACATGCTGTGCCCGTGATCCCCCTCCCGGAAGATCGTGGTCCCGCTGGGGTAGACGCTGGTCTTCAACGCGTTCCGGAACAGGCCGAACTTTCGGGGCTCCGGGCTCACGGTCGTGTCCTGGTGGGAACGGCGATCTGGCCCCGGGAAGCCTTCGATCCGAAGCGTGACATTGGGCGCGATTCTGACCGCAGCGACGGCAGCCGTCAAGTCCACTGGCCATGGGTGCTGTTGGTCCATAAGAATGTCACCCCTTAACTGTTCAGTAAGAATGTCACCCCATGGAGACATGGGAGACCTTGACGATGAGCCGCAAGGAAGTGCCGCGGGCCGGGCTGCTGAAGGCGGCGCTGGCCGGGAAGATCAGCAATGGGCAAGGCGCCCAAGCGGGGCACATGAGCGTCCGGCAGTTTCAACGGTTGAAGGTGCGATTCATTGCCGAGGGACCTCGAGGCCTCCTGCACCGGCTGCGAGGCCGGCCGGCGCCCCGCCGGCTGCCGGCCGACGTGCGCGCGCGCGTGGCCGAGTTGCTGCAGAGTACCTACGCCGGCTTCAACGACTGCCATGCCACCGAGAAGTTGCAGGAGGTCGAGGGCCTCGTGCTCGGCCGGTCCTCCGTGCGGCGCCTGCGGCGCACCCTCGGCCTGCCCGCCAAACGGCAGCGCCGGGGACGCCAGGTCCGTACCCGGCGGTGCCCTGAGGCCCAGATGGGCACCCTCGTGCAGCTCGACGCCAGCTCCTTCGCATGGCTCGAGACGCGCGGCCCCCAGCTCGCGCTGCACGGCGCCATCGACGACGCCACTGGCACCGTGCTGGCCCTGTACTTCCGACCCACCGAGGATCTGCACGGCTATGTCACCCTGCTGCGGCAGCTCGTCACCACTTACGGCCTGCCCCTGGCCCTCTATGGCGATCGCCTCAATGTCTTTGTCCGCAACGATCCGCACTGGACCGTCGAGGAGCAGCTGCGCGGCCTCCAAGACCCCACGCACTTCGGCCGCATCCTGCGCGAGCTCGGCATCGGGTTCATCCCCGCGGGCTCACCGCAGGCCAAGGGCCGCATCGAGCGCCTCTGGCAAACGCTGCAAGACCGCCTCGTCAGCGAGCTGCGGCTGCGCGGCATCGCCACCCTCGAGGCCGCCAATGCTTTCCTCCCCGAGTTCCTCGCCGACTATAATCGCCGCTTCACCCGGGCCCCCGCCGACGCCACCGCTGCCTGGCGCCCCGCCCCCCGCGATCTCGCCGCTGTCCTGAGCTGTCGCTACAGCCGCGTCGTCGCTCGTGACAACACCGTCCGCCTTGGCCCTCGCTGGGTCCAGCTACCACGTCGCCGGGCCTACACCGGCCGCCGCCTGGAGGTGCGCGAGTACGTGGACGGGCGCCTCCTCGTCTTTGCTGACGGCCAGTGCCTCGCCACGCAGCCCGCGCCCGCCGCCGAATTCATCCTGCGCCCCCGCCGCAGCCCCAGTGCCGACCGCCGCCAGCGCCCACGCGCCTCTCAGAGCCTCGCGGCCGAGGGGGGCCACTATCCCCCTACCCCCCGAAAGCGACCACTTTCATCGCGCACCCCTGCGCCGGCGACCCCACGCAAGCCCAGCCCCACGCACCCGTGGCGTCACTCCACTCCGTATTCCACTCGAAGCCGGGGGATGACATTTTCACGGAACAGTTAACGTGACATTTCTACTGGACAGCGACAGTCCACTGGCCATGGGAACGCCGCGCGGGGGAACCTATCCGCTACAGGTTCCGGAACCGCCACCAGCAAGTCATTGGATGGACTTCGGCTCTCCGCGTGATCGTACCGTAGACTGACCGTCACGAGCTCGTCATGGCACATATCTGAGTGCGGTGTATGGTGCGATCGGGCCTCCGGGCCGCGGGCACGGCATCGGCCGCCCGCACCCGGTCGCCCATCGGGTGACCGGCGGGTACGGCTCGATCACAGAACTTCCCGGGAGGACGGACACATGGACTCGATCACCCCCGCCGTGGCCAGCGCTACCGGAACCCCCAAACAAGCCTTGCCGCGTGACCGCCTGGGCGTGGATGTGCCCGCGCTCAAGCAGGCGATCCTCGAGCACCTCGAGTACACCCTGGCCGAGCTGCCCCGCCACGTGGATAGTGCGTGGGAGCCTTACGTGGCCCTGGCCCTGGCCGTGCGCGATCGAATGATCGAGCGGTGGATCCGCACCCAGGACAGGTACTACGAGAAAGACGCCAAGCGCGTCTATTATCTCTCGCTCGAATACCTGATGGGGCGCACACTCGGAAACAGCCTGATCAATCTCGGCCTCGCCACCGAATTCGCGCAGGCGCTCGAAGAGCTGGGCTACCGGCTCGAGGACCTCCGGGAGGCGGAATGGGACGCCGGGCTTGGCAATGGTGGCCTTGGACGCCTCGCCGCGTGCTTCCTCGACTCGCTCGCCACGCTCGGGTACCCGGCCTACGGGTACGGTCTCCGCTACGACTACGGAATCTTCCACCAGCGTATCGTCGACGGGGCCCAGGTCGAGCTGCCGGACAGCTGGCTCCGCTACGGGAACCCGTGGGAGATCCCGCGGCCCGGTGACCGGTTCCGCATACAGTTCTACGGTCGCGTCCACGCATACGTCAACGAGCAGGGGCGGCTCACCCACGAGTGGATCGACACCAAGGACGTGCTGGCCACGCCGTACGACACGCCCATCCCCGGGTTCGGGACGGAGACCGTCAACACCTTGCGCCTGTGGGGCGCCCGCGCCGTGCGGGAGTTCGATCTCGATGAGTTCAACACCGGGGACTACATTGGCGCGGTCGAGGCTCGGGCACGCTCCGAGAACATCTGCCGCGTGCTCTACCCCAACGACAATTTCTTTGTCGGTCAGGCTCTCCGGCTGTCCCAGGAGTACTTCTTCGTCTCCGCCACCCTGCAGGACATCATCCGGCGCTACAAGAAGCGCTACGAGATGTTCGACCGGGTTCGTGGCTTGGCCGTGTTCGACCACTTCGCCGACCAGACCGCCATCCAGCTGAACGACACGCACCCCGCGCTGGCCATCCCCGAGCTGATGCGTATTCTCGTGGATCGGGAGGAGCTGGGCTGGGACGAGGCGTGGGATATCACCACGCGCACCTTCGGGTACACCAACCACACCGTCATGCCCGAAGCGCTGGAGCGCTGGCCCGTGGGCCTTCTCGGGGACATGCTGCCCCGTCATCTCCAGATCATCTATGAGATCAACGAGCGCTTCCTCCACGCCGTTCGCCGGCATTTCGGCCCGGACGACGCCCGGTGCCGGCGCATGTCGCTCATCGAGGAGGACGGTGAGAAGCGTGTGCGGATGGCTCACCTCGCCATCGTGGGCAGCCACGCCGTGAACGGCGTCGCCGAGCTCCACACCGACATCCTCAAGACCAGCCTTTTCCGGGACTTCCACGAGCTCTGGCCGGACAAGCTCAGCAACAAGACCAATGGCGTGACCCCCCGCCGATGGCTTCTCAAGAGCAACCCCGACCTCTCGGGTGTGATCTCGGACGCTATCGGCAACGCATGCGCCGCTGATCTCCCTCGTTTGAAGCAGCTGATCCCCCTGGCCGGAGACCCCGGCTTGGGCACGGCATGGCGGGCGGCCAAGCGGAAGCAGAAAGAGGAGCTCGCCGAGATCATCCACGGTCAGTATGCGCGGCGGGGCATCACCCTCCGGGTGAACCCCGACTCGCTATTTGACGTGCAGGTGAAGCGCATCCACGAATACAAGCGGCAGCTTCTGAACGTGCTCCATGTCGTCACGCTCTACAATCGCATCAAGGATGGGGTTCCGGGACCACGGGTTCCCCGCACGGTGATCTTCGGGGGAAAAGCGGCGCCGGGATATCAGATGGCCAAGCTGATCATCCGACTGATCACCGCGGTGGGCGACGTGGTCAATACCGATCCCGCCGTCGGTGATTTGCTCAAGGTCGTGTTCCTCGCCGACTACCGGGTGTCGCTTGCCGAGCGCATCTTCCCTGCCTCGGACCTGTCGGAGCAGATCTCGACCGCGGGCACCGAGGCCTCCGGCACGGGGAACATGAAGTTCGCTCTGAACGGGGCGCTGACCATCGGCACCATGGACGGCGCGAACATCGAGATCCGGCGGGAAGTTGGGGACGAGAACATCTTCATCTTCGGCCTGACCGCCGCTGAGGTTGCCGCCGTGGCGCCCCGGCACGATCCCTGGCAGCACTACCGGCAGGACCCCGAGCTCCGGCGCGCGCTCGACATGATCCGCGACGGCGCCTTCAGCCGCGGCGACCGGGCGCTCTTCGCCCCAGTGATCCACTCTCTCCTCGAAGGCGGCGATCGCTACCTCCTGCTCGCCGACTACGCGTCCTACGTCGAATGCCAGGGCCGGGTCGCACGCACCTATCTCGATCCCGCTGCCTGGACGCGGAAGGCCATTCTGAACACGGCAAACATGGGTTACTTCTCCAGTGACCGCACGATCCGACAGTATGCCGACGAGGTATGGCGAGTGTTCCCGGTGTCGGTGTAGTTCTCGTGTGAGGCTGCCATGAGGGAGGCCGGACTACGTGGAGGCCTCGACGCCGCGCGGAAGGGTAAAGCGCACCGTCGTCCCCTTCCAGAGCTCGCTCTCGATGTCGAGCTCTCCGCCATGAGCCAGCACGAGGTGCTTGACGATGGCGAGGCCGAGCCCGGTTCCCCCCAGGTCCCGTGAGCGCGCCTTGTCGACCCGGTAGAAGCGCTCCGTGAGTCGGGGCAGGTCCGCCTTGGGGATGCCCACGCCCGTGTCACGCACCGCCACCTCGATGAACCCCTCCTCCGTGGCGCGCCCGTCCACCGTGACGTGTCCGCCCTTGGGCGTGTATTTGACCGCGTTGTCCACCAGGTTGATCAGGATCTGCGAGAGCCGATCCCGGTCGGCCAGCACCAGGGGCAGATCGGCGGGCAGCCGTGCCTCCACCGTCACCTGCCCCGACGACGCCCGCGGCGAGATGATGGTGAGAACGGAGTCGGCGATCTCCGCCACCGATGTCGACTCGAGTCGCAGGGAGACTTTCCCGAGCTCGATGTTGGACAGGTCCGTCAGGTCGTCGGTGAGACGCCCGAGCCGCTCCGTGTGGCGGAAGACGATCTCGAGAAACTTTCGCGCGTGCTGCTGCTCTTCGAGCGCCCCGTCGAGGAGGGTCTCCAGATAGCCCTGGATGGCCGTGAGGGGCGTGCGCAACTCATGCGACACGTTGGCCACGAACTCCGTGCGCACCTGCTCGAGGCGCCGGAGCTCGGTGATGTCGTGGAGGATCATGACCACCCCCCGCTCGTCGCCCGTGAACCGGAGGCCTACGGCATGAACCTGTAGCACGCGGTCCGCCGGCTCGACGAGTCTGATCTCGCAGCTCACCACGTTCGCGTCGACCGCCTCCCGGCTCGCCACGAGCACATCGTGGAGGTTGACGTTCCTCACCACCTCGAGGAGCGGCCGGCGCTCCACCCGGGCCGGCCCGAGGCCGAAGATTCGCCGGGCCCGCTCGTTGATGAGAATGATGTGGTCATGCCCATCGGTGGCGATCACCCCCTCCACCATGGCGTCCAGCACCGCGGTGGCCTTGGCCTGCTCCCGCTCGAGATCGCCGATCTTCTCCCGCAGGCGTCCCGCCATGACATTGAGGGAGCGGCCGAGGGTACCGATCTCGTCCGGTGAGCGCGCGGGCGCCCGCACCTCGAAGTGCCCTTCGCTCATCTGCCGCGCCACGTCCTGCATCTCGACCACCGGCCGGGTGACCCGCCCGGCCACGAAGAGCCCGATACCGAAGGCGACCACGAGCGCCACCGCGCCGCCCGCGAGAGCCGCGCTCCGCAGCGTCTCGTACGAGGCCGTCACGGCGGCGATCGGCTCGGCCAGTCGAAGAACGCCCACCACCCGGCCGGCGTGGGTCAGGGGCAGGGCGACATAGCTCAGCGGCGCATCCATGGAGACCGAGCGGCGCACGGAGGTGCCCACGCGTCCCTCCAGCGCGGCCCGGACTTCGGGGCGATCGGCATGGTTGTCCATGGTGACCACGGCACCGCCCGGCCGCTCGGAATCGGCGACCACCCGGCCGTCCAGCGCGATAAGGCTCACCCGCATGCCCGTGGCGCGCGCCGCGCGCTCGAGGAAGGCCTGGATCGTCCGCGGTGACGCGTCCGGCTGCACCGCGGCTACCGCATCGTCATGGAGCACGCGGGCGGCCACGGTGAGGCGCGATTCCAGCACTTCCAGAGCCACGCGCTCGAGGGCGCGCGAGAGATAGAGGCCGGCCGCGATGAGTGAGATGGCTACGAAGCCCACCAGGGTCAACGTCAGCTTGAGGGCGATGCGGCTCCGCAGCGCGTGAATCAGCCCCCGAAGCATCAGGGCGACTCCGGGTCCAGTCGGTACCCCACGCTCTTGATGGTGAGAATGCGCCGCCCCTCCGCGCCGAGCTTCACGCGCAGCCGCCGGACGTGCACGTCCACCGTGCGTGACTCGATCTCATCGGCGCGCGAATAGCCCCACACGCGATCGAGCAGGAACTCGCGCGAGAGCACGCGCCCGCGCGCCTCCACGAGCGCACGCAGGAGGTCGAATTCCTTGGGCGTGAGGGCCACGGTCTCTCCCGCCACCGTCACCCGGTAGGTCCCCGGGTCTATCGTCAGCCCTCCTAACGTCACGCAGGCCACGTTTGGACCCGGCCGGCTGCGCCGCAGCACAGCCCGCACGCGGGCGAGAAGCTCCTTCGGGGAGAAGGGCTTGACGACATAATCGTCGGCGCCCAGCTCGAGACCTACCACCCGGTCCACTTCGTCGGCCTTGGCGGTGAGCATCAGAATGGGCAGCGTCGCCGTCGCCTGCTCCTGGCGGAGCCGCCGGCAGACTTCGAGCCCGCCCATGGCCGGAAGCATGAGATCCAGGACGAGGAGATCCGGTGGCGACTGCCGCACCTGCGCGAGCGCTTCCTCTCCGCTTCCCGCGCTCGTAACCTCAAAGCCGTCCCGCTGCAGGTGAAGGACCAACAGATCGCGGATGTCCCGCTCGTCCTCCACGATGAGTACACGGCTGGCCATGCCGGCCTCATCTTACCAGCGCCGTGTCTCCCCCAGCTTGAGGATCCAGGCCCGATCGGGCGCGAGGGCGCGCCGCGACGCCTCGGCGAGCATGCGCGCGGGCGGCTCGTCCGGCGGCTCGTCAGCGAGGTCGAAGGTGCCCCAGTGGATGCCTTACAGCGTGCTGCCGCGCAGGTCCTCGTGCGCCCGTACGGCCTCCTCGGGCGTGAGATGGACGAAGCGCATGATGGAGGGCGGCAGGTAGGCGCCGATGGCCATGGCGGTGAGATCGAAGGGGCCGAGCCGCTCGCCGATCTCGCGGAAGCCGGCGAAGTAGCCCGTGTCGCCGCTGAAATAGAAGCGCCGCTCGGTTCCCACCACGGCCCACGATGCCCACAGGCGGGTGTTGGTGTCCCGCGGGCTCCGCTGGGAGAAATGCTGGGCGGGCGTGCACACGATGCGAAGCTCCCGCTGCTCGACGCTGCCCCACCAGTCGAGCTCGACCGCCCGGGAGATCCCCTGCTCTTCGAACCAGGCCGTGAGGCCGAGGGGCACGACGAAAACGGGGTCGTGGGCGGCCGCGAGCCGCGTCACCGTGCCGATATCGAGGTGATCGTAGTGGTCGTGGGAGATCAGGACCACGTGAATGGGCGGCAGGTCCTCGAAGGCCAGGCCCGGTGGCTGCAGCCGCTTCGGTCCCGCCCAGGACAGCAGGCTCGCGCGCTCGCCCCAGTGAGGATCGGTGAGGAGATTGGTCCCCTGAAGCTGGACGAGCACGGTGGCGTGGCCGATCCAGGTGACGGTGGGAGCCGAGACGTTGGCGCGCAGCGCGGCGGCGTCGCTCGCCACGCGCGGGACATCGCTTGGGCGCGCGGCGGCCCAGGCCCGACTCCACATGAACTTGAAGCGGGCGGCCGCGGAGGCCCTCTGGAACGCGGGATCGGTGTTCCGGAAGCCGCCCTCGACATGGTGTGCGGGCTGGCCGGGTATGGGCTCGGTGCCCACGGCGGCGCACGCGGTCGCCAGCACGACGAGCAGCATCGGCCGCGCGTAAGGACGCACGGGATGCGAGTCTACTCCGAAGAGCGGCGGTGGGCGAGCGCGCTCAGCCCGTCTTGACTCCGTGCCCGTTCGCGCGCGCCGCGGGGAGAAGCCCGAGGAGGCGCAATCGCTTGCGGAGCGTGTTGCGATTGATCCCGAGGAGGCGGGCCGCCTTGAGCTGATTGCCCGCCGACAGCTCCAGCGCCTGACGCAGAAGTGGCATCTCGACACGCGACATGACCGCCCGGTAGAGGCGCCCGCCTTCCGATGTCGCGGCATCGCGCACGACCGTCGGGAGGACGGTATTCAGCAGCCGGTCGAACTCCTGGACTTCAGCCCTGACTTCCATGCCCGCTCCTTTCGAGCCGCCTCCCCGTTGAAGCGAGTCTCTTTCCTTGTTGCTAGAACTCCTTGTAGTGGAGGAACTTCGCGTCGATGGTGATGACGCCGCGCTCCCCTTTCTTCTCGAGCGTCACCTTGCAGTCGATGGCCGAGAGGATGCCGTCACCCCACAACTCGTTCGAGCGCTCCCGGAGGGCATCCCCATAGACCCCGACCAGCTCCATGAGCCGGTACTTGAAGGGGTCCGTGGTGAGGGGAAAGTCGGTACGGAGGGGCATGGCCATGGTGGTCATGGCCGTGTCCGCGTCGATGCCGAGGGCCTGGGCGAGCTTCTTGGCCTCCTCGGCGTTCAGACGATGTTGCCCGTGGAGGGCGGCCGCGATGTACATGGTGTCCTTGGTGTCGATGGCCTTCCCCAGGTCGTCGTAGGAGAGGCCCTTCGCCTCGCGGGCCTGCCGGATCTTCTGGAGCGCCGCTGCCCGGTCCATTGCTTGTCTCCTTTCAGGGTGTAGACACGAATTCGTAGGCGCCGAGCGCGCCCGCCGCCATGGCCTGCTCCTGGAGGTGCCGGGAGCGCTCGACGAGGAAATGGATGATGTGGCTCCGCAGCCGCGCGTACTCCGGCTCGTCGATGATGTCGGCCCGCGAGCGTGGGCGCGGCAGCTTGACCTCCACGATCTCGGCCAGGTGCGCCTCCGGGCCATTGGTCATGAGGGCGATGCGGTCCGAGAGCAGGATGGCCTCGTCGACGTCGTGGGTGACCATGAAGACGGTATTGCGGGAGGCCGTCCACATCCGGACGAGCTCTTCCTGGATCACTCCGCGCGTGAGAGCGTCGATCTGGGCAAAGGGCTCGTCGAGGAGCAGGACCTTCGGCTCGGTGGCGAAGGCCCGCGCGAGCCCCACCCGCTGCTTCATGCCGCCCGATAAGGCCGCCGGCCGCTTGTTCTCCGCCCCCGTGAGCCCGACCATCTCGACGTAGCGTCTGACGCAGTCGTCGACCTGAGCCCGCGACCACGAGGCATAGGCCGAGCGCACGGCCAGGCGCACGTTCTGCGCCACCGTCATCCAGGGCATGAGCGAGAAGTTCTGGAAGACCACCATGCGATCCATGCCGGGGCCCCGGATCTCGCGGCCTTCGAGCACGGCTCCGCCCTGCGATGCCGTCTCCAGCCCTGCGATGATGTTCAGGATGGTGCTCTTCCCGCAGCCGGAATGGCCGACCATGGTGAGGAACTCGCCCCGCTCGACTCCGAACGCCACCTCGCGGAACACGCACACCTCTCCCGTCCCGTCGGGGTTGGGGAAGTACTTGGTCACGTGGTCGAGCTCGAGGAAGGCCATGACCTAGTCCGAGTACGCGACCAGCTTGGCGACCCGGCCGAGACCGAGGTCGAGGAGGACGCCGACCATACCGATGGCGAAGATGGCGAAGATCACGCTGTTGAGGGCGAGGTTGTTCCATTCGTTCCAGACGAAATACCCGACGCCGGTGCCGCCGATGAGCATCTCCGCGGCCACGATGGCCACCCAGGCGCTGCCCATCGAGATGCGCAGTCCGGCCAGAATGGCCGGCGCCGCCGCGGGCAGAATCACCTGGAAGAAGCGGCGCGGCCAGGAGAGCTGGAGGAGCCGCGAGACATTCAGGTAATCCTTCTTGATGGAGCCCACGCCGAAGGCCGTATTGGCCATGGTGGGCCAGAGCGAGGAGACGAAGATCACCAGCACCGCCGCCTGTCCCGCGTTCTTGAGCGTGTAGAGGAAGAGCGGCATCCAGGCCAGCGGCGAGATGGGCTTCATGATCTGGATGAACGGGTTGGCCGCCTTGAAGAGCGCGGGCGACGAGCCGAGCGCCACCCCCACCAGGATGGCCACGACCGATGCGCAGAGGTAGCCGCCCAGCATTCGGACCACGCTGTAGCCCAGCTGAAGCCCGAATCCCTTGTCGTTGGGCCCGCGGTCATAGAAAGGGTCGGCGAGCATGATCCACGCCGTCTGAGCTACCGCGGTCGGCCCCGGAATGCCCGCGGCCTTCGCCCCCTTGCCTCCCGTGCCCGCGATGATCTGCCAGAGGACGAGAAAGGTCGCAAGCAGCACGAGGCTGTAGACCACCGTCCTCAGCCGCTCTTGCCGGGCGGGGGTCACGATCTCACGCCCGCTTGATGGGGAAGCCGGCCAGGTACTCCGCGGGCTTCGAAGGATCGAAGACCTTCTGCTTGCCGAGGAGGAACGTGTGGGTGACGGCATTCTTCTCCGGCGCCTTGTAGCCGAGCGACTTCATCACCTCGCGGCACTGGTCGGCGAGGAAGACCTGTGTCGCCACTTTCTGGTAGTCCACGTCACCCTTGATGTACCCCCATCGCTTCATCTGCGTGAGGATCCACACCGCCATCGACTGGTAGGGAAAGGGATCGAAGTCCACCCGATCGGGCACGTTCATCTTCTGGCCGAGGCCGTTGTCGAACTGTCCGGTCAACACCGCCTCGACGACCTCCACGGGCTGGTTGAGATAGTTGCGCGGGGCGATGGCCGCGGAGATCTCCTTGCGATTCTTCTTGTCGTGGGCGAACTCGGTCGCGTCCACGATGGCCCGGAAGAGCGCCCCGAAGGAATTCGGCGCGCTCTCCGCGAAGTCCTTGCGAGCGGCGAAGGCGCAGCAGGGATGCCCCGGCCAGATGTCCTTGGAGAGCATGAAGATGAAGCCCTCGTTCTCGTACACCGCGCGCTGGTTGAAGGGGTCCGGCCCCAGATAGCCGTCGAGATTTCCCGCGCGCAGGTTGGCCACCATTTCCGGCGGGGGCACCGCGCGAATCTGGATGTCCTTGTCAGGGTCGAGGCCCGCCTCGGCCACCACGTAGCGGAGCAGGAAATTGTGCATGGAATAGTCAAAGGGCACCCCGAACTTGAAGCCCTTGAACTCCGCCGCGCTCTTCCCCGCCTTGTGCTTGTTGGCGAGGGTGATGGCCTGGCCATTGATGTTCTCCACGGCCGGCATCACGTACGGCACCTCCTGCGAGCCGACCCCCATGCTGATGGACAGCGGCATGGGGGAGAGCATGTGGGTGGCGTCGCTCTCCTTGTTGATCGAGAGATCGCGGATCATGGCCCAGCTCGACGCCTTCACCACCTGGGCATTGAGCCCGTATTTCTTGTAGAAGCCCATGGGCTCGGCCATGATGATCGGCGTCGCGCAGGTGATGGGGATGAAGCCGATCTTGAGGTCCTTCTTCTCCGGCGGCCCCGGCTTCGCCTGGGCCAGAGCCTTGGCGGCTCCCATCGGGAAGACGTCGGCAAGCACTGCCGCCGCCGTTCCCGCCCCTACGGTCTTGAGAAAGTCTCTGCGACCGCCGAAGACGGCATGCTCGACCGAGCGCTCGACCAGCCTGTCGATGAGGGCTTCGCTACTCGCTGGCCTGTCGGTCATCGGCTCCTCCCATTGGGTGTGCTTCTCGGCACTACTCCGGGAGGAGACAGAGCAAACCCTGTGCCTCACGACGGCACCAATCAAATCAAAGAGTTCAACCCGGGAGGTGCTGGTGCGGCTCCTCCAGTGCCCACGACATGAGCAAACCCGCCTCTATCGTGAGCATATAGTGCCCGCCGTTCCTGCCTACATCGTGGGCATGAACGAGACGTGGGCGCTGACGACGCGCCACCCTTCGGGCATGCGCACCCACGTCTGACTCTGACGGCCGTGCCTGCCTGACTCCACGCGGTGATACTCCGTGTTGGCCGTCGCGAGGTCGCGCCCGAACGTCGTGATGACGGTGTTCGCGAGGATCCGCTGGAGGTCCGTCTTCGGTCGGGCCAGGCGTGACGCATGGATGGCCTCGAAGCCATAGGCATTGTCGGTGAGCGAGTAGCGGATCACGCGGGGATCGTTCCAGAACAACCCGTCGAGCACGTCGACATCGTTGGCGCTGATCGCTTTCTCATAGCGCTCGAAGGCGGCCGTCACCTCGGCCACCACGTCGGGGATATTGATCTCCATGGCTCTCATCTCTCCGTGGTCGAGGCAGGGGCCGAGTGGAGGACACCGTCGCGTTCGACGCCTGCGATGTCCGGGTTCAAGCGCGTCGTGAAGGCGCGCATCAGCGGCGGGTACCTTGCCCCCCGTCAGCCGGGCCATGGCTCTCCACGTGTCGGCCGATCAGCCGGCGATGTGGGCGGCCGCGACGCCGGCGCGCTCCAGCACGGCGGCGATCCGGAAGAGCGCGGCCTCGTTCCACGGCGCGGCGACGAGCTGGACACCGAGGGGAAGCGGGCCGGCGCCGGCGACCGGAACGGAGATCACGGGGAGGCCGATAAAGGAAAGCGGCTGAGTGTACAGGCCAAGCGTGGGCCGCGTCGGTACGTGGTCGCCGGCAACCGTGATCGTATCCTGGCCGATCCGCGGCGCCGGGAACGGTGTGGTGGGCGCCAGCAGCACGTCTACTTCACGGAAGGTCTCGCGCACCCGCTCCCTATACCATGCGCGGAAGCGCTGCGCACGGACGTAGAGCGCAGCGGGTACGAGCGCGCCGGCCAAGAAGCGGTCGCGCGTCATCGGATCGAAGTCCAGGGGGCGGCTCTTGAGATCGTCCATGTGAAGGCTGGCGCCCTCCGAGGCCGTGATGATCGTGGCTGCCGCCCGGGCGCGATCGTTCTCGGGAATGGTCACGCGTCGCACGGCGCCGAGGGCCTTGGCTACCCGCTCCACGGCCGCGAAGACTTCCGGCTCACCGCGCGAAGCGAAGTGCCCATCGGCCACGGCCATGCGGAGGTCGCCGATCCCCTCCTCGAGCCGCGGCAGGCACGCCTCCGTTGGCCGATCGGCGCACACGGGATCGGCTGCATCGGGCCCCTGCATCACGTCGTAGGCGGTGGCCAGATCCCGCACCGACGTGGTCAAGGGACCCACGTGGTCGAAGCTGATGCCGAAGAGGGCCGCGCCGGCTCGGGAGAGCCGACCATACGTGGGCTTGAGCCCGAAGATTCCACAGAGAGCGGCGGGGACGCGAATGGAGCCATTGGTGTCGGAGCCCAGAGCCAGCGGCACGAGGCCGGCCGCCACGGCGGCGCCCGATCCGCCTGAGGAGCCGCCGGACACGCGCGCCGGATCGTGTGGATTGCGCGTGGGCCCGTAGTGCGAGTTCTCGGTGGCGAATCCGAACGCGTATTCGTCCATGTTGAGCGCGCCCAGGAGCACGGCCCCCGCGCCACGCAGTCTCGCCACGACCGTGGCGTCACATGTCGCCTGTGGCCGCTCGGCGTTGATCTTCGATCCCGCGAGCGTGGTCAGACCGGCGACGTCGAAGAGATTCTTGACGGCAAAGGGGACGCCGGCGAGCGGGCCGGGCTCCCGGCCTGCCGCGAGCGAAGCGTCCACGGATTCGGCGTCGCGCAGGGCACTCTCAGGGAGGACGGCGGTGAAGCAATTGAGCGACCGATCGCGCGCGCGGATTCGCTCGAGGGCTCGGGCCGTCACTTCGCGCGCCGTCACGCGGCGCGCTCGTATGTCGGCGGCGATGCCGAGGGCGTCCGCCGGCATCACGGCTCGAAGACCGGGGCCGTCTCCGTGTCACCCACGGGGAAATCTCCGAGGAACGCACCGGCCGCGAGGAGGCCGGCCAGGTTCCGCGTGACGCCCTCCCGGCATTCGGGGGGTATGCGCAGGCCGAGAAGCGGAGCGGCTTCGTCGACATACCGGGCGACATCAGATGGCTGGGGGGATAGCTCCGGAGTCACGCTCATGCCAGGTGACAGGCCGACAGGTGCGCGCCCCCGAAGGAGCGCAGGAGGGGCATTTCCCGCGCGCATCGCTCGACGCCGTCGGGACAGCGCCCGTCGAAGCGGCAGACATTGGGGTCGGGATCGATGGGGCTGCGCGGCTCACCGGACAGGCGGATACGCCCTCCAGTGCCCGCGGCGCCGGGCTCCGGCACGCAGGAGAGCAGGGCGCGCGTGTAGGGATGGCGCGGCCGCGCGAAGACTTCATTGACGGTTCCCATCTCCACGATACGACCAAGGTACATCACGAGCACGCGGTCGGCGAGAAGCCGCACCACGTTGAGGTCGTGAGAGACGAAGAGATAGCTCATGCCGAGCTGGCGGCGCAACCGCTCGCCCGGCACGCCCAAGACCGGCATGCTCAGCTTGTCCTTGCGCACGAACTTCACCCGGAACGTGTAGTCGTCCACCACCTCGAACTGCTCCGGCTTCTCCAGCGAGCCTGCCTTCATCTGGAAGGTCGGGAGGCCGCCCACCGTCACCGCCCGATCGAAGGACCACTTCACGTCGTTGGCCGTCACCGGCGAGCCGTCGTGAAACTTGGCGTCCTTGCGAAGCTTGAAGGTCACCGACATCCCGTCCGGCGCTCCCTGCCAGCTCTCGGCAAGCTCGGGCTTGAGCGAGGCGTAGTCGTACATCCTGCTGCCGTCCTTCAGCGTCTTGGAGCCGAAGGTGAGGAGCCGGTCGTAGATATTCCACGACGACTGGTAGCTCGGCCGGTTCGCACCGGGCGCGTGGATATCCAGCATATTCGGTCCCACCTCCGTGACCACGACCAGCGTGTCGGCGCGGCCCTGAGCCTGCGCGACGCTCGGCATGGATAGGAGACCGGCCACGAGGGCCAGCAGGAAAGCCTTGGTCCAGCGCATGCGCTTCTCCTCTGACATGGGGATGTGACGTCGCACGAGTGCTCTGGGTATAGCAGGGGCGAGGCCAGCGCACCCGCACGCGATATCAGCTAGTTGGCGGGGGACACATGGACCGGGCCGCGGCAGTGCCCGAGGAGCGGGCAGCCATGCCTACATCTTGCGCAAGAGCTGAGCCGGCAGGCCCCAGAGCCAATCGCGGCAACAACCCCAGGCTGCCTCGATGCTCCGCTGCATGGCGGGCGCCGACGCCGCCAGGATGCGGACGAGGACACCGCCACGAGCGAGCGCCGTCACCCCTGCGCGGGACTCGATGTCCGTAGAGGCGAGATTTTCTCCGAGGGCTCCCGTGAGGCCGGCCAGTCGCGGATGGAACGGCGCCGCGCAAAGGACACTCGCGACGTAGGCCATGCCCTCCGTGCCGCCCAGGCCGCCCCATCCGCGCGCGCCGTGCAGGATGAGGCGGTCCTTGAAGAGCAGACCTTCGGTGTCCCTCACGGTGATGGTGTTGTCGAGGAGGTCGAAGCGCCAGGCCTCGCCCCTCGCCGGCCGTCCGACCGACCATGCGTCGCACAGGACGGCGGAAGCGCCGGGCGCCAGATCGAGGTCGATGCTCTGGACGAATCGCGCGCCCGGCGATGGGATGACGTGGTCGGGCATGTACTCGAGTCGCGCACCGTCACCGACGCGCACCGTCACGCGCTGCCGCGAAGGCGATCCCGCGCTCCGGTACACGCGGGTGGCGCTGGGCGTCGAGAGACAGACCTGGCTGCCCGCGCCGAGATCGACGCGTGTCTCGAGACGATCGCCACCCAGCACGCCACCGGTAGGATTCAGCAGGAAGAGCGTGAGAGCTCCCGTCCCGTCCAGATCCATGGGCTCGAGAGCCTGGAGAGGCAGCGTGAAGCGCCGGCCGGTGAGGACGGTGCGGCCGTGGCGGCGCTCGAAGGCGAGACCGAGGAAACCGTCGCGCCCGGTGCGCCCGGGTGACGGCGCCTCAGGGCTCGAAGAGGAGCTCGTGCCGGATCCAGTCCACCACGAGCTCGGCGCCGGTCCCGTCCCGGAGATTGGTGAAGACAAAGGGCCGGTCTCCTCTCATGCGCTTGGAGTCCCGCTCCATCACGCCGAGGTCGGCGCCGACATAGGGCGCGAGGTCGATTTTGTTGATGACGAGAAGGTCGGAGCGTGTGATGCCGGGGCCGCCCTTGCGCGGGATCTTCTCCCCTTCTGCCACGTCGATGACGTAGATGGTCGCGTCCACGAGCTCGGGGCTGAAGGTCGCCGCGAGGTTGTCACCGCCGCTCTCGACGAACAGCATCTCGAGCGCCGGAAACCGGCCCATGAGCTTGTGCACGGCCTCCAGATTGACGGAGGCGTCCTCGCGTATCGCCGTATGGGGGCAGCCGCCCGTCTCGACCCCCAGCACCCGGTCCTCGGGCAGGGCGCCACGCCGGATGAGGAACTGCGCGTCCTCCTGCGTGTAGATGTCATTGGTGATCACGGCCAGATCGTAGACGTGGCGCAGCCGAACGCAGAGCGTCTCGACGAGCGCCGTCTTTCCCGAGCCCACGGGACCGCCCACCCCGATGCGAAGAGGCCGCGGAATGCCGGGGGCGCCACTCATGAGCGGAAGAGCCTCATGTCGAGCCCGGCATGCCGGATGCCCGCCAGCTCGATGCCGGGCGCGAAGCTCCAAATCTCCTTCACGTCGCGGGCGGCGGCCTCCCGCGCCACGCGCTCGATGACCGGGTGCAGGCTCCAGAGCACCCGCTGCCCCTCGAGCTGGCCCATGGAGAGGAGCCGGAGCGCCGCGCCCACGAGAAGGGCCGTCGACGAGTAGAGATAGGCGGTGGCCGCCGCTTCGGCCGTCCAGCCGAGCGCGGCCGCCGCCAGCCCATAGGCGACCGCGTGATGACCCGGAGCCAGCGACTCGTCCACGTCGCCCGCATAATCCACGAGCCGCCGGTCCTCGGTCAGGGCGGCGGCCACGCGAAGGGTCTGGCGTCCCATCTGGCGGCTCGCTTCGCGGAACTCCCGCACCGGCTTCATTGCCTCGAGCGTCTGGTCGATACCATGGCAGGCGCCGAGGTCCTGCTCGATGGCCGCGCGGAGGACTCCCGTCGCCGCCGTCGCGTCGCAAGGCCCGGTGGAGCCCTCGAGCTGAGTGAGGAGAAAGCGCTCCAGGTCTTCGCGGCTCCGCACCATGCCCGCCTGGCAGTAGGTCTCGAGGCCAAAAGAATGCGCGTAGCCGCCCGTGGGGAACGCGCTGTCACCGAAGTGAAGCAGAGAGAGCAGTCGCGTATCAGTCATGGTGGTAGTGGGGATGCAGGTGGCTGTGGCCGTCGAGAGAGCTTTTACCAGGCTCCTCCGCGTAGGTACCACCGAGGGGAGCGAAGATGGCGGCGCGGCGCTGCCACGCCACACCCAGCCGGCAGAACAGCTGTTCCATGGCTGTGTCGTCGGGCACGAGGAGATCCTCACCCTCCATGGCCAGCGGGAAGTGCCGATTCCCCACGTCGAAGGCGATACGTATGGCTTCGTCCCTGCTCCTGGGCGTCACGGCCAGGACCGGCTCGGGCCTCCCTTCGATCTCCAGATACCAGTCGGCCTCGACGGCGACGATGTCGCCCGGCCTGAGAAGAGAGCCGGTGGGCAGGGCAAGCCCGACTTCCCTGCCCGCCGTCGTCACCACCCGCTTGCGGGTCCAGCGCCGCTCTTCCCACGTGAGACAGAGCGTGTCACGCCGTCTGCCCTCGAGCGCGGCCGAGGCCACGGGCACGGCAGGCGCGGTGATCACGACCATACCGCGCTCCCCAGACGCTCGGCCACCGCGGCGTGTCCCCGTGCGCGCGCATGGTCGGCGGCGGTCCGGCCCTCCTCATCACGGAGACCCGGGTGGGCGCCATGACCGAGGAGCGTCTCCACCATGTCGGCCTGACCATTGAAGGCCGCTTCCATCAGCGGCGTGAACCCGAGACTGCCTCCGCCCTGTCGGGCATCTACGGGAGCTCCGCGCTCGAGGAGCAAACGGGCGATGGGCACCGAGCGGGCGGCGGCGGCGGAGTGGAGCGGCATCACGTGCATCGCATTCGACGAGGCCTCATCGACCTTGGCTCCATGCTCCAGCAGCTGCCGAGCCACGGGTTCATGTCCGAAGAACCTCGCGAGGCCGAGGGGACCGAAGCCGTCACCCGCTACGGCATTCGCGAGGTGGGGATCGGTATCGAGAAGCGCGCTCACCCGGTCCCTCTCTCCAAGCGCGGAGGCCTCGAAGATATCGAGCGTGGCCACATGGCGCCGGAGACAGGCCACCACGTCGGGCTTGTGGTGATACGTCGCGAGGAGAATCGCCGAGACGCCATCGCGGCGGGCGGAGGCGAGCTGAGAGTCCGCCCGCACGAGCGCCTCGACGGTGGCGGCATCTCCCGTCGTCACCGCCGTCCAGAATCGCGCCTCGTCGGACACGGCCATGCCTAGAAGAGATAGTAACGCTGCGCGAGGGGCAGCACGCGCGCAGGCTCGCAGGTCAAGAGCTCGCCGTCGGCGCGCACCTCGTAGGTTTCCGGGTCGACCTCGATCCTCGGGAGGTAGGAGTTGTTGACCATGTCGGCCTTCTTGATCCCGCGGCAGCCTCTCACCGCGGACAGCATCTTTCTCAGGCCGAGGCGGGCGGGCACGCCGTCCTCGAGGGCGGCCGCGGACACGAAGGTCATGGAGGTCGAGAACACCGCGCCGCCATAGGAGGCGAACATGGGCCGATGGCGCACGGGCTGCGGAGTCGGGATGGACGCGTTCGGATCGCCCATGGCCGCCGTCACGATGAGTCCGCCCTTGAGGACAATCTCGGGCTTGACGCCGAAGAAGGCCGGCTTCCAGATCACGAGGTCGGCCAGCTTGCCCGCCTCGATGGAGCCGACCTCGTGCGCGATGCCGTGCGAGATCGCCGGGTTGATCGTGTACTTGGCCACGTAGCGCTTGGCGCGAACATTGTCGGCGCGGCCATCGCCCGGCAGGGGCCCGCGCTGCTTCTTCATCTTGTCCGCGGTCTGCCACGTGCGGGTGATGACTTCGGCGATGCGCCCCATGGCCTGCGAGTCCGACGAAAGCATGCTGATCGCTCCCAGGTCGTGGAGCACGTCCTCCGCGGCGATCGTCTCGGCGCGAATCCGCGATTCCGCGAAGGCCAGGTCCTCGGGGATCTTGGGGTTGAGGTGATGGCAGACCATGAGCATGTCGAGGTGCTCGTCCATGGTGTTGACGGTGAACGGCATGGTCGGATTGGTCGACGACGGCAGGCAGTTGGCCTCGCCGCAGACCTTGATGATGTCGGGCGCGTGGCCGCCCCCTGCCCCCTCCGTGTGATAGGTGTGGATGGTCCGGCCCTTGAACGCGCGGATGGAGTCCTCGACGAAGCCCGCCTCGTTCAGGGTGTCCGTGTGAATGGCGACCTGGACGTCCATCTCCTCGGCGACGGAAAGGGAGGCGTCGATGGCGGCCGGCGTGGTGCCCCAGTCCTCGTGAAGCTTGAGGCCGATGGCGCCGGCCGCCACCTGCTCGCGCAGCGGGTCGGGCCTGGAGGCATTGCCTTTCCCGAGAAAGCCCAGGTTGATGGGAAAGCCGTCCGCGGCCTCGAGCATCCGGTGCATGTTCCAGGCCCCCGCCGTGCACGTCGTGGCATTGGTGCCGGTGGCCGGCCCGGTGCCGCCCCCGATGAGGGTGGTCAATCCAGCCGACAGCGCCTCGTCGATGAGCTGGGGGCAGATGAAGTGGATATGCGAGTCGATGCCGCCCGCGGTGATGATGCGGCCCTCGCCGGCTATGACTTCGGTGGAGGCGCCCACGATCATTCCCTTGGTGACCCCCGCCTGGATGTCGGGGTTGCCCGCCTTGCCCACGCCCACGATGCGGCCACCGCGGATGCCGAGATCCGCCTTGACGATGCCCCAGTGGTCCAGGATGAGGGCATTGGTGATGACGAGGTCGAGCACGCCGTCGGCGGCGGTGGCACGCGCGGACTGGCCCATCCCGTCGCGAATCACCTTGCCCCCGCCGAACTTCACTTCGTCGCCGTAGACGGTGAAGTCCTTCTCGACCTCGATCAGGATATCGGTGTCGGCGAGCCTCACGCGATCGCCGACGGTGGGACCGTAGAGATCCGCGTACTGGCGGCGCGGCAGCCGGAGACTCATGGCCTCACGCTCCCTGAAAGCCGGCCTGGCTGGCCTTCTTGACCGCGGCGTCCCGCCGCGGAGCGTCCACCTTGCCATCGGCGAGCGCGTTGAGCCCGTAGACTTCGCGCGCGCCGCCCAACTCGACCAGGGTCACGACTTTCTCGTCGCCGGGCTCGAAGCGGACGGCGGTTCCCGCCGGCACATTGAGCCTCATTCCCCAGGCCTTGGACCGCTCGAAGCGGAGGGCGCGATTCACCTCGAAGAAGTGAAAGTGGGAGCCAATCTGTATGGGGCGGTCGGCCGTATTCGCCACGGTCAGCTCGACGGTGCGCCGGCCGGCATTGGCCTCGATGTCGCCCTCACCGAGGATGTACTCGCCTGGGATCATTCCGCGGCCCCCTCACCCTGCCCTCTCCCCCCGGTGGGGGAGAGGGAGAGACGTTATCGGATAGGATAGTGGATGGTGACGAGCTTGGTGCCGTCCGGAAAGGTCCCCTCGACCTGGACCTCGTCCAGCATCTCGGGCACGCCGTCCATCACGTCGTCGCGCTTGAGGATGGTGAGGCCGAAGGCCATCAGCTCGGAGACGCTCCGGCCGTCGCGGATACCCTCGAGCACCTCGGCGGTGATGAAGGCGAGGGCCTCCGGGTAGTTCAGCTTGAGTCCCCGGGCGCGCCGCCGGCGCGCCACTTCAGCGGCGGTGAAGATGAGGAGCTTGTCCTGTTCCCGCGGTGTCAGGTGCATGGCCGGAGATTCTACGTCAAACGGTCAGATGCTGTCTCACCGCATCGTGACGCAGGTCGGCGGTGGCTCCGCTCGACACGATGGCCCCCTTGCGCATGATGGCGTAGGAGCCGGCGAGGCGCCACGCGAATTCGAGATACTGCTCGACGAGGAGCACGGCGATGCCGCGCTGCTTGATGCGCTGGATCGCCCCCTCGATCTGCTGGATCACGTTCGGCTGTATCCCCTCGGTGGGCTCGTCCATCAGGAGCAGCTTGGGCCGCGCGAGGAGCACGCGGGCGATGGCCAGCTGCTGCTGCTCGCCGCCCGAGAGCACGCCCCCTTTGCGCGAGAGCAGCTGCCTGAGCTTGGGAAACAGGTCGAAGACCTGCTCGATGTCCGTCTGCGCGGCGCGACCGTTGCCGGCCACTTTCGGCCGTCCGAGAAAACCCACCCGCAGATTCTCGGAGACGGTCAGGTTGGGAAAGATCTCCCGCCCCTGCGGCACGTACCCGATGCCGCAGGCAGCGCGCTCTTCGGGCCGGAGGGAGCCGAGATCGACGCCATCCAGGATGATGCTCCCCGAGCGCGCGGGCAAGAGGCCCATGATGGTCTTGAGGAGGGTGGTCTTGCCGACGCCGTTCCGGCCCATGAGGCAGACCACGCCGCCCTCCGGCACCTCGAGCGAGACATCCCAGAGGACCTGGCTCTCCCCGTAGGCGACGTTCAACCCGCGAATCTCAAGCATCGGCGTCGCCGCTCCGGCCCAAGTACACCTCCATCACCCGATCATCGTTCTGGACCTGGTCCACCGGGCCCTCGCAGAGCACGCTCCCCTCGTGGAGCACGGTGACGGTGCGCGCGATGCTGCGGACGAACTCCATGTCGTGCTCGATGACGAGGACCGCCCGCTCCTGGGCTATGCCCTGGAGCAGCCGGCCCGTCTTCTCCGTCTCCTCGTCGGTCATGCCCGCCACCGGCTCGTCCACGAGGAGAAGCTCCGCGTCCTGGACCATGACCATGCCGATCTCCAGCCACTGCTTTTCCCCGTGGGAGAGGCCTCCCGCGCGCTCGTCCGCGTGCTGAGCGAGCCCGGTCGTCTCGAGCGTGTTCTCGATGCGCTCGCGCTGCTCCCCGCTGAACCGCGCTTGGAGCGTGGCCAGCACGCCCTTGCTCGACCGGGCGAGGGCCAGCTCGAGGTTCTCCCTGACCGTCAGATTGGCAAAGATGGACGGCGTCTGGAACTTCCTCCCCACGCCGAGCGAGGCAATCTCGTTTTCGCGGCGGCCCACGAGGTCGGTGCTGCGTCCGAAGATCACGCGCCCGACGCTCGGCTGGACCTTCCCGGAGATGACGTCGAGCAGCGTGGTCTTGCCCGCCCCGTTCGGTCCGATGACCACGCGGAGCTCTTTGTAGTCCATGAAGAAGTTGAGCCCGTTCAGCGCCTTGAAGCCATCGTAGTCGACGGTGACGTCTTCCAGGTAGATGATCGACCCGCCCGGTGATGCGGTGACGGTCACGGGGCCACTTCCTCTCGCTTGCCCTCAGAGACGGAGGCGCTATGTGGAGGGGCCATCGGAGGGACGGGGACCGGTTTGACGGCGCCTCCGAATCGCGCCATGAGCTTCTGGGCGGTGCCGACCACCCCGTCGGGGAAGAAGAGCACCACGCTCACGAACAGCCCGCCCAGCACGAGGATCCAGAGATCCGGATAGTGCGTCGTGAGCAGGCTCTGGAGCCAGTTCACGCCGAATGCGCCGACGATGGGCCCGATGAGAGTCCCCCGCCCCCCCACCGCTACCCAGATGATCATCTCGATAGAGGGGAGCACGCCGATCCGGGCGGGCGTGATGATGCCGACCTGACCGACGTAGAGGGCACCCGCCACGCCGGCGAGGCACGCGGACACCGTGAACACGAAGAGCTTGAAGGCGGCGGGCGAGTAGCCGCAGAAGAGCACGCGCGTCTCGCTGTCGCGGATGGCGACGAGGACCTTGCCCGCCGGGGTGCGCACGATCCAGCGGCAGAGGAGGTACGCGCCGCAGAGGCAGAGCGCGGTCACGACATAGAGGCCACGCTGGGTCGCCGGCTCATTGAGGGGAAAGCCGAACATGGTCTTGAAGCCGGACAGCCCATTGGTGCCGCCGAGGTTCATGGCATTGCGGTTGAAGGTGAGCCATGCGCACAGCGCGAGGGCCTGGGTGATGATCGAGAAGTAGACGCCGCGGATGCGGCTCCGGAACGTGAGGAAGCCAAAGACCAGCGCCACCATGCCCGGAACGACCACCACCGCGACGAGGGTGACGAGCGCGCTGCCGAAAGGCTTCCAGAAGAGCGGAAGCTCCGTGACGCGGTTCCAGACCATGAAGTCCGGGAGGACGTTCTGGTAGACGCCCTTGGCCCCGATCTCCAGCATGAGGTGCATGCCCATGGCGTAGGCGCCGAGACCGAAGAAGACGCCGTGGCCGAGGGAGAGCACGCCCGTATAGCCCCAGATCAGGTCGAGGCCGAGGGCGAGGATGGCGTAGGTGAGGAACTTGCCGAAGAGGTTGAGGGTGAAGTTGGAGACGCGCAGGGGTGAGCCCTGCGGGAGCGCGTTCAGCGCGGGCAGGACCACCACGAGGAGCACGGCCGTGGCGAGGAAGGCCCAGGGCTCACGAGTCCGCATAGCGTCCCTTGGCCGCGAAGAGTCCGGACGGGCGCCGCTGGATGAACAGAATCACCACTACGAGAATGGCCACCTTCCCGAAGACGGCGCCGAAGGAAGGCTCGATGATCTTGTTGAGCCCGCCGATGCCGAGGGCGGCCAGAATGGTCCCGAGCAGCTTGCCCACCCCACCCGTCACCACCACCATGAAGGAGTCGACGATGTAGTTCTGGCCGAGCTCCGGCCCCACATTGCCGATCTGGGTCAGCGCGCAGCCGGCGATGCCGGCCAGGCCCGCGCCCAGCGCGAAGGTGAGCGCGTCCACCCGGCGAGCGCGCACGCCGAGACAGGCCGCCATCCCGCGATTCTGCGTCACCGCGCGCACCCGCAGACCCGCGTCGGTCTTGAAGAGCAGCAAATACATGCCGCACACCGCCACCGTGGCCAGGCCGATGATGAAGAGTCGGTTGTAGGGAAGCTGGATGCCGACCATCACAGGCACGCCGCCCGACAGCCACTTCGGCGAGATCACGTCCACGTTCGCCGCGCCGAACCACAGGCGCAGCCCCTGCTGGATCATGAGACTGATGCCCCAGGTCAGGAGCAGCGTCTCGAGCGGCCGGCCGTAGAGAAAGCGGATGACGCCGCGCTCGAGCACGAAGCCGGCCGCCCCCGCCACGAGAAAGGACAAGGGCAGCGCGATGAGGAAGTAGTACTCGAAGGCGCCGGGGGCGTGCCCCTGGAACCAACCCTGGGTCACGTAGGTCGTATAGGCGCCGAGCGCCATGAGCTCTCCGTGCGCCATGTTGATCACGCCCATAAGGCCGAAGATGATGGCGAGGCCGAGCGCCATGAGGAGCAGGATCGACGACAGGGAGACTCCCTGAAAGCCGACCTGTATGCCCTGAGTCAGGAGACTCCAGCGCTCGATCCGCTTGACGGCGGCGGCGGCGGCCTCCTTGAGAGCCGGCGGCGTGTCGGCGGCGACGGCGACTTCCCGCAGCCGGTCCAGCGCGTCGCCGCTCCCGAGGGCGCCGAGCCGGGTCGCGGCGATCACGCGCTCAGGCGGCGAGCCGGCCCTGAGCTGGACGAGGGCGATCGCCTCTTCGAGCGCGTAACGCACCCACCGGTCCTTCTCTTTCGCGAGCGCCTCGGTCAGCGTGGGCAGCGCGCCGGGATCGCCGCCGTTGCCGAGCTTCACGGCGGCGGCCTGGCGCACGGTCCAGTCAGGGTCGGTCAGCTGCGACTGCCCAGAGAACGCGTCGATGAGGGGTCGCAGAACCAGGCGCAGGCTCCGCCCCGTCGAGACTTCCTCGAGCTTGGAGAGATCGGCGAGGAGCGGCTTGCCGTCAGGGCCCTGGATGGGCTCACGGCCGTAGGCCGTGAAGATCGGGACGAGGGTCTTGTCGCCTTCATTGACCTTGTCGCCGACGATGACCGTTTCCTTCTTTCCCCCCGGCAGGGTACGGACGTAGACGCTACCCTCACGGAGGGCTTCGAGCAGGGGCAGGAGCTTGCGGTCACCCGTCTTGCCCAGGGCGACCGCCGCCGCCTCCTGCACGGCGGCGTCGCTCGAGGCGACCTCGGTGATGGCCTTGACGATCTCCTGCGGCGCAGATGCGGCGGCGCCCTGCGCCGCTGCCGGAGTGGTGAGCCCCGGCAGCAGCGCGAGCGCCAACAGCAGACGAATGAGCACGCGCGTGGCTATTCCTATTTCTGGTACGTGCCCTGGTGCTTGACCCAGTCGCAACCCTTGTCCGGGCTCGTGTACTTGCTCCACGGCTCCGGCTCGACCAGACCCTTCGAGCGCGAGACGACCTTGAACTGGCCGTCCTTGAGGATCTCGCCGATCAGCACGGGCTTCCAGGTGTGATGGTTGAAGTCGTGCATCTTGATCTCGCCGCCCGGGGCGAGGAACTTCTGGCCATAGACCGCCTTGCGGACGGCGGGCACGTCGAATGACTTGGCCTTCTCCACCGCCTGCTTCCAGACGTAGACGCCGAAATAGGCGGCCTCCATCGGGTCGTCCGTGACCCGCTTGGACCCGCCGGGGAGCTTGTTCTTCTCGCAGTAGGCCTGGAAGGCAGCGATGAACTTCTTGTTCTGCGGCGTGTTCACGGACTGGTAGTAGTTCCACGCGGCGAGATGACCGACGAGCGCGGAGGTATCCATGCCGCGCAGCTCGTCCTCGGCCACGCTGAAGGCCATGATGGGGGCGGTCTCGGAGCGCAGACCCTGGTTGGAGAACTCCTTGTAGAAGGGCACGTTGCTGTCGCCGTTGATCGTCGAGAGCACGCAGGCGCCGCCGCCGGAGGCGAAACGCTTGATCTTGCCGACGATGGTCTGGTAGTCCTGGTGATTGAACGGCGTGTACTCCTCGGCGATGCTGTCCGCTGGCACGCCCTTGGCGACCAGGAAGGCGCGCAGGATCTTGTTGGCCGTCCGCGGGAAGACGTAGTCGGTGCCGAGCAGGTAGAACTTCTTGTAGCCGCCGCCCTCCTTCGACATGAGGTACTCCGCGGCCGGGATGAGCTGCTGGTTCGGGGTGGCGCCCGTGTAGAACACGGCCTTCGAGCATTCCTCACCTTCGTACTGCACGGGATAGAAGAGCAGGCCTTCGTTGTTCTCGAAGACGGGCAGGACGGACTTGCGGCTCACCGAGGTCCAGCACCCGAAGGTGACCGCGACCTTGTCCTGGAGGAGCAGTTGCTTCGCCTTCTCGGCGAAGAGGTCCCAGTTCGAGGCGGGGTCGACCACCACGGGCTCGATCTTCTTGCCCATGACTCCACCCTTGGCGTTGATTTCCTCGAACGCCATCATGCAGACGTCGCGGAGCGACACCTCGCTGATGGCCATGGTGCCGGACAGCGAGTGGAGGACGCCTACCTTGACCGTGCCGGCGCCTTGCGCCCGTAGCACGGCAGGAAAGCCGATCCCCGCGGCGGCGCCGAGGCCCACGGCCGCCGTCGTCTTGAGGAAGTTCCTGCGCGAGAGATCTTGCATACCCGATCTCCTTCTGACTGCGGGTGAGTGGTTGGGACCCCCCGTCGGGCCCTTCAGTGGTGGAGCCTGGCGCTCGGCCTCGGACCCCGCTGTCTCGGCGCGCCGCACCCTCGGGTGAGCAAGCGTCATGCCCAGCCCCCGGGTCAATCTTTCCGGATAATTACCGCTAAGAGCCTGCCAACAAAGGCGAGGCAACTGCCTATCGCCTAGGCAGTCGCCTCGATGTGCCTCAGAAAACGGCAGGGTTAGCGGGCGGGGCGAAGGGGGCCGAGCCCGTCGGTCAGCAGCAGTCCGCGGGCGACCTCGGCCATGGTCTTGCGCGTGTCCATGGCCGTCTTCTGGATACGGCGAAAGGCTTCAGGCTCGCTGAGTCCGAGTCGCGTCATGAGCACGCCCTTCGCGCGATCCACGAGCTTCCGCGCCTCGAGCTTTTGCTTGAGCGCTTCGTTCTCTTTCCTCACCGCTTCGAGCTCCCGGAAGCGGGACACGGCGACGTCGAGCGCGGGCCCGAGCTCTTCAGCGCGCAGCGGCTTCACGAGGAAGCCGAGCACTCCGGCTTCGACGGCGCGCGCCGCCACCGCGGTGTCGGTGTGGCTCGTGAGGAGCACGATGGGACATGGCAGCGTCGACATCACATGCCTCGCCGCATCGACACCGTCGCCGTCCGGAAGGCCCACCGCCAGCAGCAGCACGTCGGGCCTGTGTTTGTCCACGAGGCGGACGGCGTCTTCGGCGCGGCTGCCGTTGCCCACCACGGCGCCACCCTGCGTACCAACGGCCTCGGCCACTGCCGCCCGGGACTGCGCATGGTCATCGACGATGAGGACTCTCCAGCGTTGGGTTGTCATGTCCCGCTGACGGAGCAAAGACGATGCCACGCCGTCCACTCACGAAATCAGGCAATTGGGGCCGCGGGAGTCTGCCGGACTGCCCAGCGACCGGGCATATCCGCAGCAGCGCTCATCGGCTGAGCAGATATTGACTTTCGCTGGGCCCCGGTGGGATCCTCTGCCCGTGAAGAAGCATCGTTTGCCGATCAAGCTGATGGCCACCCTCTGGCTGGCCACATATGTCGTGTGCATCGGGCTCGTCTGCTCCTTCATCCTGTTCGAGGTTCTCGACATCGACGGCTCGGATTTTCCGGCGCCGCTATCGAACCTTGCTACGCCCATCAAGCTGGCCGAGCCCCCCCACGAGATCAAGCGGGTGCTCTTGAGCGGGTCGGCACAGTATTGGGCGGTGCTTCCCGTCGTGATCGTCCTGCTCGAAGCGGCAGGACTCATGCGACGCGGAACCCCTGCGCGCGCACCCTCGCATCCCGGTCCCCGAGGTCGTCGTAGCCTCCGCATCATGCTTCCGCGCGGCTCGCTCGCGGATGCCGCGCCCTCCGTCTGACCCTCAGATTTTTCCAAGTCGTTCCAAGTCGCACATCCACGCTCTACCGAGGGGGACGTTTATGATCAGGATCTTTTGTATCACATGCTGTCTGGTCCTCCTTGGCGCCCCGGCCCGGGCCTCCGCCCAGACGTTGCCTCTCAGCAGTCTGACCCTCGCCGAGGCCCTGAGCCTCGCCAGTACGGCCAACCCCACCGTGCGGGCCAAGGAATTCGAGGTCCAGTCCGTCGGGGCCAATGAGATCACTGCGGCGCTCCGGCCTAATCCCACGGCAAACTTCCTCGCCGAACAGTTTGGCAGCGGCAATGTGGCCGTGACCCAGTACACCTTCAGCGTCGGCCAGCCCATCGAGCTTGGCGGCAAGCGGCAGCGGCGCATCGACAGCGCGAAGGCGGCGACCAAGGTCACCGGCTTCGAGCTGGCGGATCTCAAGCGCCAGATCGCCTTCCAGGTCCAGAAGACCTTCACCGATATCCTGGTCGCCCGAGATTCGGTGGCGCTGGCCGAGCAAAACCTGGCGACCCTCGACGATCTCGAGAGGATTCAGCGTATCCGGGCCGAGAAAGGTGACCTTTCCGGTCTGGAGCTGCTTCGAATCCAAGTCCAGCGCTTCGCCTCCGTCCGCGATGCCGCCGACGCTCGCCAGGCGCTCAAGGCGGGCAAGATCGGGCTTCGGGCGCTCCTGGGAGCCGACAAGCTTGTCGAGAACTTTGACGTGACGGGCTCCCTGGAAGTTCCAGAGGCTTCCTACAGCCAGCCGCAGCTCTACCGCCGGGCCCTGGACGCCCGTCCGGATGTCCGGGCGGCTGAGGCAGCGGTCGCTAAAACCAAGGCAGACATCAACCTGGCCAAAGCCAATGCGTGGTGGGATGTCACGCCGTCGGTCGAATATCAGCGCATCGGCCCCGACAACACGATCGGCTTCGGCTTCAGCCTTCCGATCAAACTCTTCGACCGAAACCAGGGAGAGATCACCCGCACCCTGGCCGAAGCTCTCCGGCTGGGGGCGACACGGGACGCCGTCACGATTCAGGCCCTCTCGGAGGTGGACTTCGCCCTCGCCTCGGTCCAGACCGAGCGCGGAAAAGTGGAGGTGCTCCGAGAGACCTATGTGCCCAAGGCGAAGGAGGCGCGAGATACGGTCGAGTTCGCGTACCGGCGGGGCGGCGTGAGTCTGCTCGATTTTCTCGACGCTCAGCGCACCTACCGGGAGACCTCTCTCGAGTACGTCCGTGCGCTCGGCAACTATCGCGCGGCGGTTTACCTCCTCGAAGCAGCTGTCGGCGGCCCGGTGGACAAATAGCATGCGCGCCTTCGTCATTCTCCTGCTTCTGACAAGCCTGGCTTCGGGGTGCGGCGACTCCAAGCCACCGCCGCCGGCCGCCGCCACCGGCGCCCCGAAGGACACCGGCAATCCGGTCACCGTGGTCCGGCCGGAGGTCCGCACGAAGGTGGCGATCCTCGAGACGACAGGGAAGGTACAGTTCAACGAGGAACAGCTCGTCCGCGTCAATGCCCCCGTCACAGGGCGCGTCATCGAAGTGCTGGCACGGCCCGGGGAAGTCGTCGAGCCGGGCCACGTGCTCTTCGTCCTCGACAGCCCCGATCTCGGCCTGGCCAAGAGCGAGTATGCCAAGGGGGTCTCCGATCTCGCGCGCTCGGAAAGGGCACTCAAGCTCGCCCGGGAGCTGCTCGAGGTCAAGGCCATCGCCGAGAAGGAGATCCGCGAAGCGGAGAACGATCACAACAAGGCCCTGGCCGAGCGCGACCGCGCGGCCGCCCGGCTTCGCACTCTCGGCATACGGCCGGACCAGCTCAAGGACATCGCCGATCGGGCCGACGCCTCCACCACCGTGACGGTGAGAGCGCCCCGAAGCGGGGTCATCGTCGAGCGCAACGTCAGCCCGGGCCAGGTCGTCTCCTACGGCCAGTCGGACACTCCGGTCAGCCTCTTCGTCATCGCCGATCTCTCCACCATGTGGGTGTTGGCCGACGTCTACGAGCCCGACGTACCCAAGGTGCGCCTGGGCCAGGCGATGCGTGTCACCCTGCCCTGCTGCCCGCAGGACCGCTATGTGGGCAAGGTCGTCCACATCGGTGCCGCCGTGGAGAAAGACACCCGCACCATCAAGGTTCGGGCCGTGGTGCCCAATCCCGGCGGAGTTCTCAAGGGCGAGATGTTCGTCAAGGTGGCCATCGACACGGGCTCGTGGCAGGCCTTGACCCTGCCTCAGAGCGCCATCCAACGCGCCGACGGCTCGACGTTCGTGCTCCTCGAGAAGGGCAAGGGCGAGTACGAGCGCCGCTCCGTGAAGACGGGTCCGGATTTCGACGGTCTGACCGAGATCGTGGACGGCATCACCGCGCAGGATCGTGTGGTCAGCACGGGCGGCGTCCTCCTCAAGCGTGACGCCCGATGATCGAAGGTCTCATCGCCTTCGCCCTGCGCCAGCGTTTCATCACCTTGGCCCTCGTCCTCCTCCTCACCGTGATGGGCGCCGTGTCCTTCCGCAACCTCCCCATCGAGGCCTATCCGGACGTGGGGGACGTGCGGGCGGAGGTCATCACCCTGTGGCCGGGGCACGCCGCGGAAGAGGTCGAGCGCCTCATCACCATCCCGCTCGAGAACGAGCTCAACGGCATCGCCCGCGTCAGCGTCATCCGCTCCGACACCCTCTTCGGCCTGTCCAATATCCGGGTGGTGTTCGCCGACGGCACCGACGACTATTGGGCGCGCCAGCAGGCGCAGGAGCGCATCAACCAGGCCCAGCTCCCCGCCGACGCCAAGCCCGGCTTGGGTCCTCTCTCGAGCGTCATCGGCGAGGTGTACCGGTACACCCTCGAGTCCAAGAGCACGTCGCTGGTCGAGCTCAAGGCCCTTCAGGACTGGGTGCTGGAGCGCGAGTTCCGCCAGGTGCCGGGGGTGGCCGACGTGGTCTCGTGGGGTGGCGGCACCAAGCAGTACGAGATCATCGTGGACCCGGCCCGGCTTCGCGCCTACAACCTCACCCTGAAGCAGGTCATCGATGCGGCCTCCAACGCCAACTCGAACTCGGGCGGGGGCTACATCGCGCAGGGCGAATACCGGGTGACCGTGCGCGGGCTCGGCCTCATCCAGTCCGTCCGTGACATCGAGAACATCGTGGTGAGCGCACAGAAGGGCACGCCCGTGCGGGTGCGCGACATCGGAACGGTCGTGGTGGGAACGGCCATTCGCCTCGGCGTCCTCGGGCGGGATCACGAGGACGATCTCGTCCAGGGCATCGTCCTCATGCGCAAAGGGGAAAATCCCGACGCTGTCATCAAGGGCGTGGCCGACAAGATCGCCCAGCTGAAGAAGACGCTCCCCGCCGGGGTGGAGCTCCGCGACTACTACAGCCGGGACCGGCTCGTGCGCGCCACCGTGACCACGGTCATGCGTAACCTGATCGAAGGGGCCGCCCTCGTGGTCGTGCTCCTCTCCCTCTTCCTCTACAATGTGCGGGCCGCCCTCATCGTGGCCGTCACCATCCCCCTCTCCCTCCTCTTCGCTTTCATCTTCATGGACCTGCGGAACATCCCGGCCAATCTCCTCTCCCTCGGGGCCATCGACTTCGGCATCATCGTGGACGGCGCGGTCATCATGACCGAGAACATCGTCCGCCATCTCTCGGAGCACAAGCCCCGCGGCCACCGGGTCGTCCGGGAAGTCCAGCATGCGGCGGTGCAGGTGGCGCGCCCCCTCACCTTCGCCGTCCTCATCATCATGACCGTCTACGTCCCGATCCTCACCTTCCAGCGCATCGAGGGAAAGCTCTTCCGACCCATGGCGGTGACCATCTCTCTCGCCGTGATCGGCGCTCTTCTCCTCACCCTCACCTTGATTCCCGTGCTCTCGAGCTACCTCTTCCGACGCCCGCCCTCGGAGCGGGAAAGCCCTCTCCTCGCCGTTCTGCGCCGCCCCTACCGGCCCGCCATCCGCTGGTGCGTGCGCCGCCCCCTTCTGCCCATCCTGGGCGCGGTCGCCCTCCTCGCCGTGTCGCTGTGGACCTTCACCCTCCTCGGCAAGGAGTTCCTCCCCGAGCTCGACGAAGGCGATCTCTGGGTGCGCGTGCAGTTCCCCGTCGGCGTCTCCCTGGAGGGGGTGCGTCCCTACGTGCGCGAGATCCGCGAGCGCCTCCTCCGCTTTCCCCAGGTGCGCGTGGTGGTGTCACAACTGGGCGCCCCGGATGACGGCACCGATCCCGAGGCCCCCGATAATTCCGAGTTCTACGTCGGGCTCAAGCCGCGAGAGGAGTGGCCCGACAAGGACAAGGAGAAGCTGATCCAGAACATGACGGCGGCCCTCGCGGACATACCGGGCGTGAGCACCAACTTCTCCCAGCCCATCAAGGACAATGTGGACGAGGCGCTCGCCGGCGTGAAAGGCGAGCTCGCCATCAAGCTCTACGGTCCCGACATCTTCGTCATGGACGGCATCGCCAGACAGATCATGGCTGTGATCAAGGACATCCGCGGGGTGGCCGATCTGGACTTCGACCACCTCATCGGGCAGCCCCAGCTCCAGATCGCCATCGATCGCGGGGCGGCCGCGCGCTACGGCATCAATGTCCAGGACATCCAGGACACCATCGAGGCGGCGACCAAGGGACGGGCCGTCACCGAGATCTTCGAACAGGAGCGGCGCTTCAACCTGGTGGTGAAGATCGGCCAGCCCGGCGAGCCCGCGGCCCGGCTTCGTGAGGTGGCGGTGAGCGCCCCGAACGGAGAGCGCATTCCCTTGAGCCAGCTCGCGGAGTTCACGCGGACCGACGGCCTCGCGGAGATCTTCCGGGAGGACAATGTCCGGCGCCTCTCTATCAAATGGAGCGTCCGTGAGCGGGACATGGGCAGCCTCGTGACCGAGGCGATGGAGAAGGTCGAGGCGGTGGTGAAATTGCCGCCCGGCTATCGCTTGGTTTGGAGCGGACGCTTCGAGGACCAGCAGCGGGCGCTCTCGCGACTCTACATCATCGTGCCCCTGGTGGTCTTCATCATCTTCGTGCTCCTCTTCGGCGCCTTCAACTCCATGGGTGACGCGCTCCTCATCATGCTCAATCTGCCTTTTGCCCTCATCGGGGGCACGCTCGCTCTCTACTTCTGGCAGAGCAACTTCAATATCTCGGCCGCCGTCGGCTATATCGCGGTCTTCGGCGTCAGCGTGCTGAACGGGACGGTGCTCGTCTCGTCGATACGCCAGGCCTTCTCGGAGGGGCTGCCCCTTGGCGAGGCCATCGTGCGCGGCTGCGAGATACGCTTCCGGCCCATCATGGTCTCGGCCATCGTGGCCGTCATCGGCTTCCTCCCCGCCGCCCTCAGCCACGGCATCGGCTCCGAGATCCAGAAGCCGCTCGCCCGCGTGGTCATCGGCGGCCTGATCTCCTCGACCGCGCTGACCCTCTTCGCCCTCCCCGCCGTGTTCTCCCTCTTCGCCGCGCGGGGCCGCGAGGCCGCGCCGAGGGACCGTCCTCCGGAGCCGCCCGCGGCCTAACCCGAACAAACGACGGCCCCCGGCGCACGCGGCGCCGAGGGCCGTCCGGCCTCACGAGGATCTAGATGTCGTAGTAGAGGGCGAACTCGTAGGGATGCGGGCGCAGCCGGACGGGATCCACCTCGTTCTTCCGCTTGTACTCGATCCACGTGTCGATCAGGTCCGGGGTGAAGACGTCGCCCTTGAGGAGGAAGGCGTGATCCTTCTCCAGATTGTCGAGCACGATGTCGAGGGCGCCCGGGAGCTGCTTGATCTTCTTCTGTTCGGCGGGCGGCAGCTCGTAGAGGTCCTTGTCCACCGGCTTGCCGGGATCGATCTTGTTGGCCACGCCGTCGAGGCCGGCCATGACGCAGGCGGCGAAGCTCAGGTACGGGTTGCAGGTCGGATCGGGCGTCCGGAACTCGATCCGCTTCGCTCCCTCGGCCTTCGAGTACATGGGGATGCGAATGGCCGCGGAGCGGTTCCGCTGGCTGTACACGAGATTGATGGGCGCCTCGTAGCCGGGCACCAGCCGCTTGTAGCTGTTGGTGCTGGGGGCGATGAAGGCGAGGAGCGCGGGAGCGTGCTTGAGGATGCCCCCGATGTAGTAGAGGCACATCTTCGAGATGTCGGCGTAGCCGCCGCGCTCGTAGAAGAGGTTCTTGCCGTTCTTCCAGATGGACTGATGGGTGTGCATCCCGGAGCCGTTGTCCTGGAAGAGAGGCTTGGGCATGAAGGTCGCGGTCTTGCCCCACTTCTTGGCGGTGTTCTTCGCGCAGTACTTGTACCAGCACACCCGGTCCGCCATCTTGGTCAAGGTGTCGAAGCGCATGTCGATTTCGGTCTGCCCGCCCGTGGCCACCTCATGGTGGTGCACCTCGACGCGGATGCCCACCGATTCCAGAGCCAGCACCATGTCCGAGCGGATGTCCTGGAAATGATCCATGGGCGGCACGGGGAAGTAGCCCTGCTTGTAGCGGGGCTTGTAGCCGAGGTTCGGTCGGTCCGGCGTCCCCTCGCGGCCGGAGTTCCAGGCCCCCGCCTCGGAGTCGATGAAGTAGTAGCCGAAGTTGTAGCTCTGGTCGAAGCGGATCTGATCGAAGAAGAAGAACTCGAGCTCGGGACCGATGTAGATCGTGTCGCCGGCCCCCGACTTCTTCACGTACGCCTCCGCCTTCTGGGCGACGTAGCGAGGGTCACGGGTGTAGGCCTTGCCCGTGATGGGGTCCTTGACGTTACAGATGAGGACGAGGGTCGGCACGGCGGTGTATGGATCCATCTGGGCCGTCGACGGGTCGGGGACGAGGAGCATATCAGACTCGTCGATGGTCTGAAAGCCGCGGATCGAGGAGCCATCGAAGCCCAGCCCATCCGAGAAAATACCCTCACTCAGCTCGGAGACGGGAATCGAAAAATGCTGCCAGAGGCCGGGGAGATCGATAAAGCGAAGATCGACGATCCGGGCGCCCTTCTCCTTGGCCATCTTCAGTACGTCCTTCGGGGTCATGCGTTCCGCCTCCTTTGAAATGACGTGGAACAAAAATGCCGCGCCGGCGGATCCTCAATGCCCCGCCGGCTGGCTACACTAAGGGTTTTGGATCAGTGGGTCAATGGGCCGTGTGCTTCGCCTGCGCGGCTTTCAGGGCTTCCGCGAAGGCCCCCCCGCTGCCGCTCATCCCGTACTCACCGTAGGAAGAGCCGCCGAGCGAATACGCGGTTTCCGAGTGCTGCGAGAGATCGAGGCCCGCCATCTCGTCATCCTCGGTGACCCGGAGCCCCATGACCGCGTCGAGCACCTTGAGAATCACGATGGTCATCACGAAGCCCAGCACGAGGGTGGCCACCACCGCCACGACCTGCTTCCAGAGCTGCCCGGGATCGCCGTACAAGAGTCCATTGCCGCCGGCTTCGTTGACGGCCTTGGTGGCGAAGATGCCGGTGGCGAGGGCGCCCCATGTCCCGCCCACCCCGTGCACACCTACGACGTCGAGGGAGTCGTCGTAGCCGAGCTTCGTCTTCAGATTGCACGCCGTGTAGCAGAGCACGCCGGCCAGCCCGCCGATGACGAGCGCGCCCATGGGCGTGACGAAGCCCGCGGCGGGCGTCACCGCCACGAGGCCGGCTACCGCGCCCGAGGCCGCTCCCAGCACCGTCGGCTTCCCGCGCGAGCTCCATTCCGTCATCATCCAGCCGAGGGCCGCGGCCGCCGCCGCGGTGTTGGTGGTGGTGAAGGCGTGCGCGGCCAGACCGTTGGCGCCAAGCGCGCTCCCCGCATTGAAGCCGAACCAGCCGAACCAGAGCAGGCTTGCCCCCATGACCGTCAGGGGCAGGTTGTGAGGTGGCATGGGTTGCTGTCCATAGCCCTTGCGCTTGCCGATGACGAGCACGGCCGCCAGCGCGGAGACACCAGAGGAGATGTGCACCACGGTGCCCCCGGCGAAATCGAGCGCGCCGAGCTTGTGAAGCCAGCCGCCGTCACCCCATACCCAGTGGGCGAGCGGATCGTAGACGAGGGTCGCCCACGCCAGGACGAAGATGATGAAGGTGGAGAATTTCTTGCGCTCGGCGAAAGCGCCTGTAATGAGGGCGGGCGTGATCACCGCGAACATCATCTGGAAGAGCATAAAGGCCTGGTGCGGGATGGTCGCCGCATACGCCGCATTGGGCTCCGCGCCCACGCCGCGCAGGCCCGCCCACTCGAGCCCGCCGATGATGCCCCCCTTGTCCGGGCCGAAGGCGAGAGTGTAACCCCAGAGCACCCACTGCAAGGAGATGAGGGCGAGGATGATGAAGCTGTGCATGAGCGTGCCGAGGGCGTTCTTCTGCCTCACCATGCCGCCGTAGAAAAGGGCGAGACCAGGAGCCGTCATGAGGAGCACGAGGGCCGCAGACATGAGGACCCAGGCCGTGTCGCCTGTATCGATCTTGGCCGGAGGCGGCGCGGCCGGAGGCGCCGCGGCGGTCGCGGCCGGTGCGGGTGCGGGGGGCGCCTGGGCCCAGAGGTCGCCGGCGACGCAGAGCCCGAGCAGCGCCATCAGCACCATCGCCACGAAGAGCCTGGGAATTCTCATTACGGCCTCTCCTTCCTGACCGGTGCCGTCACAATGCGCTCTCGTCGCGCTCGCCGGTGCGAATGCGAACCGCGGTGTCCACGGGATGAACAAAGATCTTGCCGTCGCCGATATTGCCGGTCTTCGCCGCGCCCGCGAGAACGGAAGCGACTTTGTCCACGAGGCTGTCGGGCACCACCACCTCGATCTTGATCTTGGGAAGGAAGTCCACCGTGTACTCGCCGCCGCGGTAGAGCTCCGTATGCCCCTTCTGCCTGCCGAAGCCGCGAACCTCGGAAACCGTCATGCCGATAACGCCAATGCCAGTCAGGGCCTCCTTGACGTCGTCGAGCTTGAACGGCTTGATGATGGCCTCGATCTTCTTCATGGAAATCCTCCCGGGGCGGCTTGGTGTGCACCTGTCGTGCCGGGTGACTCCATTTCGCTCGCTGCTGAAAAATCAATCGCTTGGGGGTGAGGACTCGGAGGCTGGATAAAAAAACATCTGCCCATTTGGTAGGCAGATGTTGAAAAGTGCCTCGGCGCTAAGCAGTGCCGAGGTCAGCGAATCAGAACGTCAGTCGCGCCAGACTGTGGTTTCGACGGCGCGGCGCGCCTTTCCGGCCAGTTCGACCTCGACCGACGGCCGCGGCAGGGCGGCCTCGATGGCGCTCCAGACGTTGCGGAGGTCCGGACTCTTCTGCGCCGGGAACACGCCGGGGATGGCAGGCGGACTATCCGTGGTGAAGGTGCCGGAGCATACGACGACGGGGACCTTGCTGCCACGCCGCTCCATCTGGCGGAGGAATCCCATTCCATCGAGGTGGGGCATGCGGAGGTCGAGGACGATGATGTCAGGTCGCACACGGTCAAGGGCGGCCAAGGCGTCGAGTCCGTCGACCGCCTCGAAGACTTCGAAGTCGCCCTCGAAGCCCATCCGGTACAGCGCCCGCCACGCCGGATCGTCGTCAACGAGGAGCATCTTTGCCATGGGGAAGCACCTCCTTAGGGCCTGCAATTGCAAGCATGCGGCCGAGACAAGAGATACGCCTTTGTACGTACTTAGGAGAAACGCGGTGATCTGTTGGCGTCAAAAGCCGCGATGATCGAGGTGACACCGTCCACCCGAGAACACCACCCTCAGCCCCGGCGCTGGGGGATGCCGTGGCGGCGCATCTTCGAGTAGAGGGTGGGGCGGCGGAGGCCAAGGAGCGCCGCCGCCGCCTGCTTGTTCCAGCCCGTCGTCTCGAGGGCGCGCATGATCGACAGGCGCTCGATCTCCTCCAGCGAGCCCGAAGGCGGCGCGGGGCTCAGGAGAGGCGCCCCCGCGTTGAGAGCCTCTGGCAGATCCGCCACCGTGACCTCCCGGCCGCGGGCGACGAGGATGGCGCGCTCGATGACGTGCTCGAGCTCCCGAACATTCCCGGGCCACATGTAGGAGAGGAGACGCCGGAAGGCCTCGGGATCTATGCCTTCCAGCGGCCGGTTGTGCTTCAGGATGAAACGATCGAGAAAGCTCTTGGCGAGCATGGGAATGTCCTGCGTCCGCTCACGGAGCGGAGGCAATTCCACGGTCACGGTATTGATTCGGAAGTAGAGGTCCTGGCGAAGCGAGCCCTCGCGCACCGCGGCTTCGGGCTCACGGTTCGTGGACGAGATCAGCCGGAAGTCCACGGGTACGGCCCGACCGCCTCCGAGACGCCGCACGGAGCGATCCTCGAGGACGCGCAGGAGCTTGGCCTGGAGATCCGCAGGCATCTCGGTGATCTCGTCGAGGAGCAAGGAGCCCTTGTGCGCCTCTTCGAGCAGGCCCGCCCGCTCCGAGGTGGCGCCCGTGAACGCTCCCTTGACGTGGCCGAAGAGCTCGGACTCGATCAGGTCCTTGGGCAGGGCGGCGCAGTTGATCTTGACGAGCGGTCCATGGGCGCGCGGACTCTTGGCGTGCACGGCGTTGGCGGCCAGCTCCTTGCCCGTCCCGCTCTCGCCCACGATGAAGACGTTGGCGTCCGAAGCGGCCACGGAGTCGAGGAGCTCGAAGACCCGGCGCATCGTCGGCGAGCTGCCCAGCATCTCTCCGTAACCCAGCTGCTCGGCGAGCTGACGCCGCAGGTCGGAGGTCTCCGCGAGGAGATGCCGGCGCTCGAGGGCTTTGCCGAGCAGGGTCAGCATCTCGGCCGAGTCGAAGGGCTTGGTGACGAAGTAGAAAGCCCCTTCCTTGGTCGCCTCCACGGCCTTCGAGATCGAGCCGTGGCCGGTCATGATGATGACCTCGATGTCAGGATCACGTCCCTTGAGGACCTTCAGAAGTCCCATACCGTCCCCATCGGGCAGGACGAGGTCCACCAGGGCTACGGAGAAGTCGTGACCGTCCATGCGCGCGGACGCCTCCGTGATGTTCCTTGCCGTCTCCACCACGTAGCCGTCCCGCTCGAGAATCAGGCGAAGGGCCTCCGCGATCGAGGGCTCATCGTCCACTACCAGCACTTCGGGCTTCACGGCACCTCCACCGGCAGCAGCACGCGCACCTCCGTGCCCCGCCCGATCTGGCTCCGGATCTCGATGCGGCCGCCGTGCTGCTCGATGACGGCGCGCGCAATGGCCATGCCGAGGCCAGTGCCCGTGTCCTTGGTGGTGAAAAAGAGGTCGAACGCGCGCGCGCGCGTCTCATCGCTCATGCCACACCCCGTGTCCTCCACTGTCGTCTCGAGAAACCGATCCTTGGCGCGGGTGCGGAGGGTCAGGCTCCCTTCATCATCCATCGCCTCCAGCGCATTGCTGATCAGGTTGAGAAACACCTTGCGCAACTCGCGGGAATCGAGCATCGCGGCGGGGAGCCCCGCGTCGAGATCCAGCGTGACACGGACCTTCTTGTCCTTCGCCCGCGCCTGGGCCAGGTCGAGACACGATTCCACGAGACCGTTGAGGCTCGTGGGCACCCGGCGTAGGGTGGTGGGCCGGCCGAACTGCGTGATCTCGCGGACCAGCTCGGTCATGTGATCGACCTCCCGGCTGATGCGCCGCGCGACCTCGACGCCCTCCGAATCCTCCGCCACCCCCAGCCGCTGCTCGAGATAGTCGGCAAAAAGCTTGAGCCCGCCCAGTGGATTTCTGAGCTCGTGGGCGACCTGGGCGGCCATGCGCCCGAGGGCGGCGAGGGCGCCGCTACGCAGCCGCTCGAGCTCCCTCGTGTTCTTGAGGGCCACCGCCGCCTGCGAGGAGAAAAGCGCGAGAAGGTCGAGATCGTCCGGCGTCGGTTGCACCATCGTTTCCACCACCAGGGCGCCGGCGGCGCCGCCGCCCACGAAGAGCGGAGTGCCCAGTCGGACGCGCCCGTCGGCATCCGTAACCGCCGCGGGAATCTTCCGCTCGATCACCGTCCTGGCGGTGGTCGCGAGGTCGTCGAGGGAACCCGGCGCGGCACCCGCGCTGGCCATGGGGACGAGCCGACCCTCCTCGAGCAAGAAGACCACCGCCCGCTCCGCCTCCGTGGCCTCGACGGTGGCATGGGCGACCGTGTCGAGGACGCGCTCCATCGTCCCCGAGGAGCCGAGGGCTTCTCCCACCACCTTGAGCATGGTCCGGTCCCGCGTCCACCGGCGCTGGGAGAGCGCCCGCCCGATCTTCCCCCGCAGCTCCTCGGGCACGAAGGGCTTGGTCAGGTAGTCGAAAGCGCCTTCGCGCAGCGCCTCCACGGCATTGTCGATGGTGCCGTGGGCGGTCATGATGAGGACAGGCAGGCGAGGCTGGCGCTGATGCGCCGCTTCCATGAGCTTGAGGCCGCTCACCGGCTCCATGCGCAGATCGAAGAGGGCGACATCGAAGCTACGCCCGTCGAGGAGCAGGACGGCGTCCCGGTAGCTCTGGGCCAGGGTCACGTCGAGCCCCATGGACTGGAGCCTCATCTCGAGCACCTCGAGGATCCCCGGATCGTCGTCTACCACGAGCGCGCGACCGCTACTCATCCCTCGCCTCCGTGAGCTTCCACGGCCGGCCGACCATTGCGGGGCAGGCACACGAGGAAGGAGCTGCCCCGGCCCTCCTCCGACTCCACGCTCACCCGGCCGCCGTGAGCCTCGACCAGACCCTTGACGATGGCGAGACCGAGACCTGAGCCGCCGCGCCCGCGGTGAGCCTGCTGGTAGGGATCGAAGATGCGCGCGAGCTCGCCGGCCGGGATACCGATGCCCGTGTCCCTGACCATGATCTCCATCGTGTGTCCCCGGTCCGTCAGCCCGACCAAGATGGCGCCGCCGTCGGCGGTGAACTTCACGGCGTTGCCAACGAGATTGACCATCACGCGCAGGAGACGGTCCTCGTCGCCCTGCAGGCCGAAATCCGAGCCGCTGGTCGTCCGGCCGATGGCGAGGTTCTTCTCCTCGATCTGGGGGCGAAGCTCCTCGAGCGCCTGGACGATGATCTTCTCTATGTCCACCGGCCGCCGCTCGAGGGGCAGGACGCGGGCGCGCAGGCGCGACAGCTCCAGAACCTGATTCACGAGCCCGAGCAGCCGGTCGGTGCTCCTCGCGATGATCTCCACGAGACGGCCCTGCTTGGGTGTCAGGGGGCCGGGCACACGATCCAGAAGGAGATGGGTCGCTTCCTTCACCGAGGTGAGGGGCGTCCGCAGCTCGTGGGAGATGTGGGAGAAAAGCTCCTCCTTGAGATTGTCGACCTCACGCAGGCGCTCCGCCATCCGATTGAACGAGCGGGCCAGCCCGCCGATCTCGTCGCGGCTCGTCACGGGCAGGGGCTGGGTGAACGCGCCGTCGGCGAGCTGGCCGGTGGCGAGGGAGAGGCGGCGCAGCGAGCGCGTCAGGTACGCGGTGAGAAAGGCCGCCGTCATGAGGGCGGCCGTCAAGCTCGCGAGAAGCGCCCAGAACACTGTATTCCAGGTGTGCGCCTCGAGCTCGCGCGCCTCGAGGTGGGCATCTTCCAGTGCGCGGTAGGTTGCCCCGGACAGGCGATCGAGATGCGCGCCCGTGCGATCGGAGGCAACGCGCCGCTCGGCGCTGAGCGCCGTCCCCATGCCGGCCAGCCTGCGGTAGGTCGAGAAGGCGACCGTGGCCTCCTGGTGCTGCGCGTGCTCCTCTTTGGTACCGAGGAAGGCCCGGAGCAGGCTCAGATCCTTGGTGACGCGTGACGCGCGATCGTTCCAGAGCTTCTGTGCGCCCTCGGCCGCGCCAGGACCGGCGTTCTCATCGGTCCGCGTGAGCTCTGTCAACTGCTCGCGAAGGGAGGTAGCCATGCGGAGAGCCGGTACGGACTGGGTCGCGATCGCACGGTTGACATCGACGAGCCTGCTGATCGCAAGCAGGCTCCAGGTGCCGACCCCGGCGAGAGCGAGGATCAACAAAGCCGTAGTCACGAAGACCCTGTGAGAGAGACGCATGCTGGTGTTTCCAAGCTAGCACAGCCTCCCCGTAGCGTCACCAGACTGACACTGACGCCGATCGCCTACCGGGCAACTAGTAAATACAAACTTTATATCAGTTACTTATCTGTGAGATGGTGAGACTCGACATAGGAGTAATCACCCTGTCAAAATCACGTGAAATCGTGTCATAACACCGTTTGAGCCGGTGTCACGACACCCCGCCGACGTTCGGCCCCTTGCCTTGACAGGCTCCAAACGGGCGAGCAATATGGCCCCGCCATGGACTTCGGCTTCTCTCTCCCCGGTCGCGGACCACTCGCCACTCCCGATGTGCTGATCAAGCTCGCCCACAAGGCCGACGATCTCCGGTACTCGTCCATCTTCGTGACCGATCACGTCGTCATTCCCACCACGCAGACCACCCCGTACCCGTACGCGCCGACGGGCAAGTTCGCAGGAGACTGGACCAACGGTTATCTCGAGCCTCTGGCCCTCATGAGCTTTCTGGCGGGGGAGACGTCGCGGATCAGGCTCGGGACGAGCGTGCTCGTCATCCCCTACAGGAACCCCGTGGTAACGGCGAAGATGCTGGCCACGCTCGACGTGCTCTCCGGCGGCCGCGTCATCCTCGGCGCGGGCGTGGGCTGGTTCAAGGAGGAGTTCGAGGCACTTCACGCAGAGCCCTTCGAGCGCCGCGGGCCGGTAACCGACGAGTACATCGCCGTCATGCGGGCGTGCTGGACGCGCGAGCCGGTGGATTGGCAGGGGCCGATCTACCGCATGGGCTCGGTGAGTGCCATGCCCAAGCCCAAGCAGAAGGGGGGCATCCCGGTCTGGACCGGGGGCCACACAGACGTGGCGCTGCGCCGGGCGGGCGAGCAATCCGACGGATGGCATCCCATCGGCCTGCGGCCTCCCGCCATGCTTCTCCCGGAAGAGTTCCGGGACAAGGTGGCCATCGTCCACGACTGGGCCAAGAAGGCCGGCCGCGATCCCAAGGCGATCACCCTGTCCTTCCGCTGCCCGCTCGAGATCTTGCCCAAGCGCGCAAAGCCGGCGGGCGGGGATCGCACGCTCTTCCGGGGCACCGCGGCCGAAGTGACGGGAGACATCAAGACCTACCAGGCGCTCGGTGTCACCCACTTCGTCTTCGATCCCCTCGCCCAGGATCTCCGCGGGTGGCTCACCGTCATGGAGCGCTTCGCCGAAGAGGTCCGGCCCCGCGCACGCGGCAACTCGAGCCGGAGCTGAGCCCGCTCATGAGCGCGCTGCCGGCCGAGGTGGCCGACTTCATCGCCTCCGCCCGTGTCGGGCGGCTGGCCACGGCGAACCGGAGTGGGCAACCGCTGGTCGTCCCCTTCTGTTACGCCTGGGACGGCGAGGCGCTCGTCTCGGCCATCGACGCCAAGCCGAAGCGTTCGGGCGAGCTGGCGCGGGTGCGCAATATCCGGGAGAATCCCCAGGTCTCCGTGGTGATCGATCAGTACGAGGAAGACTGGCGCCGCTTGCGCTGGGTCATCATCCAGGGCATTGCGGAGATCCTCACCGCGGGGCGGGAGTTCGCCAAGGGCGTGGACCTCCTCGTGTCCAAGTATCCTCAATACGTCGGTATGGGTCTCTCGCGCGACGGCGGCACCATGATCAAGGTCAGACCCGGCAAGGTTCTCCAGTGGCGCTACGCGAACTAGCCGCGCTCGACCGAGCCAGAGAAGGTCGCCCGCTCTCTCTCGACGACGCGATCGCCCTCCTCGACTCCGACGCCTCGATGCTGCCGGAGCTGCTCGGGGCGGCCGCGGCAGCTCGGGACCGTCGCCGCGGCCGTCGCATGACCTTCTCGGCCAAGGTCTTCGTGCCCTTGACGAATCTCTGCCGTGACTATTGCGGCTATTGCACCTTTCGGCGCGATCCGGGCGAGCCCGGCGCGCTCAGCATGACGCCCGACCAGGTCCTGGCTCTCACCCGCGCGGGCGAGCGGCTGGGCGCGAAGGAAGCGCTCTTCTCGCTTGGCGACCGGCCCGAAGCCATCTTCCCCGAGTATCGCGAGTTCCTGAAGCGCATGGGGCACGTCACCACCCTGGGCTACCTGAGGCAGGTCTGCGAGCTCGTGGCGAAGGAGACCGGCCTCCTGCCCCACGCCAACCCGGGTCTGATGGGCGAGCGTGATCTCTCCGCCCTGCGCGAGGTCAATGTGAGCATGGGCATCATGCTCGAGACGCTCTCGGAGCGCCTGCTCGGTCCAGGGCTCGCCCACGATCGCGCGCCCGACAAGGTGCCGTCGCGGCGACTGCGCACGATCGGGCTGGCCGGGAAGCTCGCCATCCCCTTCACCACGGGCATCCTGATCGGTATCGGCGAAACCCATGCCGAGCGGGTCCACGCCCTCATGGCCATCCGCGAGCTCCACGAGCGCTACGGACATATCCAGGAGGTCATCGTCCAGAACTTCCGTCGCAAGCCCGGCATCCCCATGCGCGATCACGCGGAGCCGCCCATGGACAACCTGCTTCGTACGGCGGCCGTGGCCCGTCTCGTGCTCGGCCCCGACATGAATATCCAGGTGCCGCCCAATCTCTCGGACGCCGACTTCGCGCGCTTGCCCGAGGCGGGCATCAATGACTGGGGTGGCGTGTCGCCCCTCACTCCCGACCACATCAACCCCGAGCGGCCTTGGCCCGGGCTGGCCGCCCTCCGGCGTGCCACCGAGCGCGCGGGGCTCGAGCTCCGCGAGCGGCTGGCCGTCTACCCCGAATACGCCGGGCGTCCGGAATTCGTCGACGAGGCGCTGCGGCCCAAGGTGAAAAGACTCGTGGACGATCACGGCCTCGTGCGAGGCGACCTCGAAAGGTGGCGAACGTGGAATTGAACGGAAGTCCCATGCCCTTGGACTGGATCGACCAAGGCGTGCGCCGCATTCTCGGCCGCGCCCTCGACGGCAGCGAGCTCACGGTGGACGAAGGGATTCGCCTCACCGAGGTACAGGGACGCGAGCTGCACGCCCTCACCCTCGTCGCCGATGAGATGCGCCGGCGCCAGGCGGGCGACATCGTCACTTACGTCGTCAACCGCAACATCAATTTCACCAATGTCTGCATCAAGCACTGCACCTTCTGCGCCTTCAGCCGTGACCATCGCGAGGAGGAAGGTTACTTCCTTCCTCTGGACGAAGTGGTGCGGCGCGCCGTCGAAGCCTGGGACATGGGGGCCACCGAAGTGTGTATCCAGGCCGGACTGCCCCCCAAGCTGGACGGCTCCTACTACGTGGATCTCTGCCGCGCCATCAAGGCGGCGGTGCCGGACATGCACCTTCACGCCTTCTCGCCCGAGGAAGTGCTGTACGGATCGACGCGCGCCGACCTGTCCATTCCGGAGTTCCTGAAGACTCTCCGCGCGGCCGGGCTGGGAACGCTCCCCGGCACCTCGGCGGAGATCCTGGATCAGGACGTGCGCGACCGCATCGCGCGCGGCCGCATCACCGTGGACCAGTGGATCGAGGTCATCACCTCCGCGCACGCCCTGGGCATCCGGACCACCTCGACCATCATGTACGGCCACGTGGAGACTCCCGCGCACTGGATACGCCACATGGATCTCCTGCGCGACATCCAGCGGCAGACGGGCGGCTTCACCGAGTTCGTCCCCCTCTCCCTCATCCATCACGAGGCGCCGATGTACCGGCGGGGGCTCGTGCCCGGCGTGCGCGAGGGCGCCACCGGCGTCGAGGTGATCAAGATGCACGCGCTGGCCCGCCTCATCCTCGGCCCCAGCTTCCGGAACATCCAGTCTTCCTGGGTCAAGGAAGGGCCGAAGATGGCGCAGTACCTGCTGACGGCAGGCGCCAACGACGTGGGGGGGACCCTCATCAACGAATCCATCTCTACTTCAGCGGGAGCGGGCTTCGGTCAGCTCGTCCCCCCCGCCGAGCTGCGGCGCATGATCCGTGAGGCGGGCCGCGTGCCCGCCCGTCGCGGCACCACCTACGAACTGCTCAAGATCTACGACAAGCGGGAAGACGACGAGGACTCGCCGCTGGACCACGTCACCGACGCGGCCACGCGCTTCGGCTCCTATCGCGCGCTCTCCACCTCCGGACAATTCCGCTTCCTGCACCCGTCGAAGACGGAGGCACCAAGCCGCTCCTAGCGCAACGTGAGGCTTCTGTTTACGAGGGCCGATCCGTGGGTTACAATCCGGCCTTGTTCCTGACGACCGCTGTTTTCCGCAGTGGCCGTATCGTTCAACCTCAACCCTGAGACGGAGGTTCACCGCATGGCAAAACCCATGACCAAGTCCGCCACCATCGCCCATCTTTCCCAGAAGAGCGGCCTCACCAAGAAGCAGATCGTCGATCTCTTCGAGCAGCTCGAAGGGCTCGCCATCAAGGAAGCCAAGAACGTTTTCGTCCTCCCGCATTTCGGACGGCTGGTCCTCGCCAACCGCAAGGCACGCATGGGCCGCAATCCGCAGACGGGCGAGCCGATCAAGATCCCGGCCAAGCGCGTGGTGAAGTTCCGGCTGGCCAAGAGCATCAAGGACGCGGTGCTTGGCAAGAAGTAAGAGCTGGGAAGGCCTCGCCTTCCGACCTCTCGGCGAGCCGGGGCGTGAGGCGCGCGAGCTCTTCGGTTTCGTGGGAGCTTGGGCGCCGCCGTCCGGCGACGTCGTGGCGGGCTGGGGCGCGTGGCACGATGATGCGCTGGTGGGCGCCGTCCTCCTCGAGCGCGCGGGGCCCACGGCCATGATTCATGGGCCCGCGGTGGCTAGCCCACCCGGAGCAGATCCCGAGTCCGCGGTGGACGCCGCCGCCGACCTCGTCGCCCAGACACTGGCCTGGGCGGAGACGGAGAAAGTCGAGACGCTCTTTGCCCGCCCGCAAAGCCTCGATCGCGTGTGGGTGCGCTTCGGGTTCATTCCCGTGCCCGAAGTCGAGCTTCCGGAAGAGCTGAAGGGGCGGCCCGGCATCGGGCTCTTCGGCTGGCGCGGCGGCAGCGCTCTCTGGAGCGCGGTCGGGCGGGGCCGCGACCGGCGAGTGTCCCCCGCCCACCGCTAACGCTCAGTCATGCGCCTCGTCGCCCTCGCCGGTGGAACCGGCGCCGCCAAGCTCCTGAGAGGCCTGGATGCGCTCGTGGGGCCGGGTACGCTCGGCGTCATCGGCAACACGGGCGACGATGCGCTGATCTGGGGGCTCCACGTTTCTCCCGATCTCGACACCGTCTGCTATTCCCTGGGTGGGCTGATCGACGAGGGTCGGGGCTGGGGCCTCCGCGACGAGACCTTTCGCACGCTGGGAGAGATGGTTCGCTTCGGCGAACCCACCTGGTTCAATCTGGGTGACCGCGACCTCGCCACTCACCTCCACCGCACCAGGCTTCTGAGCGAGGGTAAAACGCTCAGCGAGGCGACGGCCAAGATTGCGCGAGATCTCGGGGTGAGCCACGCCGTCCTGCCCATGTCCGACCATCCGGTGAGGACGCGCATCCTCGGTCCCGACGGCTGGCTGAGCTTTCAGGAATACTTCGTGCGCGAGAAAACCCAGGTCGAGGTTCGCGAGGTGGAATACGAGGGAGCCGTCTCGGCCTTCCCCGCACCCGGGGTGCTGGAAGCCATCACCGCGGCCCATGCGGTCATCGTATGTCCCTCCAATCCCGTGACCTCGATCGGCCCCATTCTCGCGGTGCCCGGCCTCTCCCGCGCCCTCGAGAGCACGCAGGCGACCGTCCTCGCCGTCAGCCCCATCATCGGGGGACAGGCGGTGTACGGACCCGCCGGTCGACTCATGGCGGCCCGCGGGCTCGAGGTATCGGCCTTGGGAGTCGCCGCGGCGTACGCGGCCTGGCTCGATACGCTGCTCGTGGACACGGTGGACGCCGCCCTCGCGCCGAGCCTCGAGGCGCGCGGCGTGCGGCCCATCGTCACCGATACCTTGATGCGCGATCGCGAGGGGGAGATCGCTCTCGCCCGCCGGGTGCTCGAGGCGCTCGCGTGAGCACCGTCGTCGCCGTGCCCGTGAAAGACCTCGTGAACGCCAAGCAGCGGCTCATCCCCCTCCTCGCCCCCGCCGAGCGTGGCGAGCTGGCCCGGGCCATGCTCGAAGACGTCCTCGACGCGCTCGACCGGGCCCGCCTCGGCGACGTCCTCGTGGTCACCCGCGATCCGGCGGTCGAGGTGCTGGCCAAGCGTCACGGAGCGGCCACCCTCGGCGAGGAAGTCAATCGCGGCCACACGGAAGCCGTGGCCCACGCCCAGCGCGCCGCGCTCGCGCGCGGGGCGAGGCGCTTCGTGACGATTCCGGGCGACGTGCCCTGCACCACACCGGACGAACTGTCGACGCTTGCCGCCGCCCTCCCCCGAGGCCCCGGGGTGGCGTTCGTCCCGTCGCTTTCCGGCTTCGGCACCAATGCCGTCCTCCTCGAGCCGCCGGACCGCCTGCCCCTCAAGTTCGGGGAGCCATCCTTCGAGAATCATCTCGTGGCCGCGCGCGCGGCGGGACTGCAACCGCTCGTGCTCCGCCTCTCCGGCATCGGGCTCGACATCGACGCGCCGGAAGATCTCGCCTTGCTCCTCGAGCGCGGCGCGGAGACCCGCAGCGCGGGACTGCTCCGCGCGCTCGACGTGCCGGCGCGGCTGGCCGCCCATCGCGGCAGGGCCTGAACATGCCCCCGCGTTACGAGGTCATCGGCATCGAAGGCCTGCCGGAGATCCACGTCGGCGACGACCTCGCGCGCCTCATCACCCACGCTTCGGTGGCCCAGGGCACACCGCTCGCCGCCGGAGACCTCCTGGTGGTCAGCCAGAAGATCGTCTCCAAGACCGAGGGGCGCGTGGTGAGGCTCGGCGACATCACGCCGTCGGCGGACACGCGGGTCGTGGCCGAGGAGATCGGGCGCGATCCGCGCCTCGTCGAGGTCATACTCCGGGAGAGCCGCCGCGTGGTGCGGAAGGACAAGGGCGTGCTCATCGTGGAGACCCATCACGGGCTGGTCTGCGCGAATGCCGGCGTGGATCAGTCCAACGTCGACGCCGATACCGCCTGTCTCCTCCCCGAGGACTCCGATCGCTCGGCGCGCGGGCTGCGCGACCGCCTGGCCGCCCTCACCGGCTACGATCTCGGCATCATCATCGCGGACACATTTGGCCGGCCGTGGCGCGAGGGACTGACCAATGTCGCCATCGGCGTGGCGGGCCTCGAGCCGCTCAAGAGCTATCTCGGCGAGAAGGACCCGGCCGGTCACGTGCTGCAGGCGACCATTCTCGCCCTCGCCGACGAGCTCTCCTCGGCGGCCGAGCCCATCATGGGCAAGCTCGACCGCATTCCCGTCGTCATCATTCGCGGACTCGACTGGCCCCGGGGCGAGAACGGCAGTCGCTCCCTCCTGCGCGACCCATCCCGGGATCTCTTCCGCTAGAGAGAGGCCCTTCATGCGCATCGGAATTGTCGGTGGCACCGGCAAGGAAGGCGCGGGGCTCGCCCAGCGCTGGGCCCTCGGCGGACACGACGTCGTCATCGGCTCCCGCGACCCCGAGCGCGCGCGCGCCAAGGCCGCCGAGCTGTCCGCCGTGGCCGGAAACGCCGTCATCGCCGGCATGGCCAACCTCGACGCGGCCGCCGCCGCCGCCGTCGTCGTCCTCACCCTGCCCGCGGCGGGCCTCGCGGCCACCCTGGTCCCCCTCAGGGACGCGTGTCGCGGCAAAGTCGTCATCAGCACGGTGGTGCCCCTCACCTTCGGGGGCGGGCGCCTCTTCACGCCGCCGCCCCAGGGCTCGTCCGCCGAAGAGGTGCAGGAGCTGCTCGGCTCGGAGGCGCGGGTGGTCGCGGCCTTCCACCACATCGCCGCCCACGCTCTCTCCACCACCGAGCACGCCATCGAATGCGATCTCCTCCTCTGCGGGGCCGATGCCGAGGCCAAGAAGGTCGCGGGGGAGCTCGGCCACACCATGGGCCTGCGCGCCGTCGACGTGGGCGCCCTCACCAATGCCGGGCCGATCGAAGGCATCACCGCTGTGCTCGCCACCATCAACCGTCGCTACAAGCTCAAGAACTCCGGGATCAAGATCACGGGCCTGCCCGCATAGAAAGGACGCCTCATGGCCGAAGCACCGGTTGTCGTCAACCACGAGCGGCTGGCCGATTTCATCGTGGCGGTCCTCGAAGCGCTGAAGATGTCGCCGAAGAACGCGCGCCTCGCCGCCGACCTCATGGTGCGCACCGATCTCCGCGGCGTCGATTCGCACGGCATCGGCATGCTCCCGAAGTACGTCGAGTGGACACACCTGGGTTTCATCGACCCCTCCGCGGAGCCCACGGTGGCGCGCGACGACCTCGCCACCGGCCTCGTGGACGGGCAGAAGGGCCTCGGGCATCCCGCGAGCGTCATGGCCATGGAGCTGGCCATCGCCAAGGCGGCGACCTTCGGCATGGGCATCGTCGCCGTGCGCAACTCGAATCACTTCGGCGCCTGCGCCAACTACTCCATGATGGCGCTCAACCGCGGCATGATCGGACTCGCCTTCACCAACTCGCCCTTTGTCGCCATGGCGCCGACCTTCGGCCGCAAGCCCATGATGGGCACGAATCCCATCAGCGTGGCCGCGCCGGCCTCACACCGTGAGCCCTACGTGCTCGACATGGCGACCACCACCGTGGCCGTGGGCAGCTCAGCATTGCCGTGCGCTGGGACAAGCCCATCCCCGAGGGCTGGGGACTCGACGAGCACGCGCGTCCCACCACGGATGCCCGGAAGGTCCTCGCCTCGCGCCTCCTCTCGCCCCTCGGGGGCCGCCGGGAGCTCGGCGGCCACAAGGGCTACGGGCTCGGCGTGCTCGTGGATATCCTCTCCGGCGTTCTCGGAGGCGCCGTCTACGGTGATGTCATCGACCGCAAGGGACTCCGCGCGCAGAAGCTGACCAATACCGGCCATTGCTTCGCGGCCATCGACATCAAGCGCTTCCGGCCGCTCGAGGACTTCACGGCGGACATGGACGACATGCTGGGCGAACTTCAAGATATGCCGACGGCGGAGGGACACGAGCGGGTATACACGGCGGGACAGCCCGAGGCGGAGACGGAGCGCCATCGGCGGGTCAGCGGCATTCCCGTGGCGCCCGTCCTCGCTCAGCAGTGCAACGAGATCGCCGCCTCGCTGGGCGTCAAGCCGCTCACCTAGTCCTTCGCGGGCGAGGGAGGGAGGAGCCTGGCGAGGGCGGTCTCGACGTCGGCGAAATTTTCGAAGAGGAGATCGGGACTCTCGGCCTCGAGGGCCTCGCGAGAGTACTGCCCCGTGGCCACGGCCACGGCCACCGCGCCGAAGTGGCGCGCGCATTCGATGTCCCGTGGCGTGTCGCCGATGACGACGACCTGATCCGGCGCGAACGGCACGCCGATCAGGGCGTGGGCGCGGCGCGCGGCGAGCGAGGGAAGCTGCCGGCGATCGTGATGGTCCGAGCCGTAGGCGCCGAGGCGGAAGTAGGGCAAGAGACCCGTCGGCTCGAGCTTGATCCGGGCGCCCGCCTCGATATTCCCCGTGAGCAGACCCAGGAGCACATCCCCATGGCCGTGGAGACGCCGCACGAGCTCGGCGATGCCGGGTAGGGTGACGACGGCGCGGCCGTCGCCGATCTCGGCGGCCAGCCCCCGGGCATAGGCCTCGAAGCAGTCGGCGAGCCGTTCGCGCACCGCCTCGCGTTCGAGGCCGGCGCCCTCCAGCACGTCGAGGACGATGCGGGGGTCCGTCTGGCCGCGAAGGTCGTAGCCGTCGATGTCCCCGGCCGTCCCATAGACGTCGTTGAGGGCGGCGGCGAGCGCCCGCCGTCCGGCGCCGCGCGCGACCAGGATAGTGCCGTCGATGTCGAAGAGGACGAGGCGCATGGAGCTCAGCGAGGCGCGGGGAGCGCGAGCGAGCGCAGCCGGGCCACGATGGGGGGCAGCCGCTCGATGACCGCGTCGACCTCGGCCGTGGTACTCCAGCGCCCCATGGTGAAGCAGAGCGAGCCTTCCATCTCGTGCGGCGCACAGCCGATGGCGCGAAGCACGTGCGACGGGGTTCCCGTCCGCTGAGCGCACGCGGAGCCCGAGGAGGCCGCCACGCCGCAGAGGTCGAGGTCGAGGAGCACGCTATCCGCCTTGGCGCCGCGGAGGACGAGGCTCACGTGGTGGGGCAGGCGCACCAGGCGCGAGCCCGTCAGCCGGCAGTCGGACACAGATCTCAACAGGGTGTCGACGAGGCGGTCGCGGAGGGCGGCCAGTCGCGCAGGCTCGCCGTGCGCGGCCTCCGCGCGCATCAGCTCCGCGGCCACGCCCAGGCCGACCAGCGCGGGCAGATTCTCGGTCCCGGAGCGGTAACCTCCCTCCTGCCCACCGCCGAGGATCAGCGGCGAGATCTTGAGGCCCGGCCGCACCCACAGCGCGCCCGCTCCCGGCGGGCCATAGAGGTCATTGCTCGACACGGTCACGAGGTCGAATCCCATGGCTGCGGCGGCGAACGGCATGCGGCCGAGAGCGCCTACGGCATCCACATGGAGTGGTATGCCCGCGGTGCGGGTGATGCGGGCGATGTCCGTCAACGACTGCATAGTGCCGATCTCCGTGCACGCCGCCCCGATCGACACGAGGGCGGTTTCCGGCCGGAGGGCGCGCCGGACTTCTTCGGGGCTGACGCGACCCTCCCCATCCACCGGCAAAATCGTCACCGCGGCGCCCGCCTTCTCGAGATCGCGGCAGGCATTGAGCACGGAGATATGCTCCACCGCCGACGTGATCACGTGGCGGGCTCCCGTTCCGGCCCGCATAACCACGCCTCGAATGGCGAGATTGTTGGCCTCGGTGGCCCCCGAGGTGAAGATGACCCCGGTGCCCGACCCGCCGACGAGACGGGCGACCTTGGCGCGGGCGGCCTCGAGCGATTCGCGAGCCTCGGAGCCGAGGGAGTGGGGAGCGGAAGGATTGCCAATGCCGGCCTCGAGAAACGGCCGCATCACGGCGAGCACGCGAGGATCTACGGGAGCGAAGCCGGCATAGTCGAAATAGACCCGGTCGGGAGCGGCGCCCCCGCTCTCCACGCGACTACCGGGTCTTCCTGACGAGGAAGCGGAAGACACCGCCCTCCCGAGTAACCTCCATCAGCTCGTGGCCGGTGCCCTGACACCAACTCCGCATGTCCGCATCGGAGGCCGGATCGTCCGACAGCATGGCCAGGAGCTCTCCGACGCGCATCTGCTGGATCGCCTCCCGGGTCTTCACGATGGGCATGGGGCAGAAGAGACCGATGCAGTCGATCTCCTTGTCGGGAATGAGCACTTTTGATTCGGCGGCCATGCCCCGATACGGTATCCTAGCCCTCGTAGCGGCGTCAAGGCGGCGGGGCGACGGTGAGAGGCTCCCTGGGGCGCCCGCGGGCACTTTTTGATGGCTCAGCTCAAACGCGCGACCAAGGCAGCGCCCGAAGAGCCCACCCTCGTTCCGGGTGGTGCGCGCCGCACGATCATGCTGGCGCTCTGGCTCACCTCGTTCATTCCCTTGATCGTGCTCGCCTACAGCTTCTACGCCTATCTCTACCCATTGCTCGACCACACGCGTCGCATCCGCGATCTGCCCTGGCTCCAGGCGCTCCTCGTCTTCACCGGTCTTCTCATGGCGGTGGGCGGTCTCTTGATCAGGGATCTCACGCGGACGCTCCCGCGGCCTGAGGTGCCCACCCCCGCCCCTCCGCCGCTGCCCGAGCCCTTCCCTCCCGTGGTGGGGGAGAACGCCGACGACGCCGACACCCTGCTCCACGCCTTCTCCCGCATGCTCGCGCCCATCGAACAGCAGGCGGCCGCCCTCGACCGCTATGCCACGCGGCTGGACGCGGCATACCAGGAGCTGGAATCCACGAACGCCCGGCTGAAGGAGTTCTCCTTCAAGGACGAGGTCACCGGCCTGTACAACCGCCGCTTCTTCTCCATCCGGCTCGAGGAGGAGGTGTCGCGCT
>Ga0137360_10000031_pt1 | contig 78854 bp, 65 predicted proteins | sample Mad1_60_16metaG_FD_104924 | JGI IMG/M metagenome (GOLD analysis project Ga0137360, IMG submission 104924) | Vadose zone soil microbial communities from Angelo Coast Range Reserve, California, USA - Mad1_60_16 metaG | ecosystem: Environmental > Terrestrial > Soil > Vadose zone | place: USA... | reverse complement strand
CGAATTTCTCATTACGGGAAACGATGCGTCGCTACGAAGCCCATTTGATCACCTTAGCGCTTAAGGAAACGGGAGGTTCTGTCACTCGGTCTGCACGGCTGCTTGGCTTTAAGCATCATCAGAGTTTGGCCTCTTTGATATCCGGCGTAAATACGATTCATCGAGCGGGCGGTGGACCAGTCCTGATCCTTACACAGCCAGCATGACGATTGCGATTCCGCAAAGCTTCAATCGCTACAGTTATGTCAGTAATGACCCCGTGAATATGAGCGATCCGAGTGGGCTCATGGCCAAAGAAGGTCAGCCTGATCCAGATACGGCAGACCCTAAGGACGACCCCCCGGGAGATCCTTTTGAAACGGGCAGAAGCATTACCGCCGAGGCGGAAGGCAGATTCGACGCCGGTGTCAAACAAGCAATAGCTCTAAGCGCATTCAATGATGCGATGGAGAGTGGTGATGTGGACGGGGCCAGGGATATTATTGCCGCCAATCCGAGTATCGGCCACGAAATGAATTCCTCTTATAATCCCAACGCGGAGGGCCCGGAAAGGCAGGAAATCAAGGTTGCTGATGTATATCTTTTTGAGGGTGCCGACGAGAAGTCTAAGATAGTTGGCAAGGGTAGCGTGGATCGTTTGATTCGTCTGAAAATCCATCGCGATATAATCTCGACGTGGAGCAAAGCGGCGTGGACAGCGAATCGAGCATTTTCACGATAGGTATTACATTCGTCAAATATCACATGGGAGACTGGGACAAAGACAGCTTAAGAGTGACTACGTCTCCCAACGGAAGATGGAAGCTGGTGGAAACACCGGGAGGAATACCCCCTATTCGGAGGGATTGTTGAGCGCAGCGATCCATTGGTTGCTCGGGTCAAGATCCAGCGCATTACTCACCGGCGATTCCTGAGTGGAGAAACCGACGACCGCCGAACCTCGGGGGGGAGCGTCCAGCACCTGCAGGTCCGCTGCCGGCATAACCCTCGGAATCATCAAGATTCTTTTCGGCATCGCGGTGTTGATAATCAAGCTCGCGGTCGTGATTGCAATAGCTTATCTGATCCTCGTCGGCGTCCGCGCTGTACTGCGCTGGGCATCGCGCAACGTGGTTGACTTCTCACGTCGGAGTTCTTGCCTATCCTCACATTGTGGCCTAGACGGCGCTACCCTTGTCGAACCCGACAATCAGTTACTCTTCCGCTGAACTCTGTTAGCTAGTGATTTTTGGTTGACTGTGGGCGGGCGATACCGCGAGAGCGAGAGGCGCACTCGGCCAGTTGCGAACCCTTGCGTGCAGCACTTTCTCGTAAAAGGCGAGCGAAGACACCCGGACAGGTAATGCTACATACCGGCGATGACTCTCGCCTATCCAAACCAGTATCAGGCGCCGCTCGACCAGATTTGTCAGTAACTGCACTAACCATTGGTCCTGCGCCCGCGGGAATTCGGTTTTGATTTCGGTCTCAGTACGCGGTTGTTCGCAGAAAGTAAAAACGTCTTTTTCGAGATCGGTCAGAGGCAGCAATCTTAATTCCGGCTCGCGCCGGTCCGCCAGGTAGAGCACACCGTCGAACTCAGCCGCTATCAAAGTATCAGGCTGGTATTCCTCTTTCCATTCGGCCACTGCATCGGCCAGTCTTTCCCGGGCGAGGACGAGCTCTCGATTCTTATCGGAGTCATGTTCGTAGTAAAAGACATAAGCCATTCGCTCGTAATCCAGAACGCGACCCCCGAACATGACGGGATATATCGGAGCCGGGTGGATGTTGCGGATGCCAAACTTGTCGGGCGTCATGAAGTAAGGGCTGAACCTTTCCAAAAAGACCGGGACAATATAGTTGGGCGGGGGCAGGTGACGAATGGAAGGCACGAGGTCAGCCATTTGGTGATAATCAAGAGCTGTTTCACCAGGGTGGCCCCACAAGATTCCGTAATGGGTCTTGATGCCATAAGTGCTGCAATCACGAAGGAAGCGGACTTGATTCAATCCGTGAGTGCCCTTGTCCATGAGTTTCAAGACGTGGTCGCTGAAACTCTCTATGCCCGGCTGTACCTCTTTGACGCCGGCCTCGCTGAGGGCGCGGATCTGATCGGTCCGCAGGTTTGATTTAGTCTCATAGAAAACATTAATGCCATACTCCTCGTGAAGCGACTTGAGTCCAGGCAAAAGGGTCTTGAAGTAGGCCATATCGAAAATGTTGTCGGTGGCCAGAAAGTTTATGCGGCGATACCGCAGATACTGTGTGCGAATTTCATCGAGCACCTTCTGCGGCGATTTGGCACGATAAGCGAGGCTGGTTCCATTCAGACCACAGAACGAACAGAGATGCTTTTGTCCCCACCAGCAGCCGCGCGACGATTCAAAGGTGAGCCTGGTGACATCCTCGAAGACCAAACCCTCCACCTGTCGGAAATAATCGTCGTAATCCGGAATCGGCAAATCATCCATGGGAATTTTGCTTTCACTTTCAAGCCCCGGAACAGTTTGACGGACTAGAGGGAGACCGCTTGCGGCAGGCAGCTCGGCAACAAGGACTCGGCTACTGGCGCGGGCGTGAACGCGCGGCAGATGATTCACCGGTTGCTGCGCTCGCAGTGCATGGATGAGCGGAACAATCACCGTATCAGCCTCGCCGCTAACGACCACGTCGATGGTCGGAAATTCTCGGAGCAGGGCCGGACCCATCTCACCATCGCAGGAAGCGCCGCCGAAAATGATAACTTTTTCGGGGAACCGTTCGCGGACGCGCCGGGCCATAGCCAGGCTGGCGACAGTTTGGTTATACCCGGTGGTGAAGCCGACGATGTCGTAATCGTCCCAGGCAATTTCCGCCATCGCCTTATCCAGCAGTGCAGGCACCTGCCGAGCGGCTATAGTGACAAAATCGCTTTCCAGTTCTTCCAGCTCATCTGCTTCAGGAACGTGGGCGCCTCGGTTGACGCTCAAATATTGCCGCCACAACTCGACAGGTGCGACATCTGGGAAGAGCGCCGTTGTAAAGCAAATCTCTGAGTGGATCTTTTCGCGCAACTGGTTGTAGCGCTGCTCGCCGATGAGCGTTACGAAAGGAATATTGAGATAGCAAACGTCGGCGCTGATTCCCTCGCGCCGGCCAATGGCCTTAAGTGTGCCGAGCGCCAGGCTGCCCCATGAAGCGGCCGCGAAGGGCATGCAAAGGTAAAGTACTTTTCCCATCATTCGGCTCTTTGCTCGGCTTTCGCCACCAGCGTCAGCAGTAGGAGCCACTGCGCTGGGTTGGACAAGATCATTTCCTCGAGCAGGCTTGCGACGCTCGCTCCCACCATATGCATTACCCAACGGCGATCAATCATTTCCTCCTCGTGTTGCGGCACTTGAACCGGCTGTACGAAGTGCATGGTTAAATCATTTGCTGCTCTTCGCAGGTAACATGGCAGCAGCATGTTCCCAGCGGTGGCGCAAAGGGCTATGAAGGAAGAAGAGAAGGGCCATTCCTGTCCGAAAAAGTTGGCGTGTTGGACCTTATGTCCGCGATAAACGAAGTCGGGATACGTCAAGAAAACTCCATTATGCCGTAGCACGCGCAGCACACTGCGGACCGACGCGGGAGTGGGACCCACTAGCCTGATGTTACTCAAGTCCAGTACTTTTCCGATCTCCGCGAAGATACTGTCATGAATGAGGCCCTCGCCGTAAAGCGCGACTTCGCGGGAGCCGTATAGCGCATGCGTCAGCCAGAGCGCATCCTCATAGGCCAGCATCATCGGGGTGACCAATATGGTGGGGAAACCCACGGTGGCTTCCAGATGTTCTAAACCCTCGAACCGTAAGTTGCACCCCACCGAGTCTGGCGAAGTGATCCTCCCGCTGCGCCACAGCGCTTTGCGGTGTTCCACCCAGAGGAGGTGTTCGAGGTGCGCCTGGACTAATTCTTCCAGATCCAATTCCGCCGGCAGGAGTTGGCCGCTAGCGCGGATAGCGGTGGCGTAGTGAAGGAGATCTTCATTAGCAACTGTTTGGGCAAGGCTTGTAAGATGCTGCGGAGTCGCCCGCTCAAGCGGAATACCTACCCACTTCTGCGCCAGCAACAGTGTGAGAGTGTCCTGTGAATTAACACTAATTTCTTGAACCATAACAATTGTTTAGATAGTCGCGCAGTCGCGTCGACTCAGCCAGGTCAGTGGAGATTCGATCGAATGCGTTGAGAGCCAACTGACACTCGTCTTCACAGATCCCATGAAGGCTTTCCGCGCGTGCCAGGCAGGTGCCGCCGCAAACAGCCAGCCAGATACATTGCTCGCAACGTCCCTGCTCGACTTCGCGCGAGCGAATTATGCGCGCGGTCTCCGAGTCGCGGGCTCTGGTCAGAGTAACCAATTTCAAATTGCCCAGGTTGGCAAGCGGCCCGTGCGGATCGATACAGTCACAGGCTTCCACTTGTCCGTCAGATGAGATTGACATCAGATCTCGCCCCGCCCCACACCCCTTTCGCATACACATATTACCGCCCGGTCCGTTAATGAAATTATCCAGATACTTAAGAACCGGAGAGACGGTGAACCGATCAAACTCGCCGCCGGCAACGGCTTCGAATAATTCGTTCCATGAGTCAACCAACGTCCCGATCTCGAAATAAACTTCATGCTGCTGGCGCCCACGCCCGATGGGCTGGAAGAGGGACCAGTCCCAGCCGCGCACTCCCAGCACTTGAAAATAGCGGGAGATGCCCAGGAGGTTGTCGTAATTGGCCGAAGTGATCGTGGCCATGGCGCTGCAGCTCCTGACGAACTCCGGGAATTGAGTTAGCGCCTTTTCAAATCGGTCGTGGGTGCCGGTGCCGCTCCGCAGAACGCGGAAGACATCATTTCGTCGCGGTGGACCATCCAGAGAAAAGCCCCAGTGGATCCCGTGCTCAATAGAAAAATCTACTGTCTCTGGTGTTAGACGGCTGAGGTTGGTTTGCCCACGAAAGAACAACACCTTGCCAAGACGGGCAGCTTCCTGCTCGCCGGCCAGAACAATTTTTTTGATGTGCTCAAAAGCCAAAAACGGCTCGCCGCCATGGAAAACTACCTGCAACCCCCGAGTACATAACGCGAGGCCTTCGGTTATTGCTCGGACTGCGATTTCCAGGTCCAAAGTGGTCGCAGTCTCTTCCGGCTCGTAGTCGTAGCAATAGGTGCAGGCATAGTTGCAAGCGTTGGTGAGCTTGAGAATCAGCGTGTTGAGCGCTTCCGCACGCGGCGGAACCGCACCACCGATTCCGTAGCCGGCCAGTTCCGTCACCAAATTACGGCGTAGGCTTGCTACTTGCGGTGGTAAGCGGTGCTCTTCCGTGCCCAGCAACCCCAGGAGCCGGCGGCTGGCCTTTGGTACATAAACCGATCGTCCAGTGACGCGGTCCATCACCAACAGCTTGGAGCCTCTTTCCAGAGTTGCTATCCGCGTGAGCGCGCCCGGGGATAGCTGAGTGTTCATCAGTCCTACTTCTTCTTGCTCTTGCGGCCTGCGCTTTTGGCCGCCGGGCTGGCGGCTCTCGTGGCAGCCTTGGTGTTGATAGTTATCCTGGCTGACTTGCCCGCGAGATCTTCCAACCGTAACTGATCGACGAACACTTCGGGGTTCACTACCAAACCTTCTCGGCTCAGGTCAGCTCTCCCGCAAGCACGTGACCATCCAACCCCAACTCCGACCCCTGTTTGCATCATTGATACTCCTTCGACGCCCGTCAAAGTGCTTCCCTTTGGTAGTGAGGATGCAACTTTACGCGACATCTCCAGCGCCAGGCGCTCGATTTCCTCATCAGACATCTGGGACAGATTGATGCCCTTGGGAACTTGCAGGGCGATGCGACGTGGTTTCTCTCCGCTCGTTTTTTCTCTAGCCATTGTCAGCTCCTTCAAATGTTAGGCAGGTGCCGGCTGTGCCGTTAAGCTTGGGTGCAAGAACCTGCATTTATTGGTTATTCAAGTTCTGGTTTACTCGGGTCTAACGGCCCGAATGCGGATTCCAGTTAGTTTCAAGCAACCCCAAGGCTGACGCCACGAACGTCGTCGCTGGAAGGTGCGTGTTCTCAGAGCAGAAGCTCTTCCCTGCGAAGATATTTTGTTCGCGTCAGCCGGAGTTCGAAAGACTCAAGCAATTGCTCGCCTTGCGCTGGAAGTGGTGTTGGCAGTGAACGTGGTTGTTTGATGAGAACCAGGCTCTTTGGCATTCGAAGCTGGTCTAGCGAGTTTGTAAAGAAACAAGCTCGTGAGATTCAGCAATGAACAAAACCAACTGACGTTCCAAGGAACGAACGAAAACTTGAGCCGCGAGGTGCAGAAACACTATTCCGAAATTGGCGGGCTGTCAAGGAGATAATCATTTTCAAAACTTCCACCCTTTGACACAGAAATCGTGCCTGATAAATCGTTGGAAAAATGTGAAACTTGACGAATATCTCACTGGACCGTACGTGCTAGTCTGAGGTTCAATCCAGGAAGGACAAGATCCGTGAGTGCTGACAAGATTATCCGTATAGGCATCATCGGCGCGGGCTTTGCGCGGTCGACGCAGATTCCCGCCTTCAAAGCTTGCGCCGGCGCGCGGATTGTCGCGATAGCCAGCGCGCGTCGCGAGCATGCCGCGGAAGTTGCGCGCGATTTCGGCATTGATCATGTCGAAGACGATTGGCGCGCGCTGGTCGCACGTGATGACATCGATCTCGTCAGTATCGTCACGCCGGTCGTTACGCACTGCGAGATGACACTGGCGGCGCTGGATCGCGGCAAAGCCGTGCTCTGTGAAAAACCGATGGCCATGAATGCCGGCGAAGCTTTGCGCATGACTGAACGGGCTCGACAAACCGGGATGCTGGCCCTGATCGATCACGAATTACGATTTCTGCCGGGACGAGTGAAGATGCGCGAGCTGGTGACACGAGGCGACATCGGCAAAGTGCGGCATGCGAAGCTGACTTTTCGTTCCGACTCGCGGGCTGATCCAACTCGCCCGTGGAATTGGTGGTCGGATGTTAAGCAAGGCGGTGGTGCGCTGGGTGCGATTGGATCGCATGTGATCGACGGCTGGCGCTGGTTGTTGGGCGCGGAAGTGTCGGAGGTGATCGGAAATTTGGCAACTCATATCCGCGAACGTAAAGATGAAAAGGGAAACGTTCGTCAGGTGACGACCGATGATGAGGTAAATCTGCTGGCACGTTTCGAAGACAACGAATTGACTGAAGGCGCGACTGGCAATGCGTCTATGTCTCTGGTTGAACCGGGCCAGCCTGAGCATCGTCTGGAGTTATTTGGGTCGAAGGGCGCGTTGAGGATCGAAGAGCGCGGCGATTTATGGCAATCAGAAATTGGCGCCGGGGAATGGCGCCGTGTCGAAACTGATCCAGGCGAGCTAGCTCAAGGGATGCGCGATGGTGGTTGGGCGCGCGGCTTCACTGCTTTCTCAAAACGGATCGTAGCAGCTCTCCGCGAAGGCCGCATTGAGGTTGAAGACGCGGCGACCTTTGCTGATGGCTATCGCACTCAGCTCATCCTCGATGCCGCGCGGCAGGCGAATGAGAGCGGATGTTGGGCAAAGACTGAAAAAGGTCAGAAATGATTAACTGCAACAGGGGGAATTCGCGCAGAATGGAGAATAAGGAGTGTCCTCATTAGTTTTGTGCTTTCTCCCGGTGGGGCAAGAGACGATCCACGAAATCACACGAAATTGCGCCAATGGCTAGTTCCGCTTCGTGTGTTCGTGGATCGTTTCACTTAGCAACGAAATCTCTCAAAGGAAGAGTGGCCTTGGGAAGTGTGACCTGGAAAACCGAATTCGATTCGTTACGGTGTAACATGGCAAATGACAAACAACAGATTCGTGATCTAATCGATAACTGGAATCGAGCCTCCGCCGCCGCTGATATTTCAAAAATACTCTCGCTGATGAATGAGGATGCAGTTTTTCTTCGGGCGGGACATCCTCCAATGCGTGGCCGGCAAGCCTTCGCGGCCCAATTTCAGAAGGCCATTGAGCACGTGCGAATTGAAGCGACCAGCAACGTTCAGGAGATCGAGGTCTCCGGGAACATGGCATATTGCTGGAATGAGCTTTCAGTGACGATGACACCATTGAAAGGTGGTTCGCCCATGCGACACACCGGCCCGGTTCTGACGATCTTCCGAAAGAAAGCGGACGGGACCTGGGTCCTGAGCCGTGACGCAAACCTTTTGGCGGAGTCAGCCGGAAAGAATTAGCCGGCTCGGAGCGCGGACATCCTGTCCGCCAGCGGGCGTGGCCCGCTCAGACTCGCGCAGGAATTTCCATCAGGGCCTGCGCGCTACGCGCGGGCGGACAGGATGTCCACGCTCCGAGTATTCTCACAGGTGGTACTGACCTCATTTCCCAGCGCTTACTGCTTCGTGGCTTTTTCAGTTCCGGTTTTATCCGTACCGTAACCGCCCCAGATTCCTTCCAGCCCATCTGGTCTGATCTCGTAGGCCACAAATCCGCAACGCTTGCCGCCAATGCCCACGGCGACGTTCGTGCCTTGTTTGATACCAACGCCCTCTGTGTCATTGCTCCAAACGAAGCGATAGATGTTGCCGGCCGGTTCGACGGTAAGCTTAGCCCGGTATTCTCTGCCGTTGGGATTCTTGCCCGTCGCGTCGTACTCGCCGGCTAAGGCCGAGCCTCCAGTGCGCATCGCTTTTTCGGTGCCCGCCTCGTTGGTTCCCCAGTAACCCCACTTGCCGTCAAGCGCGCCGTCGTTCGTGATCTCATAGTCAACGACGCCGCAGCCTTTGCCGTTCTCGCCGTTGGCAAACGCCACTGCGACGACATTGCCATTGGCAACGCCGACGCCGTCGTATTGGGTCCCGGCGTTCCAGCGGAACTGGTAGACATCACCATGCGAAATAATTTCGAGCGTACCTCTATACGGACTGCCATCGGGATTGCTGCCGACCACGTTGTATTTGCCGGCGATGTCCGGAGGTGTTGCCGGCGCACTGTTCGTCGTCGCAGGCGGCGTGCTAGTGTTCGTGGTATGTGGGTTCTGCGGCGCATCTGGCTTACTGCTGGTCGAGGAGGTTGACGACTTGCAGCTGATTACACAGGCAAACAGCAAAGCGAAAGCAATAGCCCCATGAGCCCGCGATTGTAATTTCATCGTCATCTCCTTTGAAGTAAACATAAGTGGATAGCGTTACATCGGTCCGCCCATTCCCGGCGGCATTCCCCCTCCGGGCATTCCCATTCCTCCGATTGGCGTGCCGGGCGCCGGTTGAGCACCGCCGCCATCACCGCGTGAGCGCAGCAGTGAGGGGTCAACATTCTTGAGTCCGTAAAGCGTCTTGTAAAGACCGTCGCGCGCGACCAGTTCTTCGTGCGTGCCTTGATCCGCGATTCGTCCTTTGTCAATCACGATAATTCGATCCGCGACCTCGGCCACAAAGTTTAGATCATGGCTAATCACCAGGCAGGTTCGTTCGTTGGCATATTCGCGAATCACCTGGGTCAGGCGGTTACGCTCAGTCGCGTCGAGATTCTCAGTCGGCTCATCCAGCAGCAGCACCTCGGGCTTGCGCAACAAGCAACGGGCCAATGCGATCAGCCGCTTTTGGCCTCCAGACGGAACCTGCACGCCCACTATTGTGTCGTACCCTTTTGGCATTCTTTGTGGATCGACTATGACGTCGTGAATATGCGCCAGCTTGCAAGCCTCTTCAATCTCGGTGTTTGTGGCGCCGGCGCGACCAAGCCGGACGTTCTCTCTAATCGTATCTTTAAGAAAGAAAGGAAACTGGGCCAGCTTCGAGACCTGTTCGCGCAGTGAATTAAGAGTGACCTCGGAAATGTCTTTGCCCTCGATCAAAATGCGACCCTGCTCCGGCTCGAGAAAACGCAGGATCAAGTTCATAATCGTCGATTTTCCACAGCCGATGGGACCGACAAAAGCAATCGTTTCGCCTTCTTTAATTTCAAAGGAAACGCCGTTCAGGACTTTCTGAGTAGGCGAATAACCAAAGACAACATTTTCAAAGGTGATGTCGCCATGTACTTCGCCCAAAGCAATCGCGCCCGGCTTTTCCACTACCGTCGGTTTCGTGTCGAACAGCTCGTAGGTCGAAACGATGCCCGGCACCAGCGATTGGTACATCGTATAAGAACTAATGAGGCGCTGCACCGGAGTGAACAGGTTGGGCGCCATTTGCATAAACACCAGCGCGCTCGCAAACGTCAGTCCCCACTTTTGACCGAAAAGAATGGCGGACAAGAGAATCAGCGCCGTCGTTAAGGAAATCAGAACCTGGGCGCCGCTGTTGCTGAGACTCATCCACGCAGTTGTGTTCGCAGTGTTCTTGGCTGCGATCCGCGAAGCTTCACGGAAGCGTTCGTTTCGCTTTGGCTGTGCGTTGAAGACCTGAATATCAGAGATGCCGTTAATAGTCTCTTCCAGCTCTGAGCCCAAATCGCGAGAACTCAAGTTAATTCCCATCGCTCCCTGCTGCAGTCTGCCGCTGGTGAAACGGAACATGAGCACAGTAAAAGGGGCGAGCACGAAGAGCACGACGGTCATCTGCCAACTCAACGCGAGCAAATAACTAATCACGATTATCAGTACGATGGCGTCGATTACCGGGGTCAGCAGGACCTGAGTCAGCAGTCGTTGCACCGCGGTTGTCTCAGAAAGCACGCGCTGCATCAGTGCTCCCGTCTGACCACCCATGAAGAAGTCGAGGGAAAGCGATTGAATGTGTTCGTAAAGTTTCTGTCGTAGCCCGGTGAGAATGCGTTGCTCTAGATTCGCATCCACCCAGGCGCGAAAAATATCCAGCACGTTGCGCAGCACTATGGCGCAGGTCCAGATAATGAAGATGGTGGTGAAGGACAAAGGCGTCGCTAACCAGTCAGAGATGAAGGGTAGAGAAAACCCGCCACCGTCTGCTGCCTGTGCCGACCTGTCATAGAACGAGCCGGGAACGCTCCATACCCGGTTCCAATCACCGCCCTTCGCCACATCGCCGAACAGTTTTATTAGAGGACCGAAAGCGGCTGCCGCAAGAAAGGGCAGCAGGAACATGATCAACGAGAGCAGCAGGGACAACGCCACCATCGCCTTATGGTCGCCCAGAAGTTTGAAGGCGCGCTTGAGGTAAGGTCGCGCGTTCATGCGGGGCATTGTCTTCATGCGTATCTTGCCGCTGTCCGGCCCCGGCAAGGGTGGCTCGCCCGTAGGCAGATCAGGAAGACCACCGGGTGGCAAACCTTCCGGCGGCAATCCGTCAATCGGCTGACCGCTTCGGATTTTTCCTGGCATGGCTCCAGGCACGCCGGGAGGCGGAGTCTGGGAACTCGACATTATGATCCTCTTTCAGCTACGTGAGAGTGGAAGATTAGAAACCTAAAATTTGCCAGACACAAAACGCGGCTGGCGGACAAGTGTTTCGCTTGCCCGCCATCAAATAGTTTGCCGCAATGGCTGTCCCGGAAAGCAAGCGCCACGGTGAAGAAATCTTCCGGGCGACCGCTCGGCCGGTCGGGCCAAACATCGAGTGCTTTTAGCAGTAGCAATAGTAGTAATGCCACCAGCAGCCGTAAGCATTACAAAGAAGCTCGCGACAAACGCAGATTGCGCTGTACGCCTGAACTTCACCGAGGCTTTCCGCATTTTCGACCTTCACGGCATCTGCGCCGCTGCTTTGAGGAATCTCAGCGCCCGCAGTCTTTTTGCTCTCGGGAAACATCTGAGCTGCTTTGTCGCCGGTGATCGCATACTGCGAAAGCACGCTATCAGGGACGTCGTAAATGCTTACCTTATTGTCTGCTCCGGGCGTAGAAGTCAAAATCGCCATTGTTGTCTCTCCTTTTGAATTAAGTCTGGAGGAATTTACTATTCCTCAGTTTTGAAGCGCCTGGTAATGAGCCTCATCGGTCTCATGACCGCGGCCCTTTTCGCCTTCGCGCGAGCCAGTGCGCAAAAGCGGAAAACCTGGAACCTGGCCTGGCTCGAATCCCGATCTTCAATCTCTAAAACCTCGCTTTGGAAAAGCCGCCCAGGCGTTGGAATCCGCCTGATGCACGGCTCAGAGGTGGCTTTAGCAAAACCAAAAGTTTGAAGGCGGGGCATCCTAACAGCGAAGACGTGATGAGGCAAGCTTTTTTGCGCAACTGGAACCAGTTTCTATTCCGATTCGTCCAGACATTGCCAGAGCGCGCTGTCAAATCCGGGATCCTCGCCTCCGGGCCCCGCATAACGCACCACGCCGCGGCGATCGATAAGGACCGCAGTCGGCAATCCATTTGCTCCATAAGTTGCCTGCAAGGTCTCATCCTCAGCCACGCCAACGGCAAAACTAACTCCGTGGTTGGTTACCGTGCTATTCATTAATTGCAATTCTTCTTGCTGCGATTCGGCAGTCCCGCCATACGCCATATAGTGCCGAGTGATAGCTATGATTTCCAGACCGCGAGTAGCCGCTTGCTCGTGGAGTTGCTTTAACTTCGGAAACATTTCCTGACAAGGCTTACACCAGGTTGCCCAGAATTCCAGCAGTACAACTCGACCGCGCAAATCCTCCAGACGCACCGGTCCGCCTTTGATCCAGGTGATGGAAATTTCAGGAGCCTGTTGGCCGATCATGGCAATTTGTGTGGCGCGGTCGCGGATTTGCAGATAGCCGCTGGTGGCGGCACGCTTTTGCGGCGGTGTACCGCTCGCTTGCATAATTTGGGAGACTCTCTCGGCAAATGCGACTTCGGCTGCCAGCATAGTGCGCGCGTCCTGATTCCTACCCAGCGCCAGGAAAACATCCGACAGCGTCATTCCCAGACGGATACGTGTTTGAAATTCGATCTCATAGGGTGTCGCCCGCGCCGTTGCCAATGCCTTTTCTAACGTGGCCGCCGCTTCAACCAAATTTCCCGTGCGTTGAAAGCCAGAGGCTTGATCCAAACACGCCGCAACCGAAGCCTGCGGAGTTAGTATGACAGATTCAGTGGACGCTTCCGATGAGACGGTCATATTCAGTTGGCTCCGTTTCGAGTCAGGCAATATAGCTGTGTTAAGTGAAGGGAGCAAGCGCAGGTAGTGTTTGGGCATTAACACCCAAAGGCCGTAGTCGGTTTCGTGCGCCGAGCAGGTGATAAAGATGGCCCAGCACTTTAGAGGTGTGTCAGAAGCCCGCGCGTAAGCAAGGGCGACACTGGCGACGGTCGTCTGTCGTAAATCAAGAGTGGCTACAAGTGTTGCCCTCCCTCACGGTCGGGCTTCTGACACACTCGTGAAACGCGCTTCGGAGGATTGGTACTGAACCGCGAGCGGGATAAGGATTCAACGCGAAGTGCTCTTAAAGATAATCAACTCTTTGAGCTTGAGTCCTTATCCCGCTCGCTAACCGCTCGCGGTTCTGTAACATTCAGTCGCCCGCTTCTCGGACTGGTTCGATTCGCCCGACACCTGGTAGTCGCGAGCGGAATTGATTGCGGCTCTTACATCTTGCGCCGCTGTCACTCTGGTCGCAGAAGCAGCTTGAAAGCCTTGCTCGCAACTGTATAATGCGCGTCGCAACAGTCATCGATGTGCGGCAGATGGAGGAGCCTGAGTCCAGATGACTCGCGATGCATTCCTTGAGCGATCAGCTAATTCATATCCGCGGCCTGAGAAAGAAGAAAAGATGAGCGACCAAATTTCTGATGAGGCAGGCGTGACGCGGCCCGGCGGCGGCGTCGGACGGAAGTCATTTGCCGCCCAGGTGGGCGACGTTGTCAGCCAAATTGACGTTTCAAACTCTCTGAGCGCTCCGCTAAAGAGGGCCATCGACGATCTGCTGCAAGTAGCGGCCCAGTCGGTTGGCTCGGCGGTCGCATCCGTGCTCGTGCGCGACGGCGATGAGGGGGGCTTAAAGTTTCTGACCGCCACCAGCGGAGTTTCAGATGAGTTGCTGGCATTGCGTCTCCCTCCGGGCGCGGGCATAGCCGGATTAGTGTTTTCGACGACCCAACCAATGGCGGTCGCCGACGTTTCGCATGAGGGATCGTTCTGGTCAGAGGCCGATCGGCGCACCGGATTCAAGACAGTCACGTTGCTGGCAACGCCGTTGCGCGATCATGGTGAAATGGTCGGCGTGCTGGAGTTCGTCAATCGTCCCGGCGAACCGCCATATCCACCGTTTACTCCGGCGGAGATGGACAGAGCGTCGCGCTATGCTGACGCGATTGCTCGGCTGGTTGACTCCTGCGAACTTGCTCAATTATTTGAATCTCTTTTTGATTACTCAGTAAAGGCTTCTCTGGGAACGACAGCTCCGACTGGCCGCGAAGATGATCTGCGCGCGTGGCTCGAACGCACCCCGGCGGCCGCTGAGCATCGCGATCTCTTACTGTTGTGGGTCACTCTGCGTGAGATTGTTGGTCGCGGGAACGCCGAACGGAAATTGTGCAGAGATTTGCTGGACATGATCGCGCGCTTTGTTAGAGGGCGATCCGGCGACGGTACTAATTTCGGATTTTAAAGATGCGAGTCGGGATAAGGAGATCGCCAGATGGTTCCTGAAACTACGGCACAGGCTACGGAGACGATGAACGATCTGTGGGCTGCCATCCAGCCAGAGACGATCTGGGCCGGCTGCACCGGGCGTGGTGTGCGCGTCGCCGTCGTCGATAGCGGCATAGATACGGAACATCCGGATCTGAAAGGCAAGGTCAAGGAGTCAGTGGAAGCGGTCGCCGAAGACGGCCGCATCGACTTTCGTCCGTCCACGTCTGGCGATCAGGCGGGACATGGCACAGCCTGCGCCGGAATTATAGCCAGTGTCGCGCCGGACGCGGAGCTCTATAGCGTGAAGGTCCTCGGACCAAAGGCTTCGGGCTCAGGTGACATGTTTCTGGTGGGGCTGGATTATGCAATCAAGCAGAAATTTCAGGTCATTAACTTATCTCTGGGAACAACCAAACGTGAATTTTTTGCGCCTCTGCACGAGCTTTTAGATCGCGCGTACCAGTCGGGCTGCATCGTGGTCTCGGCGGCAAACAACCTTCCTTATCCCAGCTATCCTTCAATCTTTTCCTCGTCGGTCGTGTCGGTAGTTAAGAGATCGGGCGGCGATCCTTTCAATTTCGGATATCGCTATGGGCAAGTCATTGAACTCGTCGCCCCGGGCGTTGAAGTTACGACGACGTGGCCGGGAGGGGGCTATCGGCAACTGACGGGCAACAGCTTCGCTTGTCCCTACGTCGTCGGCATCATCGCGCTAATAAAGGAGGCTTATCCAGGTCTGACACCGTTTCAGGTTAAGTCCATCCTCTACACGATCGCCCAGCGCAACCGCGAGAAAGCGGCGGCCCTCGCCCAAAGTACCGAAGCCGGTAAGCCGCAAGGGTAATGACGACGTATCATCGGGGCACCACCCGACCGTCAGCGAGGGCTCAATGGTTTAACGTAAAAGGCCGAGCCCTCCTTAAAGTTTTGGTTAATGGCGTCCTTACATTTCTTCGACCAAAAATTCTTTCGCAAAAACCGTTCTTTAGTGGCGTCCCCAGACATGGGGGAAGAATGCTTCAGCGTGTCAGAAGCCCGACCGTAAGGGAGGGCCTGTTGCGCTGCGGAGCCCTCCCTAACGGTCGGGCTTCTGACCCCCAGACCCCTTGGACTCTGGCACAGCCCTGATAACGATTCCGTGGATCGTCAGGTTCAACGGTTATTGTTCGCGAAGCTCTTTGCCAATATAATGGGCGCACTTTGCCAGACAGTCACACTCGTCCCGAGACCTCGTCAAGCGAAGCCGAGTCTCTCGATAATCTAGCTGCCTGCGCGTCGCAGGTGGATGCGATTTTTGCTGAATGCGCGAAAGCGAATCCGGATTTTGGTTTATCGCCTGGCGATTTTCACGAAGCGGTCGGCCGGGCCGTTCGCAAGTACCTGATGGCGCAACGGACCTCGCCGTCCACGGACGACATCGGGCGCTTCATTGGCGAGCTACAGGATCGTGATCTCTACCTCGCGCTCGCGTGTGCTCGTGGTAACGAACAGGCCTGGTGGGAGTTTGACGGCCAGTACCGATCGTTCATTGAACGTTGGGCCCGTCACTTAGTTCGCAGCGGTTCGGATGCTGATGAGGTGATCGATTTTGTCTATGTCGAACTCCTGGGAACCAGGGTTGTCAGCGGCGTGCGGCAGTCGAAGTTCAGGACTTACACCGGGCGAGGCACATTGCGGGGATGGCTGCGCACGGTCATGTTGCACGCCGTCGTCGATTTGTACCGGGGGCGTAAGGAAGAAATCTCTCTGGAAGAGTGGTCGGGCAGCGCCGAAGACATGCGTGAGCGGCATGGCTCGCTGACCGCGACTCGGGGGACTGAGGAGTTGATGCTGGTGAATGTAGTGCGCGAACGCTATCGGGCGGCAACGGTCACGGCATTGGATCAATCGTTGGCGGCCCTCGACGATCACGAAACGCTGCTATTGCTCTACTATCACGTAGAGGGTCTGAAGCTTCGTGAGATAGCCCGGATAGTCGAGCAGCCACGATCCCCAATCCGTCGTTGGTTCCAGCGACAGTCCAAGTTGGGTGCCGGCCAATCGCGGGGCCGGGTTCACGAATCGACCGTGATGCGTTGGCTGGAGAAGGTGTACAAGAAAGTCTCGGATCATTTCCACGCCGAACTGGCGAACAAGCATGGATTGAATCCCGCGGAAATCGAGATTTGCAAAGCTATCGCTACCGAGGATCCGGCGCAGGGCGTGCGACTTGATGCGTGTGTTACAGAGAGCGAGGGCTCCAATGTCGAAGCAGCCGAAAGGCGTCGCGTCGAAGGAGCCTCATGACGAAAATAATGACAGACCCGGAAGGTGCAGCCGAGACGGAGACTATTCGCTACCTGATAGATCAGCGTCTTAAAGCCCGGACTACGGACGAGTCTGCGGTCCAGTCAGATGCGCATATTGACGAAGACTCGATCTGCGCTTTTGTCGAAGGCCGGCTCGCAGAGGCTGAAGCCTCGCCGGTAATCTCTCATCTAATAGGGTGCGGATCCTGCCGTCATACTACTGCTCTGTTGATTCGTCTTGAGTCGCAGTTCGAGCCGGAGACCGATTCGGCGACGATTGAAAGCCCGGGGAGAGTGCGGCTGTTGCTCGAACGACTGGCTGCCGGTCTTACTCCGTCACTTGAAGAAGATGCGGTGTTTGCTTACCAGAACCCGGAACCCGATCAGACTCCAGAATCAGTTGGTGAAGACATCCTGGAAAAACCGGACGAGGGTAAGTGAATTACGCTCTGTGCAACTCAGTGGATCTCAGTGGATCTCTGTGTCTCTGTGGCGAGTGTTCGTTTAGCGGCATTCACCACACAGAGGTATCACAGAGAACCACAGAAAATTGAGGGACGTTCGGGGTCGACCTTGTTTTGAGAGATTGCCGATCTTGACCTAAAACGATCCACGAAATACGCGAAGCGGACGGTGGTCCTGTTCGTTCGGCTTCGTGTGATTTCGTGGATCGTTCTTGTCGAAGGAGAGAAAACCAAGAAGCGAAACTAATCGGCGACAGTCCACTGATTCAAATGCGAGAGGAACACGGCTCTGCAAGAGAGGCCGGAAGACTCATCTGAAAAAGTTTGATATGGTTTAACCCCATCTAGCCTAACTACCTGCACCTCGCCATTCACGAAACGGAAGTCGCCCGTCATGTTGGTAAAGGGAATCCCTTGTTCGTTGTACCCGTGCTCGGGTTCGAGATAGTCAGCGTGCAAACGGGTTTCCCACTCTGGCGCTGACAGTTGAGGTGGCCGTGTCTCAGTGCGCACCTGGCCCTCCATATCACCAACGAGAGCGGCAGCGTCATTGAATGCGAGCAAAAAATCCATACCCTTGATCCTCCGGGACCAACAAACAATAGGTGAAGTTCCGACCGTCCGTCAAACCACGAGGTCAAGGCGAGGCGGTAGTCGTCCTACTTGAAAACGGTGTCCCCATCCTCGACAAAACATCCTGATTGCTTCATTCGCGTTTCGCGCACAGTGCGGACGGGCCGTCCGCGCTCCCAGCACGAAGGAGCAGTCTGATTTGAACTGGCGCCTTTACCAGCCGAGCATGAACTTGCGCGATTCGTTTACCGAGTGGCAACATGCGTCTTTATGCCGTCAGTACCGGGGAGCGATAGCGACCGGGTCTAGTCTTGCGATCTCGTAATAGGCGGAATGTTGAGGCCCGGTCGCTACCGCTCCCGGTTCTGACATCCTGGTGATGAGCGCGGATGAAAACAAGAAAAAAGGGTTCTGTTAGCGTGCGTGCCGGAGTCGACACCGGCGGGACGTTCACGGACTTTGTTTTTGAAGCGGGCGGTGAACTGCGGATTTTCAAACTCGCCTCAACGCCGGATGATCCCTCGCGCGCAATCACAGAAGGTTTGCAACGCATTGCGGCTGAGACTGGGTCTTCGCTGGCTCGCATAGAAGTAGTGCATGGCACCACCGTCGGCACCAACGCCTTGCTGCAACGGCGCGGCGCGCGCGTTGCGCTGGTCACCACTGCGGGCTTTGAAGATGTGATCGAGATTGGACGTCAGGCACGGCCGGAGCTTTACAATCTGAACGCAATTAAACCGCCGCCGTTGGTTGCCATTGACTTAAGGTTTGGCGTTCACGAAAGGGTCGCACCCGCGGGTGAGGTACTCGAATCGCTTCGCGAAGACGAGTTGGAAGAGCTGCGCGAAAGCCTCCGGCGGTCAGGTTGTGAGGCAATCGCAGTATCGCTGCTCTTCTCGTTCGCTCATCCTGAGCACGAACAGAGAATCGCGCGAGCGCTCGAGCCACTCGGCTTGCCACTTTCAATCTCGCACCAAATCCTTCCCGAATATCGCGAGTACGAACGCACCTCAACCGTTACCGTCAACGCTTACTTGCAACCTTTGATGGGCCGGTATCTCCGCCGCTTAACTGAAAACGCTGCTGCTGAAGCGGAGAACAACTCGGGCAAGAGTTCCAAGAATAAAGATCAAAGTTCTAAGGTCAGTCTTAGAGTGATGCAGTCATCAGGTGGAAGTATTTCCGCCGCCGCCGCCGCCGCTGAACCCGTCCGCACGATTCTATCGGGCCCGGCCGGCGGAGTCGTGGGCGCTTTGCAGGCCTCGCGCACCGCCGGCTTTGAAAACATTATTACCTTTGACATGGGCGGCACGTCGACTGATGTTGCTCTTTGTGATCGAGCAGGAATGCGTCTGACCAGTGAAGCTATTGTCGCGGGTTTGCCGGTCGCGGTGCCGATGATGGACATCCACACTGTCGGCGCCGGAGGGGGCTCGATTGCGCGCGTCGACGGAGGCGGCTCATTACGCGTGGGTCCGGAATCCGCCGGCGCGGAGCCTGGCCCGGCTTGTTACGGTCGTTCACTACTGCCGACTGTAACGGATGCGCACGTGGTGCTTGGTCACTTTCCGGGCGCGGCTCTGCTGGGTGGCGCATTCAAACTCGATGAAGCACGCGCGCGCGAAGCTCTCACGAAATTGGCCGCCGAAATGAGCGCGGCCGCCAACCGGAAGGTCAGCATCTTTGAAGCTGCGCTCGGTGTGCTTGATGTGGTCAATACCAACATGGAGCGAGCGCTTCGCCATGTCTCGGTCGAGCGGGGCAACGATCCGCGCGAATTCACCTTGGTGCCTTTTGGCGGAGCAGGCGGACTGCACGCGTCGGCCCTCTCCCGTGCGCTGCGCATCCCGCGCATCATGGTTCCGGCTTCTCCGGGAGCGCTCTCTGCGAACGGCGTCTTGACTGCTGATATCGTGAAAGATCAAAGCCGCACGGTGATGCTGGAAGCTACTCCGGGTGTCGAATCAAAGCTGGCTGGAGTATTTCGTGAGATCGAGAAGCAAGCGAGCGCGGATCTTCGTCGCGAAGGCTTTGCGCTAAACAAGCAACGCCACGAAAGGTCTCTCGCGGTGCGTTATCAGGGCCAGTCGTTCGAACTGCAAATCAAACAGACACGAGGAAACATTGCCCTCGCATGTCACCGGGCTCATCTTGCCCGTTACGGATATGCTCAGGAGAACAATCCGGTGGAGATAGTGAGTGCGCGAGTGAGGTCTATAGGGGTGATGGAAAAATTGAGGACCGCGCGCTCCAGGATCTCGGGGGCGCATCGACTTGCCAAGGCACACGAGATGATCGAGACGTTTTTCGAGCGCAAGAAAATACGCGGAGCGGTCTATCGTAGGGAAGAAGTTGCAGCCGGGTCGCGCTTGCGCGTGCCTTGCATCCTGACGGAGTATTCAGCGACGACTCTAATCCCGGAGAGAACAGAGGCAATTGTGGATCGCTTCGGGAATCTCTTAATCGATTTGGGAAGAAAGCCAGGTGGTGGCTACCTACCGTTTGCTTATTAAAGATGCAGGTCCAGTTCAGCTATACGCAGGAAGACATGGTCGACGCCTCAATGCGTTTCCTGGCGCGCTCAAAGACGATACGATCAGCGCGATGGCAGGCGTTGCTTTGGACGGCAGGTCTTACCTGGCTTCTGGTTTTCATCTTGTTTGGGCCTTCTTTCAAAACAGGTTTGCTAGGTCTGCTCGCGGCATCAATAAGTGCGCTTATCTATCCGAGGATGCACCGTCAATCAGTCCAGAGAAGACTGCGCAAGTTCTGCAAGGAGAAGTTTGGTGACACAACCTCCTTCATCTGTGAGGTGGAGCTGACACCGACTGGGATATGGACGCAATCGCTAAACACCCACTCGACATCTGATTGGAAGAATGTCGAAGAGATCGTCGTAACCGAAGATTCTGTAGACATCTTTACCCGACAAGGGGGTGGTGTCGTCATCAGAAACAGAGCGTTCGGATCAACTGACGAGCGACGAACATTTATTGAGCTGGCTCAAAAGTTCATCGCGGAATCTCGCAAGTTAATAGTTCAGTAAGATGAAAAAGTTCGATCCAACGACACTGGAAATCTATCGCGCACTCTACACTTCAGTCGCGGAAGAGATGGGCATTGCCCTGCGGCGTACCTCGTTCTCGCCGAACATAAAGGAGCGGCGAGATTATTCCTGCGCGGTCTTCGATTCTTCCGGTCAAGTGATCGCGCAAGGCGATCATATGCCAGTGCATCTGGGCTCAATGCCGATGGCGATCGCGGCCGCGCTCAACGAAGTTGAGATCGGCCCAGGAGATGTGGTCGCGCTCAATGATCCGTTCGCGGGCGGGACGCATTTGCCTGACGTGACCCTGATTTCGTCAGTTGTCAGTGGACAGTCGTCAGTTGTTAAGAGAAAGCAACTGACGACTGACAACCGACAACTGACGCTTTTCTTCGTTGCCAATCGCGCGCATCACGCCGACATTGGCGGCCCGACACCTGGATCAATGGGATTGGCGACGGACGTCTATGGTGAGGGCGTTCGTATTCCACCAATTCATCTGGTGCGAGGGGGAGAGATTTGTGCCGACGTGATGAAGTTGATCCTGGCGAACGTGCGCAGTAGTCAGGAGCGGCGCGCGGATTTCGAAGCTCAGATCGGCTCGCTCAAGACCGGCGCCGCCCGTCTGCTCGAGATTATCGAACGGCGGGGAACGAAAGAAGCGAGCGAATATGCTGCCCATCTGATCTCTTACTCATCGCGAATGATGCGCCGCGCGATTGCCGTCATCCCGGACGGTGCTTACGAGGCGGAGGACGCTCTGGATGATGACGGGATCAGCGACGGCGAAATCCCAATTCGCGTGCGCGTGACCGTCAAGGGTGATCGAGCCCGCGTTGATTTTACCGGGAGCGCACCCCAGGTTGCCGGCGCGTTGAATGCAGTTGAATCAATCACGGTCTCTGCCGTCTCGTATGTGTTTCGCTGTCTGGTCGACGGTGATGTGCCCGCCAGTGCCGGTTTGATGGAGCCGATCGAAGTCATCGCGCCGGAAGGGACGATAGTTAATGCGAATCATCCGGCATCGGTTGCCGGTGGGAACGTCGAAACGTCGCAGAGAATAGTTGATACGGTTTTCAAAGCCCTCACGCGCGCCCTTCCGGAACGTATTCCCGCGGCCAGCCAGGGCACGATGAATAATCTCACCATCGGCGGAATTGATCCGCGGACCGGTGCAGAGTTTTCTTATTATGAAACAGTCGCCGGCGGGATGGGCGCGCGGCCGGAGTTTGACGGCATGAATGCGACGCATACGCACATGACGAACAGTTTGAATACGCCGGCTGAGGCGCTCGAATATTCTTATCCGCTGCGGGTGCGCGAGTATCGCATTCGCAAAGGGTCAGGAGGGCAGGGAAGGCACAAAGGCGGCGATGGATCCGTGCGTGAGATCGAGGTGCTGGCTGCAGCTACGATGTCGCTGCTTTCTGATCGCCGCAAGCGCGCGCCTTATGGACTGCAGGGCGGCGATGACGGCGCCCGCGGCCGCGCGTTCATCATTCGCGCCGATGGAAGCAACGAACAGCTTGCTTCCAAGGGAAGTTGGGATCTGCGCAAAGGCGATCGAGTGCGGATTGAAACACCGGGGGGTGGCGGGTTTGGGAAACCTCGTTAGAAATCGAAAGGCGATCCACGAAATTAAATTAAATGACACTAATGAGAGTTTTCCTTAGTGTTGCGTCGTATGGGTTCGTGGATCGCAATTCGTTTTATCACCTACCTGGCTTCTCGGTTGATGGTTTCCCAGCCTCAAGCTTTGTCTTCGCGCCTTTGCGAGAAAACCGCAGCGCCACGGTTTTGGCAAATGGATCGCTTTGAATTAGACTGCACCGACGATCCGATAAGAATTTCTTTGAAAGAGATAACTAGCCAGCCAAATGAATAGTTCAGCTACCATGACCCGCATCAATGAACCCGAAGATGTCGATGTCCATAACCGCGGCGAACATCCGGGATGGGCGCGGCGCAGCGCCGGATGGATCGAAGTGATCGCCGGTTCGATGTTCTCCGGCAAGTCGGAAGAACTAATTCGCCGTCTGCGTCGCGCCAAAATCGCGCGCCAAAAAGTACAGGTGTTCAAGCCTGAGATCGACGAGCGCTACTCCAGGGACCACATCGTCTCGCACTCAGAGATGAAGCACGAGTCGGCCAACGTCCGCACGGCCGCGGACGTGCGCGCGAATGTCGAACCCGATACCGAAGTCGTAGGGATTGATGAAGCCCAGTTCTTCGATAACGAACTGATCAAAGTCGTCAATGAACTGGCCGAACAGGGCATGCGCGTGATCGTGGCGGGTTTGGACCAGGACTACACCGGTAAGCCCTGGGAGCCCATGCCGCAACTGCTCGCCGTCGCCGAATACATCACCAAGACACACGCTATCTGCGTCAAGTGCGGCCAACCCGCCAACTACTCGCAACGCATCTTTGAATCGGAAGAGCGCGTGGCCGTCGGCGCCACCGGCATGTACGAAGCCCGCTGCCGACAGTGCTTCGTCCCGCATGCGGACGCGCCGACAGTACATGAGGAATGAGCCGTCGCGGCCCCGCTGGCGCCTTCGGAACTTCTCGGGGGCAGTCTCCAGTTCGGAAAGGTCTAATTCCAGGTTCGCTTGGCCGTTGTCTGCGATGGCGCCGACCGTAAATGCGCCCCAGGCTTTGAGGTTCAAGTCAGCTACTCTGTTTGGCCCCACAAAAAGTACTTTTCACTTCGCTATAGTGGCAATCACCGCGAAAACATTTCGCGTGAAGATGGCTGTACTGGAGGTTGTAATGAGATAGACTGCAGGAGGGATGCTTTTAGTTACTGATTACTCGGAACTGAAAGGTCCTGAGGTGCTCGTTAATTCCAGAGGAGGCGACGCCGCTAACGTCCACAGAGTAATTACCAGACGTCAACTGTGTCGTTGGCACCTTGAGGATGAGCGTCTTGCCGGAACGTAATCTGAGGCCGTCTTTCGCAAAGATTTCTTTTTTCTGGACATCCTTGATTACGACGTTGTAGCTCGTGTAGTCGGCCGTCTCAAGAACAAGCCCAAGGAGTAACAGCGATGCGTCGTGAGGTATCTTCACTTTTGGAGGCCCGCCGCTACCCCTTAGAGAACCAGCGTACAGAAACAGCGTGGCCATACTTGATGACGCGGCTTTTGGTGGATTGCTTCCTTCTTTTTCCTTTTCTTTTTGCCGCAACTCTTCAAGCCGTGCCAGTTCTTCGGCATTGCGAAGCTCTTGAGCTTTGATCTCTGAGGCCTTCTCCTCAATCCTGGTGTTTTGTTCGGCGGCTACTCGATTCAGTTCTTCCCTCTGTCGAGCGATCGCGGCTCTCTCATCCGCCAGTTGTTGCGATTCGCGGCGCAGCCGCACCGACTGCACGACAATTGCGGCGCCGCCGATTAGAACGAGTAAGAGGCAAGCGGCCATCACCAAAGTCAATGCCGGCTGTCGCTGAAATAAATCTTTGAAGAGACCTTTCCACCACGGAAGCGTCGTGACCGTGGATGGAATCACTGGCAGACTCGCGTTAGGCGATGGGAGTTTTGCTGATGCATCCGGCAACTCTTCAAGCCGGATGTCGGGGATCGCTCCGGCGAAAGTCCGGGCAAAGGCGACCCGTTGGCGCAGACGCGGAGACGTTTCCACTTGCTGTTCCAGATGCTTCCGGGCCTGAGCAGGAAGCCTCTCATTCACATAGGCATCGATGACTTCACTCTCCGCAATTTGCAGTTCCTCGAATGCCTGATCACTGGCGAAGTAGCGTGTCTCGAAACTCTTCTCCTCCTCTCCAGACAATTCTCCGAGCAGGTAGCGAGCCTCAAGCGATGCACTGTCTAGGTATCCCGCCAACTTCGAACCTCCCCTAACATAGGTGGCGTCTGACCCATTTCATTTCAACCCAAGGTGGCCTCGCCCAGGCATTTGACTACACACTGCTCGAGCCTGGTTCTAATGCGAAAAGCCCGAATTCGCAGGGCATTCAGCCCCACGCCTAACCTATCAGCCATCTGTTTTCGGAAATTAATCTTCGCGCGCTTCTCCTCCTGATAATATCCCAGAATTACAATGCGATCTTCCGCCTGCAGTTCTTCGAGACAAGTATCCAGGCAACTCAGGCGAGTTTCATGCTCTTCGTCTCCCGCCGAAGGATCAAATGACCGGCCGTCAGCCAGATCTATAGGCAAAGGCTCGAGCAGCGTCGGTTTTCGCTTCTCCAAAAGAACATAATGGGCAATGCCGTTGAGATAGCCCATCAGATTATCAATCCGCTCGCCCTCCTCAATTCTTCGCGCGGCCCGATCGATTGTCTCGTCAGCGCATGTGTCGGGCGAGTCGCATGTATGCCACTCGAAGAACCGGACCAGCTTGAGGTAGGCGACCAGAAGCTGCTCACTGGCCTCCTCTTCGTCGGAGGAGAAACAAGCGAGCAGTTTGTCATAAGCACCCTTGGTTAGGGACCACTTGCCACGGGGAACGCAAACGCCCATGGGAAGCGAAGCCTCATCGAGAGAGGGTTTGTCAGATTTTGAATCCGCAGGAGTCAAGACATCCCACCATGCCCCGCTTTGGACTTAGTGAAGCAGCAGACAAATGCGGATTATAGTCCAGATAACATGTTTAGTGTCGAAGAATTACTTCCATTCACCCTGAAGGACAAACCCGGCCCAATAAAACGGTGAACGCCATTGGCTTTGATGGGCAAGTTTGAGCTGCGCCTGTTGTAGCGCAGCAGCGGGTTTCAGTCCGTTTCGGAACATCTGCTTGTAGAATTCCTCCATCAGGTATTTCGTCGCTTCGTCATCCACTCTCCACAAGCTGGCCACCACGCTCCTGGCTCCGGCATAGGTGAAGCCACGAGTCAGCGCGATTAACCCTTCACCCCTAATCTGTTTGCCCACTCCGGTCTGGCAAGCGCTCAGCACCACCAGATCCGCCGGCAGGTTGAGATTGTAGATATCGTGAAGCCGGAGAAAACCATCCTGTGGTTGACCCTTCGCGTCGACCAAAGAAAGCACGATGCCGGACAACTCAGGATGATCGAGATCGGCGAAGCCGTGCGTGGCGAAATGGATTATCCGATATTGTGACAAGCCAGGACTCATGACCGTCGCGCGACTCGCATCGAAACCGAGTGCGGCCATACCTTCACCTTTGGGCACGACCTTCATAATGGCTTCCGCTTCATCGCGCGATTCAGGCAGCGCAGAGATTGAGCCAACGCCCATGTCGTCGATCGCGCGCATCAAATCCGAACGAGTACGCGCGCTTGTATCGCCTGATGATCGCGATGAATTCGGGCCAGGTTGTGGCTGCCCGTTGCGGGCTTTGGCAGCGCGCCGGTTTTCCAACTCTAGTTTGAACCCCTCCTGATCAAAGACTGGATCGGCCAGCACCGCCAGAGCATGCCGGGCGGGTTGGCGGCTTCCGAATTCTTTGCGTTGCAGGGCCAGCACCGACGCCGAGGCCTCGTAAACAATCTCGTGGTCCTGAATCAGTTGCTTAGGGTCATTCATCGCGCCGGCCTTTTTTGGCGTGCTTACTCTTGCGGCTCCATCCGAAGGAGTGGCGCTCTGCGGCTCGAGGAGAGCTCCAAAGCTAACAAGCTGCAAAGCTCCATCAGGCACGATCACCAGCCGCTTGTTACCCAGCAGCGCCGCCACCGGCTCAATCACCAGCTTGCTAAGTTCGGCTGCGGCTTTCGAGTATTCAGCGTCTGCTTGAACACGGTGGAGTTCCACCTGTTGAGGACTGACATTCACCCCTGAGCGATTGCGTTCCGTTAGCGCCTTGTTCATGCGCTCGGCCGTGGCTTCGATTTCTTTTCGCCCTTTCAACTCAAAGCCCTTGACTGCATCGGGCGTGACGGCCCAGACATAACTGCGCTTGTCGCCAAGTGAGTATTCGAGCAGAAGAGTATTCTCATCGACCAGATTCTGAATCTCGGGAAGAGTCAAAGGCTGAGGCTGAGTCAGGTGGGCATATCTCGGGCTATTTGTGCGGATTCGATCTCTTACGTCTCGATCCTCAGTTACTAATTCAAGAATCTCTTGAGCGCTAGCGTCGGCCTGTTCAGCACTGTGTTTGCCGCTGAGCAATTTGGTTTGGGCCTCAGACTTAGCGGTAAGTCTCTGCTGAATTTCGTGCTCTCTCTTAACCAAATCCTGGCTGACCCCTTCCGTAATGTCGACTCGCGCTCCGTTGAGCATGTCTATCAAGCTACGCGCGCGCGACGCCTCGCTCGCGTTCAATGAGGTCGCCAAGCGTTGTGTCGAACGGTTTTGCAGATAGAGGCTCATGTTGAGTTCTATGTTCGACTCATAATAATTCTGCTGCGCAGCAAAATAGGATGCTCGCAGCCGAGTACTGGAGACATTTGTTCGGAGGGACTCGATGATAGTAAGCGCAGCTTCGCTGTGTCTGACAGCTTCGTCAAGTCGATTGAGGTCCCCCTCGGCACGCGCGATACCCAGCAGGGTGGTCGCTTCACCGCGCCGGTTCGCTATGCTTCTCCAGATAGACAGCGCGCGACCGAAATCCTCCCGAGCTTGCGATTGATTGCGAAGCAGGCCATACGCTTCGGCCCTTTTATACAAGGTAACTGCCTCGCCTTGCTGATCACCGTTCTTCCCTAGAAGTTCTAGTGCGTTGTCGTAAGCTTCCAGTGCTTTCTGCGGATTGTTTTGAAGAAAATAAACTGCGCCGACATTGGTTAGCGCATAGCCTTGCCCTCGAGCGCTTTGTCGTAGTGCGAAGGCTCTGTGAAAATCCTGCAGTGCTTCGCTCAGGTTTCCTTGCGAAAGATTTACTGACCCGATGTGACTCTGGACGTTACCTTCCGCGTCCGGGTCCTTGATCTTTTCATGCAAGAGAAGCTGCGCCTTTTTGTAATATTCCTGCGCTAGCGTTGGCTCGCCAAGGTCTTGATGGAGCTGACCGATATTATCCAGGCAAGCAGCTTCTCGTTGGCTATTCCCAGTCCTTTGAAAAATGGAAAGGGCCTGTTCATACCCATCGATAGCCTGCTGCCATTCTCCCAACTTGTTTAATGCTTCGGCTACATTATTGAAACCGATCCCCAGCTGGTCGCGATCGCGAAGTTGATCACGCTTATCGAATTCCAGCCAAACCTTCAATGTTGCTCGATATTGTTCCAATGCTCTTAACGGCTCACCCGACACATCGTAGATGCCGCCAATATTGTTCCGAACGTTGAATTCTCCTTGCTGATCATTTTCCGACTGTCTGAGCGGTATTGCTTTTTCGTAATTCGTCAACGCTTCGCGCAACGCGCCAATTCTATGATAGGTCAAACCAATGTTGTTGAAGACACTCGCCTGCCCGCGCTTGTCCTGATGATCCTGATACAGTTTGAAAGCCCGGTTGAGGGAGTCCAGCGCCAACTCATGTTTGCCCAACTCGGAATAATTCAGGCCACGATCATTTAACAAAGAAGCTACTAATCTCCAATCGTGATCGGAGAGATGAAGAGGGAGCATCTTTTCAAAGTAATCCGCCGCCGTCTGAAGTTGACCGAGACTGCGATAGGAACGCGCGATGGAATAAATTGTGAGAGCTTCCCAATGGGCGTCTTGTGTGCTACTCCAATAGGCCAGCGCTTCTTCATACTTCTTGATTGCCGCCAGGCGAGAATCTTTGGTTGCCTTGTTTGACAGCTGACGTCCAGCCGCAAACGCCGCTTCGGCGGCGTTGCGGTCCTTGTCAGCCTGCGTTGGCTCACGCAGCTCTTCAATCGAGACCTCGTATTGCCCCGCATTGGCCCAGGCCTCGCTGGATCGCAAATCGAGCCGGTACTCTCCCGTGACTGCGGCAATCGTGGAACAATAGATTGGCCCATACGCGCCGCTGGGATTGTCCATCTCAATGACGGGCTTGCCGTCGCCATCGAAGAGGTCCGCTACGAGAATGATCCCGTGTTGTTCAATCAGCAGGCGAACATATTGACCGGCAATGAGTGAGAGATTGAACGAGCAAGTTTGCCCACCTCGGATGTCTTGTTTGACAATTTCACCTAATTGTAGCCGGCGCGGGACCTGAGTAGCAGGGCCCTGCGTACAACTATTTGCCGGCACGCTTCCGCAAGCTTCAGGCTGTACTCGAGCTCTTGCCGGGCCAATCGTGATTTGGGTGATTAATACAAGACAAAGGAATGCGAGCACGAGAGTACGCACATCGCGCGTTTGAGTTACGAGAAAGAAACCAGCCGGTTCGGGAATGCCGCGCGGCGGGCATGAGAATCCAAACCGCAAGAGAATTCTCTTCAGAACTGTTGTTAACACCGGAGCGCGCGCCATACTATCGCCTTCTCGCTGATTTCTGGTGTGCTATGGATCCGTACCCGATGAGCTGGCCGACTCGCGATGACCTACGCGACTACACATGACCGCCAGGAGGCGATCATGTGTCGTCCGTCGAGCAGAATCTCGCTTCAAGACTCTTACGGCTGAGTGCCGGTCCAGGTACCTTCGTCCTGGGCTAAGAGGCCTACCGCTTTCTCCTGCTTCATCGATTCTGCTACTTCGTCGGGCGCGGCGAAAGGAAAACGAATAATCCTCTTTACCCCTATGATCTTGTTGATCTCGGATGTAGCAGGATTATAAATTGCAACCCCACGATATTGTAGCCGCACAAGCGTGGAAACCCTTTGGTCAATTTGTACCAGGTACCTAGCCGCTGGAGCCTCGGGAATCTCGAGTTTCTCGGTGATGCCGCTGATATGGTTGGGGCCGTGGGTGCAATTGCTGGCGTCTCCGTTGGCCAACATATTCGTAAGGTCAAATGTCACCCCGGCGGCATCATCGACGCCGTTAACCTGCGATTTCCAAACCTTACCTAACTCATGTGCTGCTGCCATGTTTGTCTCCTCCAAGTCTTAATTGACCGTCGCAAGCCTGCGCGACCTCGGTAGAGGTTTATTACACACACTCGATTCGATATCCAAAAGCCTGTGACGGTATTCTCAATGAACAGTGACCTAAGTCTCAGAACTCATTTTCTCCTGTAACCCTTGTCGAAGTTCTTTCCACTAAGAGTTTATCTATCCCGGTCGCAATTTGTCTGACGGGTATGGGTTTTCTCCCTGCGCTGCGGACCAAAAACACCAATTGAGATCGCGCAAATAGGATTGAAACGTCGCCTGCTTCGACGAAAGAGACGTCGCCGATTGGAGGATGGGATAGACGCTTGACCCGACGAAGCAAGTGAAATTCGCCGAGTTCGCGTAGCATGAACTCTCGAGCCTCATGCGAGGTTTTCCATTCCGCGAGATCCAGGCGAACGAGTACCTCGGTATCCGCGGGGAAAAGCCAAAGCGATTGAAATGCCTTGATCGAACCCGCAAATTTCGGTTGCTGCACCGGCAGCTTGAGTGTCCATTCTGGCAACAACTGTGATGCTAAGAAATCATAGTCCACTGACGGGAGACGCACCTGGGGAGCGAGATTGCTCCAAGCCGCGTAGTCATAGCGAAGCTTCAAAAATCCCAGAAGGCTGGGATCGAGATGTCTGCAGTCTCCCTCGACGCTATACCCAATCTTGCGGCAACTGAGCGTGTCCGGCTTTAGAAACAGGTCTGGACTCAATCGAAACCGATAATGCTTCTCCCCTGTTCTCCCAAAAGGAATATTCGCCGGAAGGAGTGCCACAAACGGAGGAGCTTCAGGCTGATCATCTCCATCCACCTGTAAGCATGCGTCGAATAGTTGACCGTCTTCCGTTACGTTGCCCTTCCACGCCACTTCGTGACCCAAGAATTCGTCAGGACTCTCCTGAGGAAAGCCAAGCAATTTGATCGGTTTCGTCTGAAAATCACTTGGTCCCAATTGTAGTTGTCTGAGATTACAGCCCGCCAGATTGGCGAAGCTCGATACAGCCGTGGCGCAATCGGAACAATTCATCATCGAGGCCGCATTCATTCCGCCTCTTAGGAGATCGAGAAACTCAGTGCAGTTGAAATTGGGACAAGAGTAAAAGGGTGATCCCGAGTAGATCACACCACGTAATCCAAGATCATAAATATTCTGCGTTACAATGCTCGCAGCATCGTCAGGGTCGTGTGCCCCAGCCGCCCAATCGCACGCAAATTCCAACGCATCAGCCCACGGCAGTTGAGTATTACCGTCATTGTAGGGCGTCTGTTCCCATGGACATCCAGGAATTCCTAAGACCGTGTAGATTCTGTGTCTGGTAAGCGCGAAGTCGGTCCAATGATCGCTTGGCTTGGCGCGAAACTGCCAGCGCCATTCGGTATTGCTCACGCTGATGCCGGCACGCCAGAGTTCGACATCTTGCAGTTCGAAGGTTTCGTAGCCAGTTTCGCCAGTTGCGTCAAACTCAATCTGCCTCTCCTTAACTGCTCCTAAGATATTTCCACGCCGTACCGACTGGACCGGCGAAAACAGGCGCAGCAAAAAACTGAGGGGACTACATCCCAAGGCTTGACGACGTTCTGCGCGTGCCTGAACGGCACGCACCCGTATCTTGTGATCAGTGGCGTCAGTGGATCTGAATTTCGCCTTGATTGTGAGGATATGTCCCCGTGTCTCGCGAATAGCATAAGCTGCAGGCGAATGCTCCGGCAGAACACTCGCACCCCGCCGCCACTCGGGCAGGATTACTGGCTCAGTCTCATTCCTCCGGATATTAAACGCATCGGTCGTTGCCGATGTCTGGTCGTGGTTAAACTGGATTGCCTCGAGTGCTACGTTCATTGCTTTTCCGAAAAGCGAAACATCAACTGCCGACTTACGACAGCTTTGGCCAGGTTGTCGATGCGATTGTGCAAGGCTAGCGCGTTTAGCTTCTTTTAACTTCGGCGACGCCCCGCTCTGAAGAATGAAGCCCGAGGAGTTCACAAAAGCGGGTCGAAGTTACCGACGCACTCTAGTACAGACAAAATAAAAGTCAAGCAAAATGTCTAAGGCGCATGCGATAGATCGTCTTTCGTAATGCCTTACCTTTAGACCTTCTGTTGCCTGGTAATTACTCTCATCATGGGTGCCCGTCTTGAGTGATATCCAAAGCCAAAACCTTTCAGCTGCCGTTGCTCGTCGAACTGATTGTTTACGCGTTCACAGGCGCTTAAACTCGGTCCACCACCTAATACTTACGGGTTCTTAGACATTGTGTATGCACCAATAGAAACTGTTTTGTTCAGCTTTCCCGTTCACCCACGCAAGAACCCTTCCCACCCACGTTCTAAACACACAAAGGCCTACCGCAGTTTCTAATCGCGGAGGCAGTTTCGGCTCAAGCTGTGTGGAGATATCTCCCCGGGCTAGCGCACGGCTAAGTTCTCAAACGTGCGAATTCGAAGGGAGAAAAATGATGAAGACGAATTTGATTAGTTTGGTGGCGGGTCTCGTCCTGATGATCGCGGCGCCCATCGGCATGGTCGCCGGAGCCTGGGGCGGCCATCCGGGGCAAACCGCGAACAGCAGAGACGAGTACCGGCTCGAGGGACCATTTACGCAGGGCAACCTAACGGTGTTTCTGATTCACGGTAAGGACAGAATTAAGGGTCAGACCTTCATAACGCTGCAGGAGGCCCTGGTGCAGAGGAAAGTCATCGTGCGTGAAACACAATCGGTCAACGAGCTCACAATCGAAAACATTTCCCGCGAAGAGGTCTATGTGCAGTCGGGCGACATTGTGAAAGGCGGTCAGCAGGATCGCATGATGGCAGTCGATCTGATTCTGCCGCCCCGCTCGGGCAAAGTGCCGATTTCTGCGTTCTGCGTCGAGAACGGTCGTTGGAGTAAACGCGGGAGGGAAGAAGCAACGGTCTTTAGTTCCTCGGCAAACTCCGTAGCCGGCCGCGAGTTGAAGCTAGCGGCGAAGGACGCGGAGTCACAGGGCGAAGTATGGCGCCAGGTAACCGTCGCGCAGAATAAGCTCAGTGCCAACACCGGCACGCGTGTGAATGGCGCCGCGTCACCGACAAGTTTTCAGCTGGCGCTGGAGAATGAAAAGGTGCAGGCGAGCGCCGACAGCTATGTCAAGGCACTCGGTAATATCGTCAACGGCAAGCCTGATGTTATTGGCTACGTGTTTGCTATCAACGGCAAGATTAACAGTGCGGATGTTTATGCATCGAGTTCGCTATTCAGGAAACTTTGGCCGAAGCTGCTGCAAGCGAGCGCGATCGAGGCCACTGCGGAGCTGCGACGTGGCAAAACATTCACGGCTCCGCCGGCGGATGCGGTCAGGGGTTTCCTTGATGATTCGCCGAAGGGAACTGACGAGAAGCAGAAAGACGTTTCTTCTCGTGTCCAAATGGTGACCCGCGAGTCCAAGGAAAACGTGTTTTTTGAAACTCGCGATAAGACCAAGTCCGACGCCTGGGTGCATCGGAATTACATTAAGAAGGACTGAGGCTGGGAGCGCGGACATCCTTGTCCGCCTGAGCGCGTAGCGCGAAAAAGATGAGGAGCGAAGCATTGCGCTTCGCTCCTCATTAATTCTTGCAGGGACCTGAGAGCGCGCTTCGCGCGCTGGCGGACAGGATGTCCGCGCTCCAGGTCGGAGCTCGACCTAGTGAACCACCTTGGTCGAATACAAGATGCCGTAGAGTTCGTCCTGGTGCTTGGCGAAGGCACCGTCATCGGTGGACAGAATCATCGTTATCAATTGGTTCTGTCCGGCATAAGTGCGATAGGCCTGCCATTCCAGACGCCGAATATCGCCCGGCGTCTCCTGCTTTGATTGGCGAAACTCCACGCCACGAACACCGTCCAGTTCGAGCCATTTCACCTCGTCGTATTTGCCGTTCTTTTGCTCGGTCTTCGCGGCTTCATGCATCGCTTTAATGCTGACATCGGAAGGAAAGTCGGCGCCCATTGTTGAGATATTGACCGAGAGGAACGCGCCACCACCGCCATAGCTCAACGTCTCGTTGCGCACCTCGGCTTTTTTCCAGTTCGGCGGCAGAGTCCAGGTGATTCCCTGCTGGTCCCACTTGGCTTCCTCACCATTCGCCAGCGCAGCCAACTGGGCAGCAGTCGGCGCGGCTTTCTCGACGGGCTCGTTATCGATCTTCGACGGATTGCCCGAAGAGGACGTAGAGGATGAATTCGAATTCGAGGAACCGGATTTGAACTTGTTTGTCAGATTGCAGGCCGCAACCACCAATACAAGCGCGACGAGTAAGGGAACGTGTTTCATCGGGTCACCCGGGTTTGTTCTGAACTTCGAAAGGCAAACGCCTTTTACGCTAAGCAGGCGTAGGTGTCAAATAGTATTGTGTGCAGGGAGTGTCTAATTTGTGATGAGGTCAGTTCCGGGAGCGGTAGCGACCGGGTCAAATTTTGGCGATCTCGACCGTGGCATGAGTTGGAGGCCCGGTCGCTACCGCTCGCGGTACTGACTCCATCATTGTCATCGATCCCGCGCTTTCCCTCTCAAGTGCTGCACGTGTTATTCTTGCTTTCGAACCCCCCGCCAGTCTGTCTAATGCTTAGCGGCGATCGCACGCCCACAACAACAGAGGTCAACTATGCCCAGAGTCCGAAGCTTTCAAAATACAACGACATTAACCCTGGCGTTTGGAGTTCTACTCGTCTTTGCAGACAACGCGTGTCAGCCTATGCCGGGCTCGAATGCTAACGCCAACGCGAACTCGAACGCTAATGCGAATTCGCAAACCAGTGCCGCTAACGCGAACTCTAATTCCGACAGTGCCAACAATGGCCCGACCATCAATACTCGCGAGCCGGACAAATACAGCTCGACACTAGTGTTCAGCCTTGAAACGCAAGGCGGCGACAAAACGATTGGCATCCCGTCGCTCTCAGTGCAGGTGGCGCGCAATGGCGACGATCGCCGCTTAGAGTTCAAACTGCCCGATGGTTCACCGCTGGTCTATCTCGACCACAGCAACCGGCATTATGTGATTCTGCCAGCGCGCAAGCAGTATGCGGAACTGACCCAGGAGGCCACCGGCGTGCAGATTCATAAGCTGATTACGCCCGGCCAATTGGTCGAGGATTTGAAGAATATTAAAGGCGTCGAGCGTGTGGGTGAAGGGCCAATGGACGGCCGGACTGCCGATAAGTATCGCTACACGACCTCTACCAACACGAACACCAAAGCCGGCGAAGTAAAGGCGGAAGCATTTGTTTATGTCGACAAGGAAACCGGATTGCCTTTGCGGGCGGAGCTGCTGGCGGAAAGTTCCGGCGACGTTAAAGGCGTAAAAGCGGCCCGCGTCGTGGCAGAGATGCACGACATCAAGATTGATCTCGCGCCGGATCTCTTCGAACCTCCCGCCGGATACGAACAGGTAGCACCTGAGAAAGTGCGTCAACAGATTGATGCTCTGACCAGCGCGGTCGCAGCGATCTTGAAAGCGATGATGGCCAACGCCATGAACCAATCACCGCCACCCGCGCCTTCCGTGTCACCGTAAGACCGAGCGTCGACTAATGATTAGAAATCTTCTGATACTGATTGCCGGGCTGTTAATCGGCGCAATAGCGACCGCATATTTTCTGGGTGCCGCCAGGGGAACAGCCTTGCCAGGTGTTCCGGTAAGACCGCCCGATCCGAACATGCAAACCACCGGCACGGTTGCAGTGACTGTCGACGAAAAGTTTTTCGACTCGCTGCTCGGTACGATCTTTAGCCAGCTTGGACCCCCGCAACTTAAGCTTTCACAGAGGCAAAATGAGGGTCAGGAGCAGACTCCGCTGCGGCCCGTCGCTTTTCAGAGCCAGGCCTGCAGCGACGTTCTCGTGCTCAATCCGGAAGGCGATAACGTTAAGACCGGAGTGCGTTTCACCGGAGCCAGGATTGCTGCGCCGCTGGCATTCAACGGCAGCTACAGCGTGCTGGCCCAATGTGTGCGGTTTAAAGGCACGGGCAAGGCCACGGTTGATCTCTCGTTCGACCAGGCTAAGCAGACAGTCTTTGGTCAGTTGAATGTTGAGGACGTGACGCTTGATGACGTCCCGCCAATTGTCAGTAGTCTGGTGACGGCTTTCGTGCGTAAGACGATCGCTGAAAAGCTAAATCCGTTTGAGGTCCTGCAAGTTTCACAGCTGGCCCTCTCTCTCAACATCCAGGCGAGCGGGGGAACACTCAAGGCCCGGGTCAAAGATGTGCACGCTGAAGTTCAAGAAGCCGTTTTGAAGCTATATCTTACCTATGACTTCAGTGGCGAGAAGAAGTAACGACCTCCGTTTGGCTTCCTTGTTTCTTGAAGGCCTCAATAGACGAGGACGACCCCACCCCGAAAATTCACCAGCCGACTTGCGGGAAATGCTTGTGTGATTTCGAGTGAATTCGTGGATCGCATCAACTTCCCGCTTAGCCCGCCGCTGAATTTCAGACCACTACACACAATCTCAACCACAAAAAATTACTTTACGCATGAAATGTTTTGCTTCGTATTCCCATTCACCCAACGAAAAGGGAAACCAACGCTTCTCGAGGGGGGGCGTTTATACGAATGGAGAACAATCATGACGAAGAAACTTCTTGCAGTAATGCTTTTGTCGCTGACTATTTCGGCTTGTGAGCCAGCCGGCACAGAAAACAACTCGAATGCGAACAGCAACGCGAAACCGGCCGCTTCGACGCCGGCCCCGGCGACGCCTGAGCCGAGTCCGTCGGTCAAACCACAGTTGAAAATCGGGGATAAAGTCAAAGTCACCATCAACGGAACCGCGACCGATGCCACCGTCGTCACCGTGGATGAGAAGTCCGGCAAAGTGACGGTGAAGGTTGAGGGTCAGAAGGAAGAAAAGACGGTCGCCATCGGCGACGTGATAAAGAACTAGAGCCGTGACGCTGGGTCGCGAGAGCGCCTTTGCCTGATGAGGGCAACTCAAATGGGTCGCCCTCATCAAACGGAGAAGTTTTGGAGTGCGCCGGCAGAGCGTAGCAGCGACGGCGCTTTGGTTTGGAGTATCGGACCCAGGCGACTCATTATTTGTCAGACGGAACTCCAAACAATCCAAAGCGGTGTCGCGCTGCGCTTGCCACCGCACTCCAGAGATATGTCACCCGCGAAAACACTTCATATACTCAAGCAGGAAGAATTCGATCGACTGCTAAGGTGGCTCGATCCTGAACCCGAGCAGGCGGGCCTGACTTATGAAAAAATTCGTTGGCGTCTGGTGGCAATATTGACTTCGCGCGGCTGCATCTGTCCGGAAGAATTGGCGGACGAAACCATTGACCGGGTGGCCCGCAGAGTATTGGATATTCAGGACTCGTACATTGGCGACAAAGCCATATATTTTCTGGGTGTCATGAACAACGTCCATCACGAATACCTGAAACGGCCGATGATGCCGCGGCCGCCGCAACCCGATGACGACGTCGAAGCCAAAGAGAGCACTCATCTGTGTCTAGAGAAGTGCCTGGCCAAGCTTTCACCCAGTTCGCGTCGAATGATCGAGCGATATTACGCTGAGGACAGACGAGCAAAGATTGATCTGCGCCGGCGGATCGCCGCCGAGCTGGGCATTGGTCTTAGTACTCTGAGGCTGCGCGCGCTGCGCATTAGAGGCAAGCTGCAAACGTGTATTGAGCATTGCCTCGTGTCAGAAGCCCGACCGTAAGGGAGGGCCCGCTGAGAATTTATGGCCACCGATAGCGAACAATCCAGGAACGAGAATTCGGCAGAGTTTTCCGACGAGGCAATTCGTCGTTTCTTGCTGGGCCGTTTGAGCGCGTCTGAGCAGCCGCGCTTCGAACGACGGTTGTTTGAGGACGACGGTTTGGACTCGCGCGTGCGGCTGGCGGAATTGAATTTGGCCGACGACTACGCTTACCTACGCCTTACTGCCGGCGAGCGCGAACTTTTTGAAGAGAAGTTTTTGCTAAGCGCGGATCGCCGGCGCAAGGCAGAAGTCTCGCTAGCTTTGCGAAATCGCTTCGCTTCCGCTTCAGTCGTGGAGCCGAAGCCGACCTTCGTCGCGGGAATACGATCTCTACTGCTGTTCAGGCGGTCGGCGTGGCGATACATGGTTGCAGTTGTGATACTTCTGCTTCTGGCCGGCAGCGCCTGGGTAGTTGTGAAAAAGGAGAAACGTATCAAAGAAGAGATAGCGAAGCCGTGGATCCGCCGCCGCTCACCCACTCCAGCCGTTCCGCTCGAGTCAGATCATCCGACGAATAATGCTTTGCCCGAACACCAGACAAGTCCCTCGCCAATGCCTGTACATGATCAAACGCCTCCGCCATTGGTAAGCATACGCATTGTCCTAAAGCCGTCGGGTCCTTCCGGCACTCCTGATATTGCGTCGGTGCCTCTTCCGGGAAAGGACCAGCGGAGCGTGCGATTCGAACTTCCGTTGAACTCTAACCAAGCGGGAACGTATTGGGCAGAACTGTTAACATCTGACGGGCAGTTAGTCTTTAGCGCAAACGCAATTAAGGTCCCTGAGAACGGAACCGCGCAAATCGACCTCGATGTTCCGGCGCGTTTGCTGGAGATCGGCAATTATCAGGTTAAAGTGTCGAGGGATCATGCGAGAACGAAAGAGAATGTGGGACGCTACTATTTCCGAGTGAAATAAACTGAGGGCGAAACAGATTGGGTTACCTAGCAATCCTACTTCACGCGACTCTTCCGCCTTTTCAAAAAATCAATCAAGACGAATTGTGAGAGATTCGAAGGGTTAGCAAAGTATGCCTTGCCATTGGTCATCGCGGTCATCTGCTTAACGAACTCGACCAGGTAATAGTCGCTGGCCAGCATGAAGGTATTGATCATGATGCCCGCCTTGCGGCAAGCCTGGACCTCGCGAAAGGTGGCTTCCATCACGAAAGGGTCGCCGCCCATCGAATTCTTATAGAGCTTCCTGTCAGAACCGCTTGCGGTAGCGGGCGGTTGACCGCCAGAATGCCGCCGACCCGCCGACGAGAACGCAGGCGCCCCCTCGACAAAACACGCCGTCGGCTTTCCGTCCGTAACCATCACGATCTGTTTCATGTCTTTTCGTTGAGCCTGCAAAATCCGCCGCGCTAAACGCAAACCTTCCGCGGTGTTTGTGTGATAGGGCCCGACCTGCGTCGTAGCGAGTTTCGCCAGCGGCAACTCTTCCGCGCTGTCATGGAACAAAACGATCTTCAGCGAATCTCCCGGATACTGCGTCCTGATCAAATGACCGAGTGCCAGCGCGACTTTCTTGGCCGGCGTAAAACGATCTTCGCCGTAGAGGATCATCGAGTGTGAACAGTCAAGCATCACCACGGTTGCACACGATGATTGATAATCACATTGATGCACATGCAGATCGCGGTATTCGAGATTAAGCGGGACCGAGAGCCCCTCGCGTTGGATTGCCGACAACAACGTCGTATTCACATCGAGATTGATCGTGTCGCCGAATTCATATGGCTTGCTGGCTGATTCGGCCTCGACGCCAGTGGCCAGATGCAGCGTGTCATGACGGCCGAGCGAGCTCTTACCTAAACTGCCGAGGAGACTGCGCAGAGTTTTGTAGCCAAGAAAGTCCAACCCCTTTTCGGTCACCTCAAACTTGATATTGCGCGGCAGAGGTTCCTCAATCTGACCCTGACCATCTCCGCGCCCCCTCTCGCGCCGCTGCTCGGAGTGCTGCGGTTCTTCGTGCAGAGTCAGATAACCCTCTTCGACCAGACGCTCGATCAATTGATTGAGCATCTCCTGGAGTTGCGAGCCTTCGTACTTGCCTTCGTTCTCGTCGAGCATCTGCTTAATCTGATGTTCGCTGAGCATGCCCTGATCAATCAGCGCCTGTAACAGCGCGCGCCGCAGAGCGTCGAGCGAGGTGTCCTGAGCCGTTCGCTCGCGCGTCCAGTAATAATCGTCGTCATAGCCGGAAGAGAGCAGGGAGTCAGACAGACCTTCCATCAGGTCGCCGAGATTGATCCCGAAGACGTCGAGGCCATTGAATTTTCCGTAGCGTGTGAACTTCATTTAATTAGCCGCGGATTAAGGCAGACGTTAATGAGGTAAGTACCGGGAGCGATAGCGACCGGGTGCTGATTCGCCCAACGGCTGTGTTTGCCAAGGATGACCCGGTCGCTTACCGCTCCCGGTACTGACCTCATCCTGATGCTTGAATCTTGTCTATCCGTGTTCATCTGTGGTTATTAGCTATAACGTCCACTCTCCGTAAGATCGTCATAAATCATCCCACGCCGATCCTTCTTCGCCTTCGTCACCGCCGTGTAGCCGCCTTCCTCGTTACGGCTGATCTTGTTCGCGGCGTATAGACCTTCCAGCGCCAATTCGCATGCGGCAACAGTCTGCGCCTCATCTTTGCGATTGAAGTCGAAAGGAATCAGCGCGGTTTCCAACAGTTCGGGTACTGACTCGAGCAGCAGCATGCATTCTTCAGCAGAAGCAGTGTCCGCCAGACGCAGATTGTTTCCTTCGTCAAACCATCGGATCGTGCCGGCGAATTCGATGCCCACAAAATAGCCTTCGAAGATTTCTCCCGCGGCGCGCTTGATCAGATCCTTCGCGATTCGGTGGGCCCCGATCTGCTCGCCTTCGTATTCGAGTTCCATCTTGCCGGTCATCGAAGGAATTGCGGCATAGATGTCGGCGATGCGCGGTACGATCGCTTCCTCGTCGGTTACCAGCGCGCGGCGCTCAGCATTAGACACAACCGACTCCATTACCGTGATTGGCAGCCGCTGTGATACGCCCGAATGTTTGTCGATACGCTGGTCATCGCGTGCTTCAAAAGCAATCTGTTCAATCGCTTCGCGAATGAAGTCAGGAATCAGCAAGCGATCCGCAAAGCCGTCGCGTGCGGTCCAGGCTTCCTGCCGCGTGATCTGAATTCCCAGATCGAGCTCCTTCGGATAGTGCGTCAGGATTTCGGCGCCGATGCGGTCCTTCAAAGGAGAGATGATCTTTCCGCGCGCCGTATAGTCTTCGGGATTCGCCGAGAAGACCAGCATCACATCCAGCGGCAGACGCACCGGATAACCCTTAATCTGAACGTCGCCTTCCTGCATGATGTTGAAGAGGCCGACCTGAATCTTACCGGCCAAATCGGGCAGTTCATTGATGGCAAAAATACCTCGATTAGCGCGCGGCAATAGGCCGTAATGAATCGTCAATTCGTCGCTGAGCAGATGGCCGCCTTTCGCTGCCTTAATCGGATCGACGTCGCCGATGATGTCGGCAATAGTCACATCAGGCGTAGCGAGCTTTTCGACAAAACGCGCGTCGCGCGAGACCCATGCAACATGCGCAGAGTCGCCATGCAACTCGATCATCTGTCGTCCGTAAGCACTAATTGGATGAAATGGATTGTCATTGACTTCCGAGCCGGCAAGGATTGGAATCTGGTCATCCAGAAGGTTCGTTAGCTGGCGGATGATGCGGCTCTTCGCCTGGCCGCGCAGGCCCAGCAGGATCAAGTTATGCCGTGCCAAAACTGCATTGATCAGTTGCGGGACGACGGTTTCATCATAGCCGACAACGCCGGGAAAAAGTCTTTCGCGCGCCTGCAGCTTGTGAATCAGGCTCGCGCGCATCTCGTCTTTGACTGAGACAGTGTTGTAGCCACTCTCTTTTAGTTCACCTAAAGTCCTTGCTCGTTCCATGGACACGATTCTAACCGCAAAGGACGCAAAGTTCGAACGCAGAAAAAGTGCGGCTGTTTGCCTCAACCAAAGCCCGCAACATATTGGTCAAGACAGTTGCGTTCGTTCTTCAGCTCCGTTAGGAGCGGAATATTTATAGTACTACGAGACAATTAAGTGATTAGCTCCGGAGGAGCGACATCTTTCAGCGGATGATCAATCGACACTCGCAATACATTCCGCTCTTCTGGAGCTCCGACAAATGGTCAGCGAGGAGCTATAAACATTTCGTCCCTACGGGACTATTGCGCGGTAAGAACCGTCGGGAGTTTGTGCTACCAGCCCTTCGTTTTCCAACTTCTCCAGATGCGCCAGTACCGCGCGCTCAGCCATCGCATGTGCTTTCGGCGGCACATCCGTATAGGCCCGAGCGACGATTGCTTTGGCGGTCGATGCGCCTTCGCCCACCGCTGCAAGAATCAATTCTTCTCGCAGCAGGCGGTGAGTAATGTATTCATCGATCTTCTCGTAGGGATTAGCAACCGCCGGCCCGTGTCCGCCAAACAGGACCGAAAGTTTGGGCAGCGCGCGCATTGTTCGCAGTGATTCGAGATATTCGCGCATGTTGCCTTCGGGCGGATCAATCAGTACTGAGCCATAGCCGACGATGTTGTCACCGGAAATCAACGCGCCCCTTCTTTCATCGTAAAAACAGAGATGCCCACGCGCGTGCCCGGGTGTGTACATCGCGCGCAAACTAATCGACGGTTTGCCTTTCAACTCTAAAACATCGCCATCTTCGATATGGCGATCGACGTTAACCTTGTTCTTTAGTGATTCGGCCGTCAGACGATGAGCCGCAACTGGAACTCGCGCCCCTTTCTTCTCAAGATGATCATTCAGAGCGTTGACTCCCGCGACATGGTCCGGATGAACGTGCGTCAAGACGATCTCGCGAACCGTCCTTCCTTCGGCGATCAACTCATCGACACAGCTGGCCAGTGCGCTTTGTTCATCTTCATAAGGCGATCCGGGATCTAGCACCAGGATTTCTTTCGAGCTGTAAATCAAATAAGAATTAGTGTGCGTGGCGGGCGCCTTTGTCGGCGTGCGCACGGGAAAGCAAATGTAGTTGGGAAAGAATTCGATGCGGCGCGTCGGGTCGCGATGTGCTTGCGGCACGGACAGAAATCGTTCGAACAAATCGTGCGTGAGTCCACCTGCCAGCGTCTTCAGCGCGTGCAGCACCGGCGGTACGACGATGATTTCACTGCGTTCCCATCTTGCATAGGCGTCGCGGGCGCGAATCCATTCGCCGCTCTCGAGCTCGGAGTCTTCCGTGACCTTTGGCTGTTGTTTCGGCGGACACGTAGCGAGAAAAAACCAGGTGTCAAAACGGCGTGGCGCAAACGGGGGCGTGACCCATCGGCCGGCAAAAGTGAAATCGCTCGCATCCAGGTATAACCCATAAAGCTTCAGCAACTCTGGCCAGCTCAGGCGTCCTGATTCGAGATCGTCGAGCAATGAGGCACGCTGGCCGATGGTGAGCGTCTGCGACCCGCAGGCTAGCAGCACTCCCACTTCCTCAAACAGTTCGCGCGCTCCGCAACTGATCATCGCGGCAGTTTCCGGATCGTCGCAGTTTTTAACCGGCGCTTCCGCGTCGCTGGTCTCGCGCTGGCCGCCGGGAAAGGCATAAAAGCCGCCCAGAAAAGCGAGCTTGGTGCTGCGCTTGGCCCAGAAGATTTCGGGATTAGTGGGATCTGTATCAGGCCTGAGGAGAATAATGGCGGCGGCGTCTTTGGCGATTTGGAGCGCGGGCATCTTGCCCGCATTGAGCGCGTCAGGGCGAATGGGTTCTTTCATCTCAGTGGAGCGCGAGCTGCGCTCGCGCTGGCGGACAGGGATGTCCGCGCTCCAATTACGACCAGCGGAACCGTTCACCATCGCCCGGTCCCCACGGATTGCCGCGCATGTGGTAACCGCCTTCTTCCCAGAAGCCCGGCTGATCTTCGGCGAGGAAGCGCACGCCTTTGACCCACTTCGCGGATTTCCAGGCATACAGCTGCGGGATGATTAGCCGCACCGGACCGCCATGTTCGGGCGGTATCGGGGCGCCATCATGAAGAAAAGCGAACAGCGAATCCTCTTTGAGAAAGTATTCGATGGGAACGTTCGTCGTCCAACCGTAGTCGTACGCTAAAGCCAAAACAAATTTTGCTTCCGGCTTTACGCCGGCAAGTTTGGCGATCTCGGTGGTTGACACTCCAGTCCAGACATTGTCCAGCCGCGACCAGCGTGTCACGCAATGAAAGTCAGAATAAACCTTGACCGGGGGCAGCCCCATGAACTCATCGAGCGAAAACTGCAAAGGCTTTTCGACCAGGCCGTCAACTTCAAACTTCCAGTTCGCCAGATCGACCGGCGGCGCGCCGTGAGCGTCGAGCACGGGCCATTTCTTCGTGCGTGTCTGCCCCGGCGGAATCCGATTTTCACGACGCGTGTCCGGACTAATAATGATTCCGGGATCCGAAACTTCTTCCGGTGGGCGCGGATCAGTGTGCTGATATTTCGGATCTTTGATTAAGCCGTCAAGAAAGCTCATTCCTCTGGTCCTTCTGGAGATCGCGGGGCCGTGTCATCGTGATATTCGTCCACACCTTCTTTGATGTCACTCTTCGCTTCAAGGCGGCGGCCTTTCTTTGCCGCCAACTTAATTTCTTCGGTGAAATCCCAGTGATCCATATTAGAGTGGCCGCGCTTGCCACCCTGACCTCCATCTGATCGACCTTTCGCGATAGCCATCTGTTGATCTAGTCGCCGTTGGACCGTTCCTCAACCAGCGATTCAATTAGCGACTTCTCTTTTTCAACCAGTGTGCGCAGGGCCTGGCCAAAGATTCTTTGTGACAATGAAGGATCGCGCACCAGCAGGGTACGGAAGGCTTCGTCGGGCCACTCCAACACCGCGGAATTCTCTTTAGCCTGGACTGATGCTGAGCGCGGCGTGCCGCACAACATCGCCAACTCTCCGAGAATCGTGCCGGGATTTGCGTCAGTCAAAATCAGGTGCTTGCCTTCGCGCTCGACAAACACCTCGAGTTGGCCCGACAGGACCAGCAGCACGAAATCCGAAGAGTCACCTTCTTTCAATAGCACCTGGCCGGTGTCGTGCTGTTTGACTTCACCTGCGTCAAGCAATCGCTTCGTGCCGTTGGCGGTGAAGCCTTTGAACAGGGGAAAAGTGGTGATCAATTCAGCGTAGTTTTCGTTCATAGTGTTCTCTTTTTGGAGTGCGCCGGCATATGGAGTTGGTACCACCTGCGTAAGCGGGTGAATCAAACACTCAGCAAATGCGTTGTGTGTTAGTCCCAACGGCTTACGAAGATGGTACTGACCCCATGCTCCAGAGGCGTACGACAACTTAAGTTCGTTGCTCAGCTACTTCTCGCGATTACGCAGGGATCGCTCGGCGAGTTTCACTAATTCTTCAGGCATCCACTTGCCGATGCCCTTCGCGGTTGCTCCGGCAACGCCTTTTGAGCGATCGTGCCAGGCGTCGCGAGTGCCTTCGCCGCCGCGCTCGCGTTCATAGTTTTCCGTCTGCTCCAGCGACAGCGTAATGCCCTGGGCGATGCCCGGCCAATCGTTCTGTTGGATGCCGCGCAAGACCAGCGGCAGACCCGCGGTCCAGTCCTCTTCGGGAGCCCGCGCATCCTGTTCCGGAATCGTCAAATTGTAAGTCGGCGGCAGGGGGCCGCCAGAGAACTCACGCACCAGCTGCGCCGCGATTTCTTTGTACGAAGCCTTTGAGTTTGCGCCGCGAATCGCCTGGGCGCGGCGAAAAATGTCGGCGACCGTCGGACCCTCATTTGTGTTGCCCACAAAAACTCTCCTTACCAGAGGCTGTTGATGCAGATAAGTTACACGCGCGTGGCGCGAAGCACAACCAGAGTGAGAATTCAATAAACGGAGCGCGGACATCCTGCCTGCCAGCGGGCGTAACCCGCTCATCTCTTCGACTAAAAAATCGCATGAAAGGGGTGTTCGCGCTGCGCGCTCAGGCGGACAGGATGTCCGCGCTCCGGCTACGCTTGCTCGAGGGTCTTGCGGGTAAACTCATCTTCGACGTTGCCGGTATTCAGGGTCGAGGCGGGTTCGAACAGCATGACTTCGCATTCTTCTTCGGCAACGGGACGGTGCTCGATGCCGCGCGGGACAATTACCAGTTCGCCGGCTTCGATCCATTCTGCACGGTCGCGGCCGTCTTCGCGATAGTCCATGCGAAAGCGGCCTTTCAGTACCAGGAACAACTCGTCTTCTTTTTCATGATGATGCCAGGTGAAGGGTCCCTGGAATTTAACGAGCTTAACCAACTGGCCGTTGAGTTCACCGGCAATCCGCGGATTCCAGTGATCGTGGATGCGCGAAAGCTTCTCGGCGAGATTGATCTTGTTCATTGTTTCTGACTTAAAGAGGTGACAGGATTAACACGATTTACAAGATAAGCAAAAACTTTCCTCCTTTGTTAAAGCAGATTGCTGATCGCGGTGCCCAAAACGAGAGTGTGACCTCTAAAACAAGGTAGCCTCAATTTTCCTGAATCTGTTTATCCTGTTAATCCTGTCAAGGCTCTTACTTCGTCAGTCCCATCTGCCAAAGCATGAACGCATAATCGAAGGCGGTTTCGTGAATCGCGTCGTAGCGTCCCGAAGCGCCACCATGGCCGGCCCCCATGTTCGTCTTGAGCAACAGTGGATTGTGATCAGTTTTCAGGTCGCGGATTTTGGCGACGAACTTCGCGCCTTCCCAGTAGGGCACCTGGCTGTCGTTGAGCGAAACTTTCACCAGCATTGCCGGATAGTTCGCCGGGTGTACGTTGTCATAGGGCGAATACTTCTTCATGTAATCGTAAGCCGGCTTCTCATTCGGATTGCCCCACTCGATATATTCGCTGGTGGTCAAAGGCAGGGACGCATCGAGCATCGTGTTGAGCACATCGACAAATGGCACCTGGGCCACGACTGCTTTGAACAAGTCGGGCCGCATGTTAGTCACCGCGCCCATTAACAAGCCGCCGGCGCTGCCGCCCTGAATCACCAAACGATCGCTCGAAGTGTATTTCTGTTTCACCAAATGATCGGCGCAGGCGATGAAGTCGGTGAAGGTGTTCATCTTCTGCATCATGCGGCCGGCATCCCGCCAGGGTTCGCCCAACTCGCCGCCGCCACGAATGTGCGCGATAACGAAAATAACACCACGATCAAGCAAAGCCAGGCGGCTCGCCGAAAAACTTGGCGATATGGGGATGCCGTACGACCCATAAGCATAGAGCAGCATTGGCGCCGTGCCATCTAGCTTTACGTCGCGCTTGTAGACCACTGACATCGGAATTTTGGTGCCGTCAGAGGCAGTGGCGAACACGCGTTCAGATTTGTAATTCGCTTTATCAAAGCCGCCCGGGACTTCCGTCTGTTTCAGCAGCGTCGCCTGGCTCGTGTTCATGTCGTAATCGAAAACTGAACCGGGCGTGACCAGCGACTGATAGTTGTAACGCAGCACTTTCGTATCGAATTCATGATTGGTGCTGAGTCCGGCGGCATAGACAGGTTCGGGAAACTGTATCCGGTGACGTTTGTTCGTTTTGAAATCGATGACCTCGATTTGCTGCAGACCGTTTTCCCATTCCGAAAGGACCGCGTGATCCTTGAACAGATCCACACCTTCGACCTTGACCGCGGGCCGGTGAGCTACAAACTCCTTCCAATTCTTTTCAGATGGATCGGCGACCGGCGCCGTTACTACGCGAAAGTTCTTGGCGCCTTTATTTGTGCGAATGTAGAAAAGGTCGCCGCGATGATCGACGTCGTATTCGTGATCGGCCTGACGAGGGAGGATCGTTTTCCAAATGGCGTTGGGGTTGTCAGCGGGGATAAAGCGAAATTCAGTGGAGGTCTTGCTGAACGCTCCCAGCGTGATCACGGCCTTATCCCGGCTCCGATCGACGCCGATGTCGAAGAGCTCGTCCTTCTCTTCGTACAGCATCTCGTACTTATCAGAGCCCAGAACGTGGCGAAACATTTTGTCGTTGCGCTTCGTGACCGCATCTTCAGTCACATAGAAAAGAGTCTTGTTGTCGGTGGCCCAGGCCAGGTCATCGACGCGTTCAATTTTCTCGGGCAGCAGTTCGCCCGTGCGCAGATTCTTGATCTGCAAAGTGTACTGTCGATAGCCGGTGTTGTCGGTTGAGTAGGCGAGCAGCGTGCCGTCATCGCTCGGAGTGAAGCTGCCTACGGCCATGAACTTCTGGCCTTTGGCCAACTCGTTTAGATCCAGTAGGACTTCTTCACTTGCGTCCAGGCCGTCGTGCTTGCGGCAAAAGATCGGATATTGTTTGCCTTCCTCAGTGCGGCTGTAATAGAAAAAGGCACCCCAGCGATACGGCACGTTTGTATCTGTCTGTTTGATATGGCTGAGGATTTCAGTGTAGAGCTTGTCCTGTAACACCTCAGTTGGCTTCATCACGGCTGCGGTGTACGCGTTTTCCGCTTCCAGATGGGCGATGACCGCGGGATTGGTCTTTTCGCGCAGCCAGAAATAGTTGTCGACCAGCCGGTCGCCGTTGATTTCAGTAACCTTCGATTTCTTTTCGGTTGCTGGAGGGTGCAGCATCATAGATGAGTTTCCATCCTGGGCTGAGACTTTCAAGGCAATCATTGAGATTGAGAGAAGCAGCAGCGGAAGAATAAATCGGCGTTTCATGTGATGTCTCCAATGCCGAGAGCTTGTTTAGCGCCGGGCTACATAGCCGGGTATCTCACTCGGTTTAAACGATCTAGATGGCGGGTGGCAGCCCGCCTCTGAACCCTTTTCAATAGATTTTGCGTCCAGCGACGAACGGACCCGCTCGTCAGTCGTGGACCGTTCAACCGCGTAGCGGATCGCCCCATCCCGACTGGATGTATTTTCCATCTTTGACAATGCAGGGCACGGTCGGATCGCCGCCTGAAGACTTAAGCATTTCTGCGCGCAGCTCGCGATTCGTTTGGGCGTCATGATCAATGAACGTCATGCCCTTTGAATTGTAATAATCACGCGCTTGCTGGCAGTAAGGACAGCCAGGCTTGGTATAAATAACCAGTGCCACTCAATTACCTCCGTCGATGAAAATAGTTTAGCAGCTAGGTGGGGAAGTTGCGAAGCGCTTGGAGGAACGGATAGTGCCCTAATTTGGCGATGAGGTCAGTACCGAGCGCGGTAGCGCCGGGTAATAATAATTCGCGATCCTGATTTTGCTAATAACTAAGATCCGGTCGCTCAGGCGGGCAGGATGCCCGCGCTCCAATTACAAATAAACGCGCTCCGACAAAAAAAGAAAGGGACGAGCGTGCCTCAACACTCGTCCCCGTCAGCATGACCAAGCAGGTTAACCGGATTTCAGCCCCTCCGGATTGAAACGTTAGTCATGCTGATCTGTTGGGCCCAGCAGAGGCGGGCCATGCCGTTTGTTACTCGGGCGGTTCGCGTTTGTCTTGATAGTCGCGCATATCAGCGCGGCGATCGCGAGCATCGCTTCTCACGTCGCGCCGGTCACCCCGGATGGCGCGCGTGTCGCCGGCTATCTCTCTGCGATCTTCGCGCAGTTCCTGCTTCGACGCGTCGCCTTTTCGGTCGGCGCGCAGGTCACGAACATCCGCCCGGCGTTCACGCTCATCGTGCCGAATATCACGGCGATCGTGGCGGATCTCACGCGTGTCGTTTCTGATATCGCGACGGTCTCGATGCAGGTCTTTGCCCTTCGGCCCCGCTGCGCCCGCTACCCCGCATAACATAGCGATGGCAATTGATACGAACAGACTACGAAATATTATCGTGCTCATCTTTCGATTCCTCCTGAAGTTTTATTCGGCCCCGCTTGCGCGCTTTCCGCAAGCATCGGATCCGCCTCCGAAGAGGCAGGAGGAGAGAGAACGCTAATTCGACGAATCGTTTGTCGACATCGGCATTCTTTCGCGGCGAACCCCTTACCACGTGTTTAGACGCGGACTGAACGCTGGTGGACGAAATTTTTGGTGGCAGCTGATTGAGCGTCCGATCAAGTCCTGATTTGATGGTGACAAGCCTTTCAAACTAGACTTGCTAATTCCTAGCTCACTCTAGTCTCATCTCAACATCTCAGATAAAATGCGCGCCGAAGGGAATAGGGGAAAAACTCTCATGTCCGAGGGGGACCGAGAGGAGCCCAAAACCAGAAGTGGGAAACAGCAACGACGCCAGAGCGCAAAAGGATTCGACGCACCGGGCTGAAGCGCGCTCGAACTCACATGACGGGCAACAGGGTGAGGGATCGGTCGGTTATCGAATTGCGGCGATGGTCACGATGTTACTGCTTGCACTTGGGGCGATTTTCATTTGGTACTTCGGGCGTTAGCAAAACCGGTCATAAGCGTAGAAGTTCTGGAGACTTCACTGAGGTCGCTCAACGAAGGGCAGCAAGCCCGAAGCGCCATGAACCCGATTGACCGGAGAGAGTTTCTAAAGCAGTTGCGCTATGAAGTTAGCGCCAACCGCCTGGGCGGGTGGATCCAGCCACTCAAGACGGTGTCGTTTGTTGGGCCTACCCGCTCGCGCAGGTGGTACTGACCTGATGCACGCCGCCCGCGCTTTTGATTCAGAGGCTCTTGAGATCTGTGCCACTCCTTCAGACTTTTGATCGATTTCGCTTATCCTTGTCGCACTCAGGGAGGAAATGACTTGCAATGGCGCTGATTTCAGCCAACGAACTAAAACGAAAGTTACTGATTGGAGTTGAAGGACAACCGTATGTGGTCCTGGAAGTTTTCTTTGCGTCACCCACGGCGCGGGGCGCGGCAACTATGGTGCGCACCAAATTACGGCATCTGCTCTCCGGGGCTGTCATGGAAAAGAGTTTCCGCTCCAGCGAGAAGTTTGAAGAGCCCGACGTCGAGTTGGTGCCCGCGTCGTTTCTATACAGCGACGCGCACGGTTTTCATTTCATGGATGAAAAAAGTTACGAGCAGTTTACCTTTAGCGCGGACGATGTTGAGCCGGATCGGGGCTATCTGAAAGAAGGTGTTTCCCTGCAGGTCTTGAAATACAACGGCGCGCCGGTGTCTTTGCAACTCCCTCAATATGTGGAACTGGCCATAGCTTCTACTGAACTAGGCATGCGCGGCGACACGGCCGCCGGAGGAGCCAGTAAACAAGCGACACTTGAGACAGGTTTGGCGGTCCGTGTACCGCTCTTTATCAAAGAAGGCGAAGTGGTACGAGTGAACACGCAGACGGGTGAAGTTGCCGGCCGGGCATAATGGCATCAGCGGGGTGAGGTCAGTACCGGGAGCGGTAGCGACCGGGTCTCAACACTCCATCGGTCGAGATCGCGAGGACAAGACCCGGTCGCTACCGCTCCCGATACTGACCTTATTAATGAGCAGATACCGAACAGACTCAGACCCAACCAGACACACCTACTGCTGGCTCACATCCGCGAACTCGGATAGAATCCCCCAACAATGCGGCGTTTAGTTTTTTGAGTAGCGGGAATTACTCATGAGTTCGTCCATGAAACCAGGCATCAAATTAGGCCACTACGAAATCCGCTCAAAGATCGGCGCGGGTGGAATGGGTGAAGTCTACCTGGCGATTGATACCGAGCTTGATCGTACGGTCGCAATCAAGATTCTTCCCGCTGCCCTGGCCGCGGACACACAGCGCCTGCAGCGATTCGTGCAGGAAGCTAAAGCAGCTTCGGCTTTGAATCATCCGCACATTCTCACCATCTATGAGATCGGCGTCACCGGAAATTCGCGTTTCATCGCTACCGAATTCATTGACGGAGACACTCTGCGTCCGCACATCGGCGCCGGCATGAAACTGGCCGAGGTGCTAGAGATCGCGATCCAGGCATGTGGCGCGCTGGCGGCCGCGCATGCCGCCGGCATCATCCATCGCGATATCAAGCCCGAGAACATCATGGTGCGACGCGATGGTTACATAAAGGTGCTCGATTTTGGCCTGGCGAAACTTACGGAGCCGAAAGGTTCGACGACTGACACTGAAGCTCCGACCAAAGCGATGGTCAACACCGGCGCCGGCACGGTGATGGGGACTGCGAATTACATGTCTCCGGAACAGGCGAAGGGAACGCACGTCGACGAGCGCAGCGATTTGTGGAGCCTGGGCGCCGTGCTCTACGAAATGGTCACCGGGCACGTGCCGTTTGCGGGTGAGACTCCGACCGAAACTATTTCCCTGATTCTGCAAAAGGAACCGGCGCCGCTGATCCGCTATGCGAATGAAGTGCCTGACGAACTCGAGCGCATCGCCACTAAAGCTCTGACAAAGGATCGAGAAGAGCGCTATCAGACAGCCAAGGATATGCTGATCGATTTGCGTCATTTGAAACGCAAGCTGGAAGTTGATGCCGAGATCGATCGCACAGTCCCACCAGAGTTACGCGCCGCGGTATCAACCGGCGGGATTCCGCGAGGCTCGTCGACGGCCTCTGGCGCGGTGGCGGCGACGCAGGTGGCCAGCACCCCCCCCGCCCTATCGATCTCCTCAAATGCTTCGAGCGCGGAATACATCGTCGGCGAGATGCGCCGGCATAAGAAAGCCGTGGCCCTGATCGCGGGACTTCTGGTTGTCGCCTTGATCACGGCAGGTGTCTTTTACTTCTCGCGCAAAAAGCCGGCCCTTACTGAAAAAGACACGGTGCTCCTGGCTGACTTTGTTAATACGACCGGCGAGGCGGTATTCGACGGCACTCTGAAGCAGGCCCTGGCGGTGCAGCTTGGCCAGTCACCGTTTCTGAACATCTTTCCCGACGAGCGGGTGAACGAAACGCTGCGGTTCATGGGTAAGGCGCCGAACGAGCGAATCACCAAGGATGTGGCAAAGGAAATCTGTGCACGCCAGGGCCTCAAAGCAATGATCGTCGGTTCGATCGCCGGCCTGGGAAGTCATTATGTCATCACGCTCGAAGCTATCAACGCGCAGGCCGGCGATGCGATAGCCCGCGAGCAGGCCGAAGCCGAGAATAAAGAGCAGGTCCTGAAAGCGCTGGGCAAAGCCGCGTCTCAGCTCAGAGAAAAGCTGGGCGAGTCTCTGGGCTCGCTGAAGAAGTTCGACGCGCCGATTGAACAGGCGACGACTTCTTCGCTTGAAGCCCTGAAGGCGTTCTCGCAAGGGAACGAGCAGCGAATCGCAGGCAATCAAACTGAATCCATCTCTTTTTATAAACGCGCCGTCGAACTGGATCCGAACTTTGCCCTCGCTTACGCCAGACTGGCAGTGGCTTACAGCAACCAATTCCAGACAGAGCTGGCCGCGCAGTATTCACAAAAGGCTTATGACCTGCGCGACCGAGTGAGTGAGCGCGAGCGGTTCTATATTTCGGAAAAATATACCAGCTATGTCACCGGCGACCGCGAAGAAGCCGTCAACGTCTTGAAGGCCTGGGCGCAAAGTTATCCGAATGACTACATACCCCATAATAATCTGGCGGTGAATTACAGTCTGTTCGGTCAATACGAAGACGCTCTCAAAGAGAGCCGAGAAGCTATTCGCCTCAGCCCGAACAATACCACCGCCCAAGGCAACTATGTAGAAAATTTCATCAAGCTGAACCGTTTCGACGAAGCCCGACAAGTTCTCGAGCAAACGCTGGGACAAAATCCCGACCGGCCCGTCTATCGCTTCTATAGTTCCCAGCTGGCATTCATCCGGGGCGATCAAGACACGATGAAAAGGGATCTGGACTGGTGGGTGAAGCGGCCCACAGAGACTGACGCTCTGGATTATCAGGCAGGGACCTCCGCATTCTATGGACAATGGCAGAAGGCCCGCGATTTCAGTCGTCGTTCCATCGAAATGATGTTGAGCCAGGATCGGAAGGAGAACGCCGGACAGACGGAAACTTACAATTCTTTTTACGAAGCAGTCCTGGGTAGATGTCAGCAAGCCAAAGAAGGGGTAGCTCGAGGCGTTGCACTCTCGCGCGACCGAATTGACTTAGCTTCAGCTGCAATGACTATGGCGTATTGCAACGAGTTGGGTCAGGCCCAGTCATTTGTCGAGGAGTTACAGAAGCGCTTTCCAAAAGATACACCGACGATGGGTGTGCTGATCCCGATGGTGCGCGCAACCATGGAAATGAATCGCGGTAACACGGCCGCGGCGATCGAAATACTGCGGCCGGCGAATCGTTTCGAGTTTGGAAATGTCGCCGGCATCTGGTTGACGTATGTCCGCGCTCAGATTTATCTCCGCCAGAAGTCAGGCAATGAAGCCGCCGCGGACTTTCAAAAAATTCTCGATCATCGAGGCATAGAACCTTCTTCGCTCTTGTACCCTCTGGCCCATCTTGGACTTGCGCGAGCTTCAGTCTTGAGCGGCGACACGGCTAAGGCACGGAAGGAATATCAGGATTTTCTGGCCCTCTGGAAAGACGCCGATGCGGACCTTCCGGTTTTGCAGCAGGCCAAGGACGAATACGCAAAACTAAAATGAGAGGTGCGGTTAGGGAATTGGCGCGATAGCGAGTTCTCTTTAGTGTTCGTTTCTTGTGATTTCGTGGATTGCCCAAACAGATGCGGCGAAGATCCACTAAGACACACGACACTTCCAGAACGCCAACAGTAAATAGGAGGAGAAAGAATGTCTTTAACAAGTGTAGCCGGAAGAAGTCTGGGAATGCTTTTGCTTGGCCTGTGGTTGATTCTCACTGGCCTCCTGCCACTGCTTAGTATCAAAGTATCCTCCACGGTCACCACCGGCCTCGCTGTGCTCGGCATCATCGCTGGGCTTTTGATTTTGCTCCGCCGGTAAAACGTCGTCCGCTTATGGCGTCCATGGAGTCGATGGCGTCACGGCGACAGGCACAAGATAGACTTCCCTGATGCCGCCCTGGCCCGTTGGGGCAGGCTGTCAAATTCCGCGCTTTTGGCGCTTGGGCTCGAATACTCATTACAAACCATGAACATCAGACGACAACTTCGCTTTTTCATTTTCCTCCTCTGTCTCTGTGCGCCATTTTCAGTCCTCTCTCAAAGCAAGCGATCCATCTACTATCCAGCGCCCGGCGATAGTTGGGAACGACGGAGGCCTGAAGAGGTTGGTATGGACAGCGCGCTGCTGGAGCAAGCAGTCGCTTATGCAAAGACCCAGGCCAGTACGATCCCGGCGGACTTTTCCACTCAGGTCGAAACGTTCGGCCGCGTGCTCGGACCTTTGCCAAAGTCGCGCGGCGAGACCAATGGGATCATTATCCGCAATGGCTACATCGTCGCTGAATGGGGCGACACGAATCAGATCTCTCCGACTTACAGTGCGGCCAAGAGTTTTCTTTCCACGCTGGTCGGCCTGGCCATCGATCGCGGCCTGATCAAGAGTGTGCACGATCCGATGAAGCAGTACGCAACCGATGGCGGATACGACTCTCCGCACAATGCGAAGATCACCTGGGAAAATCATCTTAATCAAACGAGTGAGTGGGAAGGCACGATGTTTGGTAAGAACAGCAACTTCCTCGGCGCCGAAGAATTCGGCCGCGGCCAACGGCGGCCACGCGAGATAAAAGAGCCGGGCACTTTCTGGGAATACAACGACGTGCGCATCAATCGCATGTCGCTTACGCTGTTGGAAGTTTGGAAGAAGCCTTTGCCGCAAGTGCTCAAAGATGAAATCATGGATCGCATCGGCGCTTCCCACACCTGGCAATACCACGGCTACTTCAATTCTCAAGTTCTCATCAACGGCAAACAGATGGAGTCGGTCAGCGGCGGCACGCGTTGGGGCGGCGGCTTGTGGATCAGCGCACGCGACGAGGCGAGATTTGGTTATCTCATCCTGCGCAGAGGAGAGTGGAAAGGTCGCCAGATCATTTCTGAGAACTGGATCAGACAAGCCACGACACCGGCGGCGATTGGTCTCGACTATGGCTATCTCTGGTGGCTCAACACGAAACGGAAGCAATACCCCAGCGCGCCTGCGAACAGTTTTGCCGCCCTCGGCGCCGGCTCGAACACGATCTGGATCGATCCCGAACACGATCTCGTGGTCGTGTGGCGCTGGCATCAGGACAAAAGCGCTGATGAACTGTTCAAGAGAATTCTGGCGGCGATACAGAACCGGGCCGGGGCAGTACCCGACCGTGAGGAGGGCGTGATCGGCACTCTGAGGGCAGAAGATCAAGCCACGTGCCGACTCACCGGCGCCGACTGACCCTTGACTCCACTCACCGTTTTAGCATAGAAGCACATCACACGTTTTCTCAAAATCTGCATCTGAAGGAGTCCTCGGGTCATGAAGAAGATTCTTGCGCTCGTTTCTTTTCTGCTAATCGCGGCCGCGTGCACAAATCAGCCGTCAACAAATACGAATATGGGGTCGAATGCGAACATGGCGACGTCGAAGTCGGCGGCGCCTTCTGAAACCGACATGATCGTCAAAGAGAAAGCAGCATGGGACACGATCAAGAAGAAAGACTATGAGGGGTTTGGGAATATGCTGGCCAGCGACTACGTCGAGGTCACAGACGAGAAAGTTTTTGACAAGGCCGGCATCGTTGCTGACGTAAAGGACTTCAATCTTACCGACGCCACATTTTCCGATTGGAAGATGTTGCCTATCGACAACGACGCCGTGATTCTTACCTATCAGACGACTCTCAAAGCCACATTCAAAGGCGACGAGGTTCCGCCCGGTCCCTATAGATCGGCGGCTGTCTGGGTAAACCGTGACGGGAAATGGTTAGACTTTTACTATCAACAGACTCCGGTGAAGAACATGCCACCACCACCGCCACCATCATCTTCGCCGAATGCGAGCAAAACGGAAAAGGCCGCTGCGAGTCCGGCGGCAACCGGACCCGATCCAATCGCTGATGAGAAAATTGTTTGGGACGCCATCAAGAACAAGAACAGCGACGCTTTCGCGGCTTTACTTGCGCCTGACTCTGTAGAACTTGAAGTCGACGGTTTCTATGACCACGCTGCTTCAGTAAAGAGCATCAGCAACTTTGATTTTTCCAAATTTGAATTGTCCGAATGGAAGAGTGCGAAGATTGATGCTGACGCGGCCTTTGTGACTTATCTGGTGACGCCACCGGCCGCTCCAAATATGGGGCCTGAGCGTCATAGCACTGTCTGGGTGAATCGCAATGGCAAGTGGGTCGCCCTCCTGCATGTGGGCACACCAGTAGCGAAGCCAGCACCGAAAGCAAAAGCGATGCCGAGTATGAAGATGTAACCTTGCTGGTGCTGAAGCGCTTGCGGTTAGCACAAAGCAGACGCAAGCCTACGGAGGAGTCTGTTGGAAAAGGGAACTCTGTGATCGCACAGAGAAATTGCTTTTTCCGACAGACTCCTCCGTGGGCTAGTGTGGTGTTTCTGAAAAGCTGTGAACAAATATAGGTTTCAAGGAGCAGGTGTACGATCCACGAAATCACACGAAGGAAACACGAATCCACACAAAAGTGGTTTGGTTCCATTTCGTGGATCGTCCGCTATTCCCATCCTGATCACATTGCAGCGAACTTTAGAGACAGGACACTAGCCTAGTGAATTCTCATTCCCTCAAGCTCTTCCAAACTCTTCGGCCAGTCCGAGCGCAGAAGTCTCGAGAGGGCGCGATCGGCGAGGAGCTTTCCGCCCGTCTGACAATGCGGACAATAGTTGGTTTCGTTCGAAGCGTAGCGGATGCGCTGGATCTTGTGGCCGCAGCGCGGACAGGGTTGTCCGTACTTGCCGTGGACAGACATGTCCGGGCGAAAGGCTGTGACGTTTTCGGGGAAGGGGATGGTCGCAACTTGGTCCGGGTCGCCTCTCTTCGTGCTGACGGGAACGCCGCGGCTGCGCTCTATCCATTCAGTTAATGTCTTGCGAGTTGAATTGAACAGACGTTCGATTTCCGCAGCGGTGAGTTTCTGGGTCAGCTTCACGGGAGACATCCGGGCGTCGAAGAGAATTTCGTCGGAGTAAGCGTTGCCGATGCCGCTGAATAAGCGTGGGTCCGTGAGCGCTCGCTTTAAAGTGTGATTGGCCGAGGTCAGGACCCTCGCAAAGTCCTGCAGATCACTTTCAAAGATCTCCAGGCCTCCAGGGTTGAGACTTTGCAGTCCAGTTTCGCCTTCGACTAAATGCAGGGACGCCCGTCGCTGCGAGCCGGCTTCGGTTAGAGAGAGAACGCCGTTGGGAAATTGAAAGGTGGCGAGGTTGTTACGCCCCCTGGGTGATGCCCTGCCAGAAGTCCGGGCCCCTGCCGCGCTTTTGCGGCGGGCGTCTTTCCAGTGCAGGCGGCCGGCAATCATCAGATGTAGAACCAGCCACAGATCATTTTCAAAGCCGATGCAAATGCGTTTGCCCAGGCGGCGCACTTGAGTGACCTTCTCCCCTTCCAGGCGCGTGATTGGGGGCGCCGCAGTGCGCAGCAGAAAAGGTGATCCGATCTGAACGCACTCGATTGTCTGATTGAGAATGCGTTGCTCGAGCGCTTCGATGTAGGCGACGATGTCAGGAAGTTCAGGCATGGAACGAAGAAGTCTTCACCTGGCTAATCAATTCAAGCGTTCGTCGTAAAGAGCGCTGCGACGCAAACCTAACTACGTGCCTATGGAATGAGCAGAAGTTTGCCGGCCGTCGCACGACCTTCCAGATCGCGGTGCGCCGTTGCGGCTTCGGCCAGCGGATACGTTTTGTGAATCCGCAGTTTCAAGTTGCCCGCAGCGATCATTCCCAGCACATCGCTCGAACGCTGTTCCAATGCTTCACGACTGGCGACATAGTGCTGCAAACTGGGACGCGTAACATAAAGCGAACCGTGTTTAGTGAGTTCCAGCAGATCAAAGGGCGGCACTGCTCCGCTGGCGCCACCGAAAATTACCATGTGACCGCGTGGTCGCAGAACATTCAGTCCGCCGGCAAACGTATCCTTACCCACGCCGTCGTAAACCACATGGACGCCCTGGTTGTCGGTCAGGCGCTTAGTCTCGCTCTCGAAATTTTGTTCGGTATAAATAATCACTTCGTCAGCACCGGCATCGCGAGCGAGCCTGGCTTTCTCTTTCGAACCAGCCGTACCGATTACGCGCGCGCCCATTTGCTTACACATCTGCACCAGCAGCAGACCAACGCCGCCGGCGGCAGCATGGACCAACGCGGTCTCTCCGCTTTTTACCTGATAGGTGCTGTGGCAAAGATAGTGCGCGGTCATTCCCTGAAGCATTGCGGCCGCGGCTTGAGTAAAATCGAGTTCGTCGGGAATTCTGACTAGACGATCAGCGGGCACGGCCGAATACTCGGCATAACTTCCGAGCACGCCGGTATAGGCGACGCGGTCGCCGATCTTGATTTCGCCGGCATCGGACCCGCTAGCGACTACAAAGCCCGCCCCTTCCTGTCCGTTGATAAAAGGGACGGGCGCGGGATAGCGGCCCTCGCGAAAATAGACGTCAATGAAGTTCACGCCGGCCGCTTCGATCTGCACGACGGCTTCGTTTGGTTTGGGCTCAGGGACCGGAAGTTCGACGAGCTTGAGAACTTCGGGACCACCGTTTTGTGCGACCTGTATAGCTTTCATGGTTCTCACTTGAGAGGACTTTAGTTATCTGTTTCAATCGTCCGCTACACGGACTAATTAACGAAATACCATTGACTCCCAGCAGTAAACTGCCGGGCTATTTTCGTTCGTCCGCTGTGCGGACTCAACTAGGCATCGCCTAAATCTTGACGAGTTGTTTCCCCAAATTCTCTCCATTGAACAAACCGATAAATGCGCGGGGAGTGTTCTCAAATCCTTCGACGACAGTTTCTGCGTATTTCAGTTTTCCCTCTGAGAGCCACTGTGCCAGTTGGGTAACACCTTCCGAAAACCTCTGGGCGTAATCCGTAATGATGAACCCTTTCATCAGCGCGCTGCTAATCAGCAGATAAGGCTGTGGGCGTGGCCCGAGATCCGGGCGGTCGAGGTTGTAGAAAGAGATCTGACCGCAGATGATCACCCGCGCGCCGTGATTGAGCAGGGGCATCACCGCATCAGAAACCTCGCCCCCCACGTTATCGAAATAAACATCGATGCCCCTCGGGCAGGTTTCTTTCAAAGCTCGACGGATATCGGCCTCTTTGTAATTAATCGCCGCATCCACTCCCAATTCCTCTTTTAGATAACGATTCTTTTCATCGCTGCCCGCAACTCCGACCACGCGATCTCCTTTGATCTTCGCAATCTGACAGACAGTCGTGCCCACGGCGCCCGCGGCGCCCGAGACCGCCACCGTCTCACCTTCTTTTGGCTGGCCAATATCGAGCAGACCAAAGTAAGCAGTTAGACCGGGCACGCCCAGAACTCCGAGCGCGGTGCTAATCGGAACGCCGGCAAGGACCTTCCGCAAACTGCCGGCGTTTGCTGAGTTGTAAAGACGCCAGCCGAGCATACCAGTTACGACGTCCCCTGGTTTGAATTCAGAAGAGCGGGATTCCACTACTTCGCCCACCACTCCGCTCTCGATTACCTGGCCTATTTCAAACGGCGCGATGTAGGAGCGGCCTTCGCGCATGCGGCTGCGCAAGTATGGATCAACTGAAATGTAGAGCGTCCGCACCAGAACATCTCCCGGTTGGGGTGTGTCCATGTCGACTATGTGGAAATTGTCGTTCGTGGGCGTACCAGTAGGACGACTGGCGAGTCGGATCTCTTTGTTTTGCATGCGAGAGATGATACGCGGGAAGGCGGCCAAGTGAAACAGGCGGCCAGGTCTCGGGAACCGCAATTGAATCGAGACAGTTTCAGCACCGACGCAAAACTTTGCTGCGCGTCCCTCCGCGAAATCTTCCGCGCCCTCTGGGTTAAATTTGATTTCGCGATGAGGCAACCCAAAGCTGACTAGTACAAATCTTCGAATGAACTCGCACTGGCAACTACAGAATTCAGTCACATTGATATTTCATGTTTGCCAAAAGAGACACTCGGATTTGCCTGAGTTTCGTACATCACCTTGACCCTGGAAATCGACACAGAAATAGCAACGATTACAATCAAATCTCCATCTTAGTAACGGTCCTCGATTGCAAGTACTAAATGTTCTTTGTAAGTCAGTGCGACCATGCGTAGCTGAAGTTAGAAATATTAATTGATGGCCCTCCAGCCATCGCTCACATGGAGAATCACTGATGAAGTTTCCCCGTATGCCTCACTTGCGCTCTGCCAAGTTCGCACCTTTCGCCATCATTTCTCTTTTCTTCTTGACCAACTTTACCGGGCTGTTTTTCAGTCCCGTTTTTGCACCCGACGTTGCCGCCAACTCATTGGAAGAAGTTGAGACGATACCGGCAGACATACCGGTTTCGGGAGACTGCGATTTGGATTGGATCATTTTTCGCGCCGGCGAGCGCGAGGGTGTTGACCCGCGATTTATTCATGCGGTCATTAAACAGGAATCTAAATATAAACCTGGCGCCACGTCTTCAGTCGGTGCTCGCGGCCTGATGCAATTGATGCCGGCCACGGCGAAGCGATTTGATTGCAAAGATCCCAAAGACGAGGCCTGCAACGTCGAAGCCGGCACGAAGTACTTAGCCTGGCTGCTAAAGAGATTCGATGGCGATGTTAAGCTCGCGCTCGCCGGTTACAATGCCGGGGAAGGATCCGTGGACAAGTATCAGGGCGTGCCGCCTTATCGCGAGACTCAGAACTATGTAAATAAGATTGTCGCGAACTATGGCAAGACCTATCATCCGATGCTCGATCCTGAAGATGCGAAAGTCGCGTTTCATTTGGTCAATTAGCTGCGGTCTCAGTACGGCTTGGTACAAAGAGTCGATCAAAAACTGTTAACGAGCTCTTCTTGTCGCAGAGAGACGCGTGAATTTAGCCGGGCCTTTCAGAGGGTGTGTCAGAAGCCCGACCGTGCGGGAGGGCCACACACGCAAACACCTCTTGATTCAAGGAAACTGCGGCGAACGGTTGCGGTTGAAGCCGATAGACGCCGTCGCGAGATCGCCCTTGCTTACGCGCGGGGCTTCTGACACGCGCCCTGAAAGACCGGCTAAATTCGAAGCGCTGCTATGCGGCGATAGGTCCACTGGTTCTGCCAGCGGCATCTTCCGCTGAGCTTCGCAAAAAGCGCCCCGAAAAATCGGTGGCCGGGTCAACGCCACTTCTAACGATCGCTTCCCCGCGGTCTGGCGCGAAGAACGTGCTTAGACTACAATCGCCCTCCTTTGAATTAATCATTCATTTGCACAATTGAGTTGAGAAACTGCCCGATCCGGAGGTTGGTATGTCAGCAGTGAAATGTCGAATCCTCTGTGTGGACGATCATGAAGACACACCTGAAATGCTTAAGCTCCTGCTCGCACAGTCGGACTATGAGGTTTATCCTGCGAACAGCGTGGAACAGGCGATGGAACTTGCGGGAATGCACGAATTCGATCTCTACGTGCTGGACAAGCGTCTCCCGGACGGCACGGGAATGGAACTGTGCCAAAAGTTGAATGCGCTCACACCAGGGGTGCCTTGCATCTTCTACACGGGGGACGCTTATGAGGTTCACCGTCTCGAAGCCATGGCCGCAGGGGCGACTGCCTATGTGCCAAAGCCCGATGTCGAGGTTCTCATCGAGACGGTTCATAAACTGCTTTCGGAGCGCGAGTGCGCGGCTGAGACAGCCAATTAATAACGATGGTCCGGGGCCATTGATCAAATCGGATTGCGTGCCTATTACTGCCCTGACGTTGACTAAAGTCCTTCCTGGCTCAAATTGCGGATTGCTTGGAGCTACTTGCGGTAGGCCGCGCGGATTTTTACCAAACTAAAAGGAGACTATTGATGTTCCGTTCGATCGAACCTGCTATTCGTTTAGTCATGCTGGCGCTGATAATCGTAGTGCTGCCGTTTTCGGTTTTTGCGCAACCGGATGCGGCAAAGCAGCAGCCATCGCCTGAGCCGCCAAAGCCCGAGCCATCAAGAAGACCCGATCAGCCTGCTGAAGATGAAAATCGGCCGCGTGACCCAATGTCGACGCCGACTTTCAACGGCTTGAGATTTCGCTCCATCGGTCCGGCTTTCACTTCGGGTCGAGTAATCGGTTTCGCAGTCGATCCGAATAACTCAGCGCGTTACTTTGTGGCCTCGGCTTCGGGTGGTGTGTGGAAGACCGTCAACAACGGAACGACTTGGACGCCGGTCTTTGACCGGGAGGGATCGTATTCGATCGGTAGCATAGCCCTCGATCCGAAAAATCCACTGACGGTGTGGGTGGGCACTGGTGAAAACAATAGTCAACGCAGTGTCTCTTACGGCAACGGACTTTATCGTTCAGACGACGGCGGCAAGACCTGGAGGAATGTCGGCCTTAAAACATCCGAGCACATTGGCCGGATTGCCATCGATCCCAAAGATTCGAACATCGTCTATGTGGCTGCGCAGGGACCTCTGTGGGGTCCGGGCGGAGATCGCGGTCTCTTCAAAACGACTGATAATGGAAGGACCTGGAAGAATATTCTCAACATCAGTGAGAATACTGGCGTCACGGACGTAGTCATCGATCCTCAAAATCCGGAAACGGTTTACGCCGCTTCTTATCAACGTCGTCGCCACATGTTCACCTTGATTGATGGCGGGCCGGAAAGCGCCATCTACAAGTCGACGGACGCCGGCGCGACCTGGAACAAAGTAAGAGCAGGTTTGCCCACGACCGACATGGGGCGGATCGGTCTGGCAGTTTCGCCGGTTGATTCGAATGTGATTTATGCGACGGTCGAAGCCGGGGACCGCAAGGGCGGCGTCTTTCGCTCGAACGATCGCGGAGGGAGTTGGGAAAAGCGCAATGAGTTCGACGCGGGCGCAATGTATTACGCGCGGATCGTTGCCGACCCCAAAGACGTCGATCGAATTTATGTGATGAATGTTTTTCTGATGGTGTCAGACGACGGCGGCCGGACCTTGCGGCGGCTCGGTGAAAAGTCGAAGCACGTCGACAATCATGATATCTGGATCGAACCCGGCAACACCGATCATTATCTGGTTGGTTGCGATGGCGGCATTTATGAAAGTCATGACCGCGGGGCGAACTGGGAATTCAAACGCAATCTGCCGGTAACTCAGCTTTACGACATAACGACTGATAACGCCACGCCATTCTATAATGTATACGGCGGCGCCCAGGACAACTTTGCTTTTGGTGGTCCCTCGCGCACCCGCAGCGTCTCTGGCATAGTCAATAGCGACTGGTTCGTTACTCAGGGCGGCGACGGTTTTCGCACCCAGGTGGATCCGGAAGATCCGAACATCGTCTATGCTGAACTACAACATGGGAATTTAGTGCGCGACGATCGACTCACGGGCGAGCGCATGGGCATTCAACCGGCAATCGGTCGGAACGAAGATCCCCTCCGCTGGAACTGGGACTCACCATTCATCATCAGTCCGCACTCACATACACGACTTTATTTTGCCGCGGACAAATTGTTCCGCAGCGACGACCGCGGTGATAGCTGGAAGGTGATTAGCGGCCAGCTTTCCCGAGGTTTGGATCGCGACAAACTGCCGGTGATGGGCAAGATTTGGAGTATGGATGCCGTTGCCAAGAACCAGTCGACGGCTTTCTTTGGCAACGCTTCGGCTCTCGCTGAATCGCCTAAGAAAGACGGACTTATTTATATTGGTACGGATGATGGCTTGATTCAGATCACCGAGGATGGCGGCAAAAACTGGCGGAAGGTTGAGAAGCTTCCCGATGTTTCCGAGCTGGCTTACGTCAGCCGCATTGTGGCGTCCAATCACGACACGAATACGGTCTATGCCGCGATCGAGAACCATCAGAACGCGGACTTCAAACCATATCTTTTCAAGAGCACCGATGCCGGGCGCACCTGGATTTCGATCAAGAGCAATCTTCCCGCGAATGGTTCGGTCTGGGCAATTGCTGAAGATCATGTCAACCCGAATTTGCTTTTCGTCGGCACGGAATTCGGTCTCTACTTTTCGGTCGACGGCGGACAAAAGTGGATTCAAATGAGAGGGGGATTGCCAACTATTCAGGTTCGCGACCTTACTATTCAGAAACGCGAGAACGATCTGGTTGTCGGGACTTTCGGGCGCGGCTTTTACATACTTGATAATTACGCGCCGCTGCGTCTGCTGAGACCTGAAATGCTAAAACAGGATGGCCTGCTGTTTCCGGTTAAGGACGCGCTGATGTATATCCAGGCCCAACCGCTGGGGGGGCGCGGCAAGAGTTTTCAGGGTGAGTCTTTCTACACTGCCGAAAATCCGCCTTTCGGTGCGACCTTCACCTACTATCTGAAAGAAGAGCTGAAAACCAGGAAAGTGAAACGGCAGGAAGCCGAACGCGACGCGCAAAGAAAAGGCGCTGCGATCGCTTTGCCGAGTTCGTCAGATTTCCGCGCTGAAGAAGAAGAGGAAGCCCCGGCGGTTATTTTCACGATCAGTGATTCGTCGGGTCGTGTGGTCCGGCGCCTGACCGGACCCATCACCGCAGGCATGCAGCGCGTTTCGTGGGACTTGCGCTATCCCGCTCCGACTCTGCCCCCACCACCAAATCCCGAAGGAGAGAATCCTTTTGATGAAGGACCGGCCGGGCCGCTGGTGATGCCGGGCATTTACAAAGTCAGCTTCTCCAAGAGAGTTGATGGCGTAATTACCTCGCTGGGCCAGGCGCAGGAGTTCCAGGTAATAGTCGAAGGCCAGGATCGAATGTCACCCGCCGATCGAACTAACCTGGTCGAGTTCCAACAAAAGGTGGCCCGGCTGCAGCGCGCCGTCCAGGGCGCAGTCGCGACTACAAATGCTCTTAAGCCGCGTTTGGTAGCAATTAGACGCGCTTTGTTGGAAACACCCGCGGCTCCTGAAAAGCTGCTTAGCGATGCCGCCGCTTTGGATAAACGCACCAACGAGATCTTGCGTGCCTTGCAAGGCGATCAGGCCTTGCGTCAGCGCAATATGAACCTACCGCCTTCGATCACTGAGCGCGTCGGCGATATCGTCGGCTCGCAGCGTATGTCGACGGCGCGACCCACGCAGACCCAAATCGATCAGTACGCGGCCGCGGCGCAGGAATTTGAAACTACGCTCAATCAATTGCGGCAGCTAATCGAGGGCGATCTGGCCAAGCTGGAAAAACAGATGGAAGCTGCGGGGGCCCCCTGGACGCCGGGTCGCATTCCTGAATGGAAGGATCAGTAGGCTGGCGGCTGTCGATTCAAATATCTTCTTACTCCCTCTCCCTTTGGTCGGGGGTTGGGGAGAGAGTCTATTGGGCGCGCCCTAGCTACGTCCCTCATCCCCAGCCCTTCTCCCAGCGGGAGAAGGGAGAAAGACCCACTACGGCTTGGCTTCTAACGACGACAGGGGTCGTGTTTGCAGGCCAAAAGCCTGTGGGTTCTCGCCGATGATCGCAGCCGCAAACCACCGGGGCACGTAGTAAACACTCTCGCTGCGAAAAGTTTTGTCCAGCTTGTCGCGTTGCTCTGTCAGTGCGCAAATGCTACAGGCGCGGTTCCCGTCGTTGACCAGCGTCGCGATATCCTGTTCGACAGCTTTCCCGCCTCGGTTATAAGCCAACAGCGCCAGTGCCTCCTTCATTGGATCCGCGCTAAATTTATTTAGACCATCGTCGATGTAACGCGCGGCCGCATCAGCGGACTTGTCGACATTAAGCAAATCCTCGGCGGTTAAGCCATAGTTCGCTCCCGTCTGCGGAACGAATTGAAACATCCCGACGGCGCCCATTGAGTTCGGCGAAGAGATGTTAATGTATTCAGATTCAACCAGCGGAAGGTAGAGACCGATTAACGGCGAGATGTTATGGGCCCTGAATGCTTTGATCAAGGCCGGCGCCACCGTCTGACCTCGCTCAAAGACAAAGCGAGCATCGCCCTGGCCCGGGCTGTCGCCGGCGCCAATGCGTCGCGAATACATGTCGACGGCTTTCTGAATTTCCATCTCAAACGCGGTGGTGAATTCGTAGTCGTTCCCGGACATTTTGCGAGAGACTTCGCGCGCCTTGTCGGTGACGAATGCCGCTCGCTGGGTCGGCGTCATCTGCTGATAGAGCGCTCCCGACTGCATAGTCAGAGCGCCCGAAGGGCGCGGGGTCATGGACAAAGAGACGATTGCGGTAAGCGATAAGAGCATGATCTTTTTGATTTTCATCAGCATATTCCTCAACCTTTCTGGTATTCGTTTGGGCCGGCGAAAATGTTAACCCTCATTCTGATAAGCGAGAACCGGATCTGAAAGTGTTCACGGGCAGGACTCGGCAAGCGAGAAACAGCGGCGAAAGTGTTCATAGTCAACGAAGAATATTTTCTATTCCCAACCGGACTCATCTCATGATTGGTCTTAAACGAAAGGTGATAAGATCCGAGTTTGAACGATCCAGGACGCGCACCTTGATGACGCTCTCAACATCAGGCTTAACAGAACTGCTATCCGATTGGCAGCAGGGCGACCAGAGCGCGCTCAATAAGCTTACTCCTCTGGTCTATGACGAGCTGCGGCGCATCGCGCACCGTTATGTGCAGCGTGAGAACTACGGCCATACGCTCGAAACCACCGCGCTGGTTAACGAAGCCTATCTGCGTCTGGCCGGACAGAAGAAGATTGATTGGCAAAACCGATCGCACTTCTTCGCCTTCACCGCCCAGGTCATGCGGCATATTTTAATCGATCACGCGCGGCGACGGCATTACGCTAAGCATGGCGGCGACGTCCAGCGGGTTTCGCTGGCAGAAGCCGAAGCGATGTCGCATGAGCGCGCGCGTGAGTTGGTGGCGATGGACGAAGCGCTGGACGAACTGGCGGAGTTCGACATGCGCAAGAGCCGAGTCGTTGAGCTGCGTTACTTTGGTGGGCTCGATCTGGAAGAGACCGCGCAGATCATGGAGGTTTCAGTGATGACAGTGCGGCGGGATTGGCGCGCAGCCAAGGCCTGGCTCTTTCGCAGGATGAAGGATGAGGCCACTTGATGCTGGGAGCGCGGACGTCCCGTCCGCACTGAGCGCGAAGCGTGAAAAGTGTAGTTTGTGGCAGAACCGAGGCCAGCGTTTTTCACACCTTCTGCGGACGGGACGTCTGCGCTCCCGGCATCAAGTAGACGCGACCCTTGCGCCAGAATCTTTCAAAGGATGCTATGACTCCTGAACGTTGGCAACAAGTTGAAGAGGTCCTACAGGCGGCGCTTGATTGCGCGCCGCGGGAGCGTGCCGCGTTTCTCGAGCAAGCGTGCGCGGGCGACGCGGTGTTGCAGACTGAGGCGAGCTCGCTGGTCTGTGCTTATGATGCCGCCGCAGATTTTATTGAGAAGCCGGCGATGGCGCAGGACGCGCGCGTTTTCCTCGGCGATCAGACCCTTAAAAATATTGGTCGCGAGATAGGGCCTTACAAAATCATCGGCGAGCTCGGCAGCGGTGGCATGGGCGAGGTCTATCTGGCCCAGGACGCGCGCCTCGATCGACTCGTGGCGCTGAAGGTCCTTCCTGCCTACTTTGTTTCCAATGAAAGTCGCCTGCACCGTTTTCAGACAGAGGCGCGCGCCGCTTCAGCTTTGAACCATCCAAACATTCTCACGATTCACGAGGTAGGCGAGGTGGATGGCGCACACTTCATCGCCACCGAATTCATCGACGGTCATACGATTCGCGAATTGATTGCTGGGGACGATCTGACTCTCACAGATGTACTGGACGTGGGAACCCAGGTTGCTTCGGCCCTCTCTGCCGCACACTCTGCCGGTATTGTGCACCGGGACATCAAGCCCGAAAACGTCATGCGTCGCGCCGACGGCATCGTAAAAGTGCTCGACTTTGGAATCGTCAAACTCTTAGAGCGGATGCCGGCCGATATTCAGTCAATCACCAGACCCCAGACAGAGATTGGTGTGGTACTGGGAACGGCCGGCTATATGTCGCCCGAGCAGGCCCGCGGCCTGACCGTCGACGAACGCACGGACATCTGGAGTCTGGGAGTCTTGCTTTATGAAATGATGTCTAATAGCACGCCATTTCGCGGCGCAACACAGATGGACACGATGGTGGCAATCCTTGAACGTGAACCTCCGTCACTGATTTCAACGAGTGACGATCCACTGTTGCTCGGACTGTGGACCATTATCGCTCGGACATTGCGGAAAGATGCGGCAGAACGATATCAGAGTGTCGCGGAACTACTTTCTGATTTAGGCGCTATTAGACAACAGCTCGCAATCGTTGGTTGCTCAACGCTTCAGGTTGCACTCAGTTCAATGCGCCAATCCGCGCCGAGGGTTTCAGTTGCGCACGACAGCAAAGTCGTGGCTCCTGAAAGATCAAGTCCCAGCTGGCTTGGTGAGGTAATTAGCTATCGTCGTTATGGCCTATCGGCGCTTGGCGTTGTCATGATTGTTACCCTCTTGCTGGGCCTATTTCTCTACTGGAGGTTCGGGCTCGAAACAAAACCGGCGGGTGCGGCGACGGCTTCAGTAGGCAAGCTCTACCTGAATATGAATGAAGCTGAGCAAATCCAATTCGTTGACGATCAGGAGCAGCGCATATCGGCGATGATGGGCGAGCGGCCGGTGAAACTTAATCAGGAAGCTCTGCAAGCTATCAAGCAACGCGTTGATCGCTACGCAGCTCGTGAGGAAAGCGTTTCCAAGAAGCCGGGTGAGGAGACCTTGAACCTTGTCTATGCGCGTGCGGTGCCTTATGTTCCTCTGATCGCGCGGTCCTTTGCGGCCCGGAAAATCCCGATCGTGGTAGGTATTTATCTGCCAATGATCGAGTCGGCATACAAACCTTGCTTTGAAAACCAGATAGGCGCTACTGGGTTATTTCAGTTCTTACCATCGACTGCCAAGGTCTATGGTGTGGCCCGCGAAGACATGTGCGATGTCGAGAAGATGACTCCCGCCGCGGCGCATTACATTGCCGATCGCATGGCTGAGCTCGGCGAAGATTCCGAAACCATGACGCTGGTGCTGCTCAGTTATAACCAGGGGCCGGGATGGGTCACAGACACCCTGAGACAATTGCGGGACACTGACAACTACCAAAGAAATTTCTGGATGATTTACGCTAACCGAGACAAGTTGGGGGAAGGCTTCCGCAAAGAAGCGGGGTACGTTCCGGAGTTCTTCGCGGCCGCGATTGTCGGTGAGAACCCGAAAAACTTTGGGTTGCAGACTCCCGCGCTTTCAACTTTGGCGCGCGACAGCCGGTAGTGGCTCCAGTTAGACGCCGGGATTAAGGTGAACCGTTGCGAAACAAGCGCTCGTTACAGAACCGGGAGCAGTAGCGACCGGATGCGAGCACTCAACTGCCGCCAACGGTCTCTTCCCCACGGAAACTGTAATTCGCAGGTTGAGTCTAGGATCCGGTCGCTACCGTTCCCGTTCTGTAACCACTAGCAACTATGCTGGTGAGTGACATTAACCCTGAATTGAACCTCACGTAAGGAGCCAATAGTCGACAACGCGTCTGACAGGGGAGTCCCATGCTCGATGTTATAATGGAAAATCTAATTTATGAGTCCGAAGAATAATTCAGAACCTGAAGACGACCTGCGCGACGAGTACAACTTCCGCGGCGGTGTTCGCGTTAAGTTCTATAAAAGGATCGCGGCAGGACTAAATCAAGATGAAATTTGAATACTATAGCGAGGCAATTGCTAACGTGCCGAAGCTTTCAGTCGACGGCACAGTCGACAATGCGATTCATTTTTCCCACTGGAAGGGAAACAAGACCCCCGCTTTGGTAAAGGCTGATACGTCAACTGAGATTGCGCTGAATCTCGTGGGCGCGCCGAATCGTGATGAGCTGACGCGCGGAATAGGTCTCGTCACGAACAATCACTTTGATACCGACGGTGTTCTTTCAGTTTGGACGGTGCTGACTGGAGAGCCGGCGCTGGAATTGCGCGGCCAGTTAATTGCTGCTGCGGAAGCCGGTGATTTTTCCGAGTTGAGCACAGACGACGGAGTCCGCGCGAGCATCGTCATACAGGGTTCAGAGTCGCCGATCGACGAGGAGACCAGGTCGCCTTTAGCTCGGCAGCTCGGGGGCTCTCCGGTAAACGATGATGCTCGCGCATACGAGTTGGTGCTGCCGCACGTCGCGCGCGTGCTTACGCGTATCGATGAATATGAAATACTGTGGCGCAGGGAATGGAACCGGATCGCCGCGGCGCTCGATAGCTTTGCAAAAGGCAGCTCGCAAGTCGTCGAAGACCGGGACGCGAGAGTTTCCCTGGTAACTCTGGCGCCGGAGATTTTCAGTTCTGCTGGTTTCAAGCCGACGCGACACGGAGCGCCCTTCACCGCTATCTCTAAGCATGCCCGTGGTGATTTGTTTTTGATCGTGACGCCGTTTGACCGAGGTTGGGCCTACCGCCTCGACTATCCGTACTATTCATGGGCCGAAACGATCGTTCGACCTGAGATTAGACGGCGCGATTTCAGCTCGTTCATCGACGCGCTTAATAAGTTGGAAAAAAGCTCAGCCGGCAGTTGGCGTTTGGATTCTTCCGAATTGACTTCGGCGGCAAAGTTTTCTGATCAAGCCGGAAAGCTGGCGGCATCTAATCTGCCTCCCGATGTAGTCGCGGCTCAGCTTCGAATCTCCTTGCTGAAAACAGCCAACGCTCAACCTGCGGCGGTGAGCGCGGCTTGATGCTGGGAGCGCGGACGGCTCGTCCGCACAGCGCCGTCAGGTGCTCCCGCCTCCTGTGTCGACCTGGTATCGACTATTTTTGGCGCTGCGCGCTCAGTGCGGACGGGACGTCCGCGCTCCCAGCATCAACCTCCATCTATCTTGGCGGCACGTTCGACAAACTGAGGTTTGTCGCACAAAATCCGAAGCGTGCGCGCTCTCCGAGACATCTCTGTCGGTCCTGCCGGTTGGTCTTATGCTGATTGGCGAGGACGCGTCTATCCCGAAGGCGCCGGCACGAAGTTCGATACGCTGGCGCTGGTCGCCAAATATTTCGATACCGCTGAAATCAATAGCAGCTTCTATTATCCACCCAGACCAGGCACGGCGAGATCCTGGCTGGAACGCGTCGCACATAATCCGAATTTCATTTTTACGGCCAAGCTGCATAAGGTCTTCACACACAAGCGCGACAAGCTCACTAGCAAAGATGAAGGGGCGTTCCGCGAGGGAATTAACCCGCTGATGGAGGTCGGGAAGCTGGGTGCTGTGCTGATCCAGTTTCCCTGGTCGTTCAAGAACGATCGCGAAGAGCGCGGGTACCTGACTGCCTTGTGCCAGCGGTTCCAGGATTATCCATTGGTCGTCGAGCTGCGTCATGAATCATGGAACAATCCTAGAATCCTGCGGACGCTGGAAGATCTGGGCGTGGGTTTGTGCGACATCGATCAGCCTTTGTTCGCTAACTCGATCAAGCCGTCGGCGGAAGTGACGTCACCAATCGGCTACATTCGTTTGCATGGACGGAACTATCAGAATTGGTTTCGCGAAGAGGCGAATGTAGTTGAGCGGTATGACTACCTCTATTCGCGCGATGAGTTAGAGCCGTGGGTAGGGCGGATCAAACAGGTCGCCGAAAAAGCGAAACACACGTACGTAATTACCAACAACCACGCGCGCGGTCAAAGCTTGGTGAATGCGTTTGAAGTCCTGGCGCTATTGGAAGAGAGGCGTTTGCCGGGACCGGCAAAGTTGATTGAGAGCTATCCGCGGTTGAGCGAGTCAGTCGAAGCGGATGCTGAGTCGCCGCAGGGGACGCTGTTCTAGAGACTCGCGCTGCAAGCGGGGCAGTAGCCCGACCGGGCGTCAGGTCGCCGGGCCAACAACGGACTTCGACTTGCAGGTCGAATTGACGCCCTCCCTTACGCGCTACTGCCCCGAGATCACTTCGCCAGCGGAAAAATCGGTTCGATGTCCACCGGCACATCGATCAACTTATCAAACGAGCTCTTCATCTGAGGTCGGATCAACGAGTACTTGTCCAGCAGCGCCTTGGCTTTTTCGTAAGACCCTTCAGCCTCGATCGTCATGAGTTCATGAGTCAACTTGCGCACGGCGTCTCTGATCTTCGCCTCGTCAACACTGAAGGTGCCGGTCTTATCGTTGAATCTAATGGCGCCTTCATCGGTTAGATAATTAAACTGCATGGCCACGCCACGTCCGTGTGCTTCGGTAATGCCGAACCGCACCGAGCGAAACATACTGGCGAGATTGGTCGTGTAGAGCGTACGCTGCATTCCGCGATCGATCACACCTTTATCGATAAGGTACTGCAGAGCCCAAAGGCCGGTCATGTCGGCTTTCGCCTCTTCAATTGCTGAATACTGATCCTTCAATTGCAAACGCACGGTAGTGGCGCGACCGTCGACGGTGATGTTATGTGGTCCCAGTCCGTGCATCAGCTCATGCATCAGGATGTGAGTGAAGAACGCGTCAAACGCAAGATCTTTCTGCCGGGCCGGATCGAGCACGACGCGCGAAATCGGAATCAAGGTCTTATTGAACTTTGCGTCCTGCACGTTCTTTAACATGATGCGCTTGGAACCTTTTTCCTTTACCACTCGCTCGTCGTTCGGCAAATTGAAAGCCGCGGTCTGCACACCACTGTTGCCTTCGCCGGCGCTGAACACTTCATTGACTACGCGAATGGGCGACGCGGCGCCGAGCTTCGGATTCCGATAACGCGGATCTATGGGGAGATTGTTTTCGATTTCCTGGAGGTACTGGCTGAACTTCTTCAGCTTTGCTGATTCCGCTTCATCTCGCAAAGTAACGTAGGCTTCGAACGCGGCTTTATAGCCGAACAATTCGTCTTCATAGGTTTCATACGGCCCGATCGTGACATCTATGGGAGCGTCCAGATCCATCCACGCCACATCGCTCTCGTAGTAATCGTTGGAAGCAAATGCAGCCGCGCGTTTATTCAGAAAATCTTTCAGCGTCTTGTTGGTGGTCAGGGCTGCTGCCTCGCGTAAGAGTTTCGCTGCCGGTCCGAGAAACTCGCGATACTCTTCGCTGTAAGGGGCGGTTTTCAACTTGCCGTTGGCATCACGCCGAATGAGATAAAAATAGCCCGTCGCCTTCTCCTTATCGCCGGGTGACAAGGTATTCAGCCAGGAATTGAACTCGTCCTTAGTCATGTCGTCCGGGTAAAAATTCGCCTGCGGCGGCCGGGGCGGGACGCCCTCGATGAACGGTTCGTTGCCGTCAAGTTGTGACCAGGGACCCTTGTTGATCATGAAGTAATGAAGGCGCAGGCGACCGATCAGGGTCTTGTCGGCTTGCAGCTTCTTCAACAAAGCCTCGTTGCCGCTCCAAATCTGACGAAGATAAAGAGGGTCGAGGAGTTTTGCCGCGGTAATGATCTTCATCAGGGCCTTGCGATCTTTTGGCGAAAGACTCGTAATGTTCGCCGTCAACGTTGTAGGCGCAAAGCGATTGATTCTTCCGTTCATGCTAAGGTCAGCAGCTGAGTCGCTTTGAGGACCCATCGTCTTCTTCGCCAGCGGCGCGGCAGTCGCGAGCGTCGAAACCATCGCCATCACCATCAGTCGCCTCCATGCTTTCATCACAAATCCTTTCCGGCTGCCGGCAATTTTCTTCCACAGTTTCATCATCGATCTCTTCCTGGTTGCGTTACTGGTAAGAAGTCCAACTGTAAGGGCGAGCCAGCAGCGTACGCGGCTCTCCCTTACGGTCGGGCTTCTGACACCCAGATCATGTCCGGCTCTTCAGTATCTTGACGAACGAGCCTGATTGTAGTTCTGCCAGGGTCAAACCCGAGAGACGCAACGCTTCGTCTTTAGTTATGGCGCCGCAGTTTATCGCGCGCAGGAAATAGTTGAGCAGCCCCTGCCCTGTGGCGGCATCGTCAAAGACATCGCCGACAAGCGTGGCCTTCGCCGCCTTCTCAACAAAGTTGCGCAAACGTTCGGACGCCGCGTCCAGACTCTCGAGGAAGAACGCATAGACCGCGGCATAGCGTGTCGGCAGTTGCGCCGGATGCAGATCCCAGCCCTGGTAGAACCCACCGACAAGCGAATGCTGAACGTGATCGTAATGCAGCTTCCAGGCACGATGAATGATCGCGCGGTTCTCTTGAATCTGATCCTGAGTCAGGAACGCTCCTTCGGCGGCGCGGTGTGGTCCCACGGGCATGATGTTCGTGGCGCCATCCGAAAGCCAGATACCCGTACCGGCGAAAGAAACCTCCATCATGTGCTTCGCAAAGTCACAGGCGGGATGCATCATGTGCTGATAAGCGGCGGTAATGCTGCAGCTGGCCGTGTAGTCATAAGTGCCAAAGTGTGCAGCCGTGCACCGGCCCCGAGCGGCCGGCAAGAGCAAGGGAAGATTGATCCGCCCTTCGCTGTTGATGATTGATTGGGTCGTCTCGATCATCATTTCCATTTTCAAGCTGCCTGACGAAAGCCCGTTACGCTGTTCCAGCAGATCAAATAGATCCGCCAGGGCGGCCACCTGTTCAGGGATCGTTATTTTTGGCAGCGTGACGACGAAATTATCGGGCAGCCGGCCGCTTTCAGCGATCACGGTCGAGACGAAAATATCGAGGGTGCGAATGCTGCGGGCGCGCAACTCTTCGTTAAAAGGCTTAATGCGGATACCGATGAAGGGTGGCAAAGTCCCGGTCGCGAGTCCACGAACGACCTCGAGCGCCGCGGATTCAGCATGTCCATCTTCTTCAGCATCCGGCCGGTTGCCATAGCCATCTTCAAAATCGATGCGAAAATCCTCGACCGGTTCGCGCTTTAGTTTCTCCCGCACGCGGGCATGGATTGTGTGCGCCAGCCAGGCGGCCTTGTTTTCTTCGCGCACTGCCTCGGGTTCGTCTTTCAAGCGTCGGGTCAGCGCGGTCGCGTACCCGAGTACATCCGGCAGTTCGTTCGTGCGCGGCAGGCCGAGCGCGCGCGCAAAGACCACAAAGTCTGTAGCGTTTTCGGCGAACGACCGTTCCGCGACTTGCCCCAGACGCTTCGCCGTATCGGCGCGAAACAGATGAGCGCCACCATAAACCGTGTGCACCGGCTGTCGCCGATCATTTTCACCGGGATATTTTGCCACGAACGCGTTGTTCGACGCGCTGAGCTTTTCATAGATGCCTTGAAGTGAGTTTGCGGAAAGAGAAGTTTTCATTAGCCTGGTTCTGCAGCAAAAGTTTTTGAATAGTCGCTGACTTTATTACCAAACTTAGTTGCGTGGCAACTCTGTCGGTTCGACGCTTGATGAACCCGGCGAGTTTGAGCTGGATTTTAATGTTAAGGCGATACGACGCAGGCCGGTACTTCCTCCGAAAATTAAAGTTGACGGAGCTAGTCTCACATCGGCGGTAAAGTCACGAAGCACCCTCCGGGATCATGCCCGAGCAAGCTAGCACGCGGTTCTGACTTTTTCATGAGTACCAATAGAAAAGGGCTGGCGGACGCGCTCGCCGCCAACCCCGAAATCCATCGTAGAGAATGCTAAAGTGCTCAACCAGCTTCTTCAGCCAGCTTCCGTTTGTTCCTTACGCTTTGCACTTGTGCGGCGATGCCCATTAAGCCCGAGCCGAGCAGTAACAGAGTTGCCGGTTCAGGAACTCCCGGGGGTAGCATTTGCCCCCTCAATCCAGCGGTCAGATTAACTGATTGCCCTGTTTGTAGGAACACGTCGGGAACTATCATGCTGAAAAAACCTTCTCCGATCGGATTGGTAAAGTTAAAAACTTGCGGCGTATCATTTTGGAAATCAATGTAAACTCCGCCATGATTAATGTCGGGCGATACCGTACCGCTAATGGCCGCAAAGTAAGTCGGGCCTTGCCCGCTATAAATGCCGTTTGGGGTTGTGAAGGTGACGTTCAGGGTGAAACCCGCGGTTAACGTGTGTCCCGGACCAGTGTTCAGGAAGATGGTTCCCAGATTGTTAGACCCACTCAACGAGCCTACACCCAGAAAGGTTGTGCCGGCAAAATTATTGCCAACGAAACTCAACTGGGGCGGGCCATTGAAGGTCCCGGTTGTGAAACCGCTTACGGTGACTTCGTCGGCTCGGGCGTGGCCCTGTGCAAACGCCATGACGGCGGCGAATGTCAGAACGATGGAGAGCGACTTGAGTAGAGTTGATAGTTGAGATTTCATGGATTCCCCATTCATCCTTGAAAGTACGATAGCTGAAGACTAGATCAGGGAAGCGGGGCAAGTGCTGGCGCTGAACTACCTTACCTATTTGAAGCTTGTAGGTGATGAAAGTCGCAGTCCGCTGCAGATTCCAGAAAATTTGCTGCGTTTGGCGGGACTGGAGAAAATCCCAGTCCCGGCCCGGTGCTGGTGAAGGTTCGCTGCGTGATTTCGTCACACTGCAGAAATAGAAACGGCCACCCTGCAGGATGGCCGCTTTGATTCACAAGTAGTGCCGCTCTTAGTTTGTGTTCAGGCTGACCCCCGGATAGCTTTCGCCGAGCTTTGCCGCATCACCCTCGGCCAGAGTGTTCACCAACTCCTGATGAAAATAGTCGTGACGGGCGGCAACCGGCGGAGCCACGCGTTTATCGTACATTTGCCGCGACCGATCGATATCGTCCCTCAAGCGATCGTAGATATCGCTGCGGTCGCGGCCTTCTTTTACCTTGGGCTCGTTATACAGTTTGATTTCAGAAACCAGCAGGCGCGCAAAGCGACGTGCGTCATTGTGCAAGCGGCGCTCATCTTCACCAACTTCAATCGGCAAATCCGGCTCGCTGACACCATAACGGCGAGTACTGCCCAGCGGAGCTGCGTATTGCGAAGGAAAGCCGGGCGCAGCTGGAGCGAGTGACGCCGCTTCAACTGCCGGCTCTGGCTGAGATTCTGAGATGCTCTCAGTTTCCGCTGGGGCTGATATTGCTTCAACTGATGCGGCCACTTCCGGCTGATCATCAACCTCAGGCTCGGCTGCGATTGGGGCTTCTTCAACTGGGGGTTCCGAGGATTCGGCTGAGACAAACTCTGGCTCGGCTATAACAGAAACTTCCTCGACCGATGGTTTGGCTGCAACTTCGGCCGGCTGTGGTTCGACTTCTGGAGTGTACGCCGGCTCATCTTCGGGAGCTGGTTCGGCGGATACCTCTACAGGCATCGCAGAAGTTTGCGGATGAGAATCGGCGGCCGGAGTAGACACCTCGGCTTCGGCTTGTTTCTCAGGCACGGCGCGCGGCGCCGCAGCCAGGTTGACTGCCATCGCTGCGACTCGCGTCAACAGTTCCAGCGCGTCGACGTTTAGTGCATTGCTTGCGCCCGATGCGGAATCGGCGTACAGGACCGCCACAACTTTTCCGCGTACGACCAAAGGCACTGCTGCAACTGCTTGGGGATCTCCGCCCAACTGATCCATCAAGAGACTGTGGTCCGCATTCTCTCCCGGCGCGCCGATCCACGGTTCATGGGAATGGGCCGCGCGTCCCAGCGGTGTGTCCGCACTGAGAGGAAGAGAGACGCCGCCGATCAACTCAACATTAGTCGGATCGCTGGCTTCACATTCCCGCCAGCCTATCGCCTGTTCGTTCCGAATCACAAAGAGCGCGCCTCGCTCAGCAAACTGGACGGCTGCCCTCAACAGACAGGTAAGAATATCGGCATGGGTCGACTGGCGTTCGATCTCTTCGACGGCGCGCTTAATGGCGGAGATCTGATCAGAAGCTTGAGGGCCCTCGGGAGTTGACCCACTTAACCTTTGAGAGCGTGCGGTCTGCAAGTGGGCGAAGATCGCAGCCGAAAGGGGCGAGGCATCCAGAGACTCGCCCGCGGAGCTTTCGCGGACGCGACTCAATGCCTCGTCGAAATCGTTCTGGAGTCGATTAAGCTGTTCGTCAATTGCGGCCAGGCGCTTGCCGAGATAGGTCTCGATGGCCTGCTGCAAGCTGTTTTCTAATTCTTCACTCACCGGACTTAGTGTCCTCCGATCAAGGTATTACTGCCCGATTTGTTGCCGAAGTGGCAAAGACTTTAGTCTGTGATTTCGTCAGGCCGAACCACAGACTGAAGTCTGTGCCACTGAAATTGATTATGGAGGCCGCCGCGAAAGCTAGTCAAGAACTCTTTTTGGTGGACACAGGGTCAAGTTGTGTCGTTGGAGTCATGAATCGATCTTCGTGGCACTGGTTTCAATAATCCGTGGCAGGGAGCTGAAGACTGAACTGCGATCCACAAGACTATATTAAGGCAACACTAAGAAGATTCCTGTTTCCGAGTTATTCCGTGCGATTTCGTGGATGGTCTTGCGTTCTCTGCTTCTAGCAGGCTGCTGAAAAATTGAGCGTTGGTAGTGCTTTCGTCTTCATTGAAGAGTTTTGCTTATCGATGATGTGCGATTTTGTTTATATCGTTGATCCCTTGAGTGGCTCATTCGCCACTTTCGATGGCTTGCTTAAGCGACTACTTGCGTTCGGTCGCAGT
>Ga0137360_10000028_pt1 | contig 85078 bp, 57 predicted proteins | sample Mad1_60_16metaG_FD_104924 | JGI IMG/M metagenome (GOLD analysis project Ga0137360, IMG submission 104924) | Vadose zone soil microbial communities from Angelo Coast Range Reserve, California, USA - Mad1_60_16 metaG | ecosystem: Environmental > Terrestrial > Soil > Vadose zone | place: USA... | reverse complement strand
GTGTTGCGCAGGTACTCAAAGGCCGAGCCGTGAAACTGGTTGGTGCCGGACTTGGTGAGTACGTTGATGACGCCACTGGCGAAGCGGCCATACTCGGCGTTGTAACTGTTGGTTTGAACCCGGAATTCCTGAATGGCATCCGGGTTGGGCAAAATGTTACCGGTGTTGCGCAGGTTGGTCATGTTTATGCCGCCGTCCAGATAATAGTTCACGGAACCGGTGCCGCCATCAACGCCGCCGTTGATTAGCGTTCGCTGTTCCGGATAACCAAGGATGAACGTACTTGTGCCGGTGGACGCGGTGGCTACCCCGTTATTATTGGACTGCACGCCGGGCGTCAGATCCAGCAGTGCATAGACGTTCCGCTCGACCAGAGGCAAGTTGACAATCTCCGCGGCCTGGATGGTGCGCCCGATTTCGGGGGTGCTGGTGTTGACCTCGGGGGGCGCCGCCTCTGTGATAGTTACGGTCTCGTTGACCTGCCCGACGGTGAGAGAGACATCCACGCGCGTAGTGTCGTTAACTTGCAGGACGATGCCGTTAAGGTATGACTTCTTGAAGCCGGCAGCCGAGACCTCAAGAACGTATTTGCCTACCGGAAGAAATTCAAGCCGGAAAGAACCAACATCGCTGGAGGCCACGGTCCGCGTAAGGCCGGTGTCAACATTGCGCGCGGTGACCTGGGCGCCGGGGACGGTAGAGCCGCTCGGGTCCGCGACGGTACCCACGATCGTTGCGGTTGTGACTTGTGCGCTAGCTCCGAAAGGAATGGCGAGCAGCAGCGCAATGACGGCAAAATGGATTTTCCGTAAACCAAAGTTTCCTGGACTTAACATGTCAGCGACCTCCAATGAGAAATTCGAAACTGGTAAAGCAACGTGGCCATCAGTCGGTGGCGAGCCGGTTGCGCTTTAACGGATGTGCTCGCGGTTGATTCTGTCTTAGCCAGACTAGGATTCTTGTTAGTCTAGGCTACTCGCGGCGCCGCGAAGGTCGGCGCTGCGATTAGAGCCGCCGCGCCACGCAATCGTGGGTATTCCTGGTTCGAAGTCACGCGAAGAGGCGTATCTGTCGCGCCTTCGGTCAACGACCGTTCGCGGATCGCTTTCCGAACTGTGTTTTCGATCAAGTCCCAGGCGGTGGTGATTTCTCCGGTCAGATAAATGCAGTCGGGATTCACCAGATTGATGATCGTAGCAATACCCAAACCAAGGAACCGTCCGGTGGCCAGCACCGCCGACTTTGCTTTGGAATCGCCGCTACGGGCACGAGTAACCAGGTCGAGGACTGTAAACGAACTCCTCTCCGCATCCTTCAAACGTTTTGGACTAGTCTTGGACAAATTCCAGCCAAAGTAACGTGACAGGGTGGCAACGTTGGAAGTGTAAGCTTCCCAACATCCATTGTTGCCGCACATACAACGAGGGCCCTCCAGGTCTAATGACATATGCCCGAACTCGCCGGCGATGTGATCGCGTCCCCGAAGCAGCTCGCCATTTACGACGACGCCGACGCCGACACCATCGGAAACGCTGATATAGACAAAGTTGTGTTCGCCGGTAGCCTCGCCGCGAGCCGACCATAATTGCGCCAGGGCCCCAGCGCGGCCCGAATTCTCGACGTGCACTGCTAGTCCGGTGGCCCCGGCCAGCTTCGTGCGGATGTCCACGTCGCGCCATCCCAGCGCCGGCGCGTTTAAAATTTTGCCGGTGCGCTGGTCCACCATGCCCGGAACAACCAGTCCGATCCCTTCGCAGCTAAACCCCAACCCCTGTCGTTTCAGCAGTTTGCGGATACGGCCGGCCAGGTCCTTCACGAATTCCCCGATCGAAAAAACAGTGTCGTAGGTTTCAATCGCCAGCTGCCGTCCGGAAAAATCGCACAACATCAAGTAAGTTCTAGTGAAGCGAATATCGACCGCCACGACCAGGCGGTCATGTGTTCTGATATGAAGGAACGTCGGCTTGCGCCCACGCGCAGCTTCGCCAGTCGCCCCTTCATGAATCACTCCCTGGGCCAGCAGCTCCTGCACCAGCACGCTTACTACTCCGCGAGTCATCTTCATTCCGCGAGCCAGGTCGGCGCGTGAAATTGGCTGATGCTCGCGTATTAGATTGAGGGCAATGTGACGATTTATATCGCGCGAGGTCGTCCGCGTAGCAACGTGAAAATCTCGTGTATTGATCTTTCGCATCAGGTCCCTTGGGTTACAAGGTATTGTTTGAGTTGCGAACAATATCTCCAGTCGGGAAGATCTGTCAAGACATTTTTTGAGCTAGCGCGTGAATTTTGATTCCAAACAGGGAAAGAGAGAGCGGTGTGAGACGCAAATCCATGCGGCCATAATATTAATTATCTTCAACTCTAACAGTGTCTAAGAGACTCTGAACCGAGGATCATGTTGGGAGGTTTGCCGCCAAGATTATTTCGCTGCGACAATCTCGAACTCAGCGTGCAAGCGGATATCTTCCGAACTCGAGCCTATCATCACCTTGAACTTTCCAGGCTCTACGACAAAGTGCATGCTTCGATCCCAAAGGGCAAGGTCATCCGGCCTCAACACGAAATTCACTGTTTTGGTTTCACCGGGCAACAAGCGGATTCGCTTAAACCCGCGCAGGTTCTTCTCGTAGGTCGTGACACTACTAACCAGGTCGCGAGTATAAAGCTGCACGACTTCATCGCCTTCGCGCGTGCCGCTGTTTTTCACATCGACGCTGACCGCGACATCGCCGCGGAGACTCTGCACCAACGGACTAACGCGCAAGTTGCTGTATGTGAAACTCGTATAGCTCAAACCATAGCCGAAATAGTAGAGAGCACCATTCACGCGCGTCTTCTCGCCCTCCCATTGAGCATTCGGCTTGGTGGGAAAATTAAAAGGGATTTGGCCGACGGTACGCGGAACAGTTACAGTCAGCTTTCCGCCCGGATTGTAATCGCCAAACAAAACGTCTGCGATCGCGGTCCCTGCCTGCGCGCCGGGGAACCAGGCCTCGATAATGCCCGGCACGTACTTGTTGATCCAGTTAATGCTCATTGGCCGGCCATTAATCAAGACCACGATTATGGGTTTGCCGGTAGCCTGCACGGCCCTGGCCAGATCCAATTGTCGCCCAGGCAAGTCGAGACTGGTGCGCGACGCACTTTCGCCGACGGTCTTCATCGAATCGCCCAGCACTACGACGGTCAGATCAGATTTTTCCGCCGCCGTAACGGCTTTGCCAATCTCGCTCGATTCTTCGCGCGTCAATGGTTCGGGCAAGACTTCCGTCTCCGGCCAGTGAGCATCGGTGATCTCACATCCTTTGGCATAATTAACTTTGACTCGGTCACCCAATTTTGACCTGATTCCTTCGAGCACCGTCACGCCCTTTCCTCCTGACGGGCCATACCGGTAGCGAGCCGTACTGTCATCGTTAGCATTCGGCCCAACGACTGCAATGGATTTTATCTCTTTGGTCACGGGAAGAATATTCTGGTCATTCTTGAGCAGGACAATGCTCTCGCGCGCCGCGCGCAGGGCCGCCTCTTGATGTTCAGCTGAATTCACCAACCGTTCAGTTGCCGCCGCGTCAGCGACGTAAGGATGATCGAAGATGCCGAGAATGAACTTCACCCGCAGCACATCGCGCACCCGGTCGTTCAGCGTTTTGATCGAAACCTTGCCTTCTTTGACCAGCTCGCGCAAAGGCAAAATGAAGTCATCGGGTCTGGTGAAGTTGGTCTTAACATTTAATCCCGCTTCAATCGATTGCCGCACGGCATCCTTCATGTCGGCGGCGACGGCGTGCTTGTGGTAGAGATATTCGACCGCCGCGCTATCAGAGACCACATACCCTCTGAAACCGAAATCATTTCGCAGCCGCTCGGTCAGCCAGTACTTGCTGCCGGTGACGGGAATTCCGTCATAGTCGTTATAGGAACTCATTACGCCCAGCATCCCGCCTTCTTTGATGGCCGCTTTGAAAGTGGGTAGCAGCAGATTCTCAATTTCGCGGGGAGAGACCTGCGGCGCAGTTCGAGCTTCGCCCTCGCACGCGCCTTTGCCCACGCTATAGACCGCAAAGTGCTTGCCCGTCGACGCGACTGTGTGGTTTTCCTGCAAGCCCTTCACCATTTCCACACCAAGCCGCGACGCCAGGTAGGGATCTTCGCCGTACGTATCTTCGATCCTTCCCCAACGCTGGTCTCGCGACACATCAAGCGTCGGAGCATAGACGTTCGTGTAACCCAGGGCTCTTGCTTCGCCACCGGTGATGCGGCCCATTTCACGCACCAATTCAGGATCCCAGGTGTGGCCCATGCCAAGTTCCGAAGGAAAGCTGGTAGCGATTGGGAACGCCACGCCACGCAGCCCTTCTTCGGTGAAGTCAACCGGAATTCCGAGACGTGTCTCTTCGATGAAGAAGCGTTGCGTTTCATTCATCGCCCAAACATGTTTCCTGATATCGGTGGCGTAGACACTCTTTGATCCGGCCCCCCACCCGTTCAAATGTTCATCGATATTCGCAATCCCATCCTTCCAGATTTGATTTTTCCAGGCCGGGGTCGGCAGCTCGTCCTGCAGCACTCGCTTGTAACCATATAACGTGGCCGTCTGACAGGTTTTTTCTTCCAGGGTCATCTGCGAAAGGAGATCGTCGACGCGTCGATCGATCGGCGCTGCGGAGTTTTCGTAAACGTCCATGCGGCCGTTTTTATTGAGGTCGATCCAGCCGCCGTGATAGATGCTCTTTGAGGCCTTGTCCTGGGCCGGAAGGGACACCGAAAGACCAATCAACAAAATGCTCAGTACCAGAGAAATTATTCGCATTATTCTCCCAACTTCAGAATCGCTTCACGCAAAAGCAACCTTTGCGACTCTAGTCAACAAGGATCACGTAAAGTTCTTTCGGTCCGTGAACGCCAATACTCAGTACCAGCTCAACATCGTTACCGGTAAATATTGCCAGACCACGGGCAACTAATTCCGCTCGCAGATTCGTTTTACCAAAGAGTTCCGTCCCGGACAACGCTATCTCACCGCACTGTTTCGCGCAAATCTCAAAGACTTTTCCCACCAATTGGCGCTCGTCGGACAATCGACTTGTCCACAACACGTTTGCTGCTCGTTGAAATTCTTCAACGCCGAGGCGCCGCAGAGTTGTCACCATCGCTTCGCCGACTTCGGGAAACATCTGATCGACGAGACAGGTAATGAAGAGAGAAACGCGCATCTTGCAGACAGAAAAAATAAACTCAGGTAAAGGTCCGAGAGTGACGGAAGCGATCGATGGCCACTGCGATGACGATGATCGCGCCGATGATGATTTCCTGGATATAATTCGGCCAACCCATTTGCTGACAGCCGTTGCGCAGAAAAGCCATTATCAAAGCTCCAATCATGGAACCCAGAATGCTTCCCTCCCCGCCTGACAAGCTGCCGCCGCCTATGACTACAGCAGCAATGATGTCCAGTTCGGCGCCCACTGCCACAGTCGGATCGCCCTGCCTGAGACGAGACATCTGCATCACACCGGCAAGCTCAAAGTACAGTCCAGCCAGCGAGTAAATCCAAAGCTTGAGTCGCCGGACTGGAATGCCACATGCGAGGGCGGCCGATTCGTTTGAACCGAGCGCGAAAACGCGCCGCCCGAAAACTGTGTTTCGCAGAATTACCGCCGTCAGAATAGACATCAGCAGGGCAACCCAGACGCCAGGTGCGAGCAGCAACCACGACGGTGTCGGAAATGTAACCGCTAATTCGTTGACCCAGGTCGGGGGCACGTTGACGGTCTGCTGTCCAGCCAGCCATTTTGCCGAGCCCCTCGCCACGCCGAGCATTCCGAGCGTCGCAATGAAGGGCACCACACGCAACCCTGTGATCACCAGTCCGTTGACAAGTCCGAGCAAACCTCCCGCCAACACGCCGGCCAAGACCGCGATCGCCGGAGGATAGCCGCCGCGGAGCATCAGCGCTGTGACTACGCTCGAAAGGGCGATTACCGACCCGACGGAAAGATCAATGCCTCCGCTGACTATGATCATAGTCATGCCAATTGCGCCAAGAGCTACTATCACCGTCTGGGCGAGAACAATGCGGAGGTTAAAAGGTGAAAGATAACGCGCCGGCGACTCTGTCAAGACCGCGAACACAGCAATCACGAGAATCAGCCCGATGAACGGACCGAGTCTCGCCAGCCATGCGTTGAGCAGGGCTGGACGGGCTGAAGCTGTCTCGACCTTTACGTCTGACACCAATTCGTTATGCTTTCGCTTCTGCCATTGTTCGAGTTGTGGGAATACCCGCGGGTGGTAAGTCCTCACCGCCGATTGCCGCGGCCATGACCGTTTCCGGCGTCCAATCTGTGACTGCGCGCGCCGGCGTTAACCTTCCCCGGCTCATCACCGCGATGCGATCGCACATTCCGAAGAGTTCAGGTAAGTAGGAACTGACCATCAGCACTGCCTTTTTCTGAGCGGCGCAGCGTGCGATGACCTCGTAGATTTGCGCCTTGCTTCCGATATCTATACCGCGGGTCGGCTCGTCGAGTAGCAGCACGTCCGCGTTCTGATGGAGCAGACGCCCCAGGGCCACCTTCTGCTGATTGCCGCCTGAGAGCGTTCGCGCGGGTTGATTCGGATTGCGGGCTTTGATGTTTAGCTGTCGTATCCACGCTTCGGTTTGCTTACCTTGCGCCGCGCGGTCGAGCCAACCCCAGCGCGAGCAGGAAGCAAAACGCGTCATGGTGGTGTTGTCGGCAATTGAGAGCGCAAGCGCAAGTCCCTCCCCCTTGCGATCTTCGCTGAGATAGCCGAGTCCTTGCAAAAGTCGCCGCGTCGGCGAGCCACCGCGCGCGACAATCGCCTTCGAGCGCAGCCGGAACGTCCCAGACTGCACCGGATCAAGACCGAAGACAGCTCGCACCATTTCTGTGCGACCAGAACCCATCAAGCCCGCGACGCCCAGAATTTCACCGGCGTGTAAGTCGAAACTCGCATGCCGCAAATGGGGTGGGGCACTAAGATCGCGCACCTCGAGCACCACCTGATCGCCGGCGCTTTCCTGGCGCGATGGGAAAAGATTCTCGACCGGCCTGCCGACCATTTGCACGATCAAATCCTGGTTGGTTACCGCGGACAGCAAACCGGTGCGGACACTTCGCCCGTCGCGAAGAACGGTGTAGCTGTCCGCAATCGCTCGCACCTCTTCAAGGAAGTGGCTAATGTAAATGATGCTGATTCCATCGTTCCGCAAACGCCGGATAAGCGAAAAGAGTTGGGTTACATCTTCGCGTTGCAGGCTGCTGGTTGGTTCGTCCATCAAGATTATGTTGGCGCGCGCGGCGATGGCCCGGCATATCTCGACCACTTGCTGCGCCGCGATGGACAAGTCAGCGACGCGGCGACCCGGACGTATTTCAGGATGATTAAAACTCTCGAGTACTTCGAGGGATCTGCTCCGCACTGCTTCGCGATTGAGCCAGCCCCAACGCGCCGACTCCAGGCCCATGAGAATGTTCTCAGCTACAGTCAGATGCGGCGCCAGTGAAAGTTCCTGATGAATCAGCGCGATACCACACTCGCGCGCCTCGAGTGGCGATGCGGGAGAATACTTCCCGCCGCCCAATGCCATCTGACCCTGGTCAGGTTGAATAGAACCCGCCAGGATATTCATCAAAGTACTTTTGCCTGCGCCGTTCTCGCCAATCACCGCGTGCACTTCCCCTCGGCGTAATTCGAGACTTACCCCGTCGAGCGCAACCGTTGGCCCGAAGCGTTTGGCGATATCAGATAAGGCTAGAACAGTCGTCGTCATCAGTTTGCCGATACGCTCGCCTGCGCCCGAGTGCACGGAGCGAGGACGTTCAAGGCGATGCTATTTCTGCGGCGGTTGAAGCAATTCTTTGATCTTTGGGTCGTCCAGGTTATCGGGAGTAGCCAACGCCACGCCGGTATCAATACGTTTTTCGACCGGCTTACCCAGAAGGTTATCGACCATCGTTTTCACCCCGAGATAACCCATATTGAATGGACTCTGCAGCACGGTCCCGCTCATCTGTTTGTTGCGCATTGCTTCGACAAAGCTGGGACTGGAATCAAAACCGACAAACACAACTTTGCCCGCAAGTTTCATGTCCTGAAGAGCGAGCAACATGCCGGTAGTCGAAGACTCGTTCGGTGTGAAGATACCCTGAATGTCGTTACCGAAACGGTTTAGTAAATTCTCTGAAGCAGCTTTAGCCGTGTCACGCGTGGGGCCCGCATATTGATTCGAAGAAATCACCTCGATCGCGGGAAACCTGGTCTTGATCTCCTGGATGAAGCCGGCCTCGCGCTGTTCAGTACTCGCTGACCCTTCCTGATAGCGGAGCATCAGCACCTTACCTTTGCCACCCAACATCCCGCCGATTCGATCTGCAGCCAGCGTTCCCCCCTTTGAATTGTCCGTCGCCACGAAACTAACGATCTGGTCCGACTGCAGGGCCGAATCAATAATCACAGTCGGGATACTGGCGCGCTTGGCTTCTTCGACAGGACGAATCAGCGCGCGATCGTCTAGTGGGGCCAGGACGATCCCACTAATTCCCTGACTGATGAAGCCTTCAACCACCTGAATCTGCGCTTCGCGTTCGTCCTCGCGCAACGGACCCTTCCAGATTATTTCGACGTTCGTCCCCTGGGCTGAGTATTCATTCGCAGCCTTGTCAGCACCGGCATGAATGCTTTTCCAAAACTCATGAGTGGTGCCTTTGGGAATCACGGCGATGGTCAGTTTCTTACCCGACTGCCGTCCGCTCTTTGCACAGCTCAAGCAGAACAACACGGCCGAACCGAGCACCAAGGCTGCTATTAGCTTCTTCATTTTCGTTTTAGGATCCTTTCGATTGTCCTTACTAATCATCCCCGAGCTCAGCGAACAAAACCCAGCGCGGATGATCCGTCCGCGAGCGTGGTCGCCGGCAACTGTCCCAACGCCGATCGAATTGCCGCATCATCCATCTCCGCGGGAATAGCCAAAGGTTAGTCCGCGCAAGTGATCGCCTTGCTGCCCTAACTGCCTTCCCTTTCATGGTTTCTTTCTGTGTAATCTGCGTAATCTGCGGATCACCTTCGTTTCTTACCGCTTCCACGCGACTCCGCCCGGAAACTCGTATTGGTTGATCGACTCAGGTTTCATCTCAATGCTGTAACCCGGATCGAGCGGCGCCACGTAGTGTCCGTCGCGAATCTCTACCGGATAAACAAAGTGCTCGTGCAGATGATCGACAAATTCGACGCGACGATTTTCCAATGAGCCGCTCACCGCGATGTAGTCAAAGATCGAAAGGTGTTGCACGTACTCACAAAGCCCGACCCCACCGGCGTGCGGACAGACGGGCACGCCAAACTTTGCGGCCATTAACAACACGGCCAGCACTTCATTGACACCACCGAGCCGGCAGCTATCAACCTGACAGAAATCCAAAGCTTTGGTTTGCAGGAACTGCTTGAACATCACCCGGTTATGACAGGTTTCTCCTGTCGCTACGCCGATCGGCGCGACCGCGCGTGCGATCTCCGCATGACCCAGCACATCATCGCAACTGGTGGGCTCTTCGATCCACAGCGGCTCAAAGGGGGCCAACTCCTTCATCCATTCGATCGCCTGCTGCACATCCCAAACCTGGTTCGCATCCATCATCAGCGTTCGGGACGGTCCGATCTCATCGCGAATGAGTTTGGCGCGACGCACATCGTCGACGAGGTTGGCTCCAACTTTCATCTTGAAATGCGTCCAACCTTTCGCGATGCCTTCGTGCACCAGCCGCCGGATCTTCTCGTCAGAATATCCGAGCCACCCCGCCGAGGTCGTGTAAGCGGGATAACCGTCCGCGCGCATTTCAGCTTCGCGTCGTGATTTCGTTGCTTCCTGCCGTCGCAGAATCTGCAACGCGTCTGCAGGTGTCAACGCGTCGGTGATGTATCGGAAAGGTATCGCGGAGACCAATTCCTCAGGCTTTAGGTCGACCAGAAGTTTCCACAGCGGTTTGCCCTCGGCCTTCGCGTAAAGGTCCCAAACGGCATTAATTAGTGCGCCCGTGGCCAGGTGAATCACGCCCTTCTCGGGCCCCAGCCAGCGAAGTTGCGTGTCGCCCGCAACTGAGTACCAGAATCCGGCCATCTCCGAAGTGATCGACTCCAGGGTTTTCCCTACCACCCGCGCCGCCAAAGCTTCAATCGCCAGGCATACGACATCGTTGCCGCGGCCGTTGGTGAACGTGAGCCCATGCCCTGCCAGTCCCGCGGTATTCGTGCGCAGAATCACATAAGCCGCGGAATAATCGGGATCGACGTTGACCGCGTCTGAGCCATCCAGCGTGCGTGATGTGGGAAAGCGTACGTCGTGAGTTTGAATTTCAGTGATTGTGATCGTCATAGATTGCGTCCGGCAAGCTTCAGCTGACCTCATGTTCCCGCGTGGTCATGCTTTGTAATTTCTTCATCGCGACCTCTAAGACTTTGATTGACGCAGCCTAAGCCCGGAAGGACAGGCAGCTGCTCAAGCGTTTCCCTGCGCTGTCAGCAGACGCTCACGATCTGACGGATCTAACTTCGGAAGTCTTGATTGCTCGGCCTTGAACTTCCCGTCCTGGTAATGCGCGGCAGCCCTGCGCACTAATGGAAACAAAGAGCGTCCTTCAAATTCGCCGAGCTGCTGGTACGACCATTTCCCGTCCCCGACAGCGAATGGATAAAGATATTCGAGCGCGCGCCGAATGCTGCGCCCGTCTTTCGTTTGATAGCTCCATAAATCCACGCCAACGTTTTCGCCCAGACGGGCAAGCCACATCAAGCCGTCAAGATTTCCATTGCTGTAGCTCCAGGCTTTGGTGCGCGCCAATTCCAAAGGCTGGCTCCCATCCGGCTCGATCTGCAGGGCAATTCGTTTTTGCTTCGCAGTCTCAACAATCTGTCTTGCCAGATCTTTCTTGTCGATGAAGAGCGCGAACGATGTCGCTTGCAAGTCATAATAGGTTCCGTGATTGTTCTTAGCCGCGTTTTCTTCGCGACCATTTTTGCTTTCCTGCATCCATTGAAGAAACTTCGCGTACCAATCTTCGAGCCCACGCTGGTCCGCGGCGGTCCATGATTTGGATCCGGCCAGCAAACCGATCGCATCAACCACATCTGCAAGCCCCCGCGTTTCGATCAGTCCGATTCCACGTCCCGTGTTTACTCCCGGAATAAACTGCGCGTACTCCAGATTTGGATTCATCCGGGTCGCCGGATCCAGAAACCAGGCGCGCAATAACTGGGTGGCTTTGCCGGCGTACACTTCGTCGCTCTTGAAGTAAAAGGCAAGCGACAGAGTACGCACCGCTGCTTCCATCAAATCCAATGTGTGATGATCGGTAATTTTGTTGAGTTCGGGATTCCGCTCACCATCGCGGCGGATGTAGGGCAGGCCTTTAGGCTTTGCTGGATCAGGCCAGAAGTATGGCGCCTGACTCATATAGTCATGCTTGTCGCCGCTGGGTGGCGTGGGCCCTTTGGTCGTGACCGAAACAGGTTCCTGCTGTAGAGCTTTGCGCGCATCAGCTTCGAGTTTCGCGAGAGCGGCATCGAAGGTCTTGTCGCCCGACTGAATGCGCTGTTTGGTCTCAACCAATTTTTGGGGGTTGAGCAGAAAGACGCGGGGCGCCTTCTGTTGCTGGCCGAGCAGTGGAGAAGAGATAAGCACTAAGATTGCGATCGCTGCCCATCTCAACGAATAAACCCTTTGCAGCTCTACCGCCTGATGTGCGGAAAGGCTTCGGGTTTCCGTCAGCGTTGACCTTGACTTCGGGAGAGGCTCCGCCTCGACGATTTGCAGCGAGGCATGGCCTCGCTGCTGAATGGAGAGAATGGCTGACGGAAAGGCTAAGCCTTTCCGCGCATCAAGCGGCAAAGCCGCATCTGTCTTGTATGGATGGAATTTCATATAATTTTTCAAGCGACAACATAAAGTTTGCCGGCCAATGCCGGATTGATCGAAAACGTATTCGGATTCCAATCAAGAGTCACAGTCGTACCGTCCGCACAGGTCGAACCCAAATGCTCACCCAACTCTGAGCAATACCGCTGTATGCAGAGAGACGTCGTTGACTGAGAACCAGCCCTCACGCTTGCCGAACGTTTTACCCGTCCAATAATCCTTCACCTCGGTCAGCCTGGGCAGCTTGAATCGAAACGACTCTGCCTTGTCGTTCCAATTGAACACACAAATCATTTGCTTGTCAGGAAAATCAACCATGCCCACTTTGAGCGAATCATCTTCGAACCTTGCCGCGATGCCTGAGGGTGGGAGCAGGGTCCTCCGAGCTGATAATTAGCCCGTCGGTTCGTTGTAAGAGCGTCTCGACTTCCTCCAGCTCGCGCGTGACATCCTCATCTGAACTAAAGATCAGCAGTTGGAATCCGGCCGGGCGCGTCACAGATTCGATGGCCCGAATTACTTCGGCAAAGTAGAGATTCATCAAATCGGGAACGATCAATCCAATCAGCTGGGAGCGACTGATCGCCAGGGCACGCGCATGCTGATTTGGTTGATAGTTCATGCGGCGCGCTACTTCCAGCACGCGCTTGCGTGTGTCCGGACTGACCAGTGGTTGTTGTTAATCGCGCGCGAAACAGTCATTTTCGAAACCCCAATTTCACGCGCGATATCAGCAAGGGTGACAGGCATGACTGCTCCCGCTTTCGCGAGTTGAATCTTACAGATATCGATAGCTTTCTGCTAGATTCAGATTTCCGGATCGCCAAGAAGGATCAAACAAATGCCGCCGTCAAGATTAGGAGAGAGCAAACCGCTCTATTGTCGGGTTGAAGCGATGTAGTCAGTTGGCTGATTAGCCCCTGGAGTAATTCGGCCAGAGAGATTATCGGGCGCACACCGAATGTGCCAGGTCAAGTGATGCCCTATTCTGAGATCGTCTTGCCGAGTAAGACGATCCACGAACTCACACGAACTCTGTTCATGCATTTAGTGTGATTTCGTGGATCGTTCGTACTGAACAGAAAGACAACACGAAACAAATTCAGGGCACTCCTAAGTCAGTTTCGTAGCCCAACGGCAAGCTGCGTAGTACAATCCCGGAAAACTATTGAGGATGAAAACGAGGGACATGTCTTATAAAGGTTTCGATCTAACCGGCAAAGTTGCTGTCGTTATCGGCGGGACCTCGGGAATTGGCCGGGCTATCGCTCATGGACTGGCAGAGGCGGGCGCCGACGTCGTTCCCACCTCAAGGCGGGCGGAACAAGTCACGGCAAGCGCGAGAGAGATCCGTGAGCTGGGCCGGCGATCTTTTGAAGTTGTTTCCGATGTGAGTGACAGAACGTCGCTGAAGCGATTACTTGAAACCTGCATCAGCGAGTTCGGCAAAGTTGATATTCTGATCAACTCAGCCGGGAAAACGAAGCGAACCCCAACGATCGATGTCACCGACGATGAATGGAGCGATATTCTTGATACCAATGTCGGCGGAACCTTGCGCGCGTGCCAGGTGTTTGGCCGGCACATGCTGGAACGCAGTTACGGCCGCATTGTAAATATCGCTTCCCTCTCTTCATTTGTAGCGCTCTATGAGGTGGCCGCTTATGCGGCCAGCAAGGCCGCGGTCGCCATGCTCACGAAATCTCTGGCAATTGAATGGGCGTCACGCGGAGTGAACGTCAACGCGATTGCCCCTGGCGTATTTCGCACCGCGCTCAATCAAAAACTCCTGGACGAGACAGACCGGGGCCGGGAATTTCTCATGCGAACTCCAATGAAGCGCTTCGGCAAAGTTGAAGAGCTGGCCGGAGCCGCGGTCTTTCTTTCGTCAGATGCCGCGAGCTTCATCACCGGCGAGGTGCTGGTAGTTGACGGCGGTTTTTTGGCCAGCGGTGTGAATCAATAGAAAACATGAGCGCGGCAATCATGAATGCGGTCGTCGGGCGAGGCGCCCCGGGGCTCTCGCTTTCTCAGGAAGAATTGCGCTCGATCGTTTCCGAGGCACTCGAGGAGATTGGCGCGGGCGAGCGGGTGCTCGCCGTCGTGCCCGACAAAACGCGCGATGACAACACCGATCTGCTCTTTCCGTTTGCCGCGCAAATACTCTCACAAAAAAACATTGCTAAGCTTGATGCTCTGATTGCGCAGGGTACGCATGGACCGATGAGCGAGTCCGAAAAGCGCGAAAAGATCGGCTGGCATAAGATCGCGCCGGATAGCATCGGCAAAGTCTTCAACCATCGATGGAACCGCGAGGATGAACTGACAACGCTCGGTGAACTAAGCGCCGATAAAATAAGTGAGTTGACGGATGGTCTGATTAATGAAGCGGTTCCGGTTCGTCTCAATGCTCTGCTGTCAGCTGGAGTCTACGATACGGTTCTGGTCTTCGGCGCCACCATGCCGCACGAAGTTGCGGGCTTTGCCGGCGGGGCCAAATATTTCTTCCCCGGAGTTGCCGGCCCGGAATTGACGCACCTGACGCACTGGCTCGGCGCGCTCGCTACGATCGAAAAGGTCATCGGCCGCGTCGAGACGCCAACTCGGAGAGTAATCGAAGCGGCAGCGGCGTTCGTTCCCGCGCGTGTCATCTCCTTTACCTCGGTCTCAACGCGCGATCGCGACTCCCTGCAAACCCATGCGCTGTTTGCCGGCGATCTTTATAAATCATTTCGCCAGGCGGCCGCGGTAAGCAGCAAAGTTCATATTAAATATGTCGATCGCAAGCACAAGCGCGTGCTGGCGCTGCTCGATCGGCATTATGACGAACTCTGGGTGGGCGGCAAGGCCAGCTACAAACTGGGCAGCATTATTGAGGAGGGTGGCGAGTTGATCATATATGCACCGCAACTGACTCAACTATCAGCGACACATGGTCATTTGATCGAGAAATACGGATATGCGCCGCTTGAGCAGGTCCGCGAAATGGTGGAGGGCTCAGATGAATTACGCGCGAATTTATGCGTCGCCGCGCATCTGGCCCACGTCAGTTATGGCAGCGCTCGCGATGCCGCCGGCCGGCTCACGCCCCGCTATCGCATTACGCTCGCGTCAGCAGTTCCAGAAGGCGCATGTCGTCGTGTCAATCTGGGTTATTTAGATCACCGCAATATCCGGCTGCAGGATTATCAATCCGACCCGGAAACGCTGGTGGTCGAAGACGCCGGCCGTGATCTCTATCTGCTGTCAAACGACAGCTAGATCCTTTCGTGAAAGCGAATGATAGAACGTCGGGACCTGTCGAAATAGATCGCGACGTGATTGCCACACTCATGGACATGGTGTCCGCGGTAATGTACGAAGGGCGGCGTGAGACAGTCAATCGCGCCAGAGATCTGAAGGAATCGGTAGCAATGCACCGAGAGATCTATCGTTTGATTCGTGCCGGAAAAGCCGACGAGGCCCGAGCGGCGATGAGCGAACATCTCGCGCTGGCCCAGCAGGCATTCGACTCAGAGGAAGGCTCAGGCAAGTCACCGACTGAAGTCGCGCGAGTAAAGACTAATGCAACAAATGGGAAGCGACCGGCCAAGTCGAAACGGCCTCGAGGCAAAGCATGAACAGTGATTTAGAGTGTGCTTAGCCAGCGCGATTCAGGATTGATCGATCTCTCCGTTCGACCCTATTGCAGGCCTCAGATCGAATCGAGTCATGCCGCCACGTGCGTTGATCGAGCCAGATCGCTCAAATAGTGCTCAATGGCAACTTCGACCGCTCCCCCCAATCCTGCTCCCGTGGGCTGTCCCGGTTCTATAGACCAGTTCGACAACCGTCCGGCCATCGTCTGAGCTACTGCTTCCTCGAGTGACTTCCGGATAAATATCCAGCCGTGGACGATTCGTCCACTTATCACGACTCGGGACACGCCCAGTCCGGTTATCACATTGCTGATGCCGATGCCAAGATTTTCGCCGATTCGCGCCAGCGTGGTCTGCGCCCGCAATTCTCCTTCACGCGCACGCGCAACTATCTCAATAAATCGCGGAGGCATCTCATCTCCGTCGGACGCTCCGGCGCCCAAATAGATCGACGCGGCGCCAGCGGCTGAGGCATAGACTTCCCAACAACCGCGATTCCCACAGGCGCACGGATCGCCGCCGGCGACAATCGTCATGTGACCGAACTCGCCCAGCAGGCCGCGATCGGTGCCCCTTCCTCGATAGACCTCTCCGCCCAATACCAACCCGACGCCGATACCGGTACCCGCCCGGACCAGAATGAAATTGTTTTGCGCGCTGGGGGTGCGGGCGCGCAAACGACGGCGCGCTTCATAGATTGCCGCGGCGGTCGCGTCGTTTTCCACAATGATTGGCACTCCTTTCCCGGCGTTATTCGTGCCTGGCTCATTCTCGGTCAACGCTTCAGCGACCGGAACGTCACGCCAATCAAGATGCGGAGCAAAAAGCAACTTTTGTCGTCCGGCATCGGTTGGCCCAGGGACGCTCACCCCTATCGAGACTAACGAACGTCCCGGCACTGAAGCCCTCAGCCGTTTCACAACCGAGCGTATTTGCTCCAGCGCAATGTGCGAATCAGAGGGCGTATCGAACGATTCGTCAGCCAGCATTCGTCCATCGGTAGACGCTGCCCCTACTTGCGTTCGGCGTACGCCTATGTTGATTCCGATAAGGAACGAGCGATCGCTGCGAAGGGTTAGCCCAATCGGAGGTCTGCCGCGCCGGTGTTCGGCCTCTTCAGGTGCTGCTTCGCGCAAGATGCCGGAAGCGATCAAGGGCGTAACAATCTCAGATACCGTGCTGCGGTTAACTTCCAGTCGCCTGGCCAGATCAACTCTCGAAATTGGTTGAGCGGCTCGCACAATCCGTAACATTGTGCGCGTCGTCCCTGAGACATTTGAGGTCTCTTCGGACGACAGCTCTCTTTGATCAATTGAGACCGGTGAAACGAACTCCGACCGATCGATCTCTCCGGACCGCCGGCTTCGTTTCCGACTGAGTGAGCTGGCAGTCTCGCTGGGAACGAAACCCAGCTGAGCAATCGCACCCTCGACGCGCGCGCGCGTCTCAGCTCTAACGTTTCTGGATTTGTTAACAACCCGTGAGACGGTCATTGTCGAAACGTTCGCGAGTCGCGCAACGTCATTTAGAGTTGCCATGAAACTTAACCCTCCTTGAACTGCTCTCTTAGAATCCTGTGTTTGAAACAAGCAACTGATGGGCCAGCACTCGCCATGGCCAACCGACTGTCTATGCGTCCCGATCTCCTGCTCCCAAAGTGGGGAGGAGTTTTCTTATGTGCCCACCAGAACTCTTGACTTAAAATAACAATGGGATCATACACGCACAGTATTACAACCAAATGAATTCCCGGTTGAGATTATTAAAATGGTGCCGCGCGACGTTTCTGCGGATGGGGAAAGATTTAACGACGATTTTGTAGCTTGCAGCTTTGGTGGAGCATAAGAATGGGTCAAGGCTCTACTCGATCGCTTTTGTCACGTTGAGCGAGCGCCAAGCGCTTTTCATAAGCTTCGCGGACGATCTGTACGTCTTCAAGAAATCGCGGCAGCTCTTCCAGCAGCAGTGCCTGTGGCCCGTCGACCAGCGCCTCACGTGGGGCAGGATGGAAATCCACTAGAACCATGTTCGCCCCGGCGATGACGCCCTGAGCCGTCACATGCATGACGTCAAGAATCCCGTCCGGGCCCACACGACGAGATCCAACTGCATGCGAAGGATCCACGCACACCGGCATGCGCGTCAGGGCCTTCACTACCGAGACATGACCAAAATCGATGAGGTTGCGATGTGGATCGGCAAGATTCGACTTAACACCCCTGAGCCCGAAGATTACTTTTCGATTTCCTTCGGTGGCCAGATACTCCGCCGCGTTCAACGACTCGCTTAAGGTGATGCCGAATCCACGTTTGAGCAGGACCGGATAATCCTTTTGGCGCCCGACGATCTTAAGTAACTCAAAGTTCTGGGAATTACGTGTGCCGATTTGCAACATCACTCCGGTAGCTCCACCCGTTTCCCAAAGAGCATAGTTGATCTCATCAATCTGCGATTCGTGCGTGACCTCCATCGCGATTACTTTGATTCCATACTTTCCGGCTAACTCGAAAACATAAGTCAGACATTGCTTGCCGTGACCTTGAAAAGAGTAAGGGCTAGTGCGCGGTTTATACGCTCCCATCCGTGTACACACCTGGCCGTGGTCGCGCAAAGCGCGCATCATCGTTTCGACGTTCTCAGGCCTGTCGACCGCGCACAAACCAGCAAAGACATGCAGCGTGTCCTGACCGAAACGCAATCCCTGGTAATCGAAATGCGCGGAACGGCCATCATCGATGTGCCGGCCCAGCACACGATACTCTTCAGAGACCCGCACCACCCGCTCGACGCCCGCCAGCGCCTTCATCTCATCGACAGGGATCGAGGACGTGTTACCGATCAGGTAGATCTCGGTGACCGAGTGCTCTGCTCCCCGCTCACTGTGGACACGAACCTGGATTTCGGGCAGCCGAGAAAGCTGAGCCAACAGCAGTTGATAGGCATCGCTTTCTGGCTTAATGTCAGGTGTCAGGATTAGGATCATTACGGTTCGGCAGACAACTCATTACTTGGAACGCGCGCGCCTCGCACTGAGCGCGGTCAGAACCGTCCGCGGTAGCGGGCGGTTGATCTCCAATACGAGATATGTAACCAGTTCAGGATCAACCGCCCGCTACCGCGGACGGTTCTGACTCCGCTTACCCCACCGGCACAACTGCACTTCGGTAAGCGCCCAGCACGCGCGTCTCGACTCGACGCTGACGTAGCTCGCTCAACGCGGATGTAATTTCAACGTCTGTCAGAGAGCCGGGCAAGTCGAGATAAAAACAGTACTCCCATGGCCGGCCTTTCACTGGTCGACCCTGTATCTTGAGCAAGTCGATGCCGCGCCTGGCGAAAGGCTCGAGCGCATCGTGCAGCGCGCCCGGCTGATGCGGCAGTTCGATCACCAGCGAGATCTTGTCCGCCTCATCCGACGGTGTCTGGTCGGGCGTGAGCAGCAGAAAGCGCGTGTAATTCTCGCGGCTGTCTTCCAAATGTTCGCGCAGAATCACTCCGCCGTATCGCTTAGCTGCGCGTCTGCCGGCTATGGCCGCGCGAGTCTGATCGCCGTCCGCCATTATTCGCTCCACGCTGCCGGCCGTATCTTCCGCGGCGATGCGGCGAATCTGGGGGTTAGCTGCGAGAAACCGCCGGCATTGATCGAGCGCCACCGGGTGCGACTCGACCGTCTTAATTTCTGCGAACGACGCGCCGGGACAACCGATCAAATAGTGTGTGATGGGAATGATGACCTCGCCGGAAATGTACAGCTTGCTATCCAGCAGCAGGTCGTAACACGCATGCACGAACCCAGCCAGACTGTTTTCAATCGGCGCAAGAATGCAGTCGGCGGATTGATCGTTGATTGCCTCGAACAGAGATTCAAAGCTCGGTCGCGGTACAAGCGTGACTTCTTCCCCGAGGAGCTTAATCGCCGCCGCTTCACTGAACGCTCCCTGCGCCCCCTGAAAAGCGACGCGCCGCAGCTTGTTTTCGGCTGCCGAGAATCGCGGCACGCTCGATGCCGAGCCCGGCTGGTTAGCGAGATTCTGAATGCGCCGGGACTCGTGGATAATTGCCCGATAGAGTTCTACGATTGCTCGATCGTCCAACGGCCCTTCATTCGCTCCGCATAAACGTTCGATCACTTCGCGCTCGCGCGTGTGATCGCAGAGCGCGGCGCCCACCTGCTTCTTTGACTCGCCCACCTTCAGAGCAATGCGCGCCCGCTCGTTGAGCAGGCGGAGCAGCTCTGCATCCAGCTCATCAATCCGCGCCCGCCAATCGTCTATACCCATCTCAGTTTCTCTTTAACTTCTTTCGGCGTCGGTAACGGGCTGGTTAGATCTCACAGGCGTATAGAGTACCAAACTTCAGTTGGACCTTTTCTCGCTCAAATAAGAGCCCGACTGAAGTCGGTGCTCTATACATCTCTAATCAAAGTAGCACGCTATTCGGTTACCGCGCCGCGGCTGCTGCTCGAGACCTGTTTAGCATACTTAGCCAATACACCACGCTGGTAGCGCGAAGGCGGCGGACGCCAGGCGGCGCGCCGGCGTTCCAACTCGGCTTCCGCGACGTTCAACTGCAGCAACTTCACCTCGGCGTCGATCGTGATGGAGTCCCCTTCCTCGATCAGCGCGATTGCTCCACCCACAGCGGCTTCGGGTGCGACATGGCCTACAACCATGCCATAGGTTGCGCCGGAAAAACGACCATCGGTGATCAGGGCAACCGAGTCACCCAGACCGGCGCCGATGATCGCGGATGTAGGAGCGAGCATTTCGCGCATGCCCGGACCACCTTTGGGACCTTCATAACGAATTACCAGCACATCGCCGCTTCTTATTTGGCCACTGCGTATGGACTGCTGGCAACCCTCTTCCGATTCAAACACGCGGGCAGGTCCGGTGATCCGGGGATTCTTAACGCCAGTGATTTTTGCTACTGCGCCTTCAGTCGCGAGATTCCCTTTCAGGATCGCGAGGTGCCCTTCCGGATAAAGCGGATCATGCCATCTTCGGATCACGTGCTGATCGGAACGCGGTTGGTCGGGCACATGGGCCAGAACCTCGGCAATCGTCTCTCCGGTAATCGTGAGAGCATCCGCATGGAGTCGATCGTGGACCAGCAACATCTTCATCACCTGTGGAATCCCGCCAGTGTGGTGCAGGTCAGTCGCCACGTAACGGCCCGAAGGTTTTAGATCGCAGAGCACCGGAGTGCGAGCACGAATCACTTCGAAATCATCGATCGACAAAGGCACCTCGGCCGCATGAGCGATGGCCAGTAGATGCAGCACCGCATTCGTCGAACCGCCAACCGCCATCACCACCGCGATCGCGTTCTCAAAAGCCTGGCGGCTGAGAATATCGCGCGGCAGAATTTGTTTGCGAACGGCCTGGGCCAAAACACCAGCACTCCGCGCCGCGTTCTCCGTCACCTCATTATCCTCCGCAGCCATTGTTGACGAGTAAGACAAACTCAATCCCATAGCCTCAATCGCCGCGGACATCGTATTAGCCGTGAACATGCCGCCGCATGATCCGGCGCCGGGACAAGCGCGGCGCTCGACTTCCAACAGATCATCCGCGCTGAGCCGGTTCGCGCAGTATTGGCCCACCGCTTCAAACGCGCTCACAATCGTCAGGTCCTGGTCAGCGTAATGGCCGGGCTTGATCGTGCCGCCATAAACAAAGATCGCAGGAATGTTTAGCCGGGCAATCCCGATCATCGCACCCGGCATATTCTTGTCGCAACCTCCGATCGCGATTAGCCCGTCGAGACTCGCTGCCTGGCAAACTGTCTCGATCGAATCGGCAATCACTTCGCGCGACACCAGGCTGTACTTCATTCCTTCGGTGCCCATCGAAATGCCGTCGCTCACGGTAATCGTGCCAAAGGTTTGCGGCATTGTGCCGGCTTCGCGCAGAGCCCGGACGGCTCGGTCGGCCAGAAGATTCAAATTCATGTTACAGGGCGTAATCGTGCTGTAGCCGTTGGCCACGCCGACAATGGGCTTATCGAAATCCGCGTCAACAAAGCCCGTCGCCCGCAGCATCGAACGGTTAGGCGTACGCTCGACGCCGCGAGTGATAGTTTGACTACGACGATTGTTCATGAATGATTTACTAATTCAGCAGGTTAGTTCTTCGCTTTATCGACCAACCGCCCTGCGGCCAGCCAGGGCATCATTTCCCGCAGACGCGCGCCGACACGCTCGATTTGATGAGCTTTGGTCTGCGCCTCCAGCTCCTTGAACCGTGGACGGCCGCGCTCATTCTCTTTCATCCACTCATTTGCAAAGGCACCTGACTGAACTTCTGCCAGAAGGGCTTTCATCCGGCGTTTCGTCTCGTCGTTGACTACGGCCGGTCCGCGCGTCATGTCGCCGTATTGGGCGGTGTTCGAAACGGAATAACGCATTTCCGAAATCCCGCCTTCGTAAATCAAATCGACGATCAGTTTCATTTCGTGCAGGCATTCGAAGTAGGCCATCTCGGGCGCATAGCCGGCATCGACCAAAGTTTCAAATCCGGCCTTGATTAACGCCGTCATGCCTCCACACAGCAACGCTTGCTCACCGAAGATATCGGTCTCAGTCTCTTCACGAAAGTTGGTTTCGATCACGCCGGCGCGGCCGCCGCCGATCGCTGAAGCGTAAGCCAAGCCAATCTCGCGCGTGTCGCCAGTGGGATCCTGTTGGACTGCGAGCAGACAAGGCACCCCCGCGCCGCGTTTGTATTCGTGACGCACCAGATGACCCGGCCCCTTCGGCGCCACCATAAATACGTTCACGTCTGCAGGCGGTTTGATGAAACCATAATGGACCGAGAAGCCGTGTGAGAATGCGAGATATTTTCCGGGCGTCATCGATTCGGCGACATCCCGCGCATAGACGTCGGGCGCAAGTTCATCGGGAACCAGCATCATCACGATGTCCGATTCAGCGGCGGCCTGCGCCACCGGCAACACACGCAGGCCCGACTGTTCCGCTTTCGCCACCGACGAACTCTCTCGTCGCAGGCCGACCAATACCTCGCAGCCCGACTCGCGCAGGTTGTTCGATTGCGCAAAGCCCTGACTGCCATACCCAATCACGGCAATTTTCTTTCCGCGCAAAGCGGTCGCGTCCGCATCTTTGTCGTAATAGATATTCATCGATTCGATTCCTTCCAAATTCCAAAACAGATTCTTAAAGCTCAAGGGTGGAGTCAAGTTGAAAGTGCAACAGCGAAATTCGTTTTCGCTCCAGAGGAGCGAGATGTTTATAGCTACGGCTGCACACGCAAGGATCTCGCTCCGTTAGGAGCGAAACCCGGCAGCGGAACGACTGGCGAGCAGGCAAAGCGATTGCGCCCCTCCGGAGCTTCGAAGAAAAAGAAAGAAACTCCAGGCTAGAAACATCTCGCCCCTCTGGGGCGAAGCGACAAGTTTATGTTCTGTTGTGCTTCCAACTTGAATTTCGCCAAGCTTTGCTCGCATACCTAAGCTGAAGACAAGCAGGTTCAACTCTGGGCTTCGAACACCACTAAGCCAGCAAACGTCCAATCGCTATGCGGCCTCCGCGGGTGATTTCGTGAATACCGACTGGTCGCAGGAGTTCGATAAAAGCTTCTACCTTTTCCCGGCTGCCCGAAGTCTCGACAATCATCTGCGTGTGCGAAATGTCGACGACTTTGGCGCGGAATACGGCTACCAGACTCAGAACCTCCTGTCGTTGCGAGCCCGGCTCGGCATTTACCGTGATCAAAGCCAGGTCGCGTTCGATGTGCGGGCTGGTGGTTACGTCCAGCACTTCGCGAACGCGCGCCAGACGTTCGCACTGTTTTACGATCTGCTCGATCGTGCGATCGTCGCCATTGGTGACGATCGTGACCCGCGCCCACTCGGGATCGAGCGTCGCGCCCACCGAAATCGTCTCAATATTGAAACCGCGCGCACTGAATAAGCCGACGATTCGGGAGAGTTCGCCCGGCTGATCCGCGACTACGATTGAAAGTGTATGGTTCATCATTGATTGCCAATTGCAATTTCCAATTCGATATCTGCGGCCGTGACCATAATGAAGTCAGTACCGGGAGCGGTAGCGACCGGGTCTCGATTCACAGCGCGGTCGAATTTGGCAGAGCGCCAACCCGATCGCTACCGCTCCCGGTACTGACCTCATTAGCCCGTGAATGGACCCATCGGCAATCGGCAATGCCTTAGACTCCTTCACTCTGAAAAATCATGTCACGCGAGCTGGCGCCGGCGGGGACGATGGGAAACACATTCTCCTCCCTCGCAACCACGACCTCGATCACCGCCACCCCCTTATGCGCGAGTCCGGCGTCAAGTACATCGGACAATTCATCCGGCCGAGTTGCCCGCACACCGAACGCGCCATAAGCTTCCGCAAGCTTGACGAAGTCGGGGGCCACGGACATATCCACTTCCGAATAAGCACGGTCATAGAACATCTCCTGCCACTGCCGCACCATGCCCAAATATCCATTGTTCATGATCACGATCTTGACCGGGAGATCGTATTGCACCGCCGTGGCAAGTTCCTGATTAGTCATTTGAAAACCACCATCGCCGACCACCGCGACGACTAGCTGATCGCGAAATGCCAATTGCGCTCCGATCGCCGCGGGAACGCCAAATCCCATCGCCCCCAACCCGCCACTCGTGATCCATTGACGCGCGCGTTTGAACCGATAGAACTGCGCCGCCCACATTTGGTGTTGACCCACGTCGGTCACAATGATCGCTTCCCCGTTAGTCAGACGGTGCAATTCGCGAATGACGTGCTGCGGTTTGATATGATCAGGTGATCCTGAGAACCGCATCGGTTGTTCGCACTGCCAGGACCGTAGTTGCTCCCACCATCGATTGCGCCGTTCAACGCTCTGCCTGATGACTTCCGGGCCGGTTGACTCGACTTGCCTGTGCAAGGCGATGAGCGCCTCTCGGGCATCCGCGATCATTGAAAGATCGGGCGCTCGATTCTTCCCGACATTCGCCGGATCAATGTCGACATGGATGACTTTGGCTTGCGGGGCAAACGTCGCCAGCTTTCCGGTAACGCGATCATCAAAGCGCACGCCGATCGCGATCAAGAGATCGCTGTCAGCCACTGCCATGTTCGCGGCGTAGGTTCCGTGCATGCCGAGCATCCCCAGACTCAGCGAGTGCGAAGAAGGAAAACCACCCAGACCCATCAATGTGGGCGTGACCGGAAGTTGTAACTGCTCTGCCAGATGCCTGAGTTCCGCACAAGCGCCAGAGCTAACGATGCCCCCGCCGACATAAAGCACTGGCCGCTGCGCCTTGAGAATTGCCGAGGCGGCGCGCTCAACATCCGCGGGATCAGGCGCCGATACACTCTCGCCACACGGGAAGCTAATCTTTTCCAGTCGTGAATAAGTTGCCTGATTGGCGGACACGTCTTTGGGGATATCGATGACCACTGGTCCGGGCCTTCCCGTGCGGGCCAGATGAAAAGCTTCGTGAACGATGGCGCCCAGATCGCGCACATCGCGCACGAGATAATTGTGCTTCACGCAGGGCCGCGTTATTCCCACCGTATCGACTTCCTGAAAAGCATCTGTGCCTATCAGGGGCAGCGGAACTTGTCCGGTGATCACCACGATCGGCGTCGAATCCATATAGGCATTTGCGATCCCGGTGATGGCGTTGGTCGCACCCGGCCCCGACGTCACCAGCGCAACCCCGACGCGACCGGATGTGCGCGCGTAACCCTCGGCCATGTGAACCGCGCCTTGCTCGTGACGTACGAGGTAGTGCGTGATCCGATCGCGCACGCGCCACAGTTCGTCATAAATGTGCAAGACAGCGCCGCCCGGATAGCCGAAGATTGAATCAACGCCTTCATGGAGGAGACCTTCGACGAGGATCTCCGCGCCGCGGGGAAAACGATCTTGCACGGTGATCGCTGCGGCGTCTTCTGATACTGTCCGATCTCTTTGTTCTACGATCATGGTCTTTGACTTTAAGCTTCTGCTCCCTGGTTCTCTGTGTAGAAAGTGCGTTAGCGATCTCATTAGCTGGCTTCAGCCCGGTGATTGAGATCCGCAGAAATACTCCCTGAACCGTTTCTAACGGCTTACCTGATTCATCGCCACCAAGAACCGTTCAAACGGTTCCCGCATCTAACGAGCCCCATAAATCATCGGGCTGAAGCCACGGTGCTAATGAGATCGGTCCGCGTGACGATGTTGTTCAACCGTCGAGAAGCCTTTCTATGGGCGCACCGCTTCTCCCATCAAGTACTTGTCGACTCCCCTGGCCGCGCGCCGTCCGTCGGCGATGGCCCAGACGACCAGCGACTGACCGCGGGTCATGTCGCCTGCGGCAAAGACTTTCGTCACGCTGGTCATTTCCTCTTCGTCAACCGCAACATTGTCCCGCTCGTTGATTCGCACTCCCAGCTGTCTCAACAACCCTTCTGTTTCCGGACCCAGAAAGCCAAGCGCGAGCAGAACCAACTGCGCCGGCCATTCCCTGCGGCTTCCCGGAATCTCATGCGGCCCTCCGCGGCCGTTGAGCTTTGCCGTCAAATCAACCTCGACCGTCTCCACTGCACGCAGACCTCGATCTTCGCCACCGACAAAGCGCTTAGTCATGATCGAGTAAGCGCGCGGGTCACGGCCGAATAAAGCCGCGGCTTCTTCGTGTCCGTAGTCAAGTCGAAAGACTTTCGGCCATTGTGGCCAGGGATTGTCCGCGGCGCGCTGATGCGGCGGTTGCGGCAGGATTTCAAACTGGACCAGACTGCGGCAGCCTTGACGAAGCGCCGTGCCTACACAATCAGTCCCAGTGTCGCCACCACCGATAACGATTACATCCTTACCCTTGGCGGACGGGTAACGTCCATCTTCATGCTTGCTGTCCAGAAGACTTTTTGTATTGGCCTGAAGAAACTCCATGGCGAAATGCACGCCGCGCAGATTTCTTCCCTCCACCGGCAGGTCGCGCGGTTTGGTTGCGCCCACACAAAGCACAACCGCGTCGAACTCGTCAGTAATTCTGTCCGCGCCATACTCAACTCCGACATTTACCCCAGTGACAAATTTAATGCCCTCCGCCGCCATTAGATCGAGCCGTCTCTGAACGACGCTCTTGTCCAGCTTCATGTTAGGAATTCCATACATCAGCAAGCCGCCCGGTCGATCGGCGCGTTCAAAGATCGTCACCAGGTGCCCCGCCTGATTGAGCTGGCTGGCGCAAGCCAGGCCAGCTGGGCCAGAGCCTATAATCGCCACGGTTCTGCCGGTGCGCGCAATGGGCGGGTGCGGCACGACCCATCCGGACTCAAAGCCTCTGTCGATAATCGCCTGCTCAATACTCTTGACTGCTACCGGAGCATCGTTGATGCCGAGTACGCACGATCCTTCACAGGGCGCCGGACAAACGCGACCTGTGAATTCAGGGAAATTGTTTGTCTGAAGCAGGCGGGCCAGCGCTTCACGCCATCGACCACGATAAACAAGTTCATTCCATTCAGGAATTAAATTGTTGATGGGACAGCCGGACGCCGAACCATTGATGATCTGTCCCGTATGGCAGAACGCCACGCCGCAATCCATGCAGCGGGCACCCTGTGCGCGCAGACTAGTCTCGGGCAGGTGCTCATGAAACTCTCGCCAGTCAGACACACGTTCAGCCGGCGGCCGAGCGATAGGAAGTGTCCGTGTGTAATCCATGAAGCCGGTTTTAGTCATTTGCCAATTTCCGATTGCCGATTGCCGATTAGCGATTCGGGTCGTTTCATAATTTGCAGGCCTGATGCAGTCAGTACCGGGAGCGTTAGCGACCGGGTCTCTCAAGTCACGATACGGTCGCGTTTGCCAAACCAATAACCCGGTCGCTATCGCTCCCGGTACTGACCTCATTACTCCCGCGAATCGCGGGTCAATCGGCAATTGGCAATTGGCAATCTACAATGCCCTATCTTCCACCAACTCGCGCCAGGTCATGCGAGTTCGATTCGAACGCGGCCATTACCACTTGCTCGTACGCCATACCTTCGCGCCGCCCGCGGCTCTGCGCCTCGAGCACGCGGCGATAGTCATTCGGGATGACGCGGACGAATTTCGGCAACCATTCGCTCCACGAAATCAAAACCTCAGCCCCGCGCACGCTGCCGGTGGCTTCAACGTGGCGAAAAATCATATCTTTGACTGCTTCAATTTCTTCCTCGTCGTCCAGGCCAGTGAGCTCGATCATCTCGGTATTGCAGCGCCGAGAAGAATCGCCGTCTATGTCGAGCACATACGCGAGACCGCCCGACATCCCAGCCGCAAAGTTTCTTCCAGTTGTCCCGAGTACAACCACGCGTCCCCCAGTCATATATTCACAGCCGTGATCGCCAATTCCTTCGACCACGACCGACGCGCCGCTGTTGCGCACGCAAAACCGTTCGCCCGCAATACCACAGATATAGCCTTCGCCGCTGGTGGCTCCATAGAACGCGACGTTGCCGATGATCACATTCTCTGAAGCCACAAAAGTCGCGACGCGCGGCGGATACAGCACAATCTTTCCACCCGACAAACCTTTGCCGACGTAATCGTTCGCGTCGCCTTCCAGACTGAGCGTCATTCCGCCCGGCAGGAACGCGCCAAAACTTTGACCCGCCGAACCCGTGAAGCGCAGCCATATCGTGTCCTCGGGCAATCCTGCGGAACCGTAACGCCGGGTGACTTCGCTACCTACCATCGTGCCGACCGCGCGATTGACGTTTCGAATCGTCAAGCCAGCCTGAACTTGCTCTTTGTTTTCCAGAGCAGGCCGGCAGAGATCGATCAAAGTAGTAGAGTCGAGCGACTGTTCCAATTCATGATCCTGCCTGAACTGAGCAAAGCGGCCCACGGATTCGGGCACGTTTGGTTGATAGAGAATCTGGGAAAAGTCGAGCCCGTGCGTCTTCCATTGATCGATGGTGCCCCGCTTTTCAATGACTTCGGTCCGGCCCACCATCTCATTGATGGTGCGGAATCCAAGCTGCGCCATCAGCTCGCGCGCTTCCAGCGCGACAAGTCGCATAAAGTTCACCACGTGCGCCGGATCACCGGCGAACTTCGCGCGCAGTTTTGGATCCTGGGTAGCGACGCCGACCGGGCACGTGTTCAAGTGACAGACGCGCATCATCACGCAACCGAGACTCACCAATGGTGCAGTGGCAAAGCCAAATTCTTCCGCCCCCAACAGAGCTGCAATGACAACGTCGCGCCCGGTCTTGAGTTGGCCATCTGTTTCCAAAATTACGCGGCTGCGGAGATCGTTCAGAACCAGAGTCTGGTGCGTTTCGGCCAGACCGAGTTCCCATGGCACTCCTGCGTGCTTGATGCCGGTGAGCGGTGCGGCGCCAGTGCCACCGTCGTGGCCGCTAATGAGGATGATATCGGCGCGCGCCTTGGCGACGCCGGCAGCGACGGTGCCGACGCCGACTTCCGCAACCAGCTTGACGCTGATGCGCGCCCGCCGGTTTGCGCACTTCAAGTCATAGATCAGTTCCTTGAGATCTTCGATCGAATAGATGTCGTGATGCGGCGGCGGCGAGATTAGCCCAACGCCCGGCGTCGAGTGCCGCACGCGCGCAATCTCCGGATAGACTTTGTGACCAGGAAGTTGGCCGCCTTCTCCGGGTTTTGCCCCTTGCGAGATCTTTATCTGCAGTTCCTGGGCGTTAACCAGATAGTTACTGGTAACGCCGAATCGTCCCGACGCCACCTGCTTGATCGCGCTGTTTCGGGAATCGCCGTTCGCATCGATGAAGTAGCGTCCCGGATCTTCGCCGCCCTCGCCGGTATTGCTCTTCCCGCCGAGACGGTTCATGGCGACGGCCAGCGTCTCGTGCGCCTCTTTGCTAATCGAACCGTAGGACATCGCCCCGGTCTTGAAGCGTTTGACGATTTCATCAACCGGTTCCACTTCATCGAGAGGGATTGGTTTGCGCTCAGACTTAAGTTCCATCAAACCGCGCAGCGTGCACAGACGCCGTGACTGGTCGTCGATCAGCTTGCTGAATTCTTTGAAGACTTCATAGCTGCCCGAACGGCAGGCATGCTGAAGTTTGTGGATCGTCTGAGGATTGAACAGGTGAATTTCGCCTTCGCTGCGGTAGCTGTACTGGCCTCCGCCATCGAGTGTCTGCTCACTGGCAATGCGATCTGGAAAGGCTCGCTTCTGCCTGATCCTCACTTCCTCGGCAATAACGTCAAGGCCGATACCGCCAACGCGAGACGGCGTCCAGGTGAAGTAGCGATCGACAAAATCCTGATCGAGCCCAATCGCCTCGAACACTTGCGCGCCGCAGTAACTCTGAATAGTCGAGATGCCCATCTTGGAAATGACCTTCACCACACCTTTGTTGATCGCCTTGATGAAGTTTGCGACGGCCTGGTCGGGTCCCACGCCGTCTAGTACGCCCTGATTGATCAGCTCGTGAATGCTTTGAAAGGCGAGATAAGGATTGATTGCGGCTGCGCCGTATCCGAGCAACAAAGCGAAGTGATGCACTTCGCGGGGCTCGCCGCTCTCGATCACAAAACCAACTTGAGTACGAGTCCCTTCCCGGATCAGGTGATGATGAATGGCAGAGACGGCCAGCAACGCCGGAATCGGAGCCCGCTCCCGCGTCACGCCACGATCGGAAAGAACGAGGATGCCGTATCCTGAGACGATTGCCTTGCTTGCCTGGTGGCAAAGATCCTCCAGCGCGTCTTGTAGACCGCGTCTGCCCTGGTCCGCTGGGAACAGCATCGAAAGCGTGACGGACTTAAATCCTGAAAAGCCCACCGCTCCAAGTTGTTTCAGTTTCTCCAGTTCGTCATTGGTCAGAATCGGCGAACTAAGTCTGATCTGCCGCGCGCATTCCGGCGTGGGCTCGAGCATGTTGGCTTCGGGCCCGACTGTGGTGTCGGTCGATATGATCAACTCCTCGCGAATCGCGTCGACCGGGGGATTGGTCACCTGCGCGAAAAGCTGTTTGAAATAGTTGTAGAGGAGTTGCGGACGCTCAGAGAGCACCGCCAGCGGCGTGTCCGTGCCCATCGATCCGATGGCCTCGTTCCCATCCAGGGCCATCGGCGTCAGCAACAACCTGAGGTCTTCACTGGTGTAGCCGAACGCCTGCTGGCATGTCAGGATGTTGGAATGATCGATCTCAGCAGTGAGCGGCGGCGCTGGAATACTGTCCAGAGTGATCAGGTTATTCCTGAGCCATAGACCGTACGGGTGCTCGCTCGCGAGTTCATGTTTTAGTTCCTCATCTTCGATTATTCTTCCTTGTTCCGTATCGATCAGAAGCATGCGGCCTGGTTGTAATCTTCCTTTGCGCAAAATGCGTTCAGGCGGAAAGTCCAGGACGCCGACTTCGGACGCCATTACTACCAGCCCGTCTTTGGTGACGTAATAACGAGCCGGGCGCAGGCCGTTGCGATCCAGCACTGCGGCGATCCGAATGCCATCGGTGAACGCTATCGCCGCCGGCCCATCCCATGGTTCCATCAAACAGGAATGGTATTCGTAAAACGCCTGCTTCTCGGCGCTCATCGACTCGTCGCGGCTAAAGGGCTCGGGAGTCATCATCATCATTGCGTGTGGCAATGAGCGGCCGGCGAGAGTCAGCATCTCAAGCACGTTATCGAACATCGCTGAGTCGCTACCATCGGTAACGATCACCGGCAAGACCTTTGCCAGGTCCGATCCGAAAGCCTCTGACTTGAACTTGGTCTCGCGCGCGCGCATCCAGTTGATGTTTCCGCGTAGAGTGTTTATCTCTCCATTGTGGGCGATGTAGCGATAGGGATGCGCGCGGGCCCAACTGGGAAAAGTATTGGTGCTGAAGCGCGAATGGACCAGAGCCAGCGCCGATTCGACTAACCGATCGCGAAGCTCTGGATAGAAAGTCGTTAGCTGGCCGGTCGTCAGCATTCCTTTGTAAACGATGGTGCGGGACGAAAGGCTGGCGATGTAGAACATGCCGCGTTCGTGAATTCCACGCCGCGCGCCCTTGCTGACTCGTTTGCGAATTACGTAGAGCTTACGCTCAAAAGCGGCATCGTCAGAAAGCCCTTGATCCCGAGCAATGAAGACCTGTCGGACCACAGGTTTTGAAGCTCGGGCGGTCGGACCAAGTCCCGAATCGTTGGTTCGTACCGTGCGCCAACCCAGAACGCGTTGGCCTTCCTCTCGCACGATCCTTTCAAACAGTCGCTCGCATTCGCGGCGGCTGCCGCCATTCCTCGGCAGGAATACCATCCCTACGCCGTAGTCACCCACGGGCGGTAAGCTGAATTTCCGATTAGCACACTCGCGCGCGAAAAATTGGTGCGGGATCTGAAGCAGGATGCCCGCCCCGTCGCCCGTGTTGGCCTCGCAACCGCAAGCGCCCCGATGGTCCAGGTTCAAGAGCACTTGAATCGCTTGTTCCACAATCCTGTGAGAATGTCGGCCCGCGACGTCAACAACGAAGCCCAGGCCGCATGAGTCATGCTCGAACTGGGGATCGTAGAGTCCCTGCTTCGAAGGGGTGGCCGTTTGTTTCATTTGCTTCGTGATGCTGCGAAAGCTATCGGACATGAATAAAGCCACCAACTGCTTTCGTTGATGGCCTCGTTAATCGACTAGCAATGGACGACGGCCATCAAGAACTGTCTTTCGTCCCCACTACCCCGATAGCGAGGCGAAAACGACCGACGATAAGACTCGCTTGCAAGCGGAAGTCCCAAGCCGGTGAAGGTAATAACTCAGGACCAGTCACTGAAGAGGACAGTTGCCGCATGCCGCACATGATCCAGCCACTCTCACCGAACAGATTGAATTTGCACGAGCTCAATCTATCTCGTAAATGACTCTTTGCATAATTTGAAATTTTTCGCTTCCTATAAATGTCGCGCACTACCTGTCCCGATCAGACATTTATGTATCGGGCGGGGCCCGCCACGACAAAAATGTACTCGCCGAAGGAGCGCGCCTGACGTTGATTGACATTGAAGTCCGCTCATTTGAACGGCAGAGGCGCGTCGCTGGAACAACGTATGAATCAATGATCGAATTGGCTGGTGAGTGCCTTTTTTGAGGGATTGCGTGCTTGGAAATAAAAGCGATCCACGAAATACACGAAGCCGAAACCGTCTTGTTCACGGGTATCGCGTGATTTCGTGGATCGCTTTTTGCCGAGTGGAGTACAAGGCACGAACCAACATTTGCCACTAGCACTGGTTAGCGCCTGCCGATTAAGAGTGTTGAAAGAGGACAGACATGGCATCAGAAAGCGGAGCGGCCTTGCAACTCGGTGAAAGCTACCGGCAGAAAGTGCTGGCGCACGCCGCGACTCGGCTCACGCGGGCGACCGCGGAAACAGATCCGGCTTCGCTCTCTCGTCTGTTGCGACGGTTTCTTACGATTGAAGACTATCGCCTTAGAATGAATCACAATTTTGGGGCCCCCGGGTGCGAAACGGCTGCGGCAAGAAGTTTCGTCCTCGACCTGGTAGTGAAGCATGCGTTTCAACATGCGTCTTTGGCTTTCCAATCAAACTCAATGGCTGATGGCATGCACAACGCTTGTGCTCTGTTGGCGATTGGCGGCTATGGACGGGCTGAGCTGGCGCCCCACTCAGACATTGATCTGCTTTTTCTCTACAGTGGCCAACGCCTGGGCCAGATGAAACCGATCCTGACGAGTCTGCTACAGGTGTTGTGGGATGCCGGGCTGACCGTGGGCCATACTTTTCGAACGGTCGGTGATTGCGTCACTACCGCCCTGGACGATGTGCACCTGCGCACTGCGCTGGTAAACACTCGCCTCCTGGCCGGAAACAAAGGACTCAATAATTCTCTGCATGAGGCGTTGGAAAAGGATCGGCGCCGGCGGATAAAGCCCTTTCTCACCGCTATCATGCATGAACGCGACGCTCGCTATCTCAAATTTGGAGGCTCAGTTTGTCTCCAGGAACCAAATATCAAGGAGACCGCGGGCGGGCTCCGCGACTTTCACACTGCGGTGTGGCTGGCGCATGCGCAACACGGATACAAGAGCCTGGCTGAGATGCGCGCGCACGACCTCGTCTCGGAGAACGAAGCGCGGAAGATCCTGCGCGCATATGATTTTTTGTGGCGCATTCGTCATTCCGTCCATTATGGGACCGGGCGAAAGACCGAGCATCTCTCTCTTGACATGCAACCGAACCTGGCAGCTCAGTTCGGCTACAATCCCGGCACTCATCTACTCGGTTCGGAAAAACTGATGCGCGACTACTATCGACATGCGCGCGAACTGCGCCTGTTCGGCGAAGCCATGATCGCACGGATAGCTGATAACGAACCGCGGGGCACGCGGAGGTGGCTCAGGCGGCCGACGAACGCGGCGAATGAACCCTTCGCAATTCGCAGAGGCCGGCTGCACTTCGACGGCGAACCTGATTTTTTTGATCAGAAGCCGCTGGCCATATTCAACGCCTTCGCGCTGGCACAGGCCGCTCGAGTCCCGTTCGACTATGGATTGCGCGAGCTCATCATTCGGAGGTCGCGCGCCATTGGCCCGGCGTCGCGAGCTTCGGTTGAAGTCTCGAGTGCATTCTTTGCGCTATTGAGGCGCCGCGGGCGCGCCGGATTCGTGTTGCGCTCAATGCACGACCTTGGCTTGCTGGCGCGTTTGATTCCAGAATTCAGCCGGATCAGTTTGCTCGTGCAACACGATCTCTATCACCACTTCACGGTTGACGAGCATACTCTGCGGGCGATTGAAACCCTCGACGACCTGCATAACAGCGAGGGCCGAAAGCGCGCTCACCTGCGGGGCGTTCTCGAACAAATCAAGGACCCAACTCTCCTTTATCTGGCGTTGCTGCTACACGACGTCGGCAAAGGCCAGGGCCGCGGCCACATTGCCCGCGGGGCCCACCTGGCCGAGTGCGTTTGCCGCCGTCTGGGCCTGAAAGAAGAGGACGAAAGGAAAGTTGTTCTGCTGGTTAAGCAACATGTGACCATGGCCCATCTGGCCCAGCGACGCGATCTGAACGAGTCCCGACTGATCTCTGATTTTGCAAATCAGGTTGGGTCGGTCGATGTCCTCAACATGCTCCTGTTATTAACTTATGCTGACCTCAACGCGGTAGGACCGGGCGTTTGGACCGACTGGAAAGCCACCCTGCTATGGGATCTCTACCGGCGCGCGAGAAAACTTCTGACTGGAGAGGATGCAGTTGTCGATGACCTCTCGGAATTGGCGCGAGCCAAAGAAGAGATTGCCAGGGCGCTGGCTCCGGCGGTGCCTTTCACAGAGGTCGAGCGTCACCTTGCGTTGTTGCCGGAACGTTACTTGCGCATCACCTCACCCGCCGCGGCGGCAATGCATATCCAGATGATCGAAGCGATCAAAGCCGAAGGCTTTGGCTGCCGTTGGGTTCGGCACAACGTGAACTCGGCGGAACTGATCGTCGGAGCGAACGATCGGCACGGTCTGTTTGCGGATTTGGCTGGCACCCTGGCGGCAAACGGGATTGAGATTCTGAGCGCCGAAGTAAACACTCGCGAAGACGGCATCGCCATCGATGGCTTCATACTTCGTCAGGCTTCGACTCGTCGCGCGGTCGAGGAGGATCGCTATCAAGCGATCGAGCATTCGCTGCGTCGGGCCGCAGCCGGTGAATTGGATGTTTCCGCCCTGGTCGAACGCTGGAGTACGAGGAATGCTCCTCGCAAACGAACCAGAGCAAATCCTGGCCGGCGGCGCAGCCTGCCACAGATAGTCTGTGACAACGAAGCGTCCTCATCGTCGACCGTGATCGAGGTACACGCGATTGATGAACCCGGCCTGGCTTACAAGATCGCCAGCGTGTTGGCGGGGCTGGGATTGGAAATCGTTTGCGCCAGAATCGCGACGGAACGGAGTGACGCGCTCGATGTCTTCTATGTGACCGAAGGCGATGGCCTAAAACTCTCAGCTGAAATGATCGAAGCCGTTGAGGCGGCGCTCCTCAAAAAGCTCGAAGGAGTTAATGCGATGGCCGGGCCCAGGCCGCCAACGATGACACGGAGACGATTGAATGAAGAAAATAGAAGCGATTATCAGACCGCATCTGCTGGACGCCGTTAGAGCTGCCTTGCAGGAAGTCGACGTGCGCGGCATGACCATCAGCGAAGTTCAGGGCTATGGCCGCCAGCGCGGACACACAGAGACCTATCGCGGCGCCGAATATCAGATCGAGTTCGTCCCCAAAATCAAAATCGAAGTGATTATTCCCGATGACATCGAGGATTTCGTCGTGAATGCGATTTTGAAGTCAGCGCACACCGGAAAATTTGGGGACGGCAAAATCTTCGTCATCGCAGTGGAGGATGTGATTCGCATTCGCACTGAGGAACGTGGTGAAGCGGCCATATAGACGCCGCCGCCACTTTGTGAGCGGCTAACAGTTCAGGGGAACAGAGAGTTCGTCAACCTTAATCGAGGAGCTAACGATGATCCGAAATCGATCCAAATCGGCTGGTATCGGTGTGCCTTTTGTCCGAAGCGCTACGAGTTCGATGCTGCCACCCCCCCACCTGGTCACAGCACCGAGGTCTGGCGGTGCTGGTTCTTGTCACCTTGCTATGTGCCCTGGCTCCCGCAGTCCGAGCTCAAGAGCCACAGCGCGATCCAGCCGGCACCGCGACGGGCGATAAGCACCAGGCGGTCGACGCCGCTGGTAATTCGTTTGTTGTTGCCGAACCCACTGATAAGACTGCTCCAGATTACGCCGCTAAGAAGAAGGCTTTTGACGAATACCAGGCCCAAGTGGCCAGAGAGCCGCTGGCTGCAAAGCTGGCCGATTCGGTAGGACATACCCGAGTCGGCGCCAACTTCTCATGGACGCTCCTCACTGGATATCTCGTGCTTTTCATGCAGGCTGGGTTCGCTTTGCTAACCTGTGGGCTGGTAAGAAAGAAGAATACCGCTCATTTGATGATGCTCAACTTCGCGGCCTACGTGTTTGCGTTTTTCGCCTACTATGCGATCGGGTACGCGTTCCAATTTGGTGCTGTGGCAATAAATGCGGCTCCGGCTAACCTGGGTGGGACACCCACCCTGAACAAGTTCCTGATTGGAAGTGGTGGCTGGGGCTTTCTCGGCGGCAAAGGTTTTTTTCTCACTGGCCCAGGGTACGACGCCGGCAGTCTTTGCCTCACGCTCTTTGAAGTAGTCTTCGTCGAGACGGCCGGCTACATTATCGTGGGCGCCATCTGCGAGCGGATCACTTTCTGCGCTTTTCTCCTCTGCGAACTCTTCGTTGCTGGAATCCTTTATCCAATTTTTGGTTGTTGGGTTTGGGGCGGTGGCTGGCTTTCGCAACTCGGTACGACCATGAACCTCGGTCACGGGTATGTGGACTTCGCCGGCTCTTCAGTGGTCCATGCCGTGGGTGGTTTTTGTGCAATGGCTCTGGCAATCATCCTGGGTCCACGTCTGGGAAAGTACGGGCCTGACGGCAAGCCAAGAGCGTTTCCAGCCCACAACCTCGCCTTCGTCGTCACCGGCACTTTCATTCTCTTGTTTGGCTGGATGGGATTCAATCCGGGTTCGACGCTCGCGGCGACTGACCTTCGCATTTCGGTGATCGCGGTCAACACCAATCTGGCTGCAGTTGCGGGTGGGCAACGGCGATGGTGTTTTGGTACCTCCGTTTTGGAAAGCCCGATATCACCATGGCTTGTAACGGAATGCTCGCCGGTCTGGTAGCAATTACCGCGTCCTGCGCGTTTGTCTCTCCCACTGCGTCCGTCATTATCGGGGCCTTTGCGGGAGTTCTCGTTTGTGCCGGCGTTCTTTTTAACGAGCGAGTAATCAAGGTGGATGATCCCTGCGGCGCCATCGCGGTGCACGGATACTGTGGCTGGTTCGGAGCCATTTGCGTCGGAATTTTTGCCGATGGGACTTACGGTGGCGGCTGGAACGGCGTGGGAACGGCGGCTTATCTGGGGAACGCGGGCCAGGGAGTCACGGGTTTAATCCATGGGGACCCTCGGCAGTTTTTTTGCCAACTAATCGGAGCGACACTATGTGTTGCATGGGCGTTTGGCGCGACTTATGGAGTTTTTTGGATAGTCAACAAGTTTCGCTCGATGCGGGTCAGTTCCGAGGTGGAACTCGAGGGACTGGATGTGCCTCAGTTTGGATTACCGGGTTATCCGGAGGACATGGTTCCTACAGAAGCTTGACTAGAATATATTTGATCTGATGCAGACTAATTCTTGTTCAAAGCCATGAGTGCCGCACTCGACCACCAGAGATCGAGCCCCAGCGCGCCATCTTTGTCGCCACTTGAAGCAATGATGACAAAAATGTCTTGGCCTGGCTATTGATCACTCCACGTTTTGGTCAACTCCGGAGAGACGGCTCATCTCTTAAAACCAAACGGCTGTGTTAGTATCCGCTCGAAGGTGGCTGCAGCCGATGGAGTTTTCGCAACTCGAATTTTTCGTGACCGTCGTGGAGGAAGGAAGCTTCTCAAAAGCTGCCCTGCGCGTCTACCGCACGCAACCTGCGGTGAGCATTGCCATCCGCCGTTTGGAGGAAGAGATTGGTTCCCCGCTCTTTGAACGGTCGCAAAAGACACCGGTGCTGACCGATGCGGGCGAACTTCTCTACGACTATGCGAAGCGAATTCTTTCCTTGCGCGATCAGACTTTCAACGTTGTTGCCGAGCTAAAATCCCTCCGGCGTGGCCGTGTACGCATCGGCGCCAATGAAAGCACCTCGTTGTATCTTCTGCCCCATCTCATTCTCGAGTACCGCGCGCTTCATCCCGAAGTGATGGTTGAAATCTTTCGCCAGTCTTCCGAGCGTTTGCCTCGGGAAGTGCTTGACCGGAATGTAGATTTCGCCTTGATGGCATTTGAACCGGTCGACGATGATCTCGAATCATTCCCGGTTCTGCGCGATGAGCTGGTGCTGATCACCCATCCCGAGCACCATCTGGCAAACCTGCGATCTGTTACAGTCAAAGAACTGGGAAATGAACCCTTCCTGGCACATAACGTCAAGACCGGCTCGCGCTACAAAGTTATAGAGACTTTTGCCCAACACCATACACCGCTCAATATCACCCTTGAGTTGGCAACGGTCGAAACCATTAAGCGTTTCGTGCAACTCAAGATCGGGCTCGCGTTTGTTCCCCGCATGTGCGTGGCCGACGAATTGGAGCGCGGCTCTCTGGTTAGCATTCCCGTCGAGGATCTCTCCTACGTGCGAACGCTTTGGGTCACACATCGTCGCGGGATGACCTTCTCACATGCGGCGGCGGCCTTCCTTGCGATTCTGCAGGATCATTCCCGGACACACATCGGCGAAAAATGAACCAGCCTGTTTCGAACTGCAGAGGAATCTCGGCAGGATTAGCCGGATTTATTCCCCTATAAAAACTCTTATTTTGACATTGGCCGATTCGACCTCTACGATCCTCGTTTTTGGTAACATCGCACTTGGCTCAATCAGCGGTGTTGCGGCTTCAATTTGTAGGAAAGAAAGGCCCCATCATTTCCATCCCAACAACTCTAATGCGTGACCAATACGCAAGCGGCCAAGTGCCAGGCGCTAACTTCCCAAACATGAAACCAGCTGAAGAGGAAGCCCGCAACCTGGCAACTTTTCTTGAAACCGGCCAGACGCTTGCGGGCACCTACGGTCTCAAAGCCGCCATTTTCCGAGTGCTGGAAACGCTGGGACGGCATCACGGCGTGATCCGCGGCGTCGTGATGCTGCTGGACTCTGACACGAATGAGCTCCGCATCATCGCTGCGCACGGTTTGGACGAAAGCGCGGTCCACCGGATCAAATATCGAATCGGCGAGGGCATCACCGGCCGTGTGGTCGAGACGGGCCAGCCCGTGGTAGTCCCGCAAGTCAGCCGCGAGCCAATGTTCCTCGATCGACTGGGTGTTAGGAAGCCCGCACTCAGCCGGCAGGAACTGACTTTCATTTGCGTTCCGATTCTGGTTAACCGCAAGCCGGTCGGCGCGCTCGGAGTCGATCTCCGGTACAAGTCCAATCGCGACTATGACCGAGCCAGCAGCTTTTTCTCGATCATTTCCACGATGATTGCCCAGGCCATCAAAGTGGATCACCTGATCGAAACGGACAAACAGCGGCTGCTTGACGAGAACATCCATCTCAAACAGGAACTGCGCGAGCGGTACGATTTCAGTCACATCATCGGCAACTCCAATCCGTTGCGGCAGGTCTACGAGCAGGTGACGCAGGTCGCCAGAACGAACACGACCGTGCTCTTGCGCGGTGAATCCGGGACCGGAAAGGAGTTAATCGCTCACGCCCTTCATTACAACTCACTGCGTTCAAACAAACCCTTCATCAAAGTCAGTTGCGCGGCATTGCCGGAAACTCTAATCGAATCTGAACTATTTGGTTATGAAAAGGGCGCGTTCACCGGCGCCCAGAATCGCAAGAAAGGCCGATTCGAGTTGGCCGACGGCGGCACACTCTTTCTCGATGAGATCGGCGACCTGAACATTTCCACTCAGATCAAACTGCTCCGAGTGCTACAAGAACGGGAATTTGAGCGACTGGGTGGGACCGAGACAATCAAGATCAACGTGCGCCTGGTGGCCGCCACCAACAAGGATCTTACCAGGGCGATCAACGAGGGACAGTTCCGCGAGGACCTCTACTATCGTCTGAATGTTTTCGCCATCTTCATGCCGCCGCTGCGTGAGCGTAAGTCTGACGTGCTCCTGCTGGCCGATCATTTTTTGGAGAAGTTCGCGCGCGAACACAGCAAGCGCATAAAACGCATCTCAACGTCCGCCATCGATATGCTGGCCAGCTATCATTGGCCTGGCAACGTTCGCGAGTTGGAAAATATCATCGAGCGCGCCGTGCTCGTTTGCGAAACTGGAGTAATCCATGGTCATCATCTCCCACCCACCCTGCAGACCGCAGAGAAGTCGGGAACCATCACTCGCCTTTCGCTCGACGACGCGGTAGGCGCTTACGAGAGCGACTTGATTCAAGATGCGCTGAAATCCACCCGGGGAAATCGCAAGCGTGCGGCGCAACTGCTCGATACGACTGAACGTATCCTGGGCTATAAAGTCAAAAAGTACGGCATCGACTGCGAACGTTTCCGTGCTTGATTTAGAATTGTTCGTTCGCTGAAGACAAACAATACAGCAGTGGAGCGGCGTCAGAGATGTAACCCGCGGCGAGAGAGTCTCCGTCACAACTGAGAGTCATGTTAAGCGCCAAAGGCGCGAAATCTAATAGCCCAGGGCAACGCCCTGGGTTGGAGGTCGTATGAATTTGCAAGCGCTGAAGGCGCGAAATGGGAAGGGTTAATATGAATTTAATGACCATCATTTCGCGCTTTCAGCGCTGGCGATCCTCAACTGCTCGTACCTGGGCCGATGGCCCAGGCTATTAACTTTCGCGCCTTTGGCGCTTAACGGAATGAGAGACAGCAATCGCGTCTCGCAGATTGAAACGTCGTTCGTATAGGGCCTTTCCGACAATCACGCTGTCAATTCCGCACTGGGACATGGCCTCGAGCTGTTTCAGATCTTCAAGAGAAGCTACTCCGCCAGAGGCAGTAATCTTCAGTCCCGACGTTTCCGCAATTAACCGCGTTTGGTCGAGATTGATTCCTGTAAGGGTTCCGTCGCGCTGGACATCTGTATAGATAATTCGTTCGACCCCGGCGGCGGCAGCCCGTTGAGCCAGAGTTACCGCGCTCATTTGCTCCTCAGTCTCCCAGCCGCGAGTCATGACCTGGCCATTGCGCGCATCAATCCCGACCGCAACCATCTCGGCGTCAAATTCCCGAATGATATCTGACAGCACATCGGTTGATTCCACGGCGAGCGTGCCAATCACTACCCGCGCGACACCCAGACGAATCGCTTGTTCGATATCTCCCTGGCTCCGCAGCCCCCCGCCAAATTGAACCGGAACAGTTATGGTATGGATCAGTTCGCGAAGCACCTTGCGATTGCGGCCGTTAGCTTCTCCAAAAGCACCATCGAGATCAACTATATGAAGCATCTGAGCGCCGTCGCTCTCAAAAGCCTCCGCGACTTTTATCGGATCGGCATCATAGATAGTCGTCGCCTCTTTGCGCCCCTGGGTGAGACGAACACAGCGACCTTGCCGCAGGTCAATCGCGGGAATAACTAGCATTGGCCTCAGTTACCTTCCTGGCAGCGTCGATTTCTTTTCTCTATCAACTCTTCGTCGCCGGCGTCTCTGCGATGAGCTTTTTGCGGCCAGGAATCACCGCCGAGACACAGAGGACGCAAAGGTTGCGCAGGGAACACTGAAATCAAGACACCTCGTCCGCTCTGATCGTTTCCATCACATCGTCGAACAACGATCCATTGGTCGAGATAGCGTTGCCACCGTGAATCGTTCCGACTCCGTTCCAGTCCGTGAATGTGCCGCCGGCCTCTTCAAGGACCGGAAGGAGCGCGGCACAGTCCCAAACATTCATGACTGGGTCGAGCATGATGTCGGCCCGTCCCGTCGCTACCAGCACGTGACCGTAAGCGTCCCCCCAGGTGCGGCGTACGTTCACCTTCCGTTGCAACGCGTCCACAGCTGGACCAAATCCATATTGCTCAGCTGCCGCAAAATCCGTCGCCAGAAGCAGGGCTTCGTTAAGAGATTTAGTCGGGGAAACACGCGCAGGCTTATCGTTCCAGGAACAGCCGAGCCCGCGCGCAGCGTAGACAATCTCATTCAAGGCCGGAAGATTAACCACGCCCAGAACTGATTCGCCATCGATCTCCAAACCAATGAGCACTGCATAGAGCGGAACGCCATGGACAAAAGAATAGGTTCCATCCACGGGATCGATAATCCAACGCCGCTGAGACGTGCCGATCTGCTCGCCTTCCTCTTCACCGAGAATGCCATCGTCGGGGAAACTTCGCTCGATGCTGGCGCGCAGACTTCTCTCGGCTTCGCGATCGGCTATCGTCACAAAAGAGCTATCCGCTTTGCGTTCGGCAACAAACGTTCCTTTGAAATGCCGACAAGTAATATCGCCGGCTTCGCGCGCCAGGCGCACAGCGAAATTCAGGAGCTCTTTGAGTTCGGATTTGTCCGGGATCATTCATTTCCTTTCTTTCGGCGGCTCAAAAGCTCATCGCGCACATCCTCCAGGGAGAGACCCCGCTCCACGAAAAGCACGAGCAAATGGTAAAGAAGATCGGAAGACTCTCTAACCAGCGCCGCACGGTCTTCGTTCTTGGCTGCGATGATTGTCTCGGCGGATTCCTCGCCAACTTTTTTGAGAATCTTGTCCAATCCCTGATCGAACAGATATGTCGTGTAGGAACCCTCGGGTCTTTCCCTCTTACGCGAGTCAATGAGGGAATAAAGTTTGCTGAGCGTCCTACCGAGATCCGCCTTGCTGCTTTCGTTTCTAAACACCGCTTCTTCTGGCGAGTCTTCTAGTCCGTTGTGAAAACAAGTTTGGGCGCCGGTATGACAGGCAGGGCCTTCGGGTACAACCAGAACTCTGAGAGCGTCATAGTCGCAATCCACAGACACCTCTACCACTCGCTGTTTGTTCCCAGAGGTCTCGCCCTTGTGCCACAAACGTGAGCGCGAACGGGACCAGAACCAGGTTTCATGCTCTGCCAGGGTTCGTTCGAGGCTTTCTCGATTCATATAAGCGAGCATCAACACCCGTAACGTGATAGCGTCCTGGACAATCGCGGGCACCAGGCCATGCTCGTCAAACTTTACGTCTGCGATGTCGATCTTCATCTGACAACCACTCCTCGCTCGCGCAGATATTTCTTCACATCGCCTATTGTGTATTCGCCAAAGTGAAAGAGCGATGCGGCCAGGACCGCGCTCGCGCCTCCCGCGGTCAGCGCCTCGTAGAAGTGTTCGGGCTTTCCGGCGCCGCCCGAAGCAATGACGGGAATGCGGACGCTATCGGAGACCGTACGCGTTAATTCCAGATCGTAACCATCCGTCGTGCCGTCGCAGTCCATGCTGGTCAGGAGAATTTCTCCCGCTCCGAGTTTCTCAGCCCGCGCGATCCACTCGACTGCGTCAAGCCCGGTCCGCTGCCGCCCGCCGTGCGTATAGACTTCCCAGCCTTTGCTCGGCTCGGAGGCGTCGCGCCGTCGGGCATCCACCGCAACGACCATGCACTGAGATCCGAAAGTCTCGGCTCCCTCGCGAATCACCTCGGGCCGCTCTACCGATGCGGTGTTGAGGGAGACCTTGTCGGCGCCGGAACGCAACACCGCGCGAATATCTTCCAGTGAGCGCAACCCTCCGCCAACCGTGAAAGGAATGAACACTTCGTCGGCGACTCTTCTGACCAGAGCAGCGACTATGTCGCGTTTGTCAGATGACGCGGTGATGTCGAGAAACGTGAGTTCGTCCGCGCCCTCGGCGTCGTATCGTCTGGCCTGCTCAACCGGATCGCCGGCATCAACCAGCGAAACGAAACGAGTCCCTTTCACCACGCGGCCCAGGTCGACGTCCAGGCACGGTATGATTCGTTTTGCCAGCATAGTCATTCACCAAGCGTGAGCCAGTTGCCCGCGGAGCGCGGACATCCTGTCCGCCTGAGCGCGCAGCGCGAACAATGATCCCATGGAATCTTCGCAGCAAAGTCTGAGCGTGCTACGCACGCTGGCGGAGAGGATGTCCGCGCTCCATTTTGTGCGCGCCAAACCTAAGCGGCAAAGTTCGACAACAACCGCAGCCCCACCGCTTGACTCTTCTCCGGATGAAACTGCACGCCGCAAACATTGTCACGTGCGACAACGGAAGCATATGTCGCACCATATTCAGTTTCTCCGATGACGATTGCGGGATCTTCAGGTTCGCAATAATACGAATGCACGAAATAAAAAAATACTCCGTCAACGATTCCTTCAAACAAAGAGTGAGTGGCCCTTTGACGAATTTGGTTCCACCCCACCTGCGGCACGACCAAATCGAGGGCGAAGCGACGGACGCGCCCAGAGAGAAGCCGCAGGCCGGGTGTCGCGCCAAACTCTTCCGATTCTTCAAACAGCATCTGCATGCCGACACAAACGCCAAGTAAGGGAGTTCCTTCGGCGACCCTTTCGCGCACGAGCTCATCGAATCCCCGTTCAGTAAGAGCTTTCATGCAAGCGCCGAACGCTCCAACTCCAGGTAAAACCAAATGTTCCGCCTGACGCAGGGTTTTCTCATCGGAGCTTACGACCGCGTCGCAACCGACCGCGGTAAATGCCTTTTCGACTGAACGCAGATTCCCGACTCCATAGTCAATGATGGCTACGTGTGACGCCATTTAGATAACTCCCTTGGTGCTTAGCACTCCGACGATCCGCTCGTCTCGGTCGACGGCCTGCCGCAATGCGCGCGCCGCAGCTTTGAAAGTCCCTTCCAGAATGTGGTGCGTATTGCGGCCACGCAGGCAGTCGATGTGCAGATTGAACTTCGCTGTTTCCGCAAACGAACGCCAGAAGTGTTCCGCCAGTTCAACCGAGAAGTTGCCGATCTGTTGGCGTCGAGTCTTCACTTCATAAACCAGATAGAAGCGCCCGGAGAGATCGATCACGGCACGGCATAAGGCCTCATCCATCGGCACAATCGCCTCGCCATAGCGCTTAATGCCGGTTTTGTCCCCCAGCGTTTGCGTCAATGCCTGTCCCAGGGTCAGTGCCACGTCCTCAACCGAGTGATGATCGTCGATCGCGAGATCGCCTTTGCAGGCAACATTGAGATCAAACAATCCATGCTTCGCAAAAAGTTCGAGCATGTGATCAAGAAAAGGCAGCCCCGTACTGATCTGCGATTGACCGCTCCCATCGAGGTTAAGCTTTACCTGCACATCGGTCTCTTTCGTTTTACGGCGGACCTGTGCCGCCCGCGAAGAATTCTTAAGTGTTTTCATAGTCTTCACCTTCGTGAACCGATTCCCGAGAACCATGCGTCCATGGCTTTGCCCAGTTCTTTCTCTCTCCGGGAGGGTTGGGGAGAGGACTTTCGGCTTCAGCTCGTCAGCTACGCCCCTCTTCCCCAGCGCTTCTCTCAAACGGAGAAGGGAGAAGCAATCAATCGCATTTACAAAAATTAAGCTGTTCGGACAACCGTTCTCAACGCACTCCAAATATTTCTCTCAGTCCTCCAATTAAGAGATCGTTCTCCTCAGGCGTGCCTACACTTACCCGAAAGTATTCGCTCAACATCGGATAGCTGCTAACGTCGCGAATCAAAATATTCTGGTTTAGCAATTCAGCAAAAACCTGCCGGGGATCGATGGCCGATCGCACTAAAATGAAGTTTGCGCGCGAGGCCAATGGTGTCAGGCCGTCGATGCTGTTCAGGGCATCGTGCAAACGACCGCGCTCCGAGATGATCTGGCGCACCAGCGGCCGCAGTTCATCTTCGTACATCTCGATGGCTACTTCGGCGGCAGTCTGCGAAATGATATTCAGATTGTAAGGTAGCAAGGCCTTGCTGATTTCAGCCGCCAGTTCGGGCGCCGCCAGTAGATAACCTGCGCGCAGTCCGGCCATGGCCATCGCTTTTGAAAAGGTGCGCAAGACCACAAGATTGTCGTGTTTGCGTAGGAGCGGGACAACTGAATGATCGGCAAATTCGTGATACGCCTCGTCGACGACTACGAGGCCAGTTGTTGATTGCAGCAACGATCGCAGATCATCGTCGCTAATGACGCAACCGGTGGGATTATTTGGGGAGCAGACGATCGTCACTTCGGGCTGCAGTCCACCGACAGTATCCTTGAGTGCCTTGACGTCATAAGTCAGATCGTAATTGAGCGGACGAGTAATTACCTCGCCTTCAAGTACTGTGGCAATTTGACGGTACAGGGCAAACGTCGGCTCGCTAATCAGCACCCGCTTTCCCACGCCTATGGTGACCATCAAGAGCGCCTGAATTAATTCATTGGATCCGTTGCCAGTCACAATACCGCCGGCTTTCCATGCGCTGAACTCAGCCAATCGTTCGTGCAATGCCTGGGGCACAAAGTTCGGATAGCGCGACCATGCGCAATCGTTGAGCCGCCTCACTGTTTCCCGTTTGATTCTGGAGGGGGTGTCCCAGGGATTCTCGTTCTGATTTAACTTTACTCGCGGCCGTTCAGGCCGAAGTGAATAAGGCCGTAACTCACGCACACGGCTCTTGATGCTCGCCAGGGTGCTGCTGCTCATCACTTATTCTCCTCCAGACGAATCAGAACCGATCTCGCGTGGGCGTCGAAACCTTCAGCATAAGCGAGTGCCGAAATCGAAGGCGCTGTCCGCGTGAGTTCGGCGGCAGAAAATTTCACTGTATTGGTTCGCTTGAGAAAATCGTTAACGCTAAGGCCCGATGAAAAACGTGCCGCACCGCCGCTGGGCAATACGTGGTTCGGCCCAGCCAGGTAGTCGCCAACCGCTGCCGGCGAATGCGGACCGAAAAAGATCGCACCTGCATTTCGAATGCGTGAGGCAATCCCTTCTTCGTCCCGGGCCATGATCTGGAGATGTTCCGGCGCCAAATCGTTGATAATCACGCACGCCTCTTCCATCTTATCGACGACAATAATTGCGCCATAGCGAGTTAGTGAATCTTCAATTAACTCGGCGCGAGAAAGTGTGCTGGTCTGGATTTCCAACTCCTGGACAACTTCAAGCGCCAGCGCGTTACTGGTCGTCAGCAGTATCGCTGAAGCATCTTTACTGTGTTCGGCCTGGGCCAGAAGATCACTTGCTACATACGAAGCGCGGGCCACATCGTCCGCTACGATCACGACTTCACTTGGCCCGGCGATCGAATCAATTCCGACAACGCCGAATACCAGTTTTTTCGCAGCGGTAACGTAGCTGTTTCCCGGGCCCGTAATCTTATCGACGCGCGGCACCGTCTCTGTCCCATAGGCGAGCGCTGCGATCGCTTGCGCACCACCTACCGCGTAAACATCGGTTACCTCCAACTCAACCAGCGCCGCTGCCACCGCCGGATTGCCTTCGAGTGCTCGCGGTGGCGTAGCGACTATCACGCGATCCACGCCGGCAATTTGAGCCGGCACAACGTTCATCACGACGCTTGACGGATAGCTCGCAGTTCCTCCGGGAACATACAAACCGGCGCGCTCGATGGCGGTAATGCGCTGGCCCAGAAATACTCCTGGAGCCGTTTCCAAAAGCCATGACTGCTGAAGTTCCAGCGCATGAAAGGCGCGCACTCTACGAATGGCCTCGCGAATCGCTTCGAGGACTTCCGATTCAACACGACCAGCGGTCCGGCGCAAGTCTTCTCGGTCGACGCGAAGCTCCGCGGTCTGCATTACACAATCGTCAAATAGTTTGGCGTATTCGAGAAGCGCGGCATCACCACGTGAGCGCACGTCCCCAATGATCCTGGAGACCTTGCTCAGTAAAGATTCGTCGAAGGCGACATTGCGGTTCCGGATACGCGCAAGCTTAATCGCGAGCCGGGACTTTTCCCTGCTTGAGAGCACCTCAATCACTTTACAAATCTCCTTCGGGTTGTTTTGCTTCCAGGGCCGCGACCAGGGCGCCAACAGCTGTAGCTTTCAATTGATAGCTGGCGCGATTTACTACCAGACGTGCGGTAGATTCAGCGATGACCTCGACAATGCTGAGACCGTTGTCCTGCAATGTTCGCCCCGTTTCCACCAGGTCCACGATGCAATCAGCCAGGCCCACGACCGGCGCGAGTTCGACTGACCCGGAAAGCTCGATTACCTCAACCGGTTGGCCGCGTCCACCAAAATACGCAGCAGCTATGCGTGGGTACTTAGTCGCTACCCTTAACATTCCGTAGCCGTTTTCGGGTCTTTCGGCCAACGCAGCCACGACGATCCGACAACGACCGATGCCGAGGGAGAGCGGCTGCAAAAGATCAGCTTGCGACTCCATTAACACGTCGTGCCCGACAACGCCGCAGTCGGCCACACCATGCGCCACATAAACTGGAACGTCCATTGGCTTCACGAAAATGAAACGAAAGCGGCCGGACTCGTCTTCCAAGGTCAGGCGACGAGACGACAGTGCTTCTTTCGTTTCGCATAGCCCGGAATTCGCCAACAACTCAAGCGTTCCATGCTGCAATCTTCCCTTGGCAATCGCGATCGTCAATTGTGTCATGGCGTTACCTCGGCAGAACCAACTACCACGCGCTCGCCGCACGCGCGTCGCTCGATGGCCTCAGAAAAAAGCGCCGTTGGGTCACTGTTTATGACACACTGCGCTCTCCTTATCGACTGCGCCAGGAGAGTGGCTCCGTCGTTGCGCGATTGCAGCAGGCCGGCCAGCGCATCCAGATCGAACACAAAGCCGACTGCCGGTTCAGACTTCCCAAAATTAGCCGTCAGGTTATCGTAGCGTCCGCCGCTTCCAACTCTCGCCCCCGCTCCTTCGATGTAAATCTTGAAGGTGAGTCCGGTGTAGTAGTCGAGCCTCGATACATCGCCAAGGTCGATTTCAAAGTGATCCGAAATGCCCAGCGACTCGAGGATGCGCCACAAACTCTCCAGGCGATCGAGCGCGGCGGTAGATCGTGCGTTTGTGATCACGCGGCGCGCCCTTTCGAGCGTTTCGAGCCGGCCTGAAAGCCGAATGAGTTTCGAGAAGGCGCGACACTCCTCCCTCGAAGCGTATGGGCCAAGGAAGCCCTCCAGATCCGCCACGTTCCGTCCGTCAATCAGCTGTCGCAATTGGTCACGCGCGTCGGCATCGAAACGGAGATTTTCGGCGACGCCATTAAAGATTTCCACGTCATTGAGCGTGATCACGTATTCGCGATTGAACTGTAATCGCTGAAGAACTTCGGATGCGATAGCTAAGACCTCGAGATCCGACTCTGTGCTGTTCTGGCCGACCAACTCACAACCAATCTGCGTTGACTCTCGTCGCCATTCGATAGCTGATTGCCCGTGTTGCCGAAAAACGGGCGCGGCATAGCAAAGACGCAAAGGCCGTGTGCGATTCGCAAAAAGCGTAGCCGTTACGCGGGCAATTCCAGACGTTACATCCGGCCTGAGGGCGAGCAGCCGGCCATCAGTGTCGGTAAACCTGAAGGCGTGATGAGCCTCTGAAGGACCCATACCTCGTTCGAAGAGCGAGTAGTAGTCCAAAGTTGGGGTAATGATCTCTTCATACGACCAGCCGTCAAAAACCGACATTGCAGTTTCTTCAATCCTCCGGCGCAGCCCGGCTTCAGCGCCGGAGTAATAACGGAGGCCGTTTGGAATTTTGGACAGTGGCTCAGACATAAGTGAAATCAGCTCAGCTTGTCGTTCTCGTTTGTCGAACACCTTTGGTGGCGATCAGCTTCAGCGTACACAAACTTTTTAATCCGTCCTGACTCCCTCTCACTTTAGGAGAGGGTTTAGGTATCGAGCCGCTGGCTTCGTCCCTCTTCTCCAGCCCCTTCTCCCGGAAGGAGAAGGGAGATATCAAATCACCAGCCAGTGCTACTTGTTCAGAGTTCCCTTCAATTGATTGCCAAATGTAAAAAAGAACCCGCCGCCAACACATGTTTGGCAGCGGGTTCCTGAAGGTTTTGATTGTGTCCTTTTTGCTACTCTCGTTTACCGTAGAGCCTTCGAATCACAACCGCCAACGCGCTGCCCTGGTGCCAATGATGGTTGGCACTGTGGTGCGAATGGTGTTGATGATGAGTTCTATTGAAGGTCATGAAATCTCCAGCTCAGATAATTTGGCAACTGGTCTTATACGTTAGAAAGCGCCTTCGTGTCAACGGAGGCGCCTAACTTTTCTCCTTCTCGTTACCCCGGTGCTTGATGTGCCGCCAAACCCACCATACTACAGCCATCAGAATGACAATTCCGATGACGAAATCGAATCGATGAAAAAGATTCTTGAGTGTAGGATCTTTGTCCCACTTTTCGCCGAGTCTTTGCCCAACAAAGGCCAGCCCGATGCACCACGGAAGGGATCCGGTGAAGGTATAGATCACAAATTTCTTTAAGTTCATTCGCGCCACGCCGGCAGGGAATGCGATGAACGTGCGCACCGCCGGCAATAAGCGGCTGGCGAAGACAATCACTTCGCCAAAACGATCAAACCAACGATCGGCCAGATCGAGATCGTGACTAGAGAGCAATATATAACGGCCATATTTCTCAATCAGCGGTCTTCCCCCGTACATACCCACCCAATACGCGACCAGCGAGCCCACCACACAGCCAGACGCACCAGCAATCCCCACAGCCCAGAGGTTGAATCGACCCGTGTAGACCAGGTAGCCCGAGAAGGGCATGATTATCTCCGAAGGAAGCGGAATGCAGGCTGATTCGATGGCCATCAATAAAACTACCCCCGCATAGCCCAGACGAGAGATCGTGGCCACGATGAAAACCGAAAGCAATTCGATGATCTTGCCAATCATTGTTGATTCAAATCGCTATTTCAGGGACCAGCCGTGTTGGCCAATCAAGGGCACAAACTGGCAAGGCCCATGTTCTTCGGACGTATGGCCACTTTCGCTCTTGGTCACGCGCACCAGCTTTTGAGACTCGCGCGTTTCTCCGACGGGGATGACCAAATGCCCTCCCGTTTTCAGTTGCGCTATTAAGGGTTGGGGAATGTGGGAACCACCGGCCGCGACCAGGATCGCTTCGTACGGGCCGTAAGCGTTCCATCCTAGCGTACCGTCAAAAGCCTTAACGGTAGCGTTATAGATTCCCAGCTCGCTGATGCGGCTTTGAGCCTGTCGCGCCAGTTCACCGATGCGCTCAATCGCATATACCTGCGACGCCAGTTGGGCCAGCACTGCCGTTTGATAACCCGAGCCGGCGCCGATTTCCAATACGCGGCTCTTCTTATTCAACTCGAGTAACTCGGTCATCCGCGCTACGATGAACGGTTGCGAGATCGTCTGATTGAAATCAATTGGAAGTGCGTTATCGTCGTATGAGCGCCCACGCAGTGCTTCCGTAACAAAGAAGTGCCGCGGGACCAACCGCATCGCTTCAAGAACGTTCGGATCGCGAATACCGTAGTGATCGCGCAAGCGCTCAATCATACGCTCGCGCGGAATACGATACTCGGCCTGCAGAGCTTGTTGCCGTGATGGTGTGGAACTCAAGTCTTTGCTGAAGGGAAGCCCTACTAACTATGTAAGAGTTCAGAAGACGCCAAATAATTCCAGGAACCTATTTCTGTTAACGCCGAATGATCGGTCATATCGCTCCTCAATGGCGTTACCGATATGTAGCCTTCTTCTATCGCTCGATAGTCCGTACCATCTTCGGAATTCGAACGGAAATACTGTTCACCGATCCAAAAATACGGTTTACCGCGCGGATCTATGTGCTCAGTGATCACTGGGCGGGCATTCTTTACGCCTTGTCGCGTTACTTTCACGCCTTTGATTTCTCCCAATGGCACGTTCATGTTCAGGAGGGTGCCTTCAGGCAGTCCTTCATTTAGGATTTTCCGCACGGCTTGTGTGGCAAAGCGGGAAGCCTCGGTGAAATCATAGTTCTCTCTGGCTACCAGGCTTATCGCGATTCCCGGAACTCCCAGAATCGTAGCCTCTAAAGCTCCTGCGACAGTGCCAGAATAAGTGGCGTCATCTCCCAGATTTCCCCCGTGGTTAATTCCTGAGACGCAAACGTCCGGCAGTTCGTCATTCCTTAGAATCTGATGAAGCGCCAATGTCACACAGTCGGTTGGCGTTCCGTCTACCGTCCAATGTCGATGGTCGATCTGGCGAATTCGAAGCGGACGCGAAAGCGTTAGGCTGTGCGAGGCACCGCTCATTTCGGCCGCAGGCGCGACTACAAAGACGTCGCCAATCTCTTGCAAGGCGCTTTCAAGCCGGACTAAGCCATCCGAGTGGATCCCGTCGTCGTTGGTTAGTAAGATCCGCGTCATCACTTTCGTGAACTGAAGAGTTACAATTACAACCTTCGCTTCGCACACGTGCGCCCGCCGATTCAAGAAGCGCCTTGCCGAACGCCATTCTTTACCTGTGGATGGCGTGGGGAGTTTCGTAGACCGAACGCTGCACGGCTGCTATCTTGCTCCGACGGGACGTGGCCGGGGACGGCCCTTTTTCTTGTTGCGTTTGCGAGCTAATGCGGATTTAAGTTTCGCCTTCTGCCCCGGAGGCATAAAAAAGGCGTGCTTCTTTGCGTCCTTAATGATCTCTTCAGTCATTACCTTCCGCTTGAATCGGCGCAATGCGCTTTCAATCGATTCGCCCTGATTAATTGTCACTACTGCCATCTATTTCTCCAATTGATCCATTCTGATTATTCCCGCCTTGGGACCCTATTTAACACGTCCTGCCGCATCAGGGTCAAGCAGCGCAACGAAAGCCCCGCGAACGTAAACAACATTCGCGGGGACTTAGCCAAAAAGATTGGCCCACCCTAAGCCGAAACAACTGCTAAGTCCTTCTTGCGGGTCAACCCCTGAATCTTTACCGGCTTGTCACCGTTGTCCGACTTAATCTCCTGCTGTTTCAGCACCATCTCCTGATAGAGTTTGCGCATCATCACGGTTTCTTCGTGCGCGGTCTTCGGCCCTTCCATATGAGGCTTGTTTGGCCGCGCCAGATCAACTTCGTTTAGTCTCAAACCGTGACTGGCATCCGCTAGCTCAACTGTCTTACCTCCGGCAAAAATCTCATGCCGCCCATGTTCTTCGTACCACTTAGCAACGGTGGCGTTCTGGTGCATGTGCTCGATTATGTTGCGCCAGCCAATACCCGTGTTGTAAGCACAGAAGCTAATTTCGCCTTCCTGTGTTCCGTAGGGAATAATGCACATCTCAGTGCGGCGAAAGTCGTAGTTAAACAAATCCTGAAACCACATGCCCGCGATAAACAGGAAGTTCCAACGATCGGAGCGGCGTTTTTCGATGTCCTCCGTACTGCGATCGCCGCCAACCTTTCCGTAATCTTTTCCAGTCAACCCGAACGACTTGTCGAACTTCTTGAAGAGTTCATAAAGGTTGAATTGCGAAGGGGCCATCTTCGGCTTGTAATGTTTGAGAAGCGCAAGACCCATCATGATATTCGAAGCCCACTTCCCTCGAGCGGCGTCCGTTATCTTCCGCATATCCTTGACGAGACCGGGAATGTTGAGGAATGCAGGTACCGGGCTCATCTCCTTCGTTTCCTTGTCAATCATAACTGCCGTGCCGACGCCACAGTTCGGGTGGCAACCGCAGGAGACTTGACCCCATTCTGAGTTTGGCCCGTGAACCAGGTCGGCGAAATCTGCGAACGCGCCCATCAGTGACAGAGGAAACCAGTCGCGGGTTGGCTCAGTGAGGCCTACCTGGTTCTTAACGTCATGAGCAAGGTGCGAAAGCGTGTATCGCTGTTGTAGTCGCCGCTCCGCTGTTATCGCCTCGTCGCGCCCCGTAAAGGATACTGGCTGGAAAGAAAGAAATGCAATTTTCTTCGGGTTATCAAGCGCAAACCGAATAATCGATCCAACCTGATCATTATTAATCCCGTTTACCAGTGTAGTGACCAAAACAATCTCAACTCCGGCCTCGTGAAGATTATTAATTGCTCGCAGCTTCACGTCGAATAGATTTCCAACCTGGCGATGGCTATTCGCATCATTCCCAACACCGTCAAATTGAAAATATACGTAGCGCAAACCAGCTTCTGCCGATTGACGGCAAAATTCCTTGCTTTTCGCGAACTCGATTCCATTTGTCGCCGCTTGGACGGAGTTATACCCAACTTTTCGCGAGTACCTAATCGCCTCAAGGAAGTGCGGCGAAATCGTAGGCTCACCACCGGAAAACTGCACCGACATCTGCCGCCGTGGCTTGATCGAAATCGCGTTATCGAGGATCTCCTTAATGTCGTCCATACTCAACTCATGGACGAACCCCACCTGGTTTGCGTCCATGAAACACGGATCGCACATCATGTTGCAACGATTGGTGAGGTCAACTGTCAGAACCGCGCCGCGACCGTACTTAATTGTGCTGGTACCGTGATTGTGTAGGGTCTCGTCGTTATGGGCAGGGATGTCCCGACCGGGAAACATTGCTTCGATATGGGTTAGGAACTTCGAGTCAATCGCCATCATGTCCTCGAAATGTCCATGGATCCGACAATCCTTAACCATCCAAATCTCGCCATTGCGCTCAATGATCTGCGCTTTAATCTCCCCGACCTTTTCGCTCAGTAGCACCGAAACATCCTGTTTGCCGCTAAGAATCTGTTCGCGCGCCTCAATGACGCAGTTCGGACAAAGAGAGTCCGTAACCCGAGGCCAGCCAAGAGTCGGTTTTGTTTTCTGCCACGACTTTAAAAGCGGCTTGTCCGACCACTTCGGCGTAAACGACGGATTCGGCTTATACTTGTTAAAGACATGAATCGTGTCGAACAGTCCCCCAGCCAAAGCTGTAAGGCCCCGCTCTGCTAATCTGGTAACTTTCATTGAGTGCACTCCAACCGAAAAACGGGATCCATATCATAATGCGCTGTCGACAAAGCTTTTGCAATGTGCGTGCCGACCTTTATCTACCGAGGCGTTGTATGATTCTAAGCGACTTCGCCAACTACATCAATTCCTTGCAACCCGGCCGGCCACGTATCGTCAAGGCTCACCTGCCAGACAAAGATCCATTACGACCCACAAGGGTGGCTGCGATCTAGCCTGGTTTTGCCTCAAAAGTCACATCACGCTCGAGTCGGATCTATTCTGATTCGTGTTGGTTCGTGTGACTTCGTGGATCGTCCTTGTTTTTCAGGACAAAGGGAACGATCCACGAAGTCACACGAACTGAACACGAAAACTCGTTACTGTCCCAATCGACTTTTGAGGCAAAGCGATCTAGCCTAATGCTAACTGTTCGGCCTCCAAGGCGAAAAAGTCAGCACCAAAGTCTCGATCCGCATTTCCGTTCGCCGGCCGTACGCCAGATTAAGCGCTTAATACCCCTTACCTGATGTAACTGTTGAGCTTAGCTTGCTGAATTGTTGCAAAGAAATGCTCTTGCCTCAAGATCTACGCAGATGCTAAAGTCGGCCGAACTTGCGGTAAAGCCTTGTTGCGCAAGGAATTGAAAGCGGCTCAGGCCCTGTATCTTGCGTGCAGTAACACTTGCAGGTCGGTTATGTGGTGGTTATGCCTCGAATCTCTTACACAGGAGCGTTTAGTGAAATGCAATCCGAATCAACCACCGGTTGGAGGTTGCGTCAGTCTCGCGCAAGCATCACTAATCGGAGAAAGACGGCATCGCTGCGGGTTTCATTGCAGCGGAGACAAGCCCGCATAAGAGAACAGCTTCAGGCGGACGCGTCGCGAGTCAGCGCTGGGGAGCAGGTCGACTTGAACCTCGCTACACATCACACTCCGCAGACCTTTCCGCCAGCGGTTTCATTGATGAGTAGACAGAAGTTAACTTGAGCATACGACCTTGAAGACATAAGGAGGTGTTCCTTGAGCAGGGTAGGAAATAGTTATTGGCTTAGCACCAGGCAAACGAACCAGAGCGTCGCCGGCCAGAGGATTACGGCGCTGTCGGTCCGTGAATTCTCTCGCGATTTGCTTCCGACGGCGCTTCATGGATTGCGGTTAATACCTTCGTGGATTCTTTTGGCAATGATACTCGTAGCGACCTTGGGGATTTGCTCAACAGTGATCCTCCGGTCAAGAGAGGAACTAAAGGTTTCGACTCTAGAGTACGGTCAGATCGGCGATGAAGTCGCATCGATCCGTCGCTCGAATAATGCGTTGGAAGTACAGATTAGTCGCATCGCGAGCGACCCCGGCGCAATTGAGTCGGCCGCCAGGGAGAGGCTTGGAATGGTAAAGCCGAGTGACATCGTAGTGCCAATCGAATCTACCAGTCCCGTGTCAAATTTCGGAACCTTATCGTTCGTCCGCTAATTGTATCCGCTTGACCCTGCTGCTGTGTCCACGAAATCACATCCTTCCGAATCGCGCGGCTGTTGTGACAAAGACAGCCGCGCCCCTTCTTGTTTAGCGGAAGAGACGTTCCGCCAACCGAAAGCACACTTCAAATCGGCGGATGCTCCGTGCAAAATCTTGGATGCCTCCCAGCAACCACTTCGAAAGTGGGATTCCATATCCCGGAAATGAAATCGACTTCCCGCTACATCTGAGGCCCTTTAGCCTCCTGCTTTCTGGCCATTCAGCGAAGTTGGCCGGATTCCCGGCTCCACGCTACTCAGAGGGTCCGGGACACCTGGTGGCACGGGCTTTGAGTTCATAGGGGACCGCAGTACTGTCCCAAATTCAAGATTATGGATATCAAACGACCCGGAAAATCAAAACTCAAGAAGCGAGTTCGTATCGCTGTCGTGATCCTCATAGGTCTGATTGCCATCGGCGGGATTACGTTTAGCCTGGCTAAGCTAAAACCGGCCGCGCCTACGCTTGATCGTTCCACTGCGGTCATCGATACGGTCAAGCGCGGTCAAATGCTTCGAGAGGTTCACGGCAACGGGACCTTGGTACCTCAAGTCACCCGCTGGGTTCCAGCGCCAGCAGATGGCAGAGTTGAAAAGATTCTCATACAAGCTGGGGTGGAGGTCGGAGCGGGAACCGTAATCGTCGAATTATCTAACCCACAGCTGGAGCAGCAGGCTGTCGATGCTGAGTTCCAATTGGAGGCAGCGCGAGCCGACTTGGAGAGCCTGCGAGTTCGCCTCGAAAGCGACACGATGACGCAGCAATCGGCGATTGCCAGCATCAGTGCGGAATACAGCCAGGCGAAAATCCAGTTGGACACCGACGAGGTGCTTGCCAAGCAAGGTCTGGTTGCAGATTTGTTGCTGAAGATTTCCCGCGTGAAAGTGCAGGATCTCGCGAACCGACTGAGGGTCGAACAACAAAGATTGGCGATCAGCGGGCGCGCGGCTAAAGCACAAATCAATGCCCAGCAATCGAGGCTCCAACAACTGCGAGCGCTTGCCAAGCTCAAAAGAGATCAGTTTGACGCTTTGAAAGTGCGTTCCGGCACCAATGGCGTGCTGCAAGTGGTTGCGGTCCAGGAAGGTCAACAAGTTGCGCCCGGAGTCAACATCGCCCGGGTTGCGGATCCGGCATCACTCAAAGCCGAATTGAAAATTGCCGAAACACAAATTAAGGATGTAAGAGTCGGTCAGCCTGTCGCCGTCGACACCCGTAACGGCATCATTCAGGGCCGCGTGTCCCGCATAGATCCGGCAGCGCGTGAAGGTACCTTTGTGGTTGACGCCGAGTTGAAGGGTCCACTCCCCGGCAGCGCGCGCCCGGATTTGAGTGTCGATGGGACGATCGAACTTGAACGTCTTAATAACGTTTTGTATGTAGGGCGACCTGCATTTGGGCAATCACAACAGACCGTGGGGATGTTTCGTTTAAGCCCCGACGGCCAGGAAGCTACTCGTGTTCAAGTTGGTTTGGGTCGCAGCTCTGTCGGCACAGTCGAGATTCTTAGCGGACTCAAGGAAGGCGATCAGGTCATCTTGTCCGACACGTCGGTCCTCGACAATTACAAATTGATTCGCATTCGTTAGCTTGGACGAGCAGCAGATTACAAACTCAGCTCATAGGATCCGACAAACTACCGTTTGTCAGAGAAAGTCAAAGGAGACCCATAATGAGTGCACCCGATCCCCTGATTCATCTCTCAGACGTCAAGAAAGTGTTCTACACCGACGAAGTCGAGACGCATGCTCTTTCAGGAATTCACCTGGACATCAAGAAGGGGGAATACCTCTCGATTGCCGGCCCGTCGGGCTGCGGCAAGTCCACATTGTTGTCGATTTTGGGTTTGCTTGACACACCAAGCGATGGCGAATACGTGCTTAATGACAAACCAGTAGAGAATCTCTCCCTGTCGGAGCGCGCGCGCATTCGTAATCGGGAAGTCGGTTTTATCTTTCAAAGCTTCAACCTGATCGGCGACCTCACCGTTTATGAAAATGTCGAATTACCGCTGACCTACCGGGGAATGAACTCGAACGATCGGAAGCAGCGCGTGACCGATGCCCTGGAACGCGTGGGAATGGCTCATCGTGCGAAACATCTGCCGAGCCAACTTTCTGGTGGTCAGCAACAGAGAGTCGCTGTAGCCCGAGCCGTGGGCGGCCAGCCCAGTATTCTGCTGGCCGACGAGCCTACCGGAAACCTGGACTCGACCAATGGCGAAGCCGTAATGGAACTGCTGCGCGAACTGCACCGCGGCGGAGCGACGATTTGCATGGTGACCCACGACCCGCGTTATGCCCAGCACGCCGATCGCATAGTCCATCTATTTGATGGTCTGATAGTGGAAGAAGAAGCCGGCGCCAACAGACGTGAAATTGAAGACGCCAAACGAGAATTGAAAGAAAGCGGATTCGGAGATATTGCATGATCCGGCTCAGCAACATTGAAAAGGCCTTCTCTCACGGCGTGACGAAGACCTACGTCCTCCGCCGCATCGACTTGAACATCGAACAGGGCGAGTTTGTTTCCATCATGGGGCCGTCAGGAGCCGGCAAATCGACCTTGCTTCACATTCTGGGAATGCATGATCAGTCCTGGGGCGGCGAATATTATTTTGATGATATAGCTATCCACTCGCTCAATCCCAGAAAGCGTGCTGAGCTTCGCAATCGCAATATTGGCTTTGTCTTTCAAAGTTATCACCTGCTCGATGATCAGACGATTTTTGAAAATCTCGAGCTGCCGCTCTCCTATCGCGACGTCGATAAGAGGGCGCGGCAGTCAATCGTTTGTGACACGCTCGATCGATTTCAGATCGTAGGCAAGAAGGACCTTTTCCCCAGCCAGCTCTCCGGTGGCCAACAGCAACTCGTCGGCATCGCACGGGCGGTCGTCGCCAATCCCCGCATCATCCTGGCTGACGAGCCAACCGGCAACCTCCACTCGAGCCAGGGAAAAGACATCATGGAAATGTTCAAACGTCTTAACGACGAAGGCTCAACCATTGTCCAGGTTACGCACTCTGAGACTAATGCCGCTTACGGCAATCGGATTGTGCGACTGGAGGATGGCTGGGTCGTCAAAGAATAAAATTCGCACCGAAGAGCCAGGACATCAACAATTTCTTGCGCGACTACGATGTTGCACTGATGACCGACAGACGGCCGGGTGGTTCAAGCGGTTAGAGATTCTAGTCAGTTTCCGAATCGTTGATCCGTCTCAAGCGCTTGTTCGATTCAACTCGGATGGCCTGGTCGGCAGGCAGGAGGAGAATGATGGACACTCTCTTGAAGGATATTCGCTATGGCGTTAGGGGCCTCTCCAAGCGTCCGGGGCTCACCATCATCGCGATAGTCACGCTGGCCATCGGCATCGGCGCCAACAGTGCGATCTTCAGCACGATTAATGCGCTGCTGCTTAGGCCGCTTCCCTTTCCCGATCCTGAGCGCATCGTCGCGGTGTGGGACAAGGTGCCGAGCCGGGGAGTGGAACGAAACGAAGTTGCGCTGGCGAATTACCTGGACTGGAATGCGCAAAATCAGACACTCGAACAACTCGGATTATACCGCTGGTGGAGCACGAATCTTACCGGATCTGATTCGCCAGAGCGCGTGCAAGGCTTTCTGGTCACGGCGAATTTTCTCGATATCGTCGGCGTGAAGCCGTTGCTGGGACGCGGGTTTTCCCCCGAACAAAACCAGCCTGGCAAGGATGATGTGACGCTGCTCACCTACAGTCTGTGGCAACGTCGATTCGGGGCAGATCCGAATATCGTTAACAAGACAATCTCGACAAACGGCACTCCGCGAACCGTCATCGGCGTCATGCCGCCGGACTTCAACTATCCAAAGGGCGCCGAGATTTATGCTCCGCTCGCGATCACGCCGGAGTTGGCGCGCAGTCGCGGCAGTCACAGTTACTTGGGAATTGGCCGGCTCAGACCCGGCGTTTCGCTTCCTGGCGCGCAAGTCGATCTCGATCGGATCGCCAGCCAACTCGAACAGCAATATCCCGAAACCAACACCGGCCGCGGCATTGTGGTCTATCCCATTTTGCAAGACACGGTGCGGATGTACTCGACCGCGTTGTGGGTGATGATGGCGGCCGTCGGATTCGTGCTGTTGATCGGTTGTGCGAACGTGGCGAATTTGATGTTGGCGCGTGCCGCCGGACGTCAGCGAGAGATCGCTTTGCGTTCAGCGCTGGGAGCTAGTCGCTCTCGCATAGTTCGGCAATTACTGACTGAAAGCGTACTGCTCGGTCTCGCCGGTGGCGCCCTCGGCATCCTCGTCGCTTACTGGAGCGTGGACGCTATTCGCGCCGCGAATCCCGGCGAAGCAGCGCGCTTTGCTCCTGGTTGGAACCATCTAGGACTCAATTTGCCAGTGCTGGCGTTCACCATGCTGCTCTCCGTGTTAAGTGGGGTGCTGTTCGGGCTGGCGCCGGCGTGGCAACTCTCGAAGCCAAATTTGAACAGTGCGTTGAAGGAAGGAAGCAGGCAAACCACGTCGAGTTCCCATCGACTGCGCGGATTGCTCGTCGTCTCTGAAGTGGCGCTCTCCCTGATGCTGTTGGTAAGCGCCGGTCTGTTGATTCGAAGCTTTCTGGATCTGGTTAGAACGGACGCGGGCTTCAATCCCGACAATCTCTTGACGATGAATCTCGTCCTCCCCGCGGCAAAATATAAGGAAGAGCCACAACGCGCGAACTTCTACTCAGAGTTGGTGAGTCGCGTGAGGGCGATGCCGGGAGTTGAGTCAGCTGCGGCTGTGAATTACCTGCCGCTAGGCGGAAGTAATTCTTCCGATGTTTTTCTAATCGAAGGCGTGCCGGAACCGCCGCCGGGACAGGAATTCGTCGGCCGCTATCGTGTCTGCAGTCCTGATTATTTTCTGACGATGGGAATCCCCGTGCTCAAGGGCCGCGGATTTACCGAACAGGACAAGGCGGGGGCGCCGCCGGTTGTCATCGTTAACGAAACTCTGGCTCGAAAGTACTGGCCCAATCAGGATCCCATTGGCAAACGAATGCGGTTCACCGGTCCTGTCGAAAAGAATCCGTGGATTCAGGTTATCGGTGTCGTTAAGGATGTAAAGCATGAATTGAATCTTCCGGTTACCGAAGACTACTACCTGCCGCACGCTCAGGATTCGTGGAGTTCCATGGTGCTGGTGGTCAAGACTAAAACTGATCCACTGACACTCGCTGCTCCGATTAGGCAGGAGGTAGCGGCCCTCGATAAGGATCAGCCGGTCTTTGACGTGCACACGATGCGCGAAGTACGCGCGATCTCTTTGGCGCTTTACAGTTTCTCATCTGTCATGTTGAGCATCTTTGCCGGCGTGGCTTTGTTGCTGGCGGCCATAGGCATCTATGGCGTGATGTCCTATGCGGTAACCCAACGAACGCAGGAGATTGGCATTCGCATGGCGTTGGGAGCGCGAGTGCGGGACGTCATGAAACTGGTAGTAAGGAATGGCATGTCGCTGGCCGTGATTGGTGTGATCGTCGGGTTGGCCGGCGCTTACGGCCTAACGCGCCTACTGGCAAGTTTGCTGGTCGGCGTCGCGCCGACTGACGTCTTGACGTTCTCAATCGTAACGTTCGGGTTGCTCCTCGTCGCGTTATTGGCTTGCTACATCCCGGCGCGGCGCGCCACAAAAGTGGATCCGCTGGTGGCGCTGAGATACGAATGAATACGACGTTGTCTTTTTGGGAGAAGGCTCGGGGATGAGGGTGTTAGGCGGCTCAAGCTCTCTCTCTCTCTCTCTCTCTCTCTCTCTCAACTCTTTCCGAGGGAAGAGGGAGTCAGAAACAGATCTGACCAAACTTATGGACACACTACTTAAAGATCTGCGCTATGGCACCAAGAGCTTATTGAAGCAGCCGGCCTTCACGGCCGTTGCCGTGCTTTCAATCGCTCTTGGCATCGGCGTCAACACCACCATCTTTAGTTTTATTAATGCGGCTCTTTTCCGGCCCCTGCCCTTTCCGGATTCGCAGCAGCTCGTCCGGGTCTGGGACGGCAATTCCTCTTCCTATCCCGATTACGTTAACTATCGCGACGAAAGCAAGGTCTTCTCAGGACTGGCAGCGTACGCGCAGCGTCCGATGAACCTAAACGTCAATGGTGAGTCTCAGCGCATCTACGGCGAGATTGTGACTGGGAATTATTTCGACGTGCTTAAAGCGAAGCCCGCGTTGGGACGCGGTTTTCTTGACGAAGAAGATCGTACGCCTGGCACTCACCCCGTTGTCGTCCTGAGCAACGGGCTATGGCGGCGTTACTTCAATTCCGACACTGCCATTGTCGGCAAAGGTATTAGCGTTAATACTCACGCCTACACAGTGGTCGGGATCATGCCCGAGAATTTTGCCGGCGCGACTCTTACTTCCCCGCCCGATCTGTGGGTGCCGATGATGATGGAGCCCTGGTCAACGCCGGCTCGCAATCGCTTACTTCCCCAGACGATGGCTGGCTCATGATGCTGGGCCGAATGAAACCGGACGCCAATGTCACCGGCGCGACCGCCGCGGTTAAGACAATTGCGCGCAGACTTCATCAGGCGCGTCGCGAACGTTTTTCCGAACCAGAGCAGCTCGACGAACGCGTCGTGACGGTGGTGCCGGCGCTCGGTTTGATGGCGCCGCCTGAAGCTCGCACGCCCGTACTTGTGGTGGTCGCCATATTGATGACGGTTGTCAGCCTGGTGCTGCTGGTGGCTTGCGCCAACGTTGCCAACATGCTGCTGGCTCGCGCCGTTACTCGTCGCAAAGAGATTGCCGTACGGCTCGCGCTCGGCGCGGGCCGCTGGCGGATCGTGCGGCAGATGCTGACCGAAAGCGTCTTGCTTTCATTTGTGGGTGGCGCGGTTGGTCTCGTATTTACGGTATGGAGCACGAGCCTGCTGTTGCGCTTAATACCGCAGCTGGTACCAGAGCTTTCGATGGCGCCGGACGTGAGTCCCGATGCGCGGGTGTTCGCGTACACGTTGCTTTTGTCCATCGGCGCCGGCGTTATCTTCGGCCTGGTGCCGGCGCTGCAAACTTCAAAACCGGATGTCGTGGCGACGTTGAAAGACGAAAGACTGATGTTTGGCTCTGGGCGTCGCCAACTCAATTTGCGCAACCTACTAGTGGTCTCACAAATCGCCGTCTCTCTCCTGCTGATGATTGGCGCCGGACTCTTCATCAGAAACTTGCGCAATACGCAGCATGCTGATCCGGGCTTTGCACTCGATAAGTCTTTAATGATGTCGTTTGATCTCGGTCTCTCCAATTACAAGATCGCGCACGGCAAGCTTTTCGAGGAGCAGTTGCTGCAGCGCGTTCGCGCTTTGCCGCAAGTGCGATCGGCGTCTCTCGCGCAGTCTGTCCCACTCGGCGGCTTCGGAAATATGTCGCCTCTCTACTTAGAAGGCGAACCTGAACCTGAGCACTTTGATGACGCCTCGCTACTGTCACATAACACCGTGAGCGTCGACTATTTCACAACTATCGGCATTCCCTTCTTGCGGGGACGCGATTTCAATGACCAGGACACGCCTGCCAGTCCCGGTGTAATCATCGTCAACGAAACTCTGGCGCGGCGCATGGCGCCGGACGGCAATGCAGTCGGTAAACGACTGCGCATGGATTCCCATGGCGACTACCTGGAAGTTGTGGGTGTCGTGCGCGATGTCAAATACATGCAGTTGGCAGAGAAGCCCAGGTTCTTTGGGTATCGTCCGCTCAGCCAGGGATATCATTCGGCGATGACTTTGCACGTGAGCACGATCGGCGATCCGCTGACGATGATAGAGCCGGTCCGGGCTGAGGTCAAAGCTCTCGATCCTAATCTTCCGCTAACAAACGTTGAAACGATGCAAGAGCACATGCGTCTGCCCCTGGCGCCGGCAAAACTTCTGGTCCTGCTTTCAAGTGCGTTTGGAGTTCTGGCGCTGCTGCTGGCTGCCATCGGCTTGTATGGCGTAATGGCTCATACGGTCGGCAATCGCACGCATGAGATTGGTATCCGCATGGCCCTGGGCGCACAAACAACAGGCGTCCGCAATCTGGTAATTGGACAAGGCATGAAGCTGGCGCTCGCGGGGATCGCTCTCGGCTCAATGGCCGCCTTTGCCCTGACCCGAGTCCTGGAGAGCGTGCTTTACGGAGTACGAGCGACGGACCCTCTGACGTTCATAAGCGTCGCCTGTCTGTTGCTGGGTGTGGCATTGCTCGCGTGCTTCATTCCCGCGCGCCGAGCGACCAAAGTCGATCCGCTGGTGGCACTGAGATACGAATGAATAGTCTTGCTCCCTTCTCCTTCTGGGAGAACGGTTGGGGGATGAGGGTTTTGTGGGAGAGAAACTTATTTTCTTGTTGGTGATTTGGGGGCGGCGAGTGGCATTGAAAGACAAAGAGAAGCGACTCCGTTCGCTCTAGTAGCCCCTCACCCCAACCCTCTCCCAAAGGGAGAGGGAGTCTTGAAAAAGAGGACGAGGAATCATCATGGAAATCTTCTGGCAGGACTTGCGTTACGCCTTACGCATGCTGCGTAAAAATTGGGGCTTCACCGCCGTGGCGGTCATCACTTTGGGATTGGGGATTGGCGCCAACACCGCGATCTTCAGCGTCGTCAATGGCGTGCTATTGAGACCGCTTCCCTATCGCGAACCGCAAAGACTGGTCCGAGTCTACAGCGAGTTCCCCACGATGAAGCTGCAAAAGTTCTGGCTTTCTCCTCCTGAATTTCTCGACATCCAGAAGGAAGCCAAGTCCTGGGAGGCGATAGGCGCATGGGCTCCCGGTGGGCAAAACATCGGCACCGCCGGCGAACCGCTGCGGGTGACGGCTGCAGCTATTACGCGTTCGTTGATTGACACGCTCGGAGTGCAGCCAGAGCGCGGGCGAAACTTCAGCCCGGAAGAAGATCGCAACGGTGGCCCGAACACAGCTTTGATCTCGCATGGCCTGTGGCAGAGAGCTTTCGGGAGCCAGAGCGACATTATCGGCAAACAGATCCAGGTCAATTCACAGTCAACGACCGTGATCGGCGTAATGCCCGAGAATTTTTCATTTCCGCCCGGCAGCAACGATCAGGTCGACGTGCTGTTGCCCTTTCAATTCGACCCGGCGAACCCGGGTGGCCGTGGCTCTCACTTTCTTTCCGTGATCGGCCGGCTGAAACCAGGCGTCAATATGGATCAGGCGCGATCCGAGTTCACCAGTTTGATGGCTGGATGGGCCAACGAGAAACGCGACCGGCACTTGCTTGATCCGCAACGCCACCCCGTGCTGCTCTTTGGCTTGCATGAGGACGTAGTAGGGTCCGCGCGCGCTGCTGTGTTGATGTTGATGGGCGCGGTGGGATTTGTTCTTTTGATTACCTGCGTAAATGTCGCCAATCTGCTGCTCGCTCGGGCCGAAGCCAGGCATCGCGAGTTTGCCGTGCGTCTCGCGCTGGGCGCCGGCATGCGGCGCATGGTACGCCAGTTTCTGGCCGAAGGATTTGTTTTGGTCTTACTGGCGGCCGCCCTCGGAACCCCGCTGGCATTCCTGGGTTTGAAGTTGCTGTTGCTGTTTGCGCCGGACAGCGTACCGCGAACGGGCGACATTCGGGTTGACCTTCCAGTGCTCGGATTCACTTTGGCCGTTTCAGTGGTGGCGGTGGTGCTGTTTGCGGTAGCTCCTTTGATCCAGATCCGCGAGCAAAATCTCGCCAACTGGATTCGGGGCGCGGGCCAGCGAACCATCGGCGCCGGCGGTCAAGCGGTGCGCAAGACGTTGGTAGTTACTGAAATTGCTCTGGCAGTAGTTCTGGTAATCGGTTCGGGCCTGATGATTCGCGCCTTCTGGAAGTTACAACAAGTGAATACCGGCTTTGATCCCAACGGCGTGCTGAGCTTCAGCGTCAATCTGCCGGGTACCGCTTACAAAAATCCCGATCGCCTGCGGTTGGCGAACGCGGTGGAACAACGTCTGGCGAGTCTGCCCGGAGTAACGTCCGCTTCTCTGGCCGACGGCCTGCCGCCTCTGCGCCGGATCAATGCCAACGACACAGAGATCGAAGGCTTTCAACAGACGCCGGATGGGCCGGCACAGAACGTCGACTACTGGAATGTCGTCGGCAACGACTACTTCAAGACAATGAAGATCAGGACGATCGAAGGGCGAGTGTTCGAGCCGGCCGACGACAATGACAGCGCGCAGCGCGTAGTGGTCGTCAATCAGGCACTCGCGAAACGGTTTTGGAAAGGCAGTCCCATCGGCCGGCGAGTAAATCCGGGATTCGCGGATCCAAAAGTATGGGCGACGATCATTGGAGTCGTCGAAGATACTAAGAACGCCGGCATGGATAAGCCTGCCGGGCCTGAGCTATATCTTCCGTCACATCAAATCGCTCAATTCGGTCTGAGCACCAACATGAACTTCGTGGTGCGCAGCGATGGCGACCCACGGGCCGTGGCCCCGAGTATTCGTGGCGTCATTCGTGAAGTCGACCCCAGTCTGCCGGTATATGGGCTGAGCCCAATGTCTGAAGTCGTGGCGAAGTCAATGGTCCAGCCGCGTTTTTTATCGCTACTGTTGGCTACCTTTTCAGGCATCGCGTTGTTCCTCGCGGCGATCGGCATTTATGGCGTGATGGCTTACTCAGTCGCGCAGCGCACACAGGAGATCGGTGTTCGGATGGCGCTGGGAGCGCAACGGCTGCACGTGCTGCGGCTGGTGTTCAGCCAGGGTTTTGTCTTGCTGATGATCGGCATGGTGATTGGTCTCGGGGGCGCCTTCGCGTTGACGCGTTTGCTGCGCACGTTGCTCTTTGAGATTACACCGACTGATCCGTTGACATATTCGGGCGTGGCCGCTTTGCTGATCATCGTCGCGTTTCTAGCCTGTTACGTACCGGCGCGACGAGCGACGAAAGTCGATCCGCTGGTGGCGCTGCGGTACGAGTGAGTGTCCGAGAATTGAATTATGGAAAGATTTCTCAAAGATTTTCGCTACGGTATTAGAAACTTGTTGAAGCGTCCAGGTTTCGCGGCTGTCGTGGTGCTCACTCTGGCTCTGGGTGTCGGAGCTAACACGGCGATCTTCAGCATTGTTTATGCCGTCCTGCTACGCCCGTTGCCGTTCCCCCAACAGGAACGTCTGGTCGTTGCGTGGGAGAAGGACACCACAGCGAACACCCCGTTTGTCGAGCTCTCTGTGGCCGAGATTCGCGATTGGCAAGCGCAGAATCAGAGCTTCACGAGTCTGGCCGCGATGCCGACGACAATCTATGGATACGGCTATGTACTCACGGGCCGCGGCGATCCCGTGCAACTCGAAAGTGCGCGAGTCTCGGGCAGTTTCTTTTCGATATTGAATGCGCACGCCGCGCTCGGTCGTGTCTTTGATGAAAGAGACGATCAGGTCAACGCGCCCAACGTCGTGGTCTTGAGCGATCGGCTTTGGCGGGAACACTTCAACTCTGATGAGCACATCGTCGGCCAGACGATTACCTTGAACCAGCAAGGCTTTACCGTCATGGGAGTGATGCCGCCCAACTTCGAATTTCCGAAGGGCGTCGATCTTTGGAAGCCGATACTGACTTCGATGGATCCGCGCATGGTTGAGAATCGAGGCGCCATTTATCTGCAGGCTCTCGGGAGGCTTAAAGCAGGTGTCACGCTCTCGCAAGCTGAAGCTGAACTGAACACAATCATCGCGCGCGTCGCCGCACAGCATCCGGAAACCAAAGCATATGGGAACCGCGCGGTACTCACGCCGCTAACCGATCATTTGTTTGGCAATGCGAAGCCGGCGCTGTGGGCGCTGTTAGCGTCCACTGGCCTGTTGTTGCTAATTGCGTCGGCGAACATCGCGAATCTTTTGTTGGCCCGTGCTACGTCGCGACGCAAAGAGTTGGCGGTTCGTGCCGCTTTGGGAGCCGGCCGCTGGCAACTGGTTAGGCAATTGCTGTCCGAAAGCTTCGCGCTCGCAATCTGTGGCGGCTTAACCGGCGTGCTGTTGGCTTACTGGCTGGTCGAGCTGCTCAAAGCGATTGCGCCGGCTGACATTCCGCGCCTGGAAGACGTTCGGATCAATGGCCTGGTCTTGCTAGTGAGTTTGCTTTGCACGCTGGTAACTATCGTCATCTTTGGTTTGCTGCCCGCGCTGACGGCCTCGCGGTTCAACCTCAACGAAACGATCAATGAAACGAGTACCAGACTGACCAATACGCGCGGCGGTAATCGCTTGCGCGGAGCGCTGGTGGTGGTCGAGGTCGCGATGACGATCATTCTCCTGGCGGGCGCGACCCTCGTTCTGCGCAGCTTCGTCAATCTGCGGAACGTGCCCCTTGGTTTTGATCCAAACCAGGTTCTGTCGATGCAACTCCGGTTGAATGGCGAGAAGTACCGGGCGCTCGAGGCGCGACGCGAATTCTTTCGGCTGTTGGTCGAGCGCCTGGAAGCACAACCTGGCGTGATCGCGGCGAGCGGCGTGCTGATTCGGCCACTCGAAGGCACGGTGGGTTGGGATCTCGATTACGCTGTCGAGGGTCAGTCGCTTAATGACGCGCGCCAGAATGCGATCGCCAATTACGAAAGCATTACGCCGCATTACTTCCGCACCTTTGGCATTCCCCTCAAGGCCGGCCGCGGGTTCGAGGCGCAGGACAAGGCGGGCAATCCGCTCGTGGTGATCGTAAGTGAAAGCATGGCCGAGCGGTTCTTTGGTTCTCCGGCTGCCGCGATCGGCAAGCGCCTCAAGCTTAATCCTGCGGATCCTGAGGAGCCCTGGCACGAAATCGTCGGGGTTGCCGGCGACGTGCGCTATCGCGAATTGCAAACTTCAAGATTAGATCTTTACGTCCCGCACGCGCAGAGCACACCCAGCCTCAACCACTTCGCCATACGCACGACGATGGAGCGCGCACAGGCTCTCGCGCTCGTACGTCGCGAGGTAGCGTCGCTCGATCCGAATCAAGCCGTCAGCCGGGTAGCGTCTATGAACGAACTCGCTGCCGCGCAACTGGCGCGGCCACGCTTCAATGCGGTGTTGTTGAATTGGCTCGCCGGTTTGGCGATGTTGCTGGCCGCTCTGGGAATTTTTGGTGTGATGGCCTATGCGGTGGCCCAGCGCACCAATGAGCTGGGGATTCGCATCGCGCTCGGAGCACCACCCCTCAACATCATGGCCCTGGTGCTGAAGCAGGGAATGAAATTGGCCGCGCTGGGTGTTCTGCTGGGACTGGTCGGTGCAATAAGCCTAACGCGCTGGTTGGTAAGTTTGTTGTATGGAGTGAGCACGACGGATCCCTTGACCTTCGCATTGATCGCCTTGTTGCCGATGATCGTTGCCACACTGGCCTGCTGGATTCCGGCGCTGCGCGCGACCAGGGTGAATCCATTGGTGGCGCTCAGGTACGAGTAGGTCAGTACCACCTGCGGTAGCGGGGGTTCAACCTACGTCGGAGTCGACACAGCGAGAAGGAAGAGATCAACCGCTCGCTACCGCAGGCGGTTCTGACAGGAGCGCCGAGACCGAAAGGAGAATCGATGAACAGACTCATCCAGGATTTACGCTTTGCCGCTCGCACGCTCGTGAAGAGAGCTGGCTTTACCTTGATTGCCGTCGTGACTCTGGCCCTGGGCATTGGCGCGAGCACCGCGATCTTCAGCGTCGTCGACGGAGTGTTGTTGCGGTCCTTGCCCTACCCCGAAGCTGAATGCCTGGTTGAACTCCAGGAAGTCACGGCGAAGGGCAGTCGAATCTCTTTTGCCGAACCGAATTTTCTGGATCTCCGAGCCCGGAGTCACACGCTTGCAGGCCTCGCTGAATACAGCGGGGGAAGAGCGACCGTTACCGGGGGCGCCGAACCTGTCCGTGCGGTTACCTTTCGAGTGTCAGGCGACTTTTTCCGGGTGATCGGCACACAGCCGCTGCTTGGCCGTACCTTCGCTATTGAAGAAAGTACGAGTGGCGTGCCAGTGGCTGTGATCAGTTACGACTTTTGGCGCCGGGTGCTGGGTGGAAAATCAGATTTGACCGGAACCACTCTGAAGATCTCAGACAAGAGTTTCACCGTCGTTGGAGTAATGCGTCAGGGTCTTGGCTTCCCGCAAAATGGAGAGGTTTGGATCCCGCGAGAAATATCTGTGCCCGAAACGTCACGCTCGGCCCACAACTGGCACGTCGTCGCCCGTGTGCTTCCTGCCATCAAGATCGAAGAGGCCCGCGCCGAGATCAGCACCATCGGGAAACAACTTAAACAAGAACACGGCAAGGAGATGGATGCCGTGGATTTTGCTCTGACTCCCCAACAGGAATATCTGGTCGGGAATGTGCGCAGTGCACTAGTGATGATTCTTGTGGCGGTCGGATTTTTGCTGGCGGTGGCCTGCGCAAACGTTGCGAACCTGCTGTTGGCCCAGGTGACCGCGCGACAGCGAGAGTTTGCAGTGCGCTCAGCGCTCGGTGCCACGCGCCTGCATTTGGCGCGGCAGTTCATTACCGAGAACCTGCTAATGACCCTTGCTGCCGGTGCGTTAGGCGTCTTGCTTTCGTTTTGGGGAGTAGAGCTACTAATTCGGTTCAATCAGCAAAGCCTGCCGCGCGTGAATGAGATCGGGGTAAACGTGAGAGCGATCGCTTTCACCCTGGCCCTTTGCTTGTTGGTAGCAATCGTGCTCGGACTTGTGCCGGTGCTTCGCTTCTCGAGCCGGGACCTTGAAGGCAGTCTTAGAGAAACCGGTTATGGCCGGCCAGGCCAAGGGGGTCAGCGATTGCGACGTCTACTGGTTGTCGCGCAAATGGCGTTGACGCTGATCTTGCTGATAGCCGCCGGGCTGGTTGGAAAAAGTTTCTACCACCTGCTGCGAATTGATCCTGGCTTTCGCACGGAAAGCGCTGTGGCTATGGAACTCTCTCTGCCCAGGATTGGCGCCACTGAGAAGCAATATCAGGACTTCATGCAAGCCTATAAACGTTTGCAGGAGCAAGGCATCGCTCCTGACACAACGATCCAGCTCAGCGCCGAAGAGGAAAGACAAAGACTCTTTCAGGAACAATTACTCGAACGGCTGGGCCAACTGCCGGGCGTGAGCGCGGTCGGGACGATTAGTCTACTGCCGTTAAGGGGAGACGGACCGGATGGAACTTTTCTGATTGCTAACAACCCGGCAAGGACGGGGGCTGCGAATTTTCGCCTGGCCAGTGCGGGCTATTTTGCGGCGATGGAAATTCCTGTTCTGCGGGGCAGAACATTCGATCAGACCGATCAGCCCAACTCGCCACATGCCGCCGTCATCAGTCAGTCAATGGCTGTGAAATTCTGGCCAAATGAAAACCCAATCGGACAAACAATTCAGTTTGGAAACATGGACGGAGACCTTCGTTTGTTGCACGTTGTGGGAGTGGTCGGGGACGTGCACGATCGCGGGGTCGATGCCGCCACTAGTCCGACGGTCTACGCTAATAGTCTGCAACGGCCGCCTTCATCCAATTTGTCCGTGGTGGTTCGTGGTCAAGTTGGTGCCTCAGCGTTAGTACCGGCAATGCGTGAAGCGGTTAAATCGCTCGACTCGCAGCTGCCGGTCAACTTTAAGACGCTCGATCAGGTCTTCTCGTCATCGCTGGATCAGCGTCGCTTTAGTCTGATCATCTTCGGCGTCTTCGGAACGGTGGCACTATTGCTGGCGGCAATGGGCATCTATGGCGTCACCTCTTACGCGGTCGCGCAACGCACGCAAGAGATCGGAATTCGCATGGCGCTGGGAGCGCGGATGGGCGATGTATTGAAACTCGTGCTGAAAAGTGGGATGTCGCTGGCGTTGATAGGTGCGGCGCTCGGAATCGTAGGCGCTTTCGCGACGACGCGAGTGATGTCGAGCTTGTTGTTCGGGGTGGCCCCTACGGACGTGGCGACTTTCGGCGTGGTCTCAATGATTTTGATCGCGGTAGCTTTGGTGGCCTGTTTCATTCCGGCACGACGCGCGACAAAAGTCGATCCGCTGGTGGCGTTGAGATATGAGTGAGGTCAGAACCACCTGCGGTAGCGGGTGGTTCAACCGACCTAACAGGTTCCTGGAAAATGAACATTCAACCACCCGCTACCGCAGGTGGTTCTGACAAGGCCATCCATGGAAACACTATTCAAAGACATTCGCTATGGCATCCGAAGCTTGCTGAAGCGCCCGGCCTTCACGTCTGTGGCTGTGGTTACTCTGGCGCTGGGCATCGGCGCGAACACTGCTATCTTTAGCGTGATCAATGCGGTGCTCTTACGCCCTCTGGCCTATGACCAGCCACAGCAGTTGGTCACGTTTCGTTCGAACCAGTCTGCGCTTGATCTAGCGGACGTCATAGCCGCAACCCACACCTTCAGCATGGCCGGCGGTGAAGTTCTCTCCCCGCTCGATTACACGGCCGGAGCGGAACCGATCCAGTTTCAGATTGGTCAGGTCACGGGCGGGTACTTCGAGACCCTCGCTGTAAAAGCGCAGCGCGGCCGTTACCTTACTCCGGATGATGACAAGAACGGCGGACCATTTGTAGTAGTTCTCGGTAACGCATTATGGCATCGCCAATTCGGCGGGGATGAGCAAATCGTCGGCAAGACGATTCCTCTTAGCGGCAACGCATACACGGTCATCGGAGTCATGCCCGCCGGGTTTAATTCGCCCAGGGACAACGCCGAAGCCTGGACACCGGTTCATGTGTCGAACCCGGTAGCCGCGAATTTCCGGGGCGTGCATTTTCTCAGGACCTATGGTCGCCTTGCACCCGGAACGACGATCGAACAAGCCGGATCGGAAATGCGGCTGATCGATCAGCAACTAGCCACGCAATATCCAGCCGATAACAAGAATCGCAGCACGGCGCTCGTTCCGCTGCATGAACGAGTGGTAGGCCAATCCCGCAATGCGCTGCTGGTTTTGTTTGCCGCGGTCTGTCTGGTGCTGCTAATCGCCTGCGCAAACTTCGCCAATCTGCTGCTGGCGCGTGCCGCTGAACGCAGCCGCGAAATTGTCATTCGCACCGCGCTGGGCGCCGGTCGCTGGCGGCTCATCCGTCAATTATTGACTGAGAGCGTTTTGATTTCACTGGCCGGCGGCGCCGTGGGCGTCCTGATTGCCTGGTGGGGAACCAGTCTGCTGGTCGCGCTGAAACCGGAAAATCTTCCCCGGCTGCAAGAGATCGGCGTCGACTCGCGAGTGTTCGCGTTCACTTTTGGTCTCTCGCTGTTAACGGGAGTGATCTTTGGATTGCTGCCGGCGTGGTCAGCTTCGCGTGATCGAGTTACTGAAAGGTTGAAGGAGGGAGGCCGCAGTGCCACCGCGGGTCGGGCGCACCAACGAGTGCGCAGCATGTTTGTAGTAGTCGAGTTGGCGATTGCCCTGATCCTGCTGGTGGGCGCCGGCTTGCTGGTAAAGACATTTTGGAAGTTGCGCAACGTCGATCCGGGCTTCAACACTGAGCACTTACTGACGATGCGTGTGGAGCTACCCGAAGCGCGCTACAAAGAAGTTGATAAGCAAACCCGCTTTCGCACCCAGACACTGGCCGGCATTAATTCTTTGCCCGGGGTGCAGGCGGCAATGATCAGTGAATTGCCGCTTAGCGGTGATTCCCTGAATCACGATTTCGTGATCGAGGGACGGCCGCCAATTGCGCCGGGTGACGAACCCAGCCTTGAGTCGCGCAGCGTGCTCGGCGATTACTTTCACACCCTCCAGATTCCGCTGCTTCAGGGTCGCGACTTTAGTGCCCAGGACCTTGACGACAAAGCACCGCCGGTAGGAATCGTCAACGAAAGAATGGTGCGCCAATATTTTCCCAACGAAGATCCCCTGGGTAGACGAGTCCGCTTTGTCCGCAATCCGCAGATTGAGTGGATTACGATCGTTGGAGTCGTAGGCGACGTCAAACATTTTGGTCTCGACCTGCCGGAACAACCCGCACTCTATTCTCCCTACACACAGATCAATTCGTGGAAGCGTTGGATGACATTTGCCGTGCGCACTCGGTCTGATCCAGCGGCGATGGCGCACGCGGTGGAACAGCAAATCTGGAAAGTTGATGCCCAACTTCCCATAACCAAAGTACACACGATGAACGAAGTCTCAGCGGCTTCATTCGCCGGGCGCCGCTTCAACATGTTGTTGCTAACTATCTTTTCCAGTCTCGCGTTGATTCTGGCGGCGGTAGGTGTCTACGGAGTGATGTCTTATGCCGTGACTCAAAGGACGCAGGAGATTGGCATCCGCATGGCGCTCGGCGCACAGATGGGTGACGTCAGGAGACTGGTTATGAAGAGCGGGTTAGTACTGGCCCTCATTGGAGTTGTTGTCGGATTGGGCGGGGCCTTTGCGTTGACCCGCCTGATGAGTAGCTTGCTGTTCGCGGTCGAGCCAACCGACAAAGCGATCTTCGCGATCGTGTCGCTGTGTTTGCTAGCGACGGCCCTGGTTGCCTGCTATCTGCCGGCGCGGCGCGCGACGAAAGTCGATCCGCTGGTGGCGCTGCGGTACGAATGAGTAGGAGTGGAGAGATGAGTAATTTGTTGAAAGACCTTCGCTACGGTATTCGAAGTTTGTTGAAGAATCCTGGCTTCGCCGCGCTCGTAGTCATGACACTAGCGCTGGGGATCGGCGCGAATACTGCGATCTTTAGCCTGGTTTACGCGGTATTGTTGCGCCCGCTGCCGTTTCCCGAGTCAGACAGGCTGGCCGTCGTGAAGGAACAGAACAGCAAGACCGCAGAAACGCTGCCGTCAGTGTCGCCGGCGGATTTCTTCGACTGGAAGCGCCAGAACCAATCGTTTGCGACTCTAGCAGCCTATTCAGGTTGGTCCATTACGCTGCTTGAGGGGGAAGAGTCGGATTTTATTCCGGCGACCCTTGTGACTGATGAGTTCTTTACCACGCTGGGAGTGCAGCCGCTGCTGGGTCGCACCTTCACGCCGGATGAATTCATAACGGGAAGCAACCTTGTAATCCTGAGCCACCGGCTCTGGATGCGGCGCTTCGGTGGCGACCCGCACATCGTCAACAAGACACTCGCCGTTAACCAGGGTCGCGTCACCGTCATCGGCGTAATGCCAGCCGAATTCAAGCTACCTGCTTACGCCGAAGCTTGGACTCCGGTGGCGCAGGACTCCGGCGAGATGCAACTGAGACCTAGTCGTTACTTTGATACAGTCGCGCGTCTCAAACCGAATGTAACGCTGCCGCAAGCCGAAGGCGAAATGCGCACCATCGCGGCGCGGTTGGCCAGCCAGTATTCCGAGGCAGATTCCAACTGGAACGTGCGCCTCACAACCTTGCGCGAAACTCTGGTGGGCGATTCGCGACCGGCGCTGCTCATTCTATTGGGAGCAGTTGGTCTGGTACTTCTGATTGCGTGTGGCAATGTGGCCAACCTGATGCTTGCCCGCGCCACTGCACGCCATCGTGAACTAGCTGTTAGGTCAGCTCTTGGCGCCTCGCGTTGGCAGCTCTTGCGCCAACTGCTTATCGAGAGTCTGCTGTTGTCTGTGAGCGCGAGTGCGCTGGGCGTGCTGTTGGCGTTTTGGTGCGTGAACGCAATCGTCTGGCTCGTTCCCAAAGACCTGCGTTTCCCGCGCATTGAAGAAGCCCATGTCAATCTGTCCGTCCTCCTGTTTGCGTCCGCTGTTGGGTTGCTGGTCAGCCTGGTGCTCGGTGCGATTTCGGGCCTGAAAGCTTCACAGCCGGATTTACAGGAATCACTCAAAGAGAGCGGCCGGAGCGCGAGCGCCAGCGTGCGTTTACGGCGCCTGCGGGCCGCTTTGGTGGTCGCGGAAATCTCTCTGACCTTAGTACTCCTGGTCGGAGCTGGATTACTAATCAAGAGTTTCGTCAAACTGCAACACGTTGAGTTGGGGTTCAACCACGATCGTCTTCTAGTTGTACCCATCGGCGCTGCCATGCCGAAGTACGCGCAGCCGCAGTTGCGTGCCGAATTTTTCGAGAACCTGGTTCGACAGGTTCAGACGGTGCCGGGAGTACAGTCGGTGGCCACGTCTTCCACTCCACCTTTGATGTACACCATGTTCTTTCCGTTTGGTGTCGAAGGTAAGATCAACCCAAACGAAGTGCCGCAAGCCTGGTTCAGTTCAGTCAGTCCGAACTATTTCGAGGCGATGCACATTGCGCCGTTGGCAGGCCGGTCGTTTACCGATCATGATCTGTTTGGAACAACGAAGGTCGCAATCATAAGCGACACCCTTCGGCGCCGATTCTTCCCCGGCGAAGATCCGATCGGCAAGCGTCTGATAGTCAGTTTTCTTAACACGCCCCTCACGGTCGAGATCATCGGAGTCGTAAGCGATATCAAGCAGCAATCTTTGAGCGCCCCCGCCAACGCTCAAATCTATCTCTCATATCTGCAAGTGCCATGGTTCAGTAGCGCTCTGCTGGTTCGCACCCAGGGCGATCCGAGCGTACTTGCCGCTCCGGTCGGACGCGCCTTGCGCTCGATTGACCCGGCGCAATCCGGCTCTGCTAAAACGATGGATCAGTTGCTTTCCGACTCGGTGGCCCAACCGCGTTTCTACGGCTTGCTGCTGAGCAGCTTCGCGCTGTTGGCGTTGGTCCTGGCGATCATCGGCATCTACGGGGTCATTTCATATTCAGTGGCCCAGCGAACTCACGAACTGGGAATCAGGATGGCTTTGGGTGCGCGGGTGCAACATGTCCTGATACTCGTGATGGGCCAGGCACTGACGCTAGTGATGCTGGGAGCATCCATAGGTCTCGGAACCGCCTTTGGTCTGACTCGGCTGCTACGAAAATTCTTGTTCGAGGTGGAGGCAGATGATCCTTTTACGTTTGGCGTAGTCGCTTTACTGCTCGCGGTGGTGGCGCTAGTTGCTTGCTACATTCCCGCACGACGAGCGACGAAAGTCGATCCGCTGGTGGCGCTGCGTTACGAATGAATTGAACCGATAGTAATCTATAAGACCTATCGATCATTAGAGGAGAAAGAATGGAGAATCTTTGGCAGGACATCAGGTACGGCATGCGCATGCTGCTCAAAGCCCCAAGCCTCAGCATTGTGGCGACAATGGCGCTCGCTCTTGGGATTGGCGCAAACACGGCTATCTTCAGTGTTGTGAATGCGGTGTTGTTGCGGCCACTGCCGTTTCCAGACTCTGACAAGCTGATGATGGTTTGGGATTACGTTCCCTCACGCGGCCAGAAACGCGGATCGGCTTCTTATCCAAACTTCGCCGACTGGCGAACGCAGAATCATGTCTTTGAGCACCTGGCTTCCTTCCACACCAGTGACTTCATCATGACCGGCCGGGGAGAATCGTCGCGCCTGCAAGGCGCCGTGGTCAACGCCGATCTGTTCACCCTGCTAAGAGCAACTCCGGTGCTCGGACGAGCGTTTCTTCCCGCGGAAGATGCCCCGAGCGAGACCGGCCGAGTCGTGATCTTAAGTCAGGAGCTGTTTCAAAAGCGCTTCAACTCGGATGCCTCAATTCTGAACCAGCCGATGGTCTTGGACGGCAAGAACTACACCATCATCGGCGTGATGCCGCAGGCTTTTCAGTTTCCCATTCAGAATGAACCAGTCGAATTGTGGACGACGGTGGCAATTGATCGCGAAGGTAAGGAGCCGATGACTGACCAGCGTGGCGCCCATTATATGCAGGTGATCGGCCGGCTCAAAACGGGCGTCAGCAAAGAGCAGGCCCAGGCTGAGATGACCGCAATTGCAGCGCGTCTTGAACAGCAGTACCCGGATAAAAATTTACACCGCAGCGCGGGCGTCGAGCCGGCGCTCGAGGCGCTGGTCGGCGATATTCGACCAACACTGCTAATTCTTCTCGGCGCGGTGGCGTGTGTGTTGTTGATCGCCTGCGCGAATGTGGCGAACCTTTTGTTGGCGCGCGCCCTGACGCGTCACAAAGAGATCGCGATCCGTTCGGCGCTTGGCGCCAGCCGGCTGCGGGTTATTCGTCAGTTGCTCACTGAAAGTGTGCTGCTTTCTTTGGCCGGCGGCGGGCTGGGGTTGATCCTGGCAATTTGGTGGTCGGATCTACTGGTGTCTTTGGGTAAGGATGATATCCCACGCGCCGTGCAGGTGGGACTGGACTGGCGCGTATTGGGATTCACTCTCGTCGTCTCAGTGATGACAGGCGTGCTCTTCGGCCTGGTGCCGGCCCTGCAGACTTCCAGGACTGAGTTGACTGAATCACTCAAGGAGGGCGGGCGGGGATCGGGTGAAGGGGCCCGCCGCAATCGAGTTCGCGGAGTGCTCGTCGTGAGCGAACTGGCGATCGCTGCCGTGTTGTTAGTGGGTGCAGGACTGTTGATTCAGAGTCTCTGGCGTCTGCGTCAGGTGGACCCCGGATTTAAGCGGGAGAATGTTTTGACCTTCAATGTGGCCTTACCTGACGTCCGATACGATACCGGAAAACAGGTGCAGTTCTTTCAAGACTTGAAGGCGCACATGGAGTCTCTACCGGGCGTGCAGTCGGCGTCTTTCGTCGAGCCGCTTCCACTTGGCGGAGATCATTTCAGTCTCAGCTTTGAGACTGAAGGCCGCCCCGTGGCCAAAGGCGATCAGCCTTCGGCGGATTTCTTCCTGGTAAGCCCCGGTTATTTTCAGACCATGGGGATTCCTCAAATCAAAGGCCGCGATTTCAATGATCGCGATCAGCACAAGTCCCCACCGGTGATCATTGTCAGCGAAGCATTCGTCAAACAGTTTTTTCCGGGCGAGGACCCGATAGGCAAACACATAAAGCCCGGCATCAGCACCTTCGAAGATGAAAAAGCCCAGATGCGGGAAATTGTCGGAGTAGTGGGTGATGTCAAGAGCCTGAGCCTGAGTGCGGAACCGAAACCGGCGTTTTACGAGCCTCACGCTCAGGTGCCCTTCAACCAGATGACCGTGGTGTTGAGGACCAGTCCAGATCCCCACAGCCTGATCAGCGGAGTGACGAAAGAAGTCAGTTCGATGGACAAAGATTTGCCCGTGTTCGGCGCAAAGACGATGGATGAATACCTGGCCGCATCAGTTGCGGCGCCACGATTCAATACGACCCTGTTGACGATCTTTGCCGCGGTCGCTCTGGTGCTGACCATCGTTGGCTTGTATGGCGTCATGAGTTATTCCGTCGCCCAACGCACGAACGAGATCGGCATTCGCATGGCGCTCGGCGCGCAGACGCACGATGTGTTGGGTCTAGTCGTGAAGCAAGGCTTCAAACTGGTGCTGTTGGGTTTGGCAATCGGTCTGGCGGGAGCTTTCGCGCTGATGAAATTGATCGCCAGTCTCCTGTTCGGGGTGACGACAAGAGATCCATTGACGTTTGCGGCAGTGGCCGGACTCTTGACTGTGGTTGCCTTGCTGGCCTGTTACCTGCCGGCGCGTCGGGCGTCGCGTGTCGATCCGATGGTGGCACTAAGATACGAGTAAGAGCTGTACGCGAAAGAACCGCAAGGAGAAGCACATGTGGGGAGCTTTCAAACAGAATCTAATTTTCAGCATACGGACATTAATCAAGAACAAGGGCTTTACGATCACCGCAGTGTTGACTCTTGCTCTGGGAATAGGCGCGACTACCGCCATCTTCAGTGTAGTGCATGCGGTATTCGAACCTATGCCCTATCCAAAACCTGACCAACTGGTGATGGTGTGGTCGAGCGTGCGGGGCGGGCGGAACTCGGTTTCGCAAGCCGATTTTCTCGAGTGGGGGCGCCGCAGTACCTCTTTTCAGGGTCTGGGGGCATGGACCGGTGCTTCATTCAATGTCGCTACTAATGATCGACCAGAGCTGGTCACCGGCTCACAGAGGACACCGGGGTTCTTCACGATGGAGGGGTTGCCGATGTGGCTCGGGCGCGATCTCCTTCCAGAAGATGCTCAGCCCGGCAAGGACCATGTCGTCGTGCTCAGTAACCGCTTGTGGAGTCAGCGATTCGGCGCTGATCGCAACATCGTCGGCAAAGACATCCGCATGAATGGGGAACCCTACACGGTGGTGGGCGTCTTGTCGCCCGGCATCTACGATCGCTTTAACTCGCAGGTGTGGGTCCCCCTCGTCTTCAGAACTGACCCCAGCCAGACTCCTCAGTCAATGCTGGTCATGGCGCGGTTAAGGGACGGTGTCTCGCTCGAGCAGGCACAAGCAGAGATGAACGGAATTGCCGGCCAGCTACAAAGTGAATCTCCGCAGACCAATGTCAATCGGGGCGTGAGCGTCGAGCCGTTACATCTGGACTTCCTCACCGCCGCGACTCGTCGGAATCTTTGGCTGCTCCTGGGGGCCGTAGGTTTTCTCCTTTTGATTGCCTGCGTCAACGTCGCGAATCTGCTGCTGGCTCGCGGCACATCGCGTCAACGAGAAGTTGCCGTCAGAGCGGCATTAGGCGCATCAAGAATCCGCTTGTTCGCCCAGTTCTTAACTGAGAGTCTGGTGTTGGCTTTTCTGGGTGGCGCATTCGGCATTGTGCTCGTGGGCGTAATTATCGATCTCATACAGGCAGTCATGCCGCCGGTGGGCACCATGTTGCCGTCTGAGGCGGACATCAGAATGAGTATTCCGGTTCTGCTCTTCACGATTGGCATAACGACGCTGGCGGGAGTGTTGTTTGGCTGCGCGCCGGCGTTGCAGGCAACCCGCCTCGATCTCAACGAGGTGCTTAAATTGGGAGGACGCACAGGGACCGGTGGGATGGGCCGCCATCTTCGCCGCACACTGGTAATCGCTGAGTTTTCCCTGGCCCTGATTCTGCTATCCAGCGGCGGCTTCGCTCTGAGGAGCTTTTGGAATCTAACGCAAATCGATCTCGGCATTCGGACCGATCATGTCCTGGCATTTCGCTTACCAGTGCCCGCAAAGCGCCTGAACGGCGCCGAGCAGATTAGATCATATTACCGGCAGATGCTCGAAAACATCGAAGCCATTCCCGGCGTAAACAAAGTCGCCGCAATGACCGGCGGGCCGGCTACCGGTCCAACGATGAACCGGAGGATCAGTATCGCCGGCCAGCCTGCGGCCAGTCCTTCGGAACGCCCCGGCGCGGCGTTTCAGATGGTAACTCCAGGATACGTTGATGCGCTGGGGATCCAAGTGATAAAAGGGCGCGGCATTGATGATCATGACACGGCCACCAGCCCGCGCGTCGCCATGGTCAACGAACGCTTTGTCGCACGCTTTTTCCCCAATGTCGATCCTCTGACGCAACGGATTGGTGTCGATGAAGTGGTCCCCAGTGGGAAGAATGTTGGACCCGTCGAGTTGCAGATCGTCGGCGTCTTTCACAATGTGCGCGGCGCAGGTTTCCGGGAAGATTATTCCGAGATCGTCGTGCCGTTCTGGCAGAGTCCCTGGCCACAGGCTTCGATGGTAGTAAGGACCGACGGCGATCCAAAGAGCTTGATCAAGAGCATCGCCGCTGCCGTTAGTTCAGTCGACCCGGATCTTCCGCTGGCGGGTGTGAAAACTGTTAACGAAATCGTTAGTGAGTCGCTAGCCATCGATCGGTTTAGCGTAGTTTTGTTCACCAGCTTTGGAGCACTCGGTCTACTGCTTGCTGCTGTAGGTATTTACGGCGTGATGGCCTTTACCGTTGCGCAACGCACTCGGGAATTTGGCGTCCGCATGGCCTTGGGCGCGCAACGTTTGCGGGTGCTAACCCTGGTACTAAGAGAGGGAGGAATGTTGGCTGGCATAGGAGCGCTGGTGGGACTGGGCGGCGCTTACCTCGTTGGCCGTGCAATGCAATCCACCTTATTCGGAGTCGGCGCCCTGGATTTTCGTGCCTTCGGCGCGGTCGCGTTCGTCCTGTTGGTCGCGGCATTGGTGGCGTGTCTGGTGCCCGCCTGGCGAGCTAGCAGAGTCGAACCAATGGTGGCGCTGCGATATGAGTAATAGGACCTATAGGACTTATCGGCGCTATTGGTAGAAAGGAGAGACATTGCACACACTACTTGAAGATATTCGTTATGGCGTTCGCACATTGCCGGCCCACTCCGGCGGTGTGAAGATGTATCGTCTGGACATCGCTGCGCGGCCCATGGTCTATTGGCCGCACGCGGAATTGGCTTATTTAGGTCGCGTTGCGCTACGAATGAAGAGTGGCACAGACCTTAGTCCGTGATGTCCAACAAACGTTTTAGTTGCATTTTGGAAAATCCGAATTCCCCTCTCGCTTCTGGGAGGAGGGGCCAGGGAAAAGGGAGCGAAACCTGGGCCGGAATTTTTTGGTCGGCGTCGTGTTTGATAAGGACGGCGTGGGACTAAGGAGACGGTTCGCTCAGTCCGTCACGCCCAACCCTCTCCCAAAGGGCGAGGGAGTTTATGAACTCTTCAGACAGCTTATGTCCAAAATACTTATCGCCGACGATCAAGCTGACGTACTCGCCGCTCTGCGTCTTTTGCTAAAGGGCGAACGCTTCCAGATCGAAACAGCGTCGTCGCCCGCCGGGATCCTCAGAGCGATCGATTCTCAGGAACTCGACGTCATTCTCATGGATTTGAATTATGCGCGAGACACGACCTCGGGTAACGAAGGGCTTGATCTGCTGACCAGAATTCGTGTCTTAGATCCTACTCTTCCGATAGTGGTAATGACGGCCTGGGGCAGCGTCGATCTTGCGGTTGAAGCCATGCGTCGCGGCGCCCGTGACTTTATTCAAAAGCCATGGGACAACGCGCGCCTCCTGGCCGTATTGCGGACGCAGGTTGAATTAGCCGAAGCGCTGCGCCGCGGGCGGCGATTAGAAGCCGAGAACCTGGCCTTGCGCGACAGCGTGTCTGAGCCGGCCAGCGAACTGCCGCAGATTGTCGCGGAATCACCGGCGATGAAAGCCGTGCTGAATCTCGTCGATCGGATTGGGCCATCGGATGCCAATGTTCTGATCACAGGCGAGAATGGGACCGGCAAGGAAGTAATCACCCGCGCGCTGCATGCCATTTCTCCGCGAAAATCGAAGCCGCTGATCTCTCTGAACGCCGCGGCTCTCGCCGAAGGAGTTTTCGAAAGCGAATTATTTGGCCATGTGCGCGGCGCCTTTACCGACGCGCGGACCGATCGCGTGGGCCGCTTCGAACTCGCTGATGGCGGCACTCTGTTTCTGGATGAGATCGCCAACGTACCTCTCAACCTGCAGCCAAAACTTTTGCGCGTTTTAGAGACCGGACAATTCGAGCGGGTAGGTTCCTCGAAAACGTCGAAAGTAAACGTGCGCGTCCTATCCGCAACTAATGCCGACTTGAATGCCGACGTCTCCCTGGGCAAGTTTCGCCAGGACCTCTTGTTTCGCCTGAACACAGTGGAGATTCACTTACCGCCGCTGCGCGATCGTCACGAAGACATTCCCGCGCTGGCGGAACATTTTTTGCGCCAGCATCGAGAGCGCTATCGCCGATCAATCCTGGGTTTCACTCCGGAAGCGTTTGCTGCTTTGCGCGCTCATTCGTGGCCAGGAAATGTGCGCGAATTGGATCATGTGATCGAACGCGCGGTGTTGATGAGTTCCGGCCAAATCGTCACCCCATTCGATCTTGCACTACAGGCAACGCCGGACGGCCGCCTCTCTACCCGCCTGGAAGAACTGAGTCTTGAAGACGCTGAGCGCTTGTTGATTACCAAAGCCCTCGCCCGCTTTGATGGCAACGCCAATCGCGCGGCGGAAGCTCTGGGCCTGAGCCGCAGCGCCCTCTACCGGCGCCTGCAGAAGTACGGAATGTCTTGAGTGTCCAAAAATGGAGCGCGGACATCCTGTCCGCCTGAGCGCGCAGCGCGAACCTGCTCTAAGGGAATTCTTCCAGCAAAGTTTGAGCGAGCTTCGCTCGCTGGCGGACAGGATGTCCGCGCTCCATCTGGTGAGTTATCATACCGGCGTGAGTACTCCAGCGAAGTTGCCAAAGCAGTCAACAACATTTCCGAGCCTCGATCCGGCTTTAAAGCGCGGGGGCCGGATGAAATTCGAGAGGCGGATAACTTTTCTGGCTCTGGCAGCCGGCTTTCCGGCCGTCATCCTCTGCGCGTTTCTGCTGTGGTACGACAATTATTCGACGCGACTGCAATGGACCATCGATCTTCTGCTGGTGCTCTTGTGGCTGGGCATCGCTTTCAATCTCAAGGCCCGAATCGTTCGGCCGTTGCAGACTCTGTCCAATATTCTCGCCGCCATACGCGAAGGCGATTACTCCATTCGCGGCCGGCGCGCCGCCACCGGCGACGCTCTGGGTGAAGTCATGCTCGAGGTAAACGACCTCGGGCAAACTCTGCGTAACCAGCGAGTGAGCGCGCTCGAGGCGACGGCACTCTTGCGCACGGTCATGGGCGAGATCGACGTAGCAGTTTTTGCGTTTGATGGTAATCAGCGTCTGAGATTGGTGAATCGTGCCGGAGAGAAATTGCTGGCCCAGCCGTCGATGCGTCTGTTGGGGCGCACCAGCAACGAGCTCGGACTGGCTAGCTGCCTCAATCGGCCGCCGGGCGGCGCGCAAACAATGCAGATGGTTTTCCCCGGCGGCGTGGGGCGCTGGGATATTCGCCGCAGCACCTTTCGCGAAGGTGGCGCCCAACATCAGTTGCTGGTGCTGACCGATCTAAGTCAGACGCT